>Ga0207649_10000107_pt1 | contig 69186 bp, 59 predicted proteins | sample KBSC43metaG_FD_184317 | JGI IMG/M metagenome (GOLD analysis project Ga0207649, IMG submission 184317) | Corn rhizosphere microbial communities from Kellogg Biological Station, Michigan, USA - KBS C4-3 metaG (SPAdes) (version 2) | ecosystem: Host-associated > Plants > Roots > Rhizosphere > Soil ... | reverse complement strand
CAAAGATTCATGCCCGTAGTCGCGCAGGTCGGGAGCGAAGCCGAGCTTCTCGTTTGCCTCCACGGTGTCGAGGCCTTCCTCCTGGAGCTTGTAGGCATGAATCTTTGCCGCCAGGCCGATGCCGCGCCCCTCCTGCCGCATGTAAACGAGCACGCCGTGGCCGGCCGCCTCGATCTGCTGGAGGGCGGTGTGGAGCTGCGGGCCGCAGTCGCAACGACGGGAGCCGAAGACGTCGCCGGTGAGGCATTCGCTGTGGACGCGCACGAGGACGGGGTGGTCGCCGTCGATCTCGCCCTTGACGAGGGCCAGGTGGTTTTTGCCGTCGAGCTCGGAGCGGTAGAGATGCAGCTCGAATGTGCCGTAGTCCGTGGGCATCTCGATCGTTTCCTCGCGGGTGATGAGTTTTTCGCTCTTGCGGCGGTAGGCGATGAGATCCTTGATCGTGCAAATTTTCAGCCCATGCGTGCGCTTGAAACGCAGCAGATCCGGCAGGCGCGCCATGGAGCCGTTGTCGTTGAGAATCTCGCAAATGACGGCTGATGGATCATGGCCGGCAAGTCGCGCGAGATCGACCGAGGCCTCCGTATGCCCGGCGCGGCGGAGCACGCCGCCCGCGCGCGCCTGGAGCGGAAAGATATGGCCGGGCTGGACGAGATCCGCCGGCACGGAGTGCGCGCTGGCGAGCACGCGGATGGTAGCGGCGCGGTCCTTCGCGCTGATGCCGGTGCTGATCTTCGTCGCGGCATCCACCGAGACGGTGAAGTCGGTTTGATACATCTCGCGGTTGTGCGCGACCATGCGCTGCAACCCGAGCTGCGCCGCGCGGGCCTCCGTGATGGGCGCGCAGATGAGGCCGCGCCCGAATCGCGCCATGAAGTTGACGGCGGCCGGCGTCACCCGGGCGGCGGCCATCACGAGGTCGCCCTCGTTCTCGCGGTCGGCGTCGTCGGTGACGATGACCATTTTTCCGGCGCGGATGTCCTTGATGACCTCGGGAATGGAATCGAATTTCGCGGCGCGCTTGGCTGGCATGACAAAACATTCTCCCGCAGAGGCGCGGAGACGCGGAGGATATTTTTTGAAATCTTCGCGTCTCCGCGTCTCCGCGGGAGGTCCTTATTTCCTGCAGTAATAAACGAACGCCGGCGGGAAATTTCGGATCACGACGGGCGACATGCGGGTCTCCGGGAAAACGCTTCGCAGCAAAGTCCGGAAATTCTGGCCGCCAGGCAGCCAGTGCGGACCGAAGTAGGCGAAGGTCGCGAAGGTGCCGCCCTTGCCGAGCACGTCGCGGATGCCGCCCAGAATCGTGCGCTGCAGCTTGGAATCGAAAATCGTCCACGGCAGGCCGGAGACGATGCTGTCGGCCTCGTGAAATTCGTGCTCGACGGCGTGGCTCATCAATTCCGTCGCGCAGCCCTCGACGATGCGCGTCTCGGGAAATTTGGCGCGCAGGTCGGTGGCAAAGTTGGGGTTCCGCTCGAGGGCGACGAAGTGGGCGTCGTCCTTTTTCGCGGCGAGGATGCATTCCGTGAAGACGCCGGTGCCGGGGCCGAGCTCGAGGATGCGCGACGCGCCATCGACGCCGGCCTTATCCACGATCACGCGGGCCAGATATTTCGACGAGGGCGCAATGGCCCCGGTGGTGTGCGGGGCGAAGATGGCTTCTCGGAAAAACTGCATGGCGGAAAGGGTGGAGGGATTGAGCAGGGACGTTCGCCGAAACGTGCCGCCTTTGCCATCGAAATTCCTGGCCCGCTGGCCGCGACCGCCGAAATCGAGCGCCGACTAGTAAATCTGATGGAAGATTGGCCAAGTATTTACGATGATGCGGTGAGCCGCCCCCGGCACCAAGGTGATCTCGAGTTTGACGAGGGTTCATCGCCGAACGGGAGGCGCTCAAGCCCGCCTCCCCCTTGTGAACCTTTTCGCCAACATGAAAAGAGCGCTGATCGGCATGGGCGTCGGACTGCTTGTCGCGAGCGGATGCGGCGCGTGGTGGCATTGGGGGGTGAAGAAGCCGCCGATCAAGGTGGGCATTCTCCATTCGCTCACGGGCACGATGGCCATCAGCGAAACGTCGGTTTGTGACGCCACTTTGCTCGCCATCGAGGAACTCAACGCCGCCGGTGGCGTGCTGGGGCGGCGGATCGAACCGGTGGTCGCGGATGGCAAATCCGACTGGCCGACGTTTGCCCGCGAGGCCGAGCGCCTGATTACCCGGGAGCACGTGGCGGTCGTTTTCGGATGCTGGACTTCCGCCAGCCGCAAGACCGTCAAACCCGTCTTCGAAAAACACGATCACCTGCTGTTCTACCCCGTGCAATATGAGGGGCTGGAACAGTCGCCGAACATCATCTACACCGGCGCCGCGCCGAATCAGCAGATCATTCCGGCGGTGAAGTGGAGCCTCGATCATCTCGGGCGGCGATTTTTTCTGGTCGGCTCGGATTACGTTTTCCCGCGCACGGCGAACGCGATCATCAAGGCGCAGGTGACCGCGTTGGGCGGAGAAGTTGTCGGCGAGGAATACCTGCGCCTGGGCAGTCGCGACACGGCGGCGGTGGTGCAAAAGATCGCGCAGGCCCGGCCGGCGGTGATTCTCAACACCATCAACGGCGACAGCAACGTGGCGTTCTTCGCGGCCTTGCGCGGCGCCGGGATCACGCCGGCGCAAATTCCGACGGTCTCGTTCAGTCTGGCGGAAGACGAATTGCGGCACGTGGACGCGCGCACGATGGCCGGCGATTACGCGGCGTGGAATTATTTCCAAAGCGTGGTCAGTCCGGAGAATCAGCGCTTCGTGGAGGCCTTTCGCGCCCGCTACGGCCGGGACCGCGTGACCGACGATCCGATGGAGGCGGCCTACTTCGGGGTGCAGCTCTGGGCGCGCGCGGTGACGACGGCGGGCACGACGAAGGCGAAGGAAGTGCGCAAGGCCCTGCGTGGGCAAAGCCTCGCCGCGCCGGAGGGCATCGTCACGATCGACGCCGCCACGCAGCACACGTGGAAGGTCGTGCGCATCGGAAAGATCCTGCCGAGCGGGCAGTTTGAAATCGTGTGGAGCTCGGAAACGCCCGTGCGGCCGATTCCGTATCCGGAGTTTCGCATGCCGGCTGAATGGGAGTCGTTTTTGACGGAACTGCAAGCCGGCTGGGGCGGTGCCTGGGCCAGTCCGTAGCGACCATGCGCGTATGATCAAAAAACTGCTTCACTTCGCGACGCGGATGGACGCCAAGCTGGCCGTGGTCCTGATGCTGACCGGATTGCTTCCGTTGGTGGTCGCCGGCTATCTCGGCTTCCATTTCGCCAGCGAGACCTTGAGGCAGCAGGTGATGAGCAAGCTACAGGTCGTCGCCGATAGCAAGGCGCAGCGAATCGAAGATTTTCTGCGCTCCCGCGTGCGGGAAGTTACGGTTCAGTCCCGCAGCCCGAGCATCTCGTATTTCATGGAGCGGCTGGGCGTCACCTTCCATCGACCGGGCGTCCAATCGCCGGAATATGCAGCGGCCGCCGGGGAGGCGCGGGAGTATCTCACCCGTTACGCGCAGCCGGACTACTGCGATAACATCCTGCTGATCGACGCCGACGGAGATGTCGTTTTCTCCCTCAATTCCACGCCGGAGTTGGGAGCCAATCTCCGGTCGGCGACGGGGAAAAATCCTTCCCTGGCCAGGTTATTCGATCGTGTCGGCATGCTGCTGGTGGGTGAGCATTCCGACTTTGAACTGGACGCGGCATCCGGCGAGCCCAAGGCCTTCGTCGCCGCGCCCATCTTCAAGGATGGCGTGCTGAGAGGCATCCTGGCCTTCCAGATCAACGACCGGGAGTTGTTCGAAATCGCGACCGACTACATCGGCCTGGGCGACACCGGCGAGACCGTCATCGGGCGGCGCGAAGGCGACAGCATCCTGGTGATGACTCCGACCCGTCATGACCCCGCGGCCGCCTTTCATCGAAGGATCGCGGTCGGCGCGCGCAATGGAGCCCCGATGACGGAGGCGACCCGGGGCAACAGCGGCATCGGCCGGGCTTGGGATTATCGCGGGGTGGAAATGCTGACAGCCTGGCAATATCTGCCGGGGCTCCGTTGCGGTCTCGTTGTCAAGATGGACGCGGCGGAAGCCTTTGCTCCGATTCGCACCTTCAGCCAGGCGACCGTCGCACTGGAATGTCTGATCGCGCTTCTGGTCGCGGCGCTGGTGCCGCTGGTGGCGCATTACCTCGCCGCGCCCATCCGCCGACTGACCCAGACCGCGCATGAATTCAGCCTCGGCGACCTCACGCACCGCTCCACGATCCATTCCAACGACGAGATCGGCGATCTCGCATCCGTGTTCAATCAAATGGCCGCGACGATCCAGCAGCAGATCGACAGCCTGTCGCGGTCCGGCCGCGACCTCGAACAGCGCGTGGAGGAGCGCACCGCCGACTTGGAAAAAGCCAACCTCGCGCTCCAGAAGGAAGTGGCCGGGCACCAGCGCGCGGAAGAATCGTTGCGGGAAAGCGAGGAGCGCTTCACCACGGCGTTCGAGCTTGCTCCCATCGGCGTGGCGCTGGTCTCGCCGGACGGCCACTGGCTCAAGGTCAACGGGGCGGTCTGCGATCTCGTCGGATATTCCGAGGCGGAGTTGTTGGCCCGCACGTTTCAGGACATCACCCACCCCGAAGATCTCGATGCCGATCTGGAGAACGTGCGGCGGTTGCTCGCCGGGGAAATTCGCACCTACCAGATGGAGAAACGCTACATCCACAAGCGCGGACACCTCGTGCCGGCCTCGTTAAGTGTTTCGCTCGTTCGCGACGGACAGGGCCGGCCACGTTACTTCATCTCCCAGATTGAGGACATCACCGAGCGCAAGCAGGTGGAGGAAAGCCTGGCCAATTCGCATTCCCTGCTCAAGGCCACGATCGAATCCACCGCCGATGGGCTGCTGGTTGTGGACCAGGCTGGCCAGATCGTGCAGTTCAATAAAAAATTTGCCGAGCTGTGGAAGATCCCGGCGGACATCCTGGCGGCGCACGACGACAACCATGCGATCGCGTTTGTCCTGGAGCAGTTGAAAGACCCCGGGGCGTTTGTCGCCAAAGTGCAGGAATTGTATGCGCAGCCAGAGCTCGTGTCCTTTGATCTCCTGGAATTCAAGGATGGACGGACGTTCGAACGCTACTCGCAACCCCAGAGAATCGACGGCCGGAGCGTGGGCCGGGTGTGGAGCTTTCGCGACATCACCGAGCGCAAGGAGGCGGAAGCCGAGTTGGCCTACGAACGGGATTTGTTGCGGGCGCTGCTGGATAACTCGCCGGACAAAATCTATTTCAAGGACGCCCAATCCCGTTTTATCAAAGCCAGCCAGACCATGGCCCGGCTGTTTGGGGCGGAGTCTCCGGCTGAACTGGTGGGCCGGACGGATTTCGATTTCTTTGATGAGGCGCATGCCCGTCCCGCCTTCGAGGACGAGCAGGAAATCATCCGCTCCGGCGTTCCCGTGATCGGCATGATGGAAAAAGAGGTCTGGCGGGATGGTCGGGAGGAATCCTGGGTGCTGACGAACAAAATGCCCTTTCGCAACAAAGACGGCGAAATCATCGGCACGTTTGGGATTTCCAAGGACGTCACCGCCTTGAAGCGGGCGGAGGCGAAGCTGGCCGACGAGCAGGCGCGCCTCCAGTTCATGTTCGAGTCCATGCCGGTGGGGGTCGCCATTGCCCGCAGGTATCCGGACGGGCGGCTCGAGCGCATCGTCAACGACGCGCATCTGCGCATCTGCGGGCTCACCCGCGAGCAGGATCAGATCCCGGGGATTTACGGGAAGATCACGCATCCCGAGGATGCCGCGCGCCAGGCCGAACTCAGCCGCCCTCTCGGTGGGGGCGCCCCGGGCCAGTTTTCGCTGGAGAAACGCTATGTCCGGCTGGATGGCGAGATCGTGTGGGTCGTCTTTTCCTTCCAGCGAAGGAATCGGGACGATGGCAGCATCGAGGAATTGACCACGGTGGCGGACATCACGGAACTCAAGCGGGCCGAGGCGGCATTGAGGGAAACCAGCGGCTTATTGGAGACGCTGCTGCAAAACGCGACCGACGAGATTTACTTCAAGGATCCCCAATCCCGCTTCGTTCACTTCAGCCAGTCGATGCTGAGGCATTTTTGCCGGACCGATCCCGCTGAAGTCAAGGGGCACACCGATTTCGATTTCTTTTCCGAGGAGCATGCGCGCCCCGCCTACGAGGCCGAGCAGGAGGTGATTCGCACCGGCAAGGCGATCCTGAATCTGGAGGAAAAGGAAACCCACATCGACGGCCGGGTCACCTGGGCGCTGACGTCCAAGATGCCCTGGCGCGACAAGGCGGGCAACATCATCGGGACGATGGGAATTTCGCGAGACATCACCGAGCGCAAGAAGATCGAGCAAGCCCTCAGCCTCACGCTGGAGCGTTTGCAACTTGCGGTGAAAGCCGGCAAGGCCGGCACTTGGGATCTCGAGCTGCTCACCGGCAAGGTGGATTGGGACGACGAGATGCTGGCGCTCTATGGCCGGAATGCCGGCAACGTGGCGCAGGGCGTGGAGCGCTGGTTTGCCGCCATGCATCCGGATGATCTGGCACCTATCACCGCCATCTACGAGGCGGCGCTGCAAGGGGAGAAAAGCTCGTTCGACACGGAGTTCCGCATTTACCGCGGCGACGACGGCAGCCTGCGCTTCATTCGCGCCATGGGCGTTGTCCTGCGGGATGAATCCGGCCGGCCCGTGCGCATGACCGGCGTGAACTGGGACGTCACGGAGGAACGCGTCCGCGAGAAAAAGCTGGCCGAGGCCCTCGCCCAGGAAAAGGAACTCTCCGAGAAAGCCCAGGCCGGCAGTCGCGCCAAGAGCGAGTTCCTCGCGGTGATGAGCCATGAAATCCGCACACCCATGAATGGCATCCTGGGCTTTTCCGAATTGCTGGCTACCGCTCCGAATCTGCCCGGCGATTGCCGGGACTACGTCAAGACGATCGCGTCGAGCGGCGAGGCCCTGCTGCGCATCATCGACGACATCCTGGATTTCAGCCGGCTGGAAGCGGGCGGCCTGAAGATCGAGCCGACGCTCTTTTCCTCCCGCCAGATTCTTCAGGACATCCACACGCTGCTTACCCCGCGGGCGAAAGAGAAGCAGCTGGATTTTTTTCTCGCCGTGGACGACGGCATCCCCGAGCACCTCTGGAACGACGCCGGACGCCTGCGACAAATCCTCATCAACCTCGTCGGCAACGCGCTCAAATTCACCGCCCGCGGTTCGGTCACCCTCGGGATGCGACCCTCCCGCGCCCCGCTCGAGAATGGCGAGGCGGCCGTGGACTTTTTCGTGCGGGATACCGGCACGGGCATTCCCGCCGACAAGATCGCGCATGTCTTCGAGCCCTTTGCCCAGGCGGATTCCAGCATTTCCCGTCGCTACGGAGGCACGGGATTGGGGCTCGCGATTTCGCGAAATCTCGTGGAGCTGATGGGCGGCGTGCTCACGGTGCGAAGCAAGGTGGGCGAGGGCTCCGAATTTTCCGTGTCTCTTCCCACCGGCATGCCGCTGGGCGCGGAGCCCGCCGTCATGGATTCCGCGCGGAACGGGCAGGACGAAACCTTCGCGAAAAGCCATCCCCTGCGAATCCTGATCGGCGAGGACGATCCGGTGAATCGCAAGCTCCTGCTCCTCATGCTGCGCAAGCTGGGCTATGAGCCGCTCATCGCACGGGATGGCGCCGAGGTGGTGGATGTCTATCGTCGGGAACATCCGGATTGCATTCTCATGGATCTCCAGATGCCGCGAAAAGGCGGCCTTCAGGCGACCAGCGAAATTCGCCAGCTGGAGCGGGTCACTCCCGGCGGCGGCCACGCCTATATCGCCGCGCTCACGGCCGATATCGTCGCGGAGGACCGCCGGCTGTGCTTCGACGTGGGTATGGACGCCCACATGAACAAGCCGATCAAGCGCGCGCTCCTCGCGAAGATCCTCGAGCAAGCCAGCGCGGCGAAGGCCGGCGCGTAGAGCAAAATCTTCGCCGCATCGCCCGAGGTAGGGCGCCGCGCGGCAGCGCCCGGACATCGCAGCGCGATGTCCCTACCAGCGCCGGCGCTTGCTCACTGGCAGGCTTCGCACTCCTCGCCGCGGCGCATGGCCTCGATCGAGCAGGCGGTTTTTTCCGCGGCGGTGTATTCCTTCTTCGGTTCACCCGCCAGGCCACGGACTTCCTTCTTCGTCGTCGTGGTGGCGCTTTCGATGTTCGAGGCGCCGGTCGAGCGGAGGTAATAGGTGGTCTTGAGGCCCACGTGCCAGGCGCGGCGATACATGTGGCTGAGGACCTTGAGGTCGGGCTCGCCGATGAAGAGGTTCACCGATTGCGACTGGTCGATCCACTTTTGCCGGCGCGCGGCGGCGTCGATGAGGAACGTGTAGGGGATGTTGAAGACGGTGAGGTGCTTCTTCTTGATGTCGGCGGGAATGCCCTCGATGTCGGTGAGCTCGCCGCCGAAATACTTCACGTCCTCGCGCATCTTGTCGTTCCAGAGGCCGAGCTTCTTGAGGTCGCGAACGAGTTCGCCGCTGAGGATGGTGAACTTGCCGCCGAGATTTTCCTTCACGAAGAGGTTCTTGAAGTTCGGCTCGATGCACGGCGTGGTGCCGGTGATGTTCGAGATCGTGGCCGTGGGCGCGATGGCGAGGACGTTGCTATTGCGCATGCCCTGCCGCTTGATTTTCTCGCGGACGGGCGTCCAATCCATCCGGCCGCCGCGCGGGACGTCGATCTTGATGCCACGCTCGCGTTCGAGGAGGTCGATGGTGTCCTGCGGGAGAAGGCCGCGATCCCATTTCGAGCCGCGATAGCTGCTGTAGGCGCCGCGCTCGGCGGCGAGATCACTCGACGCGCTGTAGGCGAAGAACGCGATGGCTTCCATGAATTCGTCGTTGAACTCGACGGCTTCCTCGCTGGCGAAGGCGAGCCCGCGGGCGAAGAGCGCGTTCTGCAGGCCCATGATGCCGAGCCCGATGGGGCGGTGGCGGAGGTTGCTGCGCTTGGCGGCTTCGGTCGGGTAGAAGTTGATGTCGATGACGTTGTCGAGGGCGCGCACGGCGACGGTGATCGTCTCGCGGAGCATGTCGAGATCGAGTTCGCCGTTGGCCTTCATGTGCGAGTCGAGGATGACGGAGCCGAGGTTGCAGACGGCGGTCTCGTCCTCGCTGGTGTTCAGCGTGATCTCGGTGCAGAGGTTCGAGCTGTGGATGACGCCGGCGTGATCCTGCGGGCTGCGGAGGTTACAGGGGTCCTTGAACGTGATCCACGGATGCCCGGTGGCGATGAGCATCTTGAGCATCGTCTTCCAGATATCGAGGGCGGGCACCTTGTGGCCGAAGATTTTGCCTTCCTCGGCGAGCTGTTCGTAGTGCGTGTAGCGGGCCTCGAATTTCTGGCCGTAGAGCTCGTGGAGATCGGGCGTCTCGTTGGCGCGGAAGAGCGTCCAATTTGCGCGCGCTTCCATGCGCTTCATGAACAGGTCGGGGATCCAGTTCGCCGTGTTCAGATCATGCGTGCGGCGGCGTTCGTCACCGACGTTGTCGCGGAGCTTGAGGAAATCCTCGATGTCGTTGTGCCACGTCTCGAGATAGGCGCAGCCGGAGCCGCGGCGCTTGCCGCCTTGATTCACGGCGACGAGCTGGTCGTTGTGGAGCTTGAGGAACGGGATCACGCCCTGCGACTCGCCGTTCGTGCCCTTGATGTAGCCGCCGGTGCCGCGGACGGCCGTCCACGATCCGCCGAGGCCGCCAGCCCATTTCGAGAGGTAGGCGTTCTCCGCGATGCCGCGCTGCATGATGGACTCGATGGAGTCGTCGATCTTGTAGAGGTAGCAGCTGGAGAGCTGGCTGTGCAGCGTGCCGGAGTTGAAGAGCGTGGGCGTGCTCGAGCAGAAACGGCGGCCCTTGTAGAGATTGTAGAGGCGGATCACCCAATCCTCGCGGTCCTTGGGTTCGTCGATGAAGAGGCCCATCGCGACGCGCATCCAGAAGAACTGCGGCGTCTCGAGGCGGCGGGCTTTCTTGCCGGTCTTGTCCACGACGAGATAGCGGTCGAACATCGTGGAGATGCCGAGGTAGTCGAAGTCGAGGTCGGCACTGGGATCGAGGGCGTCGGCGAGTTTTTCGATCTGGTAGCCGAGGAGCTTCGGCGAGAGGCGCTCGATGGCGACGCCGTGGCGCAGATAGCTCTTGAAGGCCTTGCGATGGGCTTCCTTGAGGCCCTCGATGCCGTCCTTGACGATGTTCCAGCCGAGGACTTCCTCGTAGATGAAGGTGAGGAGGATGCGGCCGGCGAATTTCGCAAAATCCGCGTCGCGTTCGATGAGGGATTTCGCGTTGAGGATGATCGTGTCGCGCAGGCCCGCCTCCGTCGTCTCGGCGCCGATGGAGCGGCGGAGTTCGCGCTCGATGTGGTCGGCGTTGAGGTTGAGGTCGAGGCCGATCATGGCGAACTGGATGCGGCGCTTGAGGTCGGCGCCGTCCCAGAAAGCGCTTTCGCCGTCGGGCTTCACGACGACGACGAGGGAATCCTGCTGCTCGTCCTCGCCGGGCTGGACGGATTCCTCGCGCTGCCGATTGCGGTGGGCGCGGTAGAGAATGTAGCTCTCGGCGACCTTGTAGTAGCCGCTGCGCATGAGCTCTTCCTGCACCATGTCCTGCACGTCCTCGATGTGGACAAAGGCGTGGTCGCCGTGGCGCACGCGCTCGGTGATCGCGCGGGCGAGGACCGGGGCGGGGTCGGCAGACTCGCGCATCTCGAGGAACGCCTTGCGGATGGCGGTCTCGATCTTGGCCTCGATCCACGGCACGACGGAGCCGTTGCGGCGGATCAGGCGCACGTTCATCGGCGGATGGGTTTCCTCGAGCGTGGCGCGCAGGCCGCCCTTCGCGGAGCGGCTGAAGACGAGGCTCTTGGCGACGTCGTGGGCGTCGTTTTCGATGAGGGCCTTCTCGATGAGGAGCGAGAGGTCGTTCTCGGAGAGCTTGAGCGTGCGGCCCTCGGCGACCTGCTCGGCGAGTTTCTCGGCCACGGAATGCGCGACGCTCGCGACGAAGCCGCGGTTCTTGTCGTTGAAGATGTCGGGCTGGTCGCGAGAGAGCAGGAGGTCGGTGAGCGCGTTGCCGATTTCGTCGGCGACGTCGGCGAGGTTGAACGCGTGCTCCTCGGCGCCGCGCGTGACCTTGATTTCCGGTCGCTCGAGGGCGGGCAGAACTTCGCGCCAGGCAAAGTCAGGCTTTTGCGCGCGGGGCGTGGTGACGAGGCGCTTGAGGGCGATGTCTTCTTCGAGGGCGACTTTGCGGATCATGGCAGGCGGCGGGTTTTGTTTTTTTGGGGGCGAAATTAAAGGTCGTCGTCGTCCGCATCCTTGATGGCGGAAGCGCGGCGGTAGTCGGTGACGCGGCTCTCGAAGAAATTCGATTCCTTGCGGAGGTCCATCATCTCGGCGAGCCAAGGCAGGGGGTTCGTGATCGGGCCGTTGAGCGGCTCCAGGCCGACGCCCTCGAGGCGGCGGTCGCCGATGTAATCGATGTAGGTGAGGAACTCGTCCTTCGTAAGGCCGACGGCGGCGACGGGCAGGCAGTCGGCGATGAAGTCCTTCTCGAGGCGGACGGCCTCGCGCATCGTGTTGCGCAGATCTTCGCGGAACTCCTCGGTCCAGATGTCGGGATTCTCGTCGATGAGATCCATGAGCAGGTTGCGGAAGACTTCGATGTGATTCGACTCGTCGCGCAGCGTGTAGCTGAACATCTGGCCGATGCCGGGAAACTTCGTCTGGCGGTAGAGCGCGAGCACCATGCCGAAGAGACCGTAGAACTGCGTGCCCTCCATGCACTGGCCGAAGAGGAAGATGTTTTTCGCGAGCGCCTGCTTGTTCTCGAGCGTGGTGAGGTCGAAATCACGGCGCAGCGCGCGGCTGTTGTTCACGACGAACTCCGTCTTCTGCTTGATCGTCGCGATGTCCTCGAACATCGCCTCGCACTCGTGCGGATTGATGCCGAGCGAGCTGATCATATAGACGAGCGAGTCGGCGTGAATGTTCTCTTCGTGGGCGTGGCGGCCGAGCACGAGCTTGAGCTCCGGCGCGGTGACGAGCTCGCGGACGACGTGCTGGATGTTGTCGCCGACGATGCCTTCCGCCGCCGAAAAATACCCGATCGCCATCTTGATGATCCAGCGGTCGGTCTCCGAAATCTTGCCCGAGACATCGCGCCACTGCTCGATGTCGCGCTGCATCTGGATGTCCTCGGGCTCCCAGTGGTTCGCCTTCATCGTCTTGTAAAGGTCGTAGGCCCAGCCGTATTTGAGCGGCAGGATGTTGAAAAACATCGTCTCGCGGCCGTTGATCACGCGCTTGGCGGCGTAGGCGGCCTCGGCTTTGTCGTGGTCGAGAACGAAGGTGCGATCTCCGATTTGAATGGTGGTGGTCTGGGCCATGGTGAATTTACGGGTAAAATCTGTCTGGAATGGCCTCCGGAGAGACCATCGCGTCACTGAATCGGGGTGAAGACAACCTGCGCGTTCCCTGGCGCTTCGACGCCCCCAATCGGCCCGAAGAATGTGCCTCGCGCCGAGGGCAATCGTCAATAAAAAACCACAACCTGTAGTGGTGATATTTTTGAGACCTACCATAGAGGGGGTAATTGGGAACAAAAAGTGAATTACACCCTTGACCATGTGAATAACTCTACGGGAGCCCTTGTCAGGCGCAGTTTCGCGGGGTCCGCCGTCTTCTTCCCGTAAAAACCGGACGCAGCGCGGGGTTGCCATCGCCAAGGCAGCTTCTAGCCTCGTTTCATGGACGAGGTGACCGTGCAAAACATGTCCGCGGAGGAGTTGGGCGTCGCCGTCGAATGGGCGGCCCGGGAGGGTTGGAATCCCGGCCTGGACGACGCCACGGCATTTTTTGCGGCGGATCCGAGCGGGTTTTTCCGCGCCGAGGCGGGCGGCGGGACGGTCGGCACAGTCTCGGCGGTGGCCTACGGGGAGGATTTTGGCTTCATCGGCTTCTACATCGTGAAGCCCGAGCGGCGCGGCCACCGCGACGGCCTCCTGCTCGCGGAACACGCGCTCGCGCGTCTGGCCGGGCGGAACATCGGCATCGACGGCGTGCTCGCCAAGCAGCGGCAATACGCGAAGTTTTTCGGCTTCCAGTTCGCCTATCGCAACATTCGCTACGGCGGCGTCGTGGCGGCGGGCATGGTGCCGTCGGGCGTGCGTCCGCTTGGCGAGGTGCCATTCGACGCGGTCGCCGCCTATGATCGGCGGCATTTTCCGGCGGAACGGAAGGCCTTTCTGCGCGCGTGGCTCGCGATGCCGCATGCCCGCGGCTTCGCCGTCGAGCGGGACGGACGGCTGGCGGGTTACGGCGTGATTCGTCAGTGCCGCGAAGGCTTCAAAATCGGCCCGCTGTTTGCGGACGACGCGGAGATCGCCGGCGATCTCTTCGGCGCACTCACCGCGCAAACGGCCGGACAGCCGGTCTTTCTCGACGTGCCCGAGGTCAACCCCGCGGCGGTGGCCCTCGCCGGACGCCATGGCATGAAGGAAGTCTTCGCGACGGCGCGAATGTATAACCGGGCGATTCCCGACCTGCCGCTCGACGCGATCTTCGGCGTCACGACGTTCGAGCTGGGGTAGCGATGGCCGGTCGCCGCAGCGCGGCGACCCTACCCCACCCAGCGAAACGTCGTGGGACGCTCGACGTCGGGGTGCAGGCTCAACGCGACCGGGCAGTTCAACGCCACGCGCTCGAGGTCGGCGCGCTCCGCGTGATCGGCAGGGAGGGGAATCTCGGCGTCGATCTCGATCCGCGCGATCCGGCGCGGCGGCTCGGACGTCATGATCTTCCGCACGACGAATTTCGCCCCGGCGGGAAAGTCGAAGCCCTTTTTCTGCGCGTAGATCGCCATCGTCGTCACCATGCAGGTGCCGAGCGACGTGCAGGTGAGGTCCGTCGGACTGAAGGACTCGCCGCGGCCGAGATTGTCGGCGGGCGCGTCGGTGGCAAGGCGGGTGCCGGAAGGTCCGTGCGTGGCCTCGCAATGAAGGCCGCCGTCGTAGGTAAGGATGATTTCGACCATGGCGTTAATTCTGCGCGGTTTGCGCGGTCTCTTCCCGCAGAATCTTCTCGGTTTGCTGGAGGAATTCCTCTCTCGAGAGTTTGTCGTCCACCTGGAGCAGGCGCTTGCCGTCGGCATCCACGAGCACCATGGCGGGAATGTAGCCCCAATTGCTGCGCGGGATTCCCTGGGCGTTGAGCTTGTCGTAGTCCACTCCCGGCCACGGCATCCGCATTTCCTTCATGTAGGCGACTTCGTCCTCCTTCGAGCGATCGGAGGGGAAGAGAATGACTGCGAGGCTCGCCTTCCGGGCCTTCATTTTGCGGAAGAATTGAATCAGTTCGGGCGTAAAGGCGTGGCACGGGCCGCACCACGAGGCGGAATAATAGAACAGATAATACTTCGGCGTCGCGCCGTCCTTTGCCACGGTGGCGGGCTTCCCACGGTCGTCGATCAACTTGCCCGCGAGCGCGGCGGGAATTTTCGCCGACGTGCTTGCGCCGGTGGTTTCGCCGCCGGCCGGGGTCGCGGCGGTGGCGGCGCCATTGGCATCGATCCACGCGACATCCGCGTCGCTGAGGAAGGTGCGGTCGATCACCTGCGAGCGACCGTTTGGCAGGATGAGCGTCACCTTGCCGCCCTCCGTCTTGTAATACGTCGCCGTGATGGTCGCGCTGCCATCCTTGCTCGTCCACACCCGCGGAGCCGCCGCCTGCAGCGGAAGGGCGAGCAATCCAAAGACGAGCCCGAGAGGGAGAAATTTCGACATGGGAAGAGGAGATTTGCTTCCGCCTTGATAAAGCAAAGTCCTCGCGGGAGGAACGCGAATCTCGCCGCGCCTATCGCTGCTACCGCTTCCGCTTCTTGCTCGTGCCGCCGAACTTCATGCCCTTGTGCGTGCGCACGCCCTTCGCGCCCTTGAGCACCTGCTTCACGCGGGCCTCGTCGAAAACGGCCGAATACACGTAATCGAATCCCGCGAGCTTCGTGCGCTCGACCTTCTGGCCGATGAACCGCTCGATGTCCTCCACGTGTGGCAGTTCCTCCGCCGTCATGATCGTGAACGCGTCGCCGGTCGCCTCCGCGCGGCCCGTGCGGCCGATGCGGTGGACGTAATCCTCGGGATGCTGCGGCACGTCGTAGTTGATCACGTGGCTCACGCCCGCGATGTCGATGCCGCGCGCCGCGATGTCCGTCGCGACCATCACCTCGTATTTGCCGCTCTTGAAACCGTCCAGCGCGTCGATGCGCTCCTGCTGCGTGCGGTTGCTGTGCAACGAGGTCACCGAATGGTTCTCCTCCTTGAGCTTGCGCATGATGCGGTCCGCGCCGTCCTTCGTGCGCGAGAAAATGAGCACGCTGTGGAAGTTCGTCGCCTCCAGCAGCGCCAGCAACAGGTCGAACTTCTGGTCCGCCGCCACGGGATAGATCGCGTGCGTCACGCTCTCCGCCGGCGACCGCCGCGCGCCGATCTCGATCTTCTCGGGATCGCGCAGACACCACGTCGCCAGGCTCTGGATTTCGTTTGGCACCGTCGCCGAGAAGAGCAGCGTCTGCCGATCCTTCGCGCACTTTTCGATGATCCGGCGCACGTCCGGGAGGAAGCCCATGTCCAGCATGCGATCCACCTCGTCCAGCACGAGGATCTCGATCTTATCGAGCCGGATGTCGCCCTGCTCCATGAAGTCGAGGAGGCGCCCCGGCGTCGCGCAAATGATGTCCGCGCCCGCCTGCAATTCCTCGCGCTGCTTGCCGTAGCCCACGCCGCCGAAAAGACACGTCACCCCGATGTGCATGAACCGCGCATAGTCGCGGAAGGCCGTCTCCACCTGCATCGCCAACTCGCGGGTCGGTTCCAGCACGAGACAGCGCGGATGCCCGTGGCCATTGCCCAGGCGGGTGAGAATCGGGAGGGCAAACGCGCCCGTCTTGCCCGTGCCCGTCTGGGCGGAGGCGATGAGATCGCGCTTGGAAAGGACGACCGGAAACGAGCGAAGCTGGATCGGGCTCGGATCGACATAGCCCATGCGTTGCGCGCCGTGAACGACCGCTTCGGAGAGGCCTAAATCTTGAAATGACATAATTGCGAACGCGGAAGATGCCACGGTTCCGCGGCACTGGCGAAGGGAAAATGGGGGCATGGTCATTGGTCATTGGTCATTGGTCACGCGATTCCCGCGTCCGGGCGCGGGGGCGTGGAATTGACGGCCGATCCAAAGCCGCGCGAAGCGAACCGGAGATGGCCGAAGGCAAACAGCCGCGCACTTCCTTGCGCGACATCTCGGCAATCCAAAATCCAAAGCCGAGCGAAGCGAGACAGCCGCGCACTTCTGTGTTTACCTCTTTTCCGGCGCGGCAATCCGCAATCCAAAATCGATGGACGCCTTCACCCTTCTCGGCCTGCCCCGCCGCCCATGGCTGGACCCCGCCGCCGTCCGCACCGCCTTCCAGCAGCGCGCCCGCGCCCTGCACCCCGACTCCGCCGCCGGCGACGCCGAGGCCTTCGCCGCCCTGAATGCCGCCCAGCGCACGCTCACCATCCCCGCCGCCCGCCTCCGCCTGCTCGTCGGCGACGCGCCCATCCCCGCCGCCCCGCCCGACATCGAGATGGGCTTCCGCGTCGGCGCCTTCCTCCGCGAGGCCGACAAAGCCCTCGCCGACCACCACGCCGCCCGCACGCCGCTCGACCGCGCCCTCGCCGCCGGCGAAATCGCCCGCGTCCGCCGCACCGCCGCAGAGCTCACCGCCGCCGTCGCCGCCCACCAGGCCGAAACCGAGCGCCAACTCCGCGCCCTCGACGCCGACTGGCCCGCCGTCGCGCCCGAGGACCTCGCCGTCCTCGCGGGAGCCTTCACCTTCCTCGACCGCTGGACCACCCAACTCCGCGAGCGTCGCATCGAGTTACAAATAATGGGAAACGACGACGCGTTTCCCTCCAGTGGGGTTGGAGGGAAACGCTCCGTCGTTTCCCATTCTATTTCCGTTTCCGATTCCGCGTCCCATTCCTCACCTCCACCCGCCGCCCCGGATCTCGGGCGCAAACGCCCCGCTCACCACCCCACCGTCGAAATCTTCCATCGCACCAGCGCCATTTTCCTCACCTGCTGCGCGAAAGATCGCCGTCCGCTCCTCGCCCGCCCCGAGATTCACGCCCTCCTCCGCACCGCCTGGCTTGCCGCCGACGCCTGGCGCGTCGGCCACTATATCCTCATGCCCGATCACCTGCACCTGCTCTGCGTCCCCTCCGGACCCGACGCCCGGCCGCTTGCCAGCTGGGTGAAATACTGGAAAACCCTCGCCTCCCGCGATTGGCCGCACCCCGCCGAGCAACCCATCTGGCAAAACGACTTCTGGGACACCCAGCTCCGCCACGGCGAGCACTACACCGCCAAGTGGGACTACCTCCGCAACAACCCCGTCCGCGCCGGCCTCTGCGCCCGCCCCGAGGACTGGCCCCACCAAGGCCGCATTTACGAAATTGCCTGGCATGATTAAGAATGGGAAACGACAGCGCGTTTCCCTCCAACCGATGGAAGGAAACGCTCCGTCGTTTCCCACTTTGAATGCCCACTTTGAATGCCACCTTGAACATGAAAGCCGCCATCCTCCTCTACCCCGGCGCCGAGGAACTCGACGCCTTCGCGCCGTTTGAAGTCCTCCAGGCTGCCCGCGCCCTTGGCGCCGATTGGGAGACCCACCTCGTGACCGTCGGCGAACCGCAGCCCATCACCCTCGCCCACGGCGCCGTCGTCATCCCCCACGCCCGCTTCACCGAGGCCGACCTCCTCATCGTCCCCGGCGGCGGTTGGGCCAGCGGAGCCCCCGCCGGCGCCCGCGCCGAGGCGCAAAACCCCGCCACCCTCGGCCTCCTGCGCGACGTCCACCGCGAGGGCACGCTCGTCGCCGGCGTCTGCACCGGCACGATGCTCCTCGCCCACGCCGGCCTGCTGGAAGGCCGCCCCGCCATCACGCACCACAGCGCCCTCGACGACCTCGCCGCGACGGGCGCCGTCGTCACCCCCGCCCGTGTCGTCGATGCCGGCGACATCGTCACCTGCGGCGGAGTGACGAGCGGCCTCGACCTCGCCCTTTGGCTCGTCGAGCGCCACTGCGGCGCCCCGCTCGTCATGCAAGTCGAGGGCTACCTGGAATACGAACGCCGCGGCATCGTCTGGCGCGTGTAGGATTGGTTGGAGGGAAACGCTTTGCCTGCGGCGGTTTGCCTGTCGGCTATCTTCGGCTGCGCCTCCGGTTCCGCTACGCTCCGGCTGTCGTTTCCCACTTCTTCGATCTCCCACCCGTCTGACGCCCCGCGCTCGCGCGTCGGCATTCCCCCGCTCCCGCGGCCCTCCGCCTATTTTACGACGCCCGGCAAATTTCCGCGACTGGGTTGCAATTCCTGAGCCCAAATGAAAATAAGGGAAAAAATTACTTGCGGGCGCGCTGCGGACTCGGTCTTCTCCTCTAGTCTTATCGTCCCCTCCGGCGCGGGTTTGTAAGCGATGCTTGGGGAATCGTCAGCCAAACCCAAAACCTCATTCCCCCCAATGTCTGACGCCACCATTCCGCCTGCCCCTGGCTGGACGCGTTCATCGTCGCCATCGACGACCTCGTGGGGCGAGGAAGCCGACCAAACCAAAGCCGAAAGCGAAGCCATGAAAAAGACCGGCGAGCGCGACGAAGCCTACGACGCCATGAAAGACGCCCTCCGCCCCATCAAAGGCACCCTAAAAGGCGCCCTCCGCAAATGCTGGCCAAGCTGGGGCTATGAGGGCCACCCCGCAAGTTCGCCCACCCATGGCGCGGAAGAGACTTCGCGCTCTTACTACCTAAAGGAATTCCATCCATTTAAATAACTCCCACTTGAAACCTATTTAGATATCGACGCCTCTATCCAATTAATTGTTAGCCCAATCAAATAAACCGACACACAACATATGCCCAAAATAGCTGACTATACCATCGCCGGAGCTTCCGGCACAAAATACACATTTGGCATCTATCCACGAGAGACGTCTTGGAAAGATGTTGGTGCAGTTTATATTCTGACCAAACGCACAATTAAACAAGACGGAGGCGGTAGTCATACACATGTTTATGTCGGGCAAACTCAGAATATGAATGACCGTCACATGAATCATCATAAAGTGGAATGCTTCGATAGCTACAATGCTAACTGCATAGGTGTATTTCTTGAGTCGTCCGAAGAAAAGCAACTTGAGATCGAAGCGGATATACTAGCTTCTGGATCTTGGCCATGTAATGGTTGAGCATTGAAAAAAAGCAATACAGGGCTAACAAGGCGCTGCGGCTAACCCCTAGAAGCTAGGGGTTAGCTTTTCATACGAACATCCATCCTGCATTCATCCGTCATCTGAGTTATCCGCCGTATCGGGGCAGCTGAGCTTGGCGTTAATCGATAATATTTATGATTCCACGCGTTTTCATCAGTTCAACAATCCGCGATTTGCTGCATGTCCGTCACGCAATTCGTGACGCCATAAATGAACTAGGTTACCAGCCAGTAATGAGTGACTTTGGGGAAGTTGGTTACTTGCCAGAGATTACAGCCGCGGACTCTTGCTTCAAAGAAGCGGAACACTGTGACTTAGGAATTCTAATTGTTGGAAAACGCTACGGAGATGATTACGTCGATGGCTGTAGCGTAACTCACGGAGAGTTCCGAACGCTTCATTCGAAGAAACGACCAATACTTACATTGATAGAAAAAGATGTAATGACGTTTAAGAACTTGATCGAATCAAATTCTGGAAATGACATCCAATTCCCCGGAATGGACAGAGCAAAAAGCACGTTTGACTTTATTGATGAGATCGGCACATCTCCATACAATAATGGAATTCTTGAATTTCAAAATTTGAGCGATGCACGTCGAATTATTAGACAGCAGTTCGCTCATATATTCGGAATGCTTTTGCGAGAGAGATTTGATCCGATTAGAGGAGATATTAGAGATATTCTTGCATCAATCGCCTCACTACGTGAAGAACTAACAGAGCGCGGGGATGATCCCCAAGCATTAAGGTTCTTGCGCGCCTCGAGACAGCTTTTAGAAGATGACCTTCAGCATTATAAGAAGTTTTTGGATAATTTACTCGGCAGTTTTGATTTGAGTGTTCGGAATATTCTCATGTTTAAGTCATTTGATGAATTGGCTGAAGCATCAGGTAGAACGATGCATGTTGCCGAGAGCCCCGTTTTTGATGCAGATAATTTCGCAAAACTTGGATTACGCTGCGGAGCTTCATGGAGCACATCCCGACGCCCGAACCAGTTCTTTGCTTGTTCATATGGCATCTCAGACGTTGATTTATACATCACGCAGGGAGCGAAGGAACAATTCGAGGCGAATCATATTAGTGTGCGCGCTGCCGCTGGTTCATAGGACGTGACTTCCAGTTTTGGGATCGGTCATTTCGCAGGGAAAAGAAGAAGTGCAAGGGTCAGTCCTATAAAATACATCTGAAATGGGGTTAGGAGAAAAAGGGTCAGTCAACAAATCCTGACAAAATGCTTAAATGATCCTCGCAAGGTGGCGATTGTTCGCCAGTGGCTAGGGGCCTTGTGCACGGAGCCGGACTTTGAAATATTTTAGGCACATGAAGAGCATTCCCTTTAATCTCCTCGCTTTCGCGGCGATTCTTTGCGGCTATACGTTGGCGGCTGGCGAGGCGAAATCGTATGACCACGATGTTCGCAAGTGGACTGTGATTGTGCCGCCGCCGGTCGCAGATCGGAACGTATTTAACGAGTTCTTCCTGGCTGCTAACTGGTCCCATGACGAGTGGGCGGTGGTGGCGGTCGATGGGGAGGTGAAGGCATTCCTAAAGGACGAACAACCGCAGGAAGCGGGAGAGACACCGAAGTTTGATACCACCGTGAAATTGGCCGATACCTCCGCGCCCGCGTTTCGGACGCTAAAGGTGCGCGATGGCTGGATCGCGGCTTACAATCAGGGCGAGTTTGGCGCGGCGATCTACTGGTTCAGCCCGGATGGGAAGCGGCGCAAACATCTTTCCGACGATCAGGTGAATGCCTTCATGGTGGAGGGGGATCGCATTCTGGCGGCGGAAGGGCTGGAGCATTTGGTCACCCATGGCTCGATGATCGAGCTGGTCGAGAAAGACGGCCAGTGGAGCGTAAAGCCGTTCATCCCGTTGATGGAGTCTGCGGAGGCCATTACGCGGGTGGCGAAGGGGGATTATCTCGTTGTGACGACGAGCCAGCTATTGCGTGTGAGCCTCGACAAGGAGGTCCGGGTGCTCATTCCCGATGGCGACTGGGGCGGGCTTTACCCGAACTCCGTCGCGGTGGACAAGCACGGCGACGTGTATATCGGCATGCGCCAATTTGTGATCCGCTGTAAACTCGGCACCCGGGTGGAACCCTTCGAGCGATTGGTGCCCGACCGAAGCTGGCTGAACACGAAAACGCAATGAGGCGAAACGGCCGGCTTTCACCGATGGAACTCCTCCAAACATAATGCCCTGGTTTTTGCGCGATGGGCCTGGGTTCGGCGGAAGGGCTCGCCGGGGACCGTGGTTGGCGGTGGTGCTGTCGCTGTTGCTGCCCTCGACCGCGTTTGCGAATGCGGGCACGCCGTTGATGTGGGCCATGATGCTGCATCTCGCGGTTGGCAATCTGGTAATCGGCGTGGTGGAGGGGTGCCTGTTGCGGTGGCTCTTCCTGGCGCCGGCGGGGCGGGCCATTCCCGCCTTGATCGCGGCCAATTACGTGTCGGCCTGGGCGGGAGCGTTCCTTCTGGGCTGGGGGGCCGATTTGCCGGACGTGACGATCGAGAACGTGCGGGGATGGTTCGCGGCGTTTGTTATCGTCGCCTACGTGGTGACGCTGGCGATCGAGTATCCGTTTTTCTGGTTCGTGCTTCGCGGTCAGGCCCGGCCGGGGGTGCGGGCGGTAAAGGCGACGGTGGTGGTGAATGCGATCAGCTATGGGGCGCTCTTTGCGTGGTATTGGCTGGCGAGCGGCACGAGCATGATGACGCAGCTGGACGTGCGCCCCGTCGCGGAGCTGTCGCCGCCGGAGAAATGCGCCCTTTATTTTCTGACGCCGGATGGCGGCCAGATCGTGCGAACCGATCTCCGTGGGCAGCATCGGGAGACGGTGCGGACGGTGGCGGTCGGGAGTTCGGACGACCGGCTCTACGCGCGGAAGGAGGCGGATGGGAGTTTCTCGCTCTACCTGCACCGGAGGGCCGAGGACGACTCGAAGGGGCGGGAAGAGTTGATCGCGCGAGGGTTCGCCCGGAAGGTGCCGGTCGATTGGGATACGCGCGTGCGGCCGAGCGATCGGGTGCCGGGGACGTGGGGCAACTTCGGGGCGGTGCCGTCTCTGACGGTTGGCTCGGCTTGGGAGGATCGCGTGGGTTTCTGGCCGGTGGAAGGGATCCGCGGCGAGAACAAAGCCGACGGACGGAAATTTCGGTTCTCGCTGGAGACGCCGTTCGCCGCCTGGCCGGTGCGCAACGCGACGCAGGTGGAGGGCGACATGGTGGTGTTCCAGCTGGGGAGGAATCAAATCTGCCTGCTCGACCCGGCGACGCGGAGGATCGCGCTCATCGTGCGGGGGCAGGGGCCAATCGTGGTGGAGCCTTGATCGAAGCAGAAGGGGGTGATCCCATAATTTGCATGTTTCGACGACGCATCTTTGCGGCCTTCGCGGCCTTCTGTAAAAATCCTAAGCTATGCGAGGGGGACTTCCGCCTCGGGATCTCGAAATTTGCCGGTCATAACACGGCGGCGACAGCCGGAGCGCAGCGAAGACAGCCGTAGGCAACGCGCCGCCCTCCAATCTGACAAAAGTCCCGTTTTCAACCGGACGCGGTATCAGATGTCCGAAACGCGCTCGCCTGTTCGTCGTCTTCCTGAAATCCCTGAATTCATCCCTATGAACACCACCTTCTCCGGCGGATGCGCTTGCGGCGCGGTTCGCTATGAATCCACCGCGGCGCCCGTGATGATGTTTCATTGCCATTGCCGGGATTGCCAGCGGGCCACGGGCGGGGCACATTCGGCGCTCGTTGTCGTGCCGGTGGAGGCGTTTCACCTGCGGCAGGGCGAGCCGCGGTGGCATGCTTCGCCGAGCGAGGCGGGCGGGATGACGCGCCGCGCGTTCTGCCCGGAGTGCGGCGCGCCGGTCTTTGGGAAGCCCGACGCGGCGCCACACATCGTCGCTCTCCACGCGGCGAGCCTAGACGACCCGAGCGCCTTTCAATCGCAGATGGATGTGTGGACGTGTGACGCGCAGCCTTGGGAGGCGATGGATCCCACGACGCCGAAGTTCGAGAAATATCCCGCGATGTAGCGGAATCGCGCGGAGGCGCAGAGACGCGGAAGGGGGGAAATCCTGCCTCGCGGCTCGCGCCTTTGCGTGAGGGAATTCGTTCTTCCCGCCGATCGGGGAATGTCTCCGGTTGCCTCCGAGGCGTGCCTGCGCTCGATTGTCTTCGTATGAAAACGGAACCCCGCCTCGCTTATTGGAAAGCCTCCCCGCCAGCCCTTCACGCGATGTTTGCGCTGGAGAAGGCCAGCAGCTCGACCGGACTGGAACCCTCGCTCCGCGAGCTCGTGAAGCTGCGGGTGTCGCAGATCAACGGCTGCGCGTTCTGTGTGGACCTGCATTCGCGCGACGCGCGGAAGGCGGGCGAGACGGAGGAGCGGCTGGCGCTGGTGTGCGTGTGGCCCGAGGCGACGTGCTTCACGCCGCGCGAGCGGGCGGCGCTGCATTGGGCGGAGACGCTCACCCGGCTGGCGGACGGTCCCGTGGAGGACGAGGATTTCGCGGCGGTGCGCGAGGAGTTCTCCGAGGAGGAAATCGTGAACCTCACGCTGGCCATCGTGGCGATCAACGGCTGGAACCGCTTCAGCGTGGGCTTCGCGGTGCCGCCGGGGTATTCGTTCGCGTAGCGGGCTGAGGAGAGGGGAAACGACGGCGGCTTCGATGATCCCGCCGTGAAAGGTCCAGACCGCGCTCGATGGCCATGACACGGAGGGACGCGCTTTTCTTCGCGCCAGCCGTTCCTCCAAAAGCCATTTCGACGACGTATTTGGTGGCGGCGTTGAGGCGGTCGGTCATCGAGCCGACTCATGGACCACCGTGCAGGACAATATCGCCGGCTCCGGCCCGCACGCTGCAAATCGCCGATGCCGGCGCGGCTACGCAGCCGAAGTGCTTTTACCGGTTCGTGCTGCCTTAAACGGCGGGAACCGATGCAAATTCGCGCTCTTCAGTTCGGGAGAATCTCGTAGTTCGTCTTCCCCTTTTCCCTGTCACGGATATTCATCGCGTCCGCGCCTTGAATGTTGTCAGTATCCAAGCGAAATCGGGAAGCTCGATCTTCGCCCCGCCCATCCAATACATGACAACTCGACAGCACCCCGCCCTCCTTTTCCTGACCCTGGCCTTTTCGCTGCCTACCTTCGCCGCCGACCTGCCGGCGCTGCCTCCGATCCCGCCCATTCCCGCGCCGTTGCCGCAGGACAGCGTGCCGATGGGCAATTCCCGGACGTTCCCCGAGGTGAAGCTGGACCTGCCCATTGCCAGCGGGCCGTTCCAGCCGACATGGGAGTCCATTGAAAAGAACTACCCCGGCACGCCCGACTGGCTGCGCGAGGCGAAGTTCGGCATCTGGGTCCACTTCGGCCCGCAGGCCTCGGGCCGGAGCGGCGACTGGTATGCGCGCCGGCTCTACATTCCCGGCACGCCGGCCTATGCGAACCACCTCAAGGATTTCGGCCATCCTTCCGTCTCCGGCTACAAGGATGTCCTCCGCGTCTGGAATCCCAACAAGCTCGACCCTGCGAAACTCGTCGCGCTCTACAAGGACGCCGGCGCCCGCTACCTCATCATCCAGGGCGTCCACCACGATCAGTTCGATCTCTGGAATTCCCATTACCAGCCGTGGAACGCCGTGAACCTCGGCCCGAAACGCGATCTCCTCGGCGAATGGACGAAGGCCGCGAAGGCAGCCGGCCTCCGCTACGGCGTCTCCTTCCACCACGAATATTCCTGGTGGTGGGACCAGGCGTCCTTCGGCAGCGACAAGGAGGGGCCCAAAAAAGGTGTTCCGTATGACGGCAATCTGACGCTCGCCGATGGCAAGGGCAAATGGTGGCAGGGCTTCGATCCGCGCATGCTCTACGGCGTGGACCTCCGCGAATACAAGGGCGTGGACTCCGCTGCGCATTCCGCATGGAGCCCGCCGCCGGCCGGCATTTTCTCCCGACACCTCGACTATGCGAAGTGGTATGCGAAATGGTGGGCGCTGCGGATGATGGACGTCGTCCACCATTACGATCCCGACTTCATCTACACCGACGGCACCGACCAGCAGCCCTTCAGCGGGGCCGGCACGGGCACCGGCATCAAGGCCGACGCCATGCAGCGCGTCATCGCCGATTTCTACAACCACGCGCTGAAGACCCGCGGCAAGGTCGATGTCTTCAGCATCGTCAAATTCCGCCACAAGACGAACGGCACGGTGAACACCACCGAGAGCAGCCTGCCCGATGGCATCAAGACCGACCAGGCATGGATCGCCGAGGCACAAGTGGGCGACTGGTTCTACCGGCCCGGCCTGGCCCACGAGCCGAAATCCATGATTCGTAACATCATCGAGGCGTGCTCCCGCGATGGTAGCGTGGCCATTTGCATCTCGCTGATGCCCGACGGCTCGATCGATGACGGCAGCCGCAACATGCTCAAGGACGTCGGCGCGTGGATGCGCGTCAACGGCGCCGGCATCTACGGCAGCCACGCCTGGAAGGTGCTGGGCGAGGGTCCCGGCGGCCCCCCGAGGCAGCTGCCTGGCGGGGCGCTCGGCAGAGATCAGGCGGATTTCCCGTTCGGACCCGAGGATTTCCGCTTCACCGTGGGCAAGGACGGCGCGCTCTACGCGTATTGCATGACGGTGCCGCCCGCCGGCGCGCAACTGCGGATCAAATCGCTCGGCGCGTCCGCTCCGGATGCGAAGAAGATCAGCTCCGTCTCGCTGCTCGGCTATACCGGCCCGCTGCAGTGGAAACAGGAGCCCGACGCGCTCGTCATCACGTATCCCGGCAACCAGCCGGACGTCACAATCGCCGCGGGCTTCAAGATCACCGCCCGGTAAGCGCGAGGGGGACGGCCCGCCAAGCCGTCGCCCCACGATTCTCTCTTCGTCAAATTATGAAACCAGTATTCTGTGATCGGGAACCGGCGCGGGTAGGGTATTTCCAATCCGTGCTGGAGAATGCGGGGATCGTCTCGTTCATCCGCAACCAGCACACGAATACCACGATGGCGGAGATGCCGAGCGGGTTGTTCTTTCCGGTGCTCTGCGTGGTGAACGACGAGGATTTCGAGCAGGCGGTGGAGCTCATCCGGGAGGTGCGCGACGGCACGCCGGCGGGGTTGCCGGACTGGACGTGCGAGCGGTGCGGCGAGGCGGTGCCGGGAGGATTCGACCTGTGCTGGAATTGCGGGTCTGAGCGGGCATCGAGCCTGAATCCAGCGTAGATTCTTTCGCATGGAAGAACGCCCGGGGACTGAGCTTCTTTTACGCGCGTTTTGCTCGAGTCAGGCAGGATCGCGGAAGGCCGCGGCTGGTGGGCGGGCGCGGCAAATTCCGGGATTGCGGTGGTGACATGCGGGGTCGATAACGGAGGGCGCTCCGCTGCCGGCAAACGTTTGCCGGGAGTGGCGGCCTCGATCGTTTACAAATCATGAAAGTTTTTCTCTCCGTCGTCGGTGTCGTGGTGCTCCTCGTAATCGTCCTGCTGATCGGCGGGTGCGGCAGTTACAACCGGCTGGTCACGCTCAAGCAGCAGGTGGATCAAAGCTGGGCGGATGTGGAAAACGTCTATCAGCGCCGCGCGGACCTCATTCCGAATCTCGTGAAGACGGTCGCGGGCGCCGCGAATTTCGAGAAGACCACGCTCACGCAAGTCATCCAGGCCCGGCAGCAGGTGACGAACATCCAGATGCCGGCGGGCGCGCCGAACGATCCGGCGGCGATGCAAAAATTCCAGCAATCGCAGGACGCGTTGAGCGGCGCGCTCTCGCGACTGCTCGTGACGGTGGAGCGCTATCCCGACCTGAAGGCGAACGCGAATTTCCAGACGTTGCAGGCGCAGCTCGAGGGCACGGAGAACCGGATCACCGTCGAGCGGCGGAAGTTCAACGAGGTCGCGACCGCCTACAACATCGCCGTGAAGAGCTTCCCGGCGGTGCTCTTCGCCGGGGCGCTGGGCTTCTCGCCGCACGCGCTCTTCACCGCGAAGGCGGGCGCGGAGAATGCCCCGGAGGTGAACTTCGATTTCGGCGGCGGCCCGTCCACCCCGCCGCCACCGGCCACGCCGGCCGCAAGCACGCCGGCGCCCGCCGCGACGCCCTAGCCGCGGGCCATGCGCCAGGCGTTCCTCATCGGTCTGTTGCTGGTCGGCGGGGCCGCCTTTGCGGCGACCCCGTTGCCGCCGAAGCCCACGCGCTACGTCCTGGACGAGGCGCAGTTGCTCGACGCGCCGACTCGCACCGCGCTCGAGCGCAAGCTCGACGGCTTCGAGCGCAAGACGTCGGACCAGGTGCTGGTCGCCATTTTTCCCTCGGTGCCGGCCGACTACGCGATGGAGGATTTCACCCAGCGCACGGCGGAGGCCTGGGGCGTGGGGCAGAAGGCGCACGACAACGGCGCGGTGCTCTTCGTCTTCCGCGCGGACCGCAAGCTCCGCATCGAAGTGGGCTACGGGCTGGAGGGCGCGATTCCCGACGCGACGGCGAAAAACATCCTCGATCACGTGGTGACGCCGGCTTTCCGCGCCGGGGATTTCAACGGCGGAGTCACGCGCGGGGTCGATGCGATCCTGCAGGCGGCGCAGGGCGAATACAAAGGCACCGGGCACACGAATGCGGACCGCGCGCCGGAGGACGGCGACGCCCTGTTCTGGCCGAGCATGTTCTTTCTGCTGCTGGTCTTTCTTTTCTTTTGGTGGGTGGGCCGGCGAAGCGGGACCACCTATGGCCGGCGCGGGGTGCGGCGCAACGTTGGCTGGTTCCCGGTTGATTTCGGCGGCGGTGGCAGCGGGGGAGGATTTGGCGGCGGCTCTGGTGGCGGCGACGGAGGAGGGTTCAGCGGGGGTGGTGGCGACTTTGGCGGCGGCGGAGCAAGCGGAGGTTGGTGAAATGAAACCGAAGGACTTTCTGGCAAAGCTCGACGACGACCGCGTGGTGGCGGCGATCCAGGCCGCGGAGCGAGGCACGTCCGGCGAGATCCGGGTGTTCGTCTCGAGCCGGGCTCTGCGGGGCGACGACGTGCAGGCGCGGGCCGAGGCGCGGTTCGTGAAGCTCGGCATGCACGCCACGACCGACCGCAACGGCGTGCTGTTCTATTTCATCCCGCGCGACCGGAAGTTTGCAATCGTCGGCGACCGCGGCATTCACGAGAAATGCGGCGCGAATTTCTGGGCGGAAATCGCCGCGGCGCTGCACGGGCGGCTCGCGAAGGGAGAGTTCGTGGAAGGCGTGGTCGAGGCGATCGAGCGCGCCGGCGCGGCGCTGGCCGGGCATTTTCCAAGGCGACCCGACGACCGCAACGAACTCCCCAACGCGATCGAGCGGGATTGATCGGTTGCGCCCTTCGCCATCCCTTGGGGAGGAGGGTTGGGATTGAGTCCGTGCTGCCAAGCGCCGCCTGGCTTGCGCCGCCTTTGCGGTGGTCGCGCCGGCCGGCGGGGAAATTTCCCCTTGCCGTAAGAATACTCTGGAAAAAACAAGGGCGATCTCCATGATTCGCGGTTCATTGGCGTCTTCGGCCCCATCCGGAAATGGCGCGTCAATCCCCACCCTCGACCAACCCTCATGAAGTCCCTCCTCATCCCATTCCTGGCAGTCGCCACCACGGCGTTCGCCGCTCAACCCAAGATCGAAATGAGCCCTTTCGGCTCGGTAAAGGGCCACCCGGCGGACCTTTATCAACTCACAAACGAAAAGGGAGCGAAGGTCGCCATCACCAACTACGGCGGCATCGTGACGCAGCTGCTGATCCCGGATCGCAACGGAAAACTCGGCGACGTCGTGCTCGGCTATGACGACGTGGATGGCTACGTCAAGAAGACGCCGTATTTCGGCGCGTTGATCGGCCGCTACGGCAATCGCATCGCCAAGGGGCAATTCGAACTCGACGGCAAGAAATATCAGCTTCCCGTCAACGACGGCCCGAACTCGCTGCACGGCGGCAAGGTGGGATTCGACAAGGTCATGTGGAATGCCCGCCCCTACTTTTCGAAGGATGGTCCGGCCCTCGAGTTGACCTACCTCAGCCGCGACGGCGAGCAGGGCTACCCGGGCAATCTCTCGGTCACCGCCACCTACACGCTCACGAACAACAATGAACTGAAGGTCGCGTTCAAGGCCACGACGGACAAGCCCACCGTCGTCAACCTCACGCACCACTCGTATTTCAACCTCGCTGGCCAGGGCAAGGGCGACATCCTCGGCCACGTGGTCACGATCCCCGCGGATCGCTTCACCCCGGTGGACGCGACGCTCATTCCCACGGGCGAACTTCGTCCCGTGGCCGGCACACCCTTCGATTTCCGCAAGCCGCACACGATCGGCGAGCGCGTGACGGCGAACGACGCCCAGATCAAGCTCGGGCCGGGCTACGACCACAACTGGGTGTTCCGCAAACCCGTCGGCATGCTCACCAAACAGGCCCGCGTCGTCGAGCCGAAGACCGGCCGGGTGATGGAGGTTCTTTCCACCGAACCGGGCCTGCAATTCTACTCCGGCAACTTCCTCGATGGCACGATCACGGGCAAGGGCGGCGCCGTTTACCGCCTGCGCAACGGCTTCTGCATGGAGCCGCAGCATTTCCCCGATTCGCCGAACCATCCGAAGTTCCCCTCGACGGTGCTGCTGCCGGGGGAAACCTACAAGAACACCATCATCTATCGCTTCTCCACGGAGTAACCATCGGGCTCCCCTGCCGCACTCCCTGTAACCCGTTATGATCTCCGACTTCCCAATGTCATTATCTCCCCTCTTCGCCGTCGCCGTATCCAGCGCCGTGTTCAATTGGCTCGACTGGTTCGTCATCGCCCTCTTCATCGTCGGCATGGTGGCCGTCGTGCTGTTCTCGATGCGCAAGAAGAACGAATCCGGCAAGGACTACTTCCTCTCCGGCCGCGACGCGAACTGGCTGCAGATCGGCTCCTCGATCTATTCGTCGAACATCGGCTCGGAGCACCTCGTCGGCCTCGCCGGCGCGGGCTTCGTAACCGGCATGGCCATGGCGCACTGGGAGATGCACGGCTGGATCATCCTGATCCTGGGCTGGGTCTTCGTGCCGCTCTACGACCGCATGAAGATCTTCACGATGCCGGAGTTCCTCGAGCTGCGTTTCAGCCGCGGCTCGCGCAACGTCCTGAGCCTGCTCACGATCGCGAGCCTCGTGCTCACGAAGATCGCCGCAACGATCTACGCGGGTGACGTCGTCATTCGCACGCTGCTGGGCATCGACTCGGTCAGCATCTTCGGTCACACCATCGACATTTTCTGGGTCATCGCCCTCGGCCTCGCGTTCACGACCGGCATTTACACGATCTTCGGCGGCATGCGCGTGATCATGTATACCGCCGTGCTGCAAACGCCCGTGCTGCTCCTCGGCTCGATCTGCATTCTTTACTTCGGCCTCCATGAGCTCGGCCACGGCAGCCTCATCGCCGGCTGGAACGCCACGAAAACCGCCGTCGGCGATAACATCCACCTCGTCCGTTCGATCCACGATCCCGATTGGCCCTGGCTCGCGATTCTGCCCGGCTCGGCGATCATCGGCTTCTGGTATTGGTGCACGGACCAATACATCGTCCAGCGCGTGCTCGCGGGCCGCAACCAGCAGGAATCCCGCCGCGGCACGATTCTCGCCGGCTACCTCAAGCTCACGCCGGTGTTCATCTTTCTCGTGCCCGGCATGGTGGCCTTCGCGCTCACCAAGATGCCCGAGGCGAATTTCGCGACCAGCGGCGACGCCGCCTACACCTCGCTCGTCGCACAGATTCTTCCGCATGGCATCAAGGGCATCGTCGCCTGCGGCATGATCGTGGCGCTCATGGCCTCGCTCGCATCGAAATTCAACGCCTCGGCCACGCTCTTCACGATGGACTTTTATCGCGAGTGGCACCCGAACGCCTCCGGCAGGACCGAGGTGTTCGTCGGCCGCGTCGCCACGGCGGTGATCGTGTTCATGGGCATCTGCTGGGTGCTCGTCATCAAGGCGCTCCACTCGAACCTCTACGAATATCTCCAGAGCGTGCAGGGCTACCTCTCGCCCTCCATCGCGGTGCTCTTCGCGGTCGGCGTCTTCTGGAAACGCGCCACGGCGCCCGCCGCGCTGTGGGCGTTCAGCATCGGCGTCTTCGGCGGCTTTGCCCGTCTTGCGGCCGACCTCCTGTTCAAGGACGTGAAGGCCTCGAACGGCAGCACGATCAAGGAGCTCAAGGTCCAGCTCTACAATCACGTCATCTCGGCGGACCAATACGCGAGCTACATCGCGCCGATCAAACAGAAATACGGTTTGCTCTTCACCTTGGAGGACATTCACTGGCTTTACTGGTGCCAGATTCTGTTCGCGCTCACGCTCGTGCTCATGATCGTGATCAGCCTGATGACCAAGGCGCCGGATCCCAAGACGATCAAATACACCTGGTATGGCGCCACGCCGGAGGAAAAGGCCGCCACCCGTGCGAGCTGGAGCACCGTGGACGTCGTGCTCTCGCTCGTCGTCGTGGCCTGCGTCGTCGGGTTCTACATTCGCTTCTGGTAGCGACCGGAAATTCGATTCAGGAAACGGCGGCGCCCCTCGGTGCCGCCGTTTTTTTGTCCCCACAATTTGTCCCCACAACGGCCGCAGCCGAGGCAGCCCCACTTGTTTCGAGGGAGGCGGACGCCCTCGGAACATCCGCGATCATCCGGCAGCGCAGACATTTTCCAAAGCGATTGCGCGCCCCGGGCCGACAATTTAGGCTCCGCACACCCGGAACAAATCCGAACCCTTTTCCCGGGCAGCTCTCCCTCATGCTTTTTCCGATTTCTCCCCGTCGTCTCGCCGCCTCCGTCGCGACTCTCCTCCTGCTTCCGCTCACCCACGGCCAATCCATCCCCAGCCCGGACGGCAAACTGACCGCCGAGTTTCATCTCACCCCCGCCGGTTCGCCGGAATATTCGATCCAACGGGATGGCAAAACCGTGCTGCAAAATTCGCGCCTGGGCTTGATCCGCGACGATGCCGACTTTTCGACCGGACTTCGCCTCGTCGCCACTTCCAAGGTCGAGCCCGTGGAAAGTCGCTACGAAATTCTCACCGCGAAACGCCGGCAAAACCTCTACCGCGCGAACCGCCAGGTCTTTCATCTCGAGTCCGGCGCCGACGCGAAGCTGGATATCATCTTCCAGGTCTCGAACGACGGCGTCGCCTTCCGCTATTTCTTTCCCGGCACACCGGGCGCACAGCTCGAGCTGAAGGAGGAAGTCACGTCGTTCCATTTTCCGGCCGGCGCGAAGGCCTGGCTACAGCCGATGTCCGTCGCGAAGGGCGGCTATGGCGGCTCCAATCCCGCCTACGAGGAGTATCACCGGCAGGAAATTCCCGTCGGCACGCCGTCGCCGCTCGGTGCGGGCTGGGTGTATCCCGCGCTCTTCCGCACGGGCGACACGTGGGTGCTGCTCTCGGAGGGCTCGCTGCCGCGCAACTACTGCGCGACGCGGCTGCGCAATGAGTCGCCCGACGGCGAATATTCCGTCGGCTTCCCCGATCCACGCGAGAGTTTTCACGGCGGCCCGGTCGCACCGGAGTCGCGGCTACCGTGGCTCACGCCCTGGCGCATCGTCGTAGTCGGCAGCTTGAAAACGATCGCGGAATCCATGCTCGGCGTGGACCTCGCCGATCCGCCAACGGGACCGGTCGATCTCAAAATCAAGCCGGGCAAGGCGGCGTGGAGCTGGCCGCTGCTGGGCGACGGATCGGCGAATTTCGAGACGCAAAAGCGCTTCATCGATTACGCGGCCGACATGGGCTGGGCGTATTGCCTGATCGACGCCTGGTGGGACAAGCAGATCGGCTACGACCGGTTGAAGCAGCTCGCCGACTACGCCGCGACAAAGCACGTCGGCCTCCTGCTGTGGTATAACTCCGCCGGCGATTGGAACACCGTCAAACAAACGCCGCGCGACAAGCTGCTCACCCACGCGGATCGCGTGAAGGAATTCGACCGGTTGAAAGCTATGGGCATCAAGGGCCTCAAGATCGATTTCTTCGGCGGCGATGGCCAATCGGTCATCGGCTACTACCACGACATCCTCGAGGACGCCGCGCCGTATGGCTTTCTCCTCAATTTCCATGGAACCACGCTGCCGCGCGGCTGGGAGCGCACGTATCCGCACCTGATGACGATGGAAGCCATCCGCGGCGAGGAATACGTCACCTTCGAGCAGAAAAACGCCGATTCGCAGCCGACACACGCCGCGATGCTGCCCTTCACGCGCAACGTTTTCGACCCGATGGATTTCACGCCCGTCGTGCTCGACAAGCTTCCCCGCTGCGCGCGGCGCACGACCGGAGCCTTCGAGCTCGCCCTCGCCGTGCTCTTCACGTCCGGCATCCAGCACTACGCGGAAATTCCCGAGGGCATGGCAAAGATGCCCGACTCCGTGCGCGACTTCATGAAACGGGTGCCATCCGTTTGGGACGACACGATCTTTCTGGACGGTTATCCCGGCAAATTCGTCGTCCTCGCGCGGCGCAACGGCGCCACGTGGTATGTCGCCGGCATCAACGGCGAGGCGGCCGAGCGCAAGCTGACGCTCGACCTTCACGTCTTGCGTGGAGCCCGCTCCGGCGCGATGATCACCGACGGCGACGGCGCCTTGTTCCAGCAGCAGGCCGTGAAACTGCCACCCGACGGCAAATTCTCCGTGACGATGAAGCCGAACGGTGGCTTCGTCCTCACCCTCGAATAATCCATGCATTCGTTCCACTGCCTTCGTTCCTATCGGCGCACTCGTCTGCTCCCTCGCGCTCTTCGCAAACCCACATCGACCGTGAAAAAACTCTCCACCGCGATTTCGGCGGCCAGCCTCTGCCTTGCCACTCTCCTTCCTGCGACCGGCGCACCCCAGCAGCCAAACGCCCCCGCCCCCGCCGCGCAGACGTTCCCACTGCGCGATGTGAAACTGCTCGACAGCCCCTTCCGCACGGCAATGGAGCGCAATGCCGACTACCTGCTCTCGCTCGATCCGGACCGCCTGCTCCACAACACCCGGCTCTACGCCGGCTTGAAGCCCAAGGGCGAGCTCTACGGCGGCTGGGAGGCGCGGGGCATCGCCGGCCACACCCTTGGCCACTACCTCACTGCGCTCGCCCAGCAATACGCCGCTACCGGCGACCCCCGCTTCCGGGATCGCATCGCCTACCTCATCGCGGAAATGGCCGAGTGCCAGCGGGCCTACGGCGACGGTTACATCGGCGCCCTGCCGCCCAAGGAACTCGCCACGTTGCGCGGCTTCAAGGACGGCCATCTGAATCTCCAGGGCGCCTTCAACTTCGCCGGCGGCGTGTGGGTGCCGTGGTATACCGAGCACAAGGTCCTCGCCGGCTTGAAAGATGCCTGGCTCGTCGGCGGCAATGCGCAGGCGAAGGACGTCACCCTGCGCCTCGCGAACTGGATCGACACCGTCACCAGCGGCCTCACCCCCACCCAGCTCCAGGCCATGCTCCAGGTCGAGCACGGCGGCATGATCGAGACCCTCGTCGATCTCTACGCCCACACCGGCGATCCCCGCTATCTCGCCACCTCGAAGCGTTTTTACCACCGCGCCGTCCTCGATCCCCTCCTCGCCGGCCGCGACGAACTCCCCGGCAAACACGCGAACACCCAGATCCCCAAGGTCATCGGCGAAGCCCGCACCTACGAGGTCACCGGCGATCCCAACGGCCGCAAAATCGCCGAGAATTTCTGGGACATCGTCGTCCGCCATCACTCGTGGGTCATCGGCGGCAACAGCGACGGCGAGCACTTCTTCCCCGAGGACAAAGCCGTCGCCCACCTCGGCCCCGCCACCGCGGAGACCTGCAACACCTACAACATGCTCAAGCTCACCGAGCATCTCTTCGAATGGCAGCCCTCGGTCGCCTACGCCGACTACTACGAACGCGCGCTCTACAACCAAATCCTTCCTTCGCAGGAGCCGAAGAAAGGCATGTTCACGTATTTCGTCTCGCTCGAGCCCGGGCACTTCAAGACCTATAGCACGCCGTTCGACTCCTTCTGGTGCTGCGTCGGCACCGGGATGGAAAACCACACGAAATACGGCGAGGCCATCTACTTCCACGCCGCCGCCGACACCCTCGCCATCAACCTCTTCATCCCTTCCGCGCTCACCTGGCCGGAGACGGGACTTGGGCTCGAGCAGCGCACCACCTATCCCCGCACCAATGCCACGGACATCACCATCACGTCCCCACCCGCGAACGACAAACCCCTCACCCTCGAAGTCCGCTGCCCCGCCTGGGCCACCGCTCCACTCGCCTTCGACCTCAATGGCCAGCCGCTCGCGGTGGAGGCAAAGCCAGGCACCTTCGCCCGCATCGCCCGCGTCTGGAAAAAAGGCGACCGCCTGCGCGTCACTATCCCCATGGGCCTCCACACCGAGTCCCTCGCCGGCGCGCCCGACCGCGTCGCCTTCCTCTACGGCCCGCTCGTGCTCGCCGGCGATCTCGGCCCCGTGCCGACGACCGCGTCCTTCCCCTATGCAAAGAATCAAGCCGACAACTTCCACGCCCCCAGCGCCGCCGTCTCCGTGCTCGTCACGGACGATCCGTCGCACCTCCTCGCCTCCATCCAACGCGTGCCCGGGGACGATCTCACCTTCCGCACCGTCGATCTCGCCCGCCCCAACGACGTCACCCTTCGCCCTCTGGCCGACATCGCCTACGACTATTACAACGTCTATTGGACCGTCCTCACCCCGGCCGCCTGGCAGGCGCGCCAAGCCACGACCGCAAAACCGTCCGACGACGTCCGCACGGTGGACGACTTCGCCCCCGGCGAACAGCAGTCCGAAGTCGATCACCACTTCACCAGCGAAAAATCCGAGACCGGCGACTTCCGCGACCGCAAATGGCGCGACGCCCGCGACGGAGGCTACTTCGCCTTCACCTTGAAAGTCCGCCCGCGCACCGCGCAGATTCTCCGCTGCACCTATTGGGGCGGAGACACGGGCGCCCGCACCTTCGACATTCTCCTCGACGGCAAACTCCTCGCCACCGAACAGATCGATCACAACCATCCCGGCGAATTCTTCGTGCGGGATCTGCCGCTCCCCGCCGCCCAGCTCGAAGGCAAGCAAGCCGTGACCATCCGGTTCCAGCCCCACCCCGGCAATATCGCCGGCGGCCTCTTCGGCGCCGCCATCCTCACCGCGACCAATTAACGCCGTTTCGACGGTCCGCCCGCGCAACGGGGTGCGCGGGAGAGACGGGAGAGGAAATCTGATTGCTCACGGAGGAGTGACTTTTGCTCCGACGTGTGATTTCCTCTCGCTTTTCGGTCGTCAACTGGCGCCCGGCACATCTTCCATGTCGCCCAAACATTCGACGCCGCGCTCGCTCATGAATCCCTTGGAGGAGCGCATCGGCTACAAGTTTCGCAATTCGCTGCTGCTCGCCGAGGCCCTCACGCACTCGAGTATTTCGCTGGAGCGAAAAAATTATCCCTTCGACAATCAGCGCCTCGAATTCCTCGGCGACGCCGTGCTGCAACTCGTCGTCACCGAGCATCTCTACAAGATGTTCCCCGACTTCAGCGAAGGCCGGCTCACCAAATTGCGCACTCGGGTCGTATCCCGCGCGGGATTGAAAAACCATGCCGCCGCCATCGGGCTGGGCGGGCATCTGATGATGGGCCGCGGCGAGGATGCCAGCGGCGGACGCACCCGCGCCTCGACCCTCGCCGACTCGCTCGAGGCGCTCGTCGGTGCGGTCTATCTCGACGGCGGCTACGAAAGCGCGCGCGATTTCATTCTCCGCGAGGCCGCGGCGGATTTTGCCCGTATGGCGAGTGAGCCCGAGGAGATCAATCCCAAGGGCCGGCTCCAGGAAATTCTCCAGGCCATCACGCCCTGCGCGCCGCTCTACGAAGTCGTCGCGCAATCCGGCCCCGAGCACCAAAAGGATTTCGAATGCCGCGTGCTCTGGAATGATCTCGAACTGGCCCGCGGCACCGGTCGCAGCAAAAAGCAAGCGGAGGTCGAGGCCGCCACCCGCGCCCTCGAAGATCGCAAGTGGGAAATCCCCGCCTCCGTCCGCCCGCCCCGGGGAAATCTCCGCAAGCCCGCCCGGAAATAGCCGCGTGCGCCACCGCCCCCTCGGCAAAGCATTGAAATGCGGCGGGATCGTGGCACCATGCGCTGCGCCCACGGCGTTGCTTCGTCCTCTTCTTCATGATTTACCCCTTTTCCCTGCAATTGACGGGCCTCGTCACCGGCATCCTGCTCGTTCTCGCGCATGCCTCCGCGCTGGCGACGCCGGGCGCCACGCGGCCCTTTCTCCAGGCTTTTCCGCGCTCCCGCATTTGGGGGACGATCCTGCTCGCCCTCAGCGCAATCTGGGCGTTCTGGCTCGTCTCCACGATGGATCTTGGGGAGTTCGCCCATTTGCGCCAAATGATGCTGATCGCGGTGCCCGTCGGCGCGGTGCTGACGTGGCAATTCGTCGATGAATTCCTGGCCGCGCGTGCGCTGGGAATCCTGGCGCTCCTGGCGGCGGATTGCCTGCTCGAGGCCGCGTTTCTCCGGCCCGAGTTCTCCCGCCTGCTGCTCGTCGGGCTCGCCTACGCGTGGATTTTCGCCGGCCTCTTCCTCGTCGGCATGCCCTACATCCTGCGCGATCTGATCGCGTGGCTCGTCGGCTCGCTCCCGCGTTTTCGGATGGCTGCAATCGCCGGCGTGATCTACGGCGTGGTCCTCATTCTCTGCGCCATCGCGCTCTGGTAAAAAACTCCGTCCGCGAGAGCTCGGGGACTACGCCCGCGCCGATAACGATGACAAAACGCCGGCGGTGCCGGTGATTTCCCTCTCCACGGATTCCCGTGGAGGCGCGGGACGGCGCCCAAGGGCGGGCGCGCTCCCCCAAAAAAAATGCGGAGGCTCCGGGACGAACCGGAAACCTCCGCGATTAAATTTTGACGCTGCGCCTTAGTAGCGCTTGCGGTCGCCGCGATCGTAGCCCTTGCCGCCACGATCACCGCGGTCGCCACGGTCTCCGCCGCCACCACCGAAGGAACGCTTTTGCGGGGGACGATCCTCACGGGGACGGGCTTCGCTCACGCGCAGTTCGCGGCCGCCGAGATCCTTGCCGTTGAGCTGCTCGATGGCGGCTTCGGCTTCCGCGTCGGAGCCCATCGTGATGAACCCGAAACCGCGGGAGCGGTTCGTGTCGCGATCCATGACGATCTGGACGGACGAGACGGTGCCCGCTTGTTGAAAGACTTCCTCCAATTCGGATTCGGAGGTTTGATACGACAGATTGGCGACGTAGAGGCGGTTGCCCATGAGAAACGATGAATGAGGTTGCTTGGTTGTGCGGACCAGCCCCATCGCGTTTTTCATCCAGGGATGATCAACCGGGGAGCTGAACTTGACGTAGCAATCGACAAAGCCCCGCGGGATTGCAAGCTAATCTTGCGGGGAAAATTTCCCCCTTCCTCACCGCCGGGATTTCAACCCGCCGCGGAGGATGCCGCCACACATTTGACTGCGAACCAGCGCCGCTTTCTCCGGCACCCAAAAAACTGGAGGCGAGGGGACTCGAACCCCTGTCCTGAACGCGCGTTGCGCGACCTTCTACATGCTTAGGCGGTTCTTGATCTCGGAAGCCGACTGCGAACCGTCACGCCATCGTCCTCCCAGCGACCACGTTTTTCGAATTCACCGGGGGCAGCGGCCACTCCATCCCCCAGCCAGCCTGCTGCATTCGCATTCACCCCCAGCAGGCGTCAGGGCAAACACGTCACGGCAACTTAGGCCGCGAGAGCGAGATCTTCGTAATCTGCGTTTATTTTGTTTGAACCGATTTTTTACGAGGCCAACGATTCATCCTCGGCATGCGGGCCTGGCACTGAACGAACAGTCGAAACCAATACGCCCCCGTTTTCTGAAGTGCCAGTATCGTCGAAGTCGCGGGCGAGCGCAACCGCGATTTGCGGGACGCGCCGCTACTTGAGCAGGGCAATCGTGAACGGGAACTTGTAAGGCTCGCCGTTGCTCTCCTTGATCGCGCCGATGATCGTGATCACCAACCAGGCAATCGCGGCGATGCCGATCAATGGAATGAGCAGAAACCCGATCAATACGAAGGACAGAACGAAGGCCGCAAGGCTGCCCGCGACAAAGTAAATCAGCCACGAGAGCTGGAAATTCAGCACGCGTTTGCCGACCTCGTCGAGATACGGACTCTCCGGGCGTTTGATGAGCCAGATGATGAGCGGCCCCACCACGTTCGTGCCGCCCAGGAGCGCGAGCAGCGCGCTCAAATGAATCGCCAGCGCCCAGGAGCGTTCAGCTGAATCCGGCGTGGAAACAAGGGCGGGCTCGGGCGGAAGCGGAGGCAATGAATCGCTCATGGCCCGCTTCGCTAGCAGGTTTCGGTCTCGAATTGCCAGAGGAAACTATTTCTTCTGCGCGGCTTCGAACTGCGCCCGCCAATGGTCCAGCCGCTCCTTCACGCGCTTTTCCAATCCATGCTCGGTCGGCTCGTAATAGCGACGGCCCTCGGGCAGGTAAGCCTGCGGCACGTAACCGCCCTCGAAATCGTGGCTGTATTTGTAGCCCGCGCCGTGGCCGAGCTTCTTTGCGCCCTTGTAATGCGCATCGCGCAAATGCTCGGGCACCGCGAGCGTGCGCCCCTCGCCCACGTCTTTCAGCGCCGCGCCGATAGCGAGAGTCGCACGGTTGCTCTTCGGCGCGGTCGCGATGTAGAGCACGGCGTGGGCGAGATTGAGCTGCGCCTCGGGCAGGCCCACGAGTTCCACCGCCTGGGCCGCGGCCGTTGCGACGACGAGCGCGTTCGAGTCCGCGAGGCCAACGTCCTCGCTCGCACAAATTACCACGCGCCGCGCGATGAATCGCGGGTCCTCCCCGGCGTAGATCATCTTCGCGAGCCAGTAGATCGCGGCGTCGGGATCGCTGCCGCGCATGCTCTTGATGAACGCGCTGATCGTGTCGTAATGCGCGTCACCGTCGCCGTCATAGACCACCGCCTTGCGCTGAATGCTCTCCTCGGCAACCGCGAGCGTAAGCGTGATCGCGCCATCCGCGGCGGCTGGCGTGGTGAGCGCCGCAAGCTCGAGGGCGTTCAGGCATTTCCGCGCGTCGCCGTCGCTGATCGTCGCAAGATGCGCGGCGGCGTCCGGTTCCAGCACAATGCCGCGCCCGCCCAGACCACGCTCCTCGTCGGCCATCGCGCGATCCATGAGCTGCCGCAGGTCCGCCTCGGTGAGCGGCTCGAGTTGAAACACCTGCGACCGCGAGACGAGCGGCGAGTTCACGTAGAAATACGGATTGTGCGTTGTCGCGCCAATGAGCTTCACCCGCCCGCTCTCGACGTCGGGCAGAAGCACGTCCTGCTGCGCCTTGTTGAACCGATGAATTTCGTCGATGAACAACAACGTCGCCGGCCCGCCATTCGCGGCGCGCGCCCCGGCGGCCGCCATCACCCGCCGCAGATCCGCCACGCTGCTCTCCACGGCATTCACACGCTCGAACCGCGATTTCGTGGTCGCCGCAATGACCTGCGCGAGGCTCGTCTTGCCCGTGCCCGGCGGCCCGAAGAACAACAACGATGACACGCGATCCGCCTCGATGGCCCGCCGCAGCAGCTTCCCCTCGCCGATAATGTGCCGCTGCCCCACCACCTCGTCGAGCGTGCGCGGGCGCATCCGCGCCGCCAGCGGCGCATCGGCCGCGAGCACGGTCTCCGGGCCGCCAAACAAATCTTCCATGCGGGCATTATGCCAGCCGCCGGAGATTTCGCATTCCCCATTCCGCATTCCGCATTAGGATTCGAAGCATGAAAACCCTCCTCGCCGCCGTCGATTTCAGCGATGCCTCGCCCACCATCGTCGCCCACACCATCACGCTGGCGCAGGCGCTGGAGGCCCGGGTCGTTCTTCTGCATGTCGTGGAGCCCGTCGCGAGCTACGTGCCCGTCGGCTCCGCGATGGACGTCATCGAAACCGCGCCGCCGCCCATCATGGAGCAGGATCTCGCCGCCCAGAAGACGCACCTCGATCGTCTCGCCGCCAGCCTGAAAGACGTCACGACCGTCGCTGTGATTGGCCTCGCCGCCGACGAGATCGTCACCCAGGCGCAGGAACATGGCGCGGAGCTCATCATCCTCGGCTCGCACGGCCACGGCGCGCTCTACCATCTCTTCGCCGGCAGCGTCGTCACGGGCGTCCTCAAGCGCGCCCGCGTGCCGGTGCTCGTCGTCCCGACCGTCAAATAATTCCGGCCACGTCATCGTAAAGCCCGCGCCATTGCGCGCCGACCGTCTCGCGCGAAAACATCGCCCGCACCGCTTCCGAGCCATGCCTGGCGATGCCGGCGTAAAGCGCGGGATCCTCGATCAACCGCTCCACCGCCGCGGCGACGCCGTCCGCATCGCGCTCCGCGCACAACAGCCCGCTCATGCCGTCCTCCACGGCTTCCGCGATTCCGCCGTGTCGGGTCGCCACCACCGGCAGCCCCGTGGCCATCGCCTCGATCAAGCCGTTCGGCACGCCCTCCACGTCGCCGCTCACCGTCTCGCTCGGATGCAGAAAAACATGCGCCGATGCGAACAGCTCGCGCAGCGCGGCCTGGTCGAGAAACCCCGCAAACCGCACGCGCTCGCCCACGCCAAGCTCCCGCGTCCGCACCCGCAACGCCGCGTCGAGCGGTCCCTCGCCCGCAATCGTGAACGTCATCCGCGGATAACGATCCGCCAGCTGGGCAAATGCCGCGAGGCTTGTTGCCAGGCCCTTCTTCGGCACGAGACGCGACGCCTGCACGAAATGAAACGCCCCATCCGCCGGCAGCGTCCGCGCGCGAAATTCCAGCTCGGGCAACGCCGTGCGAATTACGGTCAACTTCTCCCTTGGACACCCCAGCCGCTCCACCGCCGCGGCCAGCGCCTCGCTGCGGCACGCGACTTTCGCCGCCAGCGCAAAGACGCGTTCCCGCGCCGCGCGATAATTTTCCCCGGCGAGCGCGCCCGTCACATCCGCGCCGTGAAACGACACGACCACCGGAATTCCCGCCGTCTCGAGCAACGGCAGCAAATGCACCGCAACGTTGCCGAAGAAGACATGCAGCACCCGCGCCTCCCGCGTGCGCAGCACCGCCCGCATCCGCGCCGCCTCGCCGCGCGAGACCTGCCACGGTGCGCCGGTGAAATTTCGCTCGATCGCCCGCGCCAGGAAGCGCCCCGGCGAGCGCGGCACCACCTCGAGCGCCTCGATGGGAAACGTCGCAAGATTCTCGACCTTCTGCGCAACGACCAGCGGCCGCCAGCCCGTCACCGCCAGAATCTGCCGGTGGACGTGGTGCATCTCCGGCTTCAAATAGGTCGCGCAAAAGAACGCGACGACCGGCGCGTTACTAGAACTCAATGCCAAACAGGATGAAGCCCTTGGGTTTGCCGGGATCGTTCTCGCTGTAAGAGACCGTCTTCGGACCACCGTTGCCGTAGGACTTCGGCGCGAGCGGATTCACGAGCTGCCACGGCTTCTCGACGTTGAAGATTTTCTCCACGATTCCCTCCGTGGTGACCGGCGGCGCGACGATCGGCTGACTCACGACGGGCAGATTCCGCGGCGCCTGCGGAGCAACGAACTCCTGCGCCATCGCGCTCGCGGCGATCAGTCCGAATCCTGCGGCCAGCCATGCCTTCATGAGCAAGCGTTATAGCGGGACCGCGCCACGCTTGCCAGCCCTCATCCTCTCAACTATCAACTACCCACTCTCAACTCTCCCAAAAATGGCACTCGCAAACGATCTCCGCAAAGGCATGGCCCTCCGCTACAACGGAAACCCCGCCATCGTCCTCGACGTCCAGCACCGCACGCCCGGCAACCTCCGCGCGTTCGTGCAGGTCATCGTCCGTTACATCGGCACCGGCAAATCCGCCGACATCCGCTTCTCCTCGACCGAAAAAATCGACCTCGTCGAGACCAACCATCAGGAGCTGGAGTTCAGCTACTCCGATCCGCAGGGCTTCCACTTCATGGACCCCGAAACCTACGACACGATCACGCTCAACGCTGACCTCCTCGCCGACGCCAAGGACTACCTCGTCGAAAATTTGAAGGTGAACGTCCTCTACGTCGAAGGCCGTCCCGTCAGCGTCGAACTGCCCGCCACGGTCGAATTGACCGTTGCCGAGAGCGCCGACGGCGTGAAGGGCGACAGCGCCAATAACGTCCAGAAGCCCGCGAAGCTCGAAACGGGCAAGACGATCAACGTCCCGCTCTTCATCAAGGAAGGCGAAAAGATCAAGATCGACACCCGCACCGGCAACTACATGGGCCGGGCGTAGCCATTTTGGATTCGCGATTTTGGATTTTGGATTGTAATGCGCGCCCGTCGGACGCCTGATTCCAAAATCGCAAATCGAAAGCCGAAATCGAAGAAGACGCAGGCGAAGCTCCGCGCGACGCTCGCCGCGCCCGCCCTCCCCGCCACGGTGCCCACGCGGTGGGTGAAATTCGTCGTCGGGCTGTTCCTGCTGCCGCCGGCATGGATTCTCACGGCGACGTTCTTTTCGGCCTTCACGCGTGCCACGGTGCATGAGCATTTTTGGGCCACCGAGGAATTCTGGTTCTTCGGTCTCGGGCTCGTGTTGTGGCTCGTCGCGTTTCTCGGCCTGCCCCGGCCGCTCTGGATCTACGTCTTCGGTCATGAACTCACCCATGCCCTCTGGGTGCTCCTGCACGGCGGCAAGGTGAGCGCGTTCAAGATCACCCCGCAGGGCGGCCACATCCTCACCGACCGCATCAATACCTGGATCGCACTCGCCCCGTATTTCTTCCCGATCTACAGCCTGCTCGTCATCGCGCTCTACGGCGTGGCGGGCTTGATCTGGAGCCCGGCCGAGCTCGCGCCGTTCCGCCCGCTCCTCTACATGCTCATCGGCGCGACGTGGGCGTTTCACATCACGTTCACCGTGTGGATGATCCCGCGCGGCCAGACCGACCTCACCTACGGCGGCAACTTCTACTCGCTCGTCATCATCTACCTGCTCAATCTCGCCGTGCTCTCGATCTTCCTCATTGCCGCGTCGGAGGGTGTCACCCTTGCAAGCTTCGGGCGCGAGTTGCTCATTCAGGCCGTGGATTTCACCACGCGAACGAACGATCTTTTGCGCCTCATCCGGCCGTGAGCACGGCGCTCGATCACCTGCTTGCCGTGCAGGCGGAATGCGGCGGCGCGATCCCCGTCGAGCGTTATTTGCGCGAGGCGCTCTACCATCCCGAGCACGGCTACTACGCGCGAAATATCCGCACCGTCGGCCGCCGCGGCGACTTCGCGACCTCCGCCAGCCTCGGCGAAGCCCTCGGCTCCGCGCTCGCCCGCTGGTTGTGGCAAAACCGCCTGCCTAGCCGCGGCGCGTGGCACATCATCGAGGCTGGCGCCGGCACCGGCGAACTCGCCCGCACCGTGCTGCGCCGCCTCGGCCTGTGGCGGCGGCGCGGCCTCACCTACCACATCGTCGAGACATCGCCCGTGCTCCAGGCCGAGCAACGAAAGGCGCTCCCGCAGTTCCGCGTGCAATGGCACGACTCGATGCCGTCCGCACTCGCCGCCTGCGACGGCCGCGCGGTGATTTTTTCCAACGAACTCATCGACGCGTTTCCGTGTCGTCTTTTCGAGCGTCGAGTCGACGCGTGGATCGAAGTCGGCGTGCGCATCGAGAACGGCCGCCTCTCGGAATGCGCCCTCGACCGTCCGCCTCCCGCGAGCAGCGCATTCGGCGGAGACTTCAAAGATGGACAACGCGTGGAAGTCCATACGTCGGCGGCCGAGTGGTTCGCCTCGTGGGCGGCGGCGGCGTGCGAGGCGCGACTACTCACCATTGATTACGGGGACACGATGCCCGCGCTTTATCATCGCCGTCCGCGCGGCACGCTGCGCGCCTATTTTCACCACCAGCGCTACGAGGGCGCGGAGGTCTATCATCGGTTCGGCAAGCAGGACATTACCGCCGACGTGAATTTCACCGACCTGCGCGCATGGACCGAACGCTGCGGCTGGCGGACGGTCGCGCTGACGACGCAGACGGAATTCCTCGCGGCCCACGGCGCAGTTCGCGCAGGCATGCACGACGCGCAACTCGCCGACCACACCGGCGCAGGCGGCGCCTTCAAGGTCTTGGTGCAGCAGAAGGGCGGACCGCCGCCAGAGCGCTTGTCAGTTGGGCAATCTGCGCTGCCGAGTGCGCCGCGCTGAGCGTGATGCGCAGCCGCGCCGAGCCGCGCGCGACGGTCGGGTAACGCACCGCCGGCACGAGCAATCCCGCATCGAGCAATCGCGCCGCTTCCGCGACGGCGGCGGCTTCGTCGCCGACGATGTGCGGAACGATCGCACTCGTCGCGTCGGATCGGAAGGCATGGAGATTTTCCCACAGCCGTTCGCGCAGCGGCTCCGCCTCGCCCGAGTCGAGGAGACGCACGGCCTCGGTGGCGGCGGCAGCGGCGGCGGGTGGCGGGGCGGTCGAAAAAATGAAGCTGCGGGCCCGGTTGATGAGAAAATCGATAAGCCGCGCGCTTCCGCAAATCGCCCCGCCCGAGGCGCCAAGTGCCTTGCCGAGCGTGCCCATCTGGATGTCCACGCGGTCAGCCATGCCAAGTTCGGCGGCGAGGCCGCGCCCGTGCGGACCGAGGACGCCCACGCCGTGGGCCTCGTCCACGAGCAGCCATGCGCCGAAACGATCCTTCAATTCCACGATCTCGCGCAACGGAGCGAGGTCGCCGTCCATGCTGAAGACACTCTCGGTGACGACCAGCACGTTGGCTTTCGCATAATTTTCACGCGCCCACGCAAGGTGACTCGCGAGCTTTTCGAGGTGATTGTGAGGGAAGACGCGAAGGGTTGCGCCGCTGAGGCGCGCGGCATCGACGAGACAGGCATGGCAGAGCTTGTCGAGAATGATGACGTCCTCCGCTCCGACGAGCGCGGGGATGGTCCCGAGCGCGGCCGCGTGACCGGTGGCGAAACTGAGCGCCGCCTCGGTGCGCTTGAATCGCGCGAGGGCCGTCTCGAGTTCGGCGTGCGGAGCCTGCGTGCCGCAGATCAGTCGCGAGGAGCCGGAGCCGGAGCCAAATTGATCGAGCGCGGCGGCGGAGGCGGCGCGCAGGCGCGGGTCGTCGGCGAGGCCGAGGTAATCGTTCGACGAAAAGTTGAGCAGCGGACGCCCATCAACGACGACCTCGACGCCTTGCGCGGAATCGAGCCGGCGCAGCCGACGACGGAGGTTTTGCGCCTCGATCTCGGAGAGGCGGGCGCCGAGCCACTGGTCAAGGTTCATGGCCGCAAAAAGGCACAAGAACGCACGAAAGTTTTTTTGTGACTTTTGGTGCCTTTTCGTGGCTCACGGGTTCAGAAGTTCCCCCATCTCGCGCGTGGCCTGCTCGATGCCCACAAAGACGGCGCGCGACACGATGGAGTGGCCGATGTTCAGCTCGACGAGATGCGGGATGCGCAAAATCTTGGCGACGTTTTCGTAGTTGATGCCGTGGCCGGCGTTCACGCGCAGGCCGAGGCTATCGGCGAGTTCCGCGCCGGCGATGAGGCGCAGAAGTTCGTCGTCCTGCTCGCCGCCGGAAGCGTTCGCAAAGGCGCCGGTGTGCAGCTCGACGAATTCCGCGCCGAGCTGGGCGGCCATCTCGATCTGCTCGAGGTCGGGATCGATGAAAAGGCTCACCTGGGTGCCGGCGTCCTGCAAACGGGCAATGGTGTCGCGCAGGGCGGCGGCGTGAGTGACGCAATCCAGGCCGCCCTCCGTGGTGACCTCGGCACGATTTTCCGGCACAAGGCAGGCGTCCTCCGGCTTTACAGCGAGGGCGATGGCGAGGATTTCCGGCGTGTTGCCCATCTCGAAGTTGAGCTTGGTCGCGATGACCTCGCGCAGGCGGAAGATATCGGCATCCTGCATGTGCCGGCGGTCGGCGCGCAGGTGCGCGGTGATGCCGGCCGCGCCGCCGCGTTCCGCCGCGAGGGCGGCGGCGACGGGATCGGGCTCGGCATTCGGGGAATCCGGCATGCTGCGGTAGCGGGCCTGCCGGATGGTGGCGACGTGGTCGATATTGACGCCGAGTTGGATCATCAGTGCCGGAAGTGACGGATGCCGGTGAAGACCATGGCGACGCCGTGTTCGTTGGCGGCCTTGATGACTTCCTCGTCGCGGACGCTGCCTCCGGGCTGGATGGCGGCCGTCGCGCCGGCTTCCGCGGCGGCGATGAGACCGTCGGGGAACGGGAAGAATGCGTCGCTACAGACGGCGCTGCCCTTGAGGCTGAGGCCGGCTTCCTTCGCCTTCCAGACGGCGATGCGGGAACTATCGACGCGCGACATCTGGCCGGCGCCAATGCCGAGGGTGCGGTCGGCGGAGGCATAGACGATGGCGTTCGACTTCACGTGCTTGACGACCTTCCAGCCAAATTCCATCGCCTCGAGTTCGGACTTCGACGGCGGCCGGGCGGAAACGACCTTGTGCTCGAGCTCTTCGATGCCGGCGCTGTCGCCATCCTGCACGAGCAGTCCGCCGAGCACGGCGCGGAAGTCGCGACGGTCGGTCTCCGGCAGGCGCAGCAGACGCATGAGGCGAAGGTTTTTCTTTTTCTGGAGGACGGCGCGGGCCTCGGCGTCGAAATCGGGCGCGATGATGACCTCGCTGAAGATTTCGCTGATCGCTTTCGCCAGCGCGGCATCGACGGGGCGATTCGCAATGATGATGCCGCCGAAGGGCGCCTGCTTGTCGGTGGCGAAGGCCTTGTCCCAGGCGGCCTTGAGGTCCGCGTCGGTGGCGACGCCGCAGGGATTCGTGTGCTTGAGAATGGCGACCGTGGGCTTGGCGAACTCGGCAATGAGCTGCGTGGCGGCGGTGATGTCGAGGATGTTGTTGTAGGAGAGTTCCTTGCCCTGAAGCTTCTCGAAGTAGTCGCCGAAGGAGCCGTAGAGTTCGGCCTTCTGGTGCGGGTTTTCGCCGTAACGGAGGCGCTGTTCGAGCGGAAGATCGAGCGAGTAGTGGGCGCCGGTTTCCTTGCTGCCGAGGTAGTTCGTGATGGCGCGGTCGTAGCTCGAGGTGGTCGCGAAGGCCTTCACGGCGAGGCGTTCGCGGAGCTTCGCGGAGGTCGCGCCGTCCTCTTCCTTCATCTCGGCAAGGACGTCATCGTAATCGGCGGGGTCGGTGACAACGGTGACGGATTGGTAGTTCTTCGAGGCGCTGCGGATCATCGACGGACCGCCGATGTCGATGTTTTCGATGGCCTCCGCGAGGGTGACGCCTTCCTTCGCGATGGTTTCCTCGAAGGGGTAAAGATTCACGACGACAAGGTCGATGGGGGCAATGCCGTGCTCCTGCGCGGTGGCGGTGTGCTCGGCATTTTCGCGGAGATAGAGGAGGCCTCCGTGGACCTTCGGGTGGAGCGTCTTCACACGGCCGTCGAGGATTTCGGGCGAACCGGTGAAGGCGGAGATTTCCACCACGGGAACGCCGGCTTTTTGGAGAGCCTTTGCGGTGCCGCCGGTGGAGATGATTTCGACGCCGAAGTCGGCCAGGCCCTTCGCGAAGTCGAGAAGGCCGGTTTTATCGGAGACGGAAATGAGGGCGCGCTGGATTTTCATGGAGCGAATGGAAGGAGGTTTTTAACCGAATTCATTTCAAGCCGCGGCGGCGGCTTCTTCGTGCTGGAACTGGATCTCGTAGAGGCGGCGGTAGAGGCCGCTCTTGTCGAGGAGTTCGCGGTGGGTGCCGACCTCGGCGATGCGGCCGTGGTCCATCACGACGATCTGGTCGGACTTGAGAATGGTGGAAAGCCGGTGCGCGATGGCGATGACGGTGCGGCCCTGAGCGAGGCGCTCGAGCGCCGCCTGGATGATGCGCTCGCTCTCGCTGTCAAGGGCGGAGGTGGCTTCGTCGAGCAGGAGGACGGGCGCGTTCTTGAGCAGGGCGCGGGCGATGGCGAGGCGCTGCTGCTGGCCGCCGGAGAGCAGACTGCCCTTGTCGCCGACGATGGTTTCGTAGCCCTGCGGCTGCGCCATGATGAAGTCGTGGGCGTAGGCAAGCTTCGCGGCGGCCTCGATTTCCGCCTTCGTCGCGTCGAGCCGGCCATAGCGAATATTTTCGTAGATCGTGTCGTGGAAGAGAAAGCTCTCCTGCGTGACGATGCCGATCTGCTCGCGCAGGGACTGCTGGGTGACGCTGCGAATGTCGCGGCCGTCGAGGCGGATGACGCCGAACTGCGGATCGTAAAAGCGCAGGAGCAGGGCGAGCATCGTGGTCTTGCCGGCGCCGCTCGCGCCGACGAGGGCGTATTGCTTGCCGGCCTCGATCTTGAGCGAGATGTCGTTCACCGCAGCGCCCTCGGTGCCATAGCCGAACGTGACGTGGTCGAACTCGATCTCGCCGCGCGCGCTTTTCAGGACGATGGCGTCGGGTGCGTCCTGAATGGTCGCCTTCGTCGCCATGATCTCGAAGATGTAGGTCGAGGACGCGAGGCACTTCTGCATCTGGAGCGGAATCTTGCTCACCGATTTCACCGGGTTGTAGAGCAGGAAAATGCCGGCGCAGAGGGCGGCGAATTGAAGGAAGCCGATGTTGAAATACATCACGTAGATGAGCGCGAAAACGACGCCGACGGCGGAGACGGACTCGATGATCGGCTGCACGATGTCGATGCTCTTGCGCACGCGCATGCCGTTTCGGCACTGCTCGTCGCTCGAGCGACTGAACTGCTCGGCCTGGTAGCCCTCGCGCGCAAAGGACTTGATGACGCGGATGCCGGAAAACGTCTCCTGGAGGATGACGGCCATCTGGCCGGCCTCGTTTTCCTCGGCCTTGCCCGCCTGACGGATTTTACGGCCAAAAATGGCCACCGGGAGAATGCAAAGCGGGAACAGCACGAGCGTGGTGAGCGCGAATTTCCAGTCCATGTGGACGAGGACGACGATGCCGGTGATGACGGCCACGGGATCCTTCACGAGATCGCTGGAGATGGAGATAAGGGCGTTTTGCGCCATGCGGGTGTCGTTCAGCACGCGCGAGATGAGCTTGCCGGACTTCGCCCGGTTGAAGAAATCGAGCGACTGAGAGGCAAGGTGCGCAAAGAGCTGGCTGCGCAGATCACCGAGCACGCGATAGCTGACCCACGCCATGCAATAAGAATTCAAATAGGCGAAAATGCCGCGCGCGATCATCGCCGCAGGGATGAGCATCAGGATCCAGATGTAATCGCCGATGGGCGGACCGCCATTGCCGCCCGTCGTGAAGGGATTGATCTTCGCCGCAGCGTTGCCGCCCGGAAAAACCTTGTCGCCGACGAGCTTGATGACGAGCGGGACCATGCCGTTGAGCACGCCCGCGAGCACGCCGAACACGAGCCCCATGATGAAGCGCACCTTGTAGGGCTTCAAATACTGCGCCAGCGCAAGATAGGGACGCCAGAGCCGACGAACGAGCTCGGGAAAAGGAATTTTTTGCTTTTTAAGATCAGCCATGGGCCGGAGGGCAAACGCTAGCGGACGGAGACGGCGCGTGAAACAAAAAGGTTCACAGCGTCCCGGGGCGCACGAGGCCCAGATACCAGCGGACGAGTTCCGGGCCGCAAACAAGCCACACCACCGCGCCGAGCGCGAGATACGGACCGAACGGAATTTTTCCGCCGGCCTTACCGCGCGTGACGAGCAGCATTCCGCCGCCGACGAATGCGCCGACGACGGAAGAGACAACGATGGAAAAAATGACGGCCTGCCAGCCGAGGAACGCCCCGATACAGGCGAGAAATTTCACGTCGCCGAGGCCCATCGCCTCGCGCGGAATGATGAGCGAGCGGAGCACGCCGGTGAACTCGCGGACGTCCTCAAGGGGCGTCTCGTGCTTGTCGGCGACGATGCGGTTGTAATGAACGCGAATTTTGAGGTCGCGGATGGCGGCGCCGTTGAGGGTGGCGCGCTTGCATTCGAGGATGAGCGCGTCGGATTCGCGGCTGAAGATATCCTGCCACGGCCAGGTTTCGCCGCCGATGACGAGGCGGGGATTTTCGGCATCGGGCTCGAAGTGAAACGGCTCCGGCTGCTCTGGCGTGAGGCGTTTCCGGCCGAAGGCGAGCTTCCCGCCTTCGACGACCAGCCAGAGCGCGCCCGCGCCGAGAGCGGCGGCGCCGAGCGAGAGGAGGGCGGCCTGCCAGGGAATCGCGACGCCCATCAAGCCGGGCAGCGCGGCGCTGAGCGCGATGCCGGCGACCGTGCCGCCGAGGGTGATTTCATCGGGAATGATGGTGTGCTCGAAGTCGATGAAGGTCGCGGCGATGAGGAGGGCGGCGAAGAGCATATAGGCCGGCGCGAGCGGCAAGCCGAATTTCAGCCAGAGGCCGAGAAACACGGCGCCGGTGAGGATTTCCACGAGCAGGTAACGCGGCGAAATCGGAGTCCCGCATTTCGCGCAGCGGCCGCGGAGCCAGAGCCAGCTCACGATGGGCAGGTTGTGATACCACGGAATCGAGGCCTCGCAGTGCGGGCAGAATGAGCGACGCGGATGGTTGAGGGAAATGCCGCGCGGAAGGCGATGAATGCAGGCGTTCAGGAACGACCCGACGATGGCGCCGAAGACAAACGCGAAGACCGCGAGAATCTCCGCGCGGGTCATTCCTTGGGCAGCCGCTCCTCGAGCAGCTCACAGATCACGTGGAGGAGAAACTTCTGCGCTTCCTGGATGCGCGCGGTTTCGGCGCCTTCCACGATGATCTCGATCTCGGCCGCGCCCTTGGTGAAGCCACCCTGACGGCCGAGCAGCGCGATGGTGCGCACGCCGGCGCGACGGGCCTCCTCGATGGCGTCGAGCAGGTTGCGGGATTTGCCGCTCGTAGAAATGACGAGCAGCACGTCGCCTTTCTGACCGAAGGCCTTCACCTGCCGGGCGAAGGCTTCCTGATAGGCGTAGTCGTTCGAGATGGCGGTGAGCAGGCCGGCATCCGTGGTGAGGGCCATGGCGGGATACGGTCGGCGGTCGCCCTTGAAGCGGCAGACGAATTCCGTGGAAATGTGCGCGGCGTCGGAGGCACTGCCGCCGTTGCCGCAGATGAGGAGTTTGTTGCCGGCGAGGAAGGCGGCCTCGAGCACGGCAGCGGCTTCGAGAATTTTCGGCTCGTGGGCGGCGAGAGCCTGGAAAACTTCGACGGCGTCTTTAAGCGAGCGTTTGAAGGGAGTCATTTTCGGACGAGGGCAAGCCGCGGGTCGATGACGAGCAGGGCGTCGAGATCGGGCCAGGCGCCGGGCGCGGCGGGTTGGAAGAGATTGAGGTAAATCTTCACGGCGAGCGCGGGGTGTTTCGCGGCGACGGCATCGACGGCGGCGTCCACGACCTCGCGCGCAGGCTGGGCCGGGATATCGTCGATGAGGCCGTCCTCGTGCGTGAATCCGCAGGCCTCGAGAAAATCGCCGAGCAACGGACGATGGGAACCGAGCAGCCAATTCTGGAGCACTTCGAGGCCGAGGTCCTCGTTTTCGGGACGGGCGAGGACGGACTGCATCCACGCGTGACGCTCCGTCCGCGGCTTCCGCTCGAGGAAGACGCTGCGCAGACGGCGGCGCGATGCCGTGACTTGCATGCAGCCCTTGTAGGCGGGCTTGTTCGTGGTGTGCAAGGATTCAAAAAGCTCATGCGCCTCGGCGGGCGTGAGGCCGGAAAAAATTTCGGATGCGGTCAAGGTAGGCGGGTGGTTGAAGGGACGAAGAGTTAAAGCGTCGAAGCACGGGCGCGTCAAACTCCCCGTCGCAGCAACGTTGTTCAACTCCCTTTGACACTCCGCGCCAAAGCCGCTTTGATCGCCCCGCATATGAGAGGCATCTTCGCCGCGGTATTCGCGTCTGTATTGCTCGCGGCCTGCGCGGGCCCCGAGAAGCCGCCCGTTTATTTGGAGCGGGCGAACGTTCTGCCCGTCCAGATCAACGACCGCTTCCAGATCCGCAAGCAGGACACGTTCTTCAACGATCCCCGGAATTATCTCACGACCCAGAGCGAGGCGATGCGGTTCTTCCGCATGCGCATGAACTACGGCGTGGTGACGCCGCGCGATTACGACGAGGTCACGGGCAACTTCTTCACGTTCTTTTGGTGGGCACACGAACGCGCCGACGTAACGGTGCGCCTGGAATATCGCCAGGCGGCCCTCGGCGACTACGTGATGGCGCAGGAACGCTATTACCCGAACGCCAGCGGCTCGTATAAATCCGACTTTCGCGTGACGGGCGACGAGTATCTCGAGCACGGCAAGGTGACCGCCTGGCGCGTGCTCCTCATCGTGGACGGCCGCATTGTCGCCTTCCGCAATTCTTTCATGTGGAAGTAGCGCACCGTGGTGGCATTGACACCGCCCGTGCGCGGGTCATAGTTTCCCAAGCCTCGTGACTCCAAAATCCACGATATTCGCCGGCCTCTACGACCACGCGGTGTGGCTGAGGGTCAATGGGCGGGGAACGTTCCAAACCAGCGCGGGAATGAAGGAATACACCCGTCGCATGGTCCAGCGCGGCCATCGGGAGTTCGTCGTCGATCTCGCCTCGTGCGAGCTGATGGATTCCACCTTCATGGGCACGCTGGCGGGCATCGCCCTGCGCCTCCGCGAGATCGGCAGCGGCAGCCTGACGGTGTTGAATCCCAATCCGCGCAATCGCAGCCTGCTCGAAAATCTCGGCCTCGATCATCTTTTTTCCTTCGACCTTCCGCCCGGCGTCACCGCCGCACCACCGCCGGCCGCGCAGGAGGTGATCCCTCCGCCGGCGGCAAATTCCTCGGTCCAGCACGCCACGATCCTTTCCGCGCACGAAGCCCTCGTCGAGGCCGACCCGGAGAACGAGGAACGCTTCAAGGACGTGCTCGATTTGCTCAAGCAGGAATCGCCGGCCGGCTCCGAGGACTCCTGATTCCATGAGCGTTCGGGGAAATCATGGCACGCTTCACCCGCACCGCGTCGCCCGGATGATTTCCCCGCGCTGACCGCCCCACGCATGAACTGGACTCTCGTCTTCTTCACGCTCTTCGTGGTTGCCACCGCGGCCGGGATCGTCGCCTGCGCGCTCCTGGCCCGACGCGCCGCGCAGGCTGAAAAGGCCCGTCAGGAAATCGAGTTGGAGGAAGGCCGCGTCTTCGAATTTCTGCACAGTCTCGGCGAGGCCTTTGCCGAAGGCGTGCGCTCCGCCGAACTCCACCGCCTGATCGTGGAGAGCGCGACGCGCATCATGGACGCCCCGGCCGGCGCGATCTACCTCGCCGACCGACACGACGCCGCGATGGTTCCCGCCTTTCTTTCCAAGGGCTGTCCCCCGCTCATCGAGATCCCCCGCCATGTGCTCGACCAGGGCGCGAACACCGCCATCGCCGCCGACAGCTACGTGCGCCTGCACGCGGTGAAGCCCGGCGAAGGCCTCATTGGCGCCGCCTGGAAGAGCTCCGAGCCGCAACTCATCATCGGCGAGCAGACCGAGCTGAATCTCCACCGCGATCGCTCGCTCCAACTCGGCCCCGCTCTCGTCGGCCCGCTTATCTACCGCCGCAAATGCCTCGGCGTCCTCGCCGTCACGGCATTGCCCGGCGCCCTGCCCTTCACCGCCGCCGACGTGAAGGTCTTTCACACCCTCTGCGAGCAATCCGCCTTCGCCCTCTACAACGAGGTCGTCTATCTCGAGGCCAACGAAAAAAAACGGCTCGACCACGATCTCGAGATTGCCCGCGAGATTCAGAGCATTCTTCTTCCGTCCGATCCTCCGCCCGTCCCCGGCTACGAGATCAGCGGGTTGAACATTCCCGCCCGGCAGGTGAGCGGCGACTATTTCGACTACCTTGTGATCGATGACAATCGCACGGGCGTCGCCATTGCCGACGTCTCCGGCAAGGGCGTGCCCGCCTCGCTCATCATGGCCATGTGCCGGAGCGTCATTCGCAGCCAGGCCCCGGCCAAGGTCTCGCCCGCCGACCTCCTCAAGCAGGTGAACCGCCAGCTCTACCCCGACATCAAGGAGGACATGTTCATCAGCATGGTCTATCTCGTGCTCGACGCGCATTCCGACTCCGTCACGATGGCGCGCGCCGGCCACGACCCGCCCTACGTCTATCGCGCCGCCACCGGCAAGGTGGAGAACCTCAACCCCAAGGGCATGGCCCTCGGAATTGACAGCGGCGACGTGTTCGATAGAGTCTGCGCCGATTTCGAATTCACGCTGGAGCGCGGCGATTACGTCCTGCTCTACACCGACGGCGCCACCGAGGCGCTCGACGCGGAAGGCGATGAATTCGGCGCGGAACGACTCGTGCGGGCGCTCCAGGCCAGTGCGACCGGAAGCGCGGCCAACGTCATCCGCCGCCTCACCGACGATCTGAAAACCTTCGTCGGCAACTATCCGCAACACGACGACATCACCTTGATAGCCATTCGCAAATTATGACCGACTCCGCCCAATCTCCGATCACCGACGAGGCCGCCGCCGAAGCCGCGGACGCCGCCCCCATTTCGGACACCCCGGAACTCGACGCCCTGCGCGAGGACTTCGAGAAGTTCAAGGACCTCTACATCCGCAGCCAGGCGGACCTCGACAATTACCGCAAACGCGCCACCCGCGAGCGCGAGGATGCCATCCGTTACGCCAACAGCTCGCTTCTCGAGCGCCTGCTCCCCGTGCTCGATAATTTCGAGCTCGGTCTCGACGCCGCCAAGCAAACCGCCGGCGCGGACAGCATTCTTCAGGGCCTCTCGATGGTGCAGAAGCAGCTTCAGGATTTTCTCAAGGACAGCGGCGTGGAATCCATCGAGGCCGTCGGCACGCCCTTCGACCCCAATCTCCACGAGGCCATCGGCCAGGAAGCCAGCGCCGAAGTCGCCGAGGGCACCGTGCTCCGGCAGCTCCGCCGCGGCTACAAACTCCGCGACCGCCTTCTCCGTCCCGCGACCGTCATGGTCTCCAAGGGCGCCGAATAAGCCGTGATGAAGACGCAGCGCGACTATTACGAAATTCTCGGCGTCGAGCGCGGCACCTCCCCGGAGGACCTCAAAAAGGCCTACCGCAAGCTCGCGGTCAAATACCATCCCGACAAGAACCCCGGCGACCACGAGGCTGAGGAACGCTTCAAGGAACTCGGCCACGCCTACGACGTCCTCATGGACCCGGACAAGCGGGCCGCCTACGACCGCTACGGCCATGCCGCCTTCCAGCAGGGCGCGGGCGCCGGAGGCGGCGGCGGGTTCCACGATCCGTTCGACCTCTTCCGCGAAGTTTTCGGCCAGGGCGGCGGCTCCGGCGGCATTTTCGACCAATTTTTTGGCGGCGGCGGCGGCGCGAGCGCGGACGGCCGCCAGCGCGGCTCCGACCTGCGTTACGACCTCCAGATTTCGCTCGAGGAAGCGGCCGACGGCATCGAAAAAGAAATCGAAATTCGCAAGCTCGACGCCTGCGGCGATTGCTCCGGCACCGGCGCGCAACCCGGTTCGAAGACCGTCACCTGCCACGTCTGCCGCGGCCGCGGCCAGGTCGTCGTCTCGCGCGGATTCTTCCAGGTCGCACAAACCTGTCCCGCCTGCCATGGCGCCGGCCGCACGGTCGAGAAGCCCTGCCGCTCCTGCGGCGGCGAAGGTCGCGTCGAGAAGACCTCTCGCGTGAAGTTGAAAATTCCCGCCGGCATCGAGCACGGCGCGCGCCTGCGTTCCACCGGCAACGGCGAGGCCGGCCTGCGCAACGGCGGCTCCGGCGATCTCTACGTCGTCGTCCACATCAAGGAACACCCGATCTTCGAGCGCGAAGGCGCCGACCTCCGCTGCGACGTGCCGATCCCCTTCACCACGGCCGCGCTCGGCGGCGAAATCCACGTCCCCACGCTCAAGGGTGCGATCAATCTCAAGATTCCCGCCGGCACCCAGGGCGGCGCGGTCTTCCGCGTGCGCAACCAGGGGCTGCCGCATCTCCACGGTGGCGGCCGCGGCGATCTCTTCACGCACGTCCAGGTCGAGGTTCCAACGAAGCTCAACGGCGAACAGCGCGCGAAGCTCGAGGAATTTGCCGAGCTCTGCGGCGACGACAACACGCCGCTCCACCGCTCGTTCTATGACAAATTGAAGGATTTCTTCACGACCTGAAGACGGCCAAAAGAACGGCATGACCGGCCCCGCCGCTTCGCCCAAATGCCATTTCGCCAGCGATAACACCGCCGGCATCTGCCCCGAAGCCTGGGCCGCCATGGAGGCCGCCAACGCAGGCTACGCCCCTCCCTACGGCGACGACATCCACACCCGCGAGGCCGCCGATTTGTTCCGCAGCGTCTTCGAGACGGACTGCGACGTCTATTTCGCCTTCAACGGCACCGCCGCAAATTCCCTCGCCCTCGCCTCGCTCTGCCAGAGCTACCACAGCATCATCGTCCACGAGCGCGCCCACGTCGAAACCGACGAATGCGGCGCGCCGGAGTTCTACTCCAACGGCACAAAAATCCTTCTCACCTCCGGCGAGAACGGAAAACTCGATGTCGGGGAAGTCGAGAAAACCATCACCCGTCGCAGCGACATCCATTTTCCGAAGCCCCGCGCTCTCAGCCTCAGCCAGTCCACGGAACTCGGCACCGTTTACTCGCTCGAAGAAATCCGCGCCGTCTGCGCCACCGCGAAATCCCACGGCCTGCGCACCCACATGGACGGCGCCCGCTTCGCCAACGCCGTCGCCTCCCTCGGCGCCTCCCCCGCCGAACTCACCTGGAAGGCCGGCGTGGACGTCCTTTGTTGCGGCGGCACCAAACTCGGCGCCGGAGTCGCGAGCGAGGCGATCCTCTTCTTCGATCGTCGCCTCTCCGAGGAATTCGCCTATCGCTGCAAGCAGGCCGGTCAGCTCGCCTCGAAAATGCGTTTTCTCTCGGCCCCCTGGACCGCCCTCCTCCGCGACGGCCTCTGGCTGAAGCACGCCGCCCACGCGAACGCCATGGCTCGCCTGCTCGCCGATCAACTCGCCGCGCTGCCCGGCATTTCCCTGCATCGCGAGCCCGAGGCCAACGCCGTCTTCGTCACCCTCCCTCCCGACGCCGCCGGGAAGCTCCGCGCCAAAGGTTGGGTCTTCTACAGCTTCATCGGCCTGGGCGGCGCGCGCCTGATGTGCTCCTGGCGCACGACCGAAGCCGAAGTCGCCGCGTTCGTCGCCGACGCGGCTGAGGCTCTCGACTAAAAACTTCTCACTCCCAAATCCGCTCCCGCTCGGCCGCGGACAATTCCCGCCACGCTCCCGGCGCCAAATCCGCTGGCAACTCGAACGCGCCAATTCGCACGCGCAACAGTCGCAGCGTCGGATGCCCCACTGCCGCCGTCATCCGGCGCACCTGGCGGTTGCGGCCCTCGTGAAGGTCCACCGCGATCCACGTCTCGGGAATCGCCTTGCGCACCCGGATCGGCGGATCACGCGGCGGCACCTCCGGCTGAGGATCGACTCGCCACGCCCGCGCCGGCAGCGTCCGTTTGCCCTGCACCATCACGCCGCCCGCCAGCTTTGCGAACGCCTCCGCCGTCGGCTCGCCCTCGACCTGCGCCCAATAACGCCGCCAATGCCCGCGCGTCGGATGCAGCAGGCGATGGTTCAGTCCCGCTTCGTCCGTCAGCAGTAGCAAACCCTCGGAATCCGCATCCAACCGCCCCACCGGATAGACTCCGGCCGGGAGCCCGCACTCCGCGAGCGTCCGCTGTCCCGGCGTCTCGGGAGTGAATTGACTGAGCACGCCAAAGGGCTTGTGGAGGACGAGGAGCACCCCACGACTGATCGCTCGTCACGCGCCCGCCGTCAGCATAAAATCACGGTCGTGATCGTAACCTGCGAGCAGATGAAAGCCCTTGAGTCCGCCGCGTTCCAGCACGGCGGCGATCCCGAACTCCTCATGGAAACCGCCGGTGCAGCCATCGCCGACGCGATCCACGATTTTTTCCCCGCACCGGGACGAGCCACCGTCTTTTGCGGCAAGGGAAACAACGCCGGCGACGTTCTGGTGGCGGCCGGCCATCTCGCCCAGGGCGGCTGGGAAATTACGCTCGACCTCGCCTTTCCCGAGAACGAATTCTCCCCGCTCGCCGCCAAAAAATTCACCGAATTCCGCACGGTTCCCAAATCCAAAATCAAAAATCCAAAATCTAAAATCGCCTTGGACGGTCTGCTCGGCATCGGCGCCCACGGCTCCCCGCGCGAGCCGGTCGCCGCAGCGATTCATCGCATCAACGACCTCCGCCAGAACCACGGCACCTTCGTCGTTGCCGCCGACCTCCCGAGCGGACTCGATGCCGATACCGGAGAACCCGGCCAGCCCTGCGTCATCGCCGATCTCACCGTCACGATTGGTCACGCGAAAGCCGGACTCGTCGCCGACCGGGCGACGCCCTTCGTCGGTCGCCTCGCGCTCGCCCCTTTGGACGAACTCGCCACCAGCATCGGCGACGACGCCGCGCTCATCACTCCCTCATTGCTGCGCCCGCTGCTGCCGCCGCGTCCGTTCGATTCGCACAAGGGCACCTGGGGCCGCGTCGGCATCATTGCCGGATCGCCCGGCTATTTCGGCGCGGCCCGACTCTGCGCCGAGGCTGCTCTCCGCGCCGGCGCCGGGCTGGTCACGCTCTACGCCCTGCCGAAGAGCTACGAATTACTCGCCACCACGGTCGCGCCGGAAATCATGGTCCGCCCCGTCACCACTTTCGCCGCCGCCCTCGCGGACCATCTCGACGCCCTCGCTATCGGGCCGGGTCTCGGCTCGAATCCCGATATCGTCATCCGCGACATCGTCACGCGTTTCACCGGGCCGGCGGTGGTCGACGCCGACGCGCTGAATCTCCTCGCGCGGAACCCCTACGCCTGGCGGAAGCTCGCCGGCCCGCGCCTCTTCACGCCCCACCCCGGCGAAATGGCCCGCCTTTTTCCGGGCAGCCTCCGGCTCGCCCGACGGGATGCCGCCGAGCAATACGCGGAACGCTACCGGATCACCGTCCTGCTCAAAGGCTCCCGCACGGTGATCGCCGAGACCGGCCGCCCCACGCTCTTCAACACGACGGGAAATCCCGGCATGGGCAGCGGCGGCATGGGCGACGTGCTCACCGGAGTCACCGCGGCCTGGATGGCCCAGGGCCGCACCCCGCGCGAGGCGGCGATGCTCGGCGCATGGATTTGCGGCCGCGCCGCCGAACGCGCAGTCTTCGCCCCGGGAGGTTCGCCTGAATCGCTCGTCGCCAGCGACGTGATCCACCGCCTCGGGGAAACCGTGCGGGAACTGCGCGGCTAATCCTTCTCCGCCTTCGGCCGCGGCAGCAATGGCAGCGCCCGCGTCCGGAACGAATTCAGCCCCGGCTGCAGCCGTCGAAAAAGCTTCCGTGTCTCCTGCAACGGCAAATCCTCGATGAAATACGCAATCGCTGCGCGGCCCACCGCATACGTGCCCGCGCCCGCGACGAGACCGGAAATCGCGTTGCCCCAAACCGGAAAAATTTTCAGCAACGCCCTAGCGCCTTCGCGAAAGGCAAATCCCGCGCCGATGCTCACGCCCAACGCCCCGGCAAATTCCGCGATCAATCGCGCGCTCGCCTGCCGGCCGCTCACGTAGACGATCAGCCCGACCAACAGCGACTGCAACGTCGTCAGAATCGGCAAATCCGCCAGCGGGATCGGCTGCACTCCGATCACTCCGCACACCGCGGTGAAGGATTTCAGCAGCGACGAGGCAATCTCCGTCTGGGCGCCGCGCGCCCGCGTGAGCCGCGCAAACTCGAGCTTCGCGCAATTCGGCAGCAACGCGCAGAGCGCCTCCGCCGCGGATTCCGCCTGCCCGGCGTGGGCGGAAAAAACATGCAGCGGACGCTGGACGAACTCGCGGCGCGAATTCAGCAGCGCGGTCAGCCGGGCCTGCTCCCCCTCGCCTTCCGCGCCGAAGGAAAGGGCGACCAGCCCCAATCGCGGCGCACTGTCCGCGCCGTCCGCCTGCACGACCCTCGCCACCGCGGCGGAAAATGCCGCGTCGAATCCCTCCGCCACATCCGCGCTGCCGCGAAGAAAGACCACGACATCCGGACGGCGCGCCTCCAACCCCGCCGCCACGAGCGCCTCGGGCGTTTCCGACCGCGCGTCGAGCACTTCGATCGTCCCGCGATCCGCGATTCGATACGTGCGCCAGCCGGCGTCCGCGTCGCCCGTCTCCACTGGCACGCCGGCCAGAAAATGCAGCACCGCCGGCACGCTCATGGGCATCGCGCCCCCCACGACCATTACCCGCGCGGGCCGCTGCTCGAGGAAGAGTTCCCGCAGGGGCACGAGTTCGCGCAGGATCGGCTTTTGCACGCCACCCGGCAGTTTCTCCACGAGCGACGTCAGCCGTTCGTAGAGCTTCAACACGCTGTCACGGTTCAAAATTTGCAAGGTCGTTTAAGAGGATGTCGGTGTGCGCGTCGGGCTTCACCCGGCGGAACACGGATTTGATGCGGCCATCGGGGCGAATGACAAACGTCGTGCGCTCCGTGCCCAGGAAAGTTTTTCCATACATGCTTTTCTCGACCCACACGCCATAGGCGGTGACGAGAGCCTTCGACTCATCGCTGAGGATCGGAAACGGCAGCGTGTATTTTTCGATGAATTTGCGATGGCTCTCCGGCGAATCCACGCTCACGCCGAAGAACACCGTGTCCGGCCGCTTCAAGTGCGCCCAGCGATCCCGCATCGAGCAGGCCTGCGTCGTGCAGCCTGGCGTATCATCCTTTGGATAAAAATAGAGCACCACCGTCACGCCGCGGAAATCCGCCAGCCGAACGGTCGCCCCCTCCGGCCCGTATTTGCCGCCCACCGCGAGCGCCTCGAAATCGGGCGCCGGCATTCCAGGGATCAGCTCCACCTCATCCATGATGCGCCCCCGGATGCTCGAGCCAGGCGACCGCCTTCACGTAACTCTGCCGCTCGAGATAATGGCGCAAAGTCGGATCGGCATCGGCCGGCAGCGACGCCGCGAGCCGGTCCACGGCCGCCGAGGCGTCCTGCAACGCCGCCAGGTGCCCGGCGGGATCCCGCGCGTAAAAATCCCGGTCCGCCACGACCTCCAGTCGCCGCTCCAGCGCCGCACGCAGCGCGTCAAAATCCACCGCCGTCATATCCCGCAGCATATCGCAGCGAATTGCCCGCGAGGCAAGGCCGGGAGCGAGAGGAGATGGCGGCATGCGCTCACCGCAAAGTTTTGATCCGAACACGGCTTTTGATGAGCGCCCGGCTTTCCTTTAGCGAGAGGATCAATATAATAACATGTACGCAGCTCCTCATTTCATACCGTGAGGCTAAATATCCATGGTTCTTCTTCAGCGGTGTCCATGTGCTGGCCTAAACGAAAAATCGCGCCTTTGTAACCGTGTGACCGACCAAGCCTCCTCGTCCCCTCCCCCCCAAGCCGCACCCGATTCATTCCTCCATCGTGTTTGGAAGCGACTCACCAGCGGGAGGTTTCTGTTCGTCAGCATCACGGTGCATCTGCTGTTCGCCCTCATCGCCGTGATCCTGGTCGTGCAGGTCGTTCGTCCGAAGCGGAAGCTCACATTCAGCGCCGCGCCGCCGGCCGATGTGAACAAACCGCGGGAGCATCAAATAAAGATGGCGCAAAAGCAGAAAACAATGAGCGCGCCTGCCCCGATGAAACGGATCACAACCACGGCTCTCTCCAAGGTGGCGATGCCCGAAATGCCGGCGATGACGAGCAACATGCCGTCCACGATAACGGGCATGGCGAGCTCGGGATTGGGCCTCGGAACCGTTGGCAGCATGGGCGGGAGCAGCGGCACCGGCGGCGGCATTCCGTTCTTCGGCTTGCAAAATTCCGGCGCCGGACTCGAGGGGCATTTCTACGATCTCAAGCGCGATGCCGCGAACCATCCTTCGGGAATGAACCTCAGCCAATACGCGGCGTTCCTGAAGCAGTTCACCAGCGGCGCGTGGATGATCCCGCACCGCTACAAGTACCATGCCTCCAAAGCGGTGCTGTATTCGAAATTCTTCTTCTTCCCGGCGATCAAGGATACCGAGGCCGGCAAAGCCTTCCAATCGCCGGACAGCGGACCCGGGATGTGGATCGCTCATTACAAGGGTTCATTCAGCGCACCGGAAGAAGGCTCGTTTCGTCTCGTCGGCTGGGGCGACAATGTCATGATCGTGAAGATTGCCGGCGCGCTCGTGCTCGACGCTTCCGACCATGGCTACACCGGTCGGCACCGCGAGGAAGCGGGCGGCGTCACCTTTGCCGGCAAATCATCCTCCACGCCGATCTTTTTTGGCCCTTGGATCACGTTCCACAAAGGCGACATCAAGCCGATCGAAGTTGTCGTCGGGGACGAAGGCGGCATCTTCTGCGCGGGACTTTTCCTGCAAAAGCAGGGTCAACCCTACAAGCAAAACAAGAATGGCATTCCCGAACTCCCGCTCGTGTTCATTGGAACTCCTTCCTCGAACGAAAAATCCGCGCTCGCCAAATATCTTCCGCCCGAATCGCTCACCGGGCCTTATTTCAGGTCGGAAAAAGGAACGGAAAGCTTGCTGCCTTGAATGCCGCGATGATACGTGCGGATAGCCGCTGGACTTCAGTTACGAAGTGGCTCCTGAGGTAGGACTCGAACCTACGACCAATCGGTTAACAGCCGATCGCTCTACCACTGAGCTACTCAGGAATTCAGAGGGAGTAGCAGAGAACAAGGATCACCCCATTGTGTCAAGGCCATCCCTCGAATTTTCCGCGCGGCGACGGAGCCCTTCCCCGCATTCCGGGATCGGCTTTGGTATCGAACCTGCTTAATCTGCGTCAACGTCGGCGCCCTTCCCCGCGCTGGCCTCGTTGTGAATCCGTAAATGCAAGGCGCCCCGCAAGATCTCTCCGCCAGCCCGCTCTGGAACCCCGACCTCGCCCCCGTGCCGGCTTCCGCTCGCAAATGGGGCCGCTGGAACTTCGCCGCGCTCTGGATCTCGATGGCGGCGTGCATCCCGACCTACATGCTCGCCTCGTCGCTGATCGGCGAGGGCATGAACTGGTCGCAGGCCATTCTCACAATCTTTCTCGGCAACGTCATCGTGCTCATCCCGATGGTGCTCAACGCCCACGCCGGCACGAAATACGGCATTCCGTTCCCCGTGTATTGCCGCGCTTCCTTCGGCGTGCGCGGCGCGAACATTCCCGCCATGCTCCGCGCGCTCGTCGCCTGCGGCTGGTTCGGCATCCAAGCGTGGATCGGCGGCAGCGCCATCTACAAAATCCTCACCGTCTTCCTGCCCGCGCTCGGCCACGCCGCGCCCATCGGCTGGCTCGGCATCAATCTCCCGCAGCTCGCGTGCTTCCTCTTCTTCTGGGGCATCAACATGTGGGTGATCCACAAGGGGATCGACTGCATCCGCTGGCTGCTGAACATCAAGGCGCCGCTGCTTCTCGTGCTCGGCATCGCGCTGCTCGCCTGGGCCTACCAGGCCGCCGGCGGTTTCGGCCCCATCCTCTCGCAGCCATCGGCCTTCGCACCCGGCGGAGCGAAGGCGGGGCAATTCTGGACGTTCTTCGTGCCCGCGCTCACGGGCATGATCGGCTTCTGGGCCACGCTCTCGTTGAACATCCCCGACTTCTCGCGCTACGCCCGCAGCCAGCGCGACCAGGTGCTCGGCCAGGCCATCGGGCTGCCCTTCACGATGGCGCTGTATTCGTTCATCGGCGTCGCGGTGACCTCCGCCACGACGATCATCTATGGGCAGACGCTGTGGGACCCCGTCGATGTGCTCACGCGCTTTCAAAATCCCGTGCTGCTCGTCGTCGCCATGTTCGCGCTCTGCCTCGCCACGCTCGCAACGAACATCGCCGCCAACGTCGTGAGCCCGGCCAACGACTTCGCCCACCTCGCGCCGCGCCATATTTCCTTCCGCATGGGCGGCATGATCACGGGGCTCGCCGGCGTGCTCATGATGCCGTGGAAACTCCTTGCCGATCCGTCCGGCTACATCTTTCTCTGGCTCGTCGCCTACAGCGCGTTGCTCGGTCCCATCGGCGGCATCCTTATCGCGGACTACTTCGTGATCCGCCGCACCCGGCTCGACCTCGCCGGCCTCTACGACCTCAACGGTCCCTACCGCTACACGGGCGGCTTCAGCCTCGCGGCCATCGCGGCCTTCGCCATCGCCGTCCTGCCAAGCCTCCCCGGCTTCCTCGTGCAGGTCAAATGGATCAACGCCTCGCTTGTGCCCCCCGTCCTCGCCGATCTCTACGGCTACGCGTGGTTCGTCGGCTTCGGCCTCGCCTTCGCCGTCTATATCGTCCTGCGCAAGCTCGCCCCGGCCCCGGTTCTCACCGCGACCGTCGCTCCCATCCCGTAATTTTTCCCAATGAGCATCCCCGTCCTGCCGCCGACCGCCCACATGCCCGCGCCCTACACCGGCCCCAGTGCCGCCGAGGTCCTCGCGCTCCGCAAGCAATTCCTCAGCCCCGGCCTCTTCCTCTACTACAAGCAGCCCATCATGCTCATCGAGGGCAGCCGGCAATACGTCTGGGACGAGACCGGCAAACGCTACCTCGACGGCCTCGGCGGCATCGTCACCGTGAGCGTCGGCCATTGCCACCCCAAGGTCGTCGCCGCCGCGAACGAGCAAACTGCGCGTCTCCAGCATTCCACGACGATCTACCTTCAGCCGAACGTCGCCGAATACGCCGCCGCTCTCGCCGCAAAAATGCCGGGCGACCTCAAGGTGTGCTACTTCGTGAATTCCGGCTCCGAAGCCAACGACCTCGCGCTCCTGATGGCCCGCGCCTACACCGGAAACTACGATGTCATCGCCCTGCGCAATGCCTACCACGGCGGCAACGCGGCCGGCATGTCCGTCACCGCGCACAGCACCTGGAAATTCAACGTCCCGCACAGCTTCGGCGTCCACCACGCGCAATCCCCCTACCCCTACCGCGGGCCCTTCGGCTATGACGACCCCGCCGCCGGCACGAAATACGCCGACGACGTGAAATCCGTCATCGACTTCGCGACCTCCGGCCAGATCGCCGGCTACATCGCGGAATCCATCCAGGGCGTTGGCGGCTTCGTCGTCTTCCCCGACGGCTACCTCGAGCAAACCTACGCCCACGTCCGCGCCGCTGGCGGCGTCTGCATCGCCGACGAGGTCCAGACCGGCTTCGGCCGCACCGGCTCGCACTACTGGGGCTTCGAAACGCAGGGCGTCATCCCCGACATCGTCACCATGGCGAAGGGCATCGGCAACGGCGTTCCACTCGCCGCAGTCGTCACCACACCGGAGATCGCCGCCACCCTCGCGAAACGCATTCACTTCAACACCTTCGGCGGCAACCCCGTCGTCAGCGCCGTCGGCAAGGCCGTGCTCGAGATCATCGACGAGGAAGGCCTCCAGGAAAACTGCGCCCGCCTCGGCGCCACCATTCTCGCCGGCCTCGAGACGCTCAAGGCGAAGCACTCCCTCATCGGCGACGTCCGCGGCAAGGGCCTCATGCTCGCCCTCGAGCTCGTCAAGGATCGCACGACGAAGGAACCCGCCACCGCCGAATGCGCTCAGGTGATCGAGACCGCAAAGGATCTCGGCCTTCTCCTCGGCAAGGGCGGCCTGCGCGGACAGACCATCCGCTTCGCCCCTCCGATGTGCATCACTCAGGACGACGCGGACTTCCTCCTCGCCGTCCTCGACGAAGCCTTCAGCAAGTTGTAATCACGCGCCCGGCTGGAGATCGGCGCCGCGTCGTTCGACCGCCAGCAGGCAAACATCGTCCTCGAAGGCCGCGCCGCCGGCTTCGAGCTGGATTTCGTCGAGCACCCGTTCGCACATCTGCTGCGCGTCCAGCGCCGCGAATTTGCCGGTTGCGGTCATGAAACGCTCCAGTCCGATCTCGTGCCCGTTCACGTCGCTCATCTCCGTCACGCCATCGGTAAACAGCAGCACCATCTCGTCCGCGGAGAATTGAATGGTCTCCATGCCGTAGCTGGCATCATCGAACAACGCGAGCGCCGGTCCATGCGCAGAACGCCGCGTGCCCAGCGGTGTCACCACCCGCGTTGCGCGATGGATCCGCAACGGCAGGGGATGTCCCGCGCTCGCCAGCAGGACTTCCTCGCTCTCGGAACTCACCACGAGATAGCACGCCGTCACGAGCAGCGGCTCGTCGATGTTGCGCAGGATCGCCCGCATACCGCGATTCAACGCCGTCAAAAAAACGTCGGGGAAATCCGCCTGGGATTTCAACTCCTCGACCAGCCCGCGCACAATAGCCGTGCCAAGCGCCGCCCGCAGCCCGTGCCCCATGATATCGCAGATCAGGATGCCCACCTTCGTCGGCGTCACCGGAATAATCGTGAAAAAATCTCCGCCCACGGCCTCGGCCGGCCGGTAAACCGAGGAGCATTCGATTCGGCAGCGCGAATTCGTGGCTCCCGCCGGAAAGACAAACCGCTTCTGCGGCAGCAGGGCTTCCTGAATGCCCTTCGCCACCACAAGATCGTCCTCCATCTGGAGATTCTTGGCGCGCAGCTCCTCGCTCAGCTCCTGCAGCCGCGCCCGCTCCGCTTCGATCGTATCCTCCAGCAACTTCATCGCCGTTACATCGTGTGAAATGCCAAACGTCCCGGTGATCTCCCCAAACTGGTCGCGCAGGGGCAGCTTCGACGTCAGCGCCCAGCGAATCGTCCCATCGGGCAGCGTCTCCTTCTCCAGCTTGTCGATGATCGGCTGGCCGGTGCGGATGATTTCCTGCTCGTCCTCGAAGGCCGGCTGGGCGTGTTCCATCGTGAAAAAATCGTGGTCCGTGCGCCCGACCATATTGTCGGCATGGCGCAAGCCGTGAAATTTCGCCATCGCGTTATTCACCCGCACGAAACGGCTCTGGAGATCCTTGAAATAAATGCGGTCCGGCAACTTTGCGAGCAGATGGCCCAGCATCTCCTGCTCGCGCGCCAGCTTTTCCTCGACCTTCGCCCGCTCGACCGCGTTGCGAATCACCCGTCCGATGCCCCGACCCGTCAGCTCGCTCAGGACCAGGCAATCCTGCGCGCCGGCCTGCAGCGCCACCAGCTCTCTCGCCTCCTTCGGATGTTCCTGCACCGCGATCACCGGGATCCGACCGGCGGCCATAATCACGTCCCGCATGAATCTCTCCAGCACTGCATCATTCTCCGGCAGCACGGCAATCACCACCGAGGGCGCCTTGCCATTGATCAATGGAATCGCGGCCGTCTCGACCGGTAGCACCTTCATCAGGTAGCGCCCGCGCAGCCGATCCCGCAACAAACCGTCGATCTGCGCCTCGATCCGAGGGTCCTCCACCAATAATGCGATGCGATACATGACTGACTGATTCCGCCGGGGACGGCCTGCAAAAGCCGCATTACCATGGTGCCCCGTCCCGGGCGCGAGTTCAACTCCGCAGTGTCCCCGCCCATCAGCGCCCGAACGAACCTTGTTCGATGAAATACGAACTTTCCCTTGCGAATCGGCCGGACCGGCGTATCTCGAAACTTGTATGAGCAACTCCATCAAAGACCTCGCCAAGGAAGCCCCGCGCAGCCCCCGCATTCGCATCGGCGGCTACGCGATCATCGCCCGCACCATCGACAAATGCCGGGCGCATCTTCACTCGAGCACCGGCGAATATCACTTCGACTGCCCGCTGGACAATTACCTCTTCGGATTCAAGGGCGTCACCGGCGATGCCTTCAAGGCGCAGGTCGCCGCCGGCGCGACCGACGAGGAA
>Ga0207649_10000106_pt1 | contig 69452 bp, 63 predicted proteins | sample KBSC43metaG_FD_184317 | JGI IMG/M metagenome (GOLD analysis project Ga0207649, IMG submission 184317) | Corn rhizosphere microbial communities from Kellogg Biological Station, Michigan, USA - KBS C4-3 metaG (SPAdes) (version 2) | ecosystem: Host-associated > Plants > Roots > Rhizosphere > Soil ... | reverse complement strand
CGCGGCCCCGGGGACGCCGTGAAGGCGGGCGGGACAGGCCGTCTTCTCCCTCCGCCCCGACGCCAGCCTTGCCCCTTGCGCACACCCTGCTATATCGCCCCGGACCGGCGGCCCGGCGGGCGTGGCGGAACTGGTAGACGCGCTGGATTTAGGTTCCAGTATCGCAAGATGTGGGGGTTCGAGTCCCTTCGCCCGCACCAGGCCTGTCGCGCTCCGCCCGAGCCTGCCGCCGACGCTGGATTTCCCGAGACAAGGTAAGAAGCCCAAAGCCATGCAGACTGTCGAGACGTTGAACGAGGGCCTGAAGCGCGCCTACCGGATCACCATATCCTCCAAGGACATCGCCGCGCGAGTCGACGGCGAGCTGAAGCGGGTCGCTCCGCAGATCCGCATGCCCGGCTTCCGCCCCGGCAAGGTTCCGGCCAATCTGGTGCGCAAGATGCACGGGCCGGCCATCGAGCAGGACGCCTTGAACAGCGCCGTCCAGGAAGGCGTCCAGCAGCTCCTCGCCGAGCAGCGGATTCGCCCGGCGATGCAGCCGCAGGTCGAGCTCGAGGAAGGCGGCCCAGGCCAGGACGCGGTGGTCAAGGTCGAGCTCGAGACGCTTCCCGACGTTCCGGAGCCGAAGATCGACGGGCTGAAGCTCGAGCGGCTGACCGCCGAGCCGACCGAGGCGGAGATCGACGAGCAGGTCGCGCGCCTCGCCGGCAACCAGAAGAGCTTCGAGCCGGCCGACAAGGCGCGGGCGGCGCAGATCGGCGATCTTCTCGTCATCGACTACGAGGGCAAGGTCGACGGTGAGCCGTTCGAGGGCGGCAAGGGCGATTCGATGCGCATCGAGCTGGGCTCGGGCCGGCTGATCCCGGGCTTCGAGGACCAGCTGGTCGGCGCCAAGGCCAACGATCAGCGGACGGTGACGGTGACCTTCCCGGAGGATTATCCGGTCGCTTACCTGAAGGGCCGCGACGCGGTGTTCGAGGTGACGGTCGGCGAGGTTCAGGTCGCCAAGGAAGCGTCGATCGACGACAGCTTCGCCCAGTCGCTCGGGCTCGAGGATCTGGCCCAGCTTCGCGGGCTCCTCAAGGGCCAGGTCGAGCAGGAGCTGAACGGGCTCACCCGCACCCACATGAAGCGCAAGCTTCTCGACCAGCTCGCCGCGAGCCACGATTTCGACGTTCCCCCGTCGATGGTCGAGGCCGAGTTCGGCCAGATCTGGCAGCAGCTCGAGCATGAGGCCACCCACGAGGCGGATCCGGAGGCGGCGCGGGCCGAGATGGAGTCCGAGCGCGAGGATTATCGCAAGATCGCCGAGCGGCGCGTTCGCCTCGGCCTGCTCCTCTCCGAGATCGGCCAGCGCAACGGCGTGACGGTCGGCGAGCAGGAGATGAACCAGCTGATCATGCAGGCGGCGCAGCAATACCGCCCCGAGGACCGCGAGAAGTTCGTCCAATATATCCGCCAGGAGCCGATGGCCGCCGCCCAGCTTCGCGCGCCTCTGTTCGAGGACAAGGTCGTCGACTTCCTCTTCTCGAGGGCCGAGGTCAGCGACCGAACGGTGAGCCGCGAGGCGCTTCAGGCGGAGATCGAGTCGATCGACGGCATCGCCGAGGGCCATGTCCACGGCCCGGATTGCGATCACGGGCACGACCATGATCACGGCGCCAAGCCCAAGGCGAAGAAGGCCGCCGGCAAGAAGAAGGCCGAAGCTCCGGCCGAGGTCGCCGCCGAGGCGCCGGCCGCCGAGGAGAAGCCGAAGAAGGCCAAGGCGAAGAAGGCCGAGGCTTCGGCCGAGGCGCCGGCCGAGGCATCGGCGGACTCGGAGAAAGCCGCTTCCCCGAAGAAGAAGCCTGCGGCAAAGAAGGCCAAGGCTGACTGATAGGGGCTAGCCCCCGAGCTCGTTCGTCCCGAGCGAAGTCGAGGGGCGCGGGCGAGGGACTGATCGCGAGCGCCCCTCGACTTCGCTCGGGACGAACGGCTTGGGGGTGATGTGACCGCTGTAGTGCAGACGTTTGGCGCGCTTCGGATCGCGGTCCTTCTCCCGTGCTATAACGAGGAGGCGGCGATCGCCCAGACGGTCGCGGGATTCCGGGCCGCGCTGCCCGGCGCCGCCCTCTACGTCTACGACAATAACAGCGCCGACCGCACCCGCGAGGTCGCCGCGGCGGCGGGGGCGATCGTCCGGTCGGAGCGGATGCAGGGCAAGGGCAATGTCGTCCGGCGCATGTTCGCGGACGTCGAGGCGGACGTCTACGTCATGGCCGACGGAGACGCGACCTACGACGCCGCCGCCGCGCCCGAGCTGGTCCGGCGCCTCGTCGAGGAGCAGCTCGACATGGTCGTCGGAGCGCGCAACTCGGAGATCGAGCAGGCCTATCGGCGCGGGCACCGGCTCGGCAACCAACTCTTCACCGGGCTTCTCGCAAGCCTGTTCGGGCGGACCTTCACCGACATCTTCTCCGGCTACCGGGTCTTCTCTCGGCGCTTCGTCAAATCCTTCCCGGCTCTGTCGCGCGGGTTCGAGACCGAGACCGAGATCAGCGTCCACGCGCTCGAGCTCGCAATGCCGGTCGCCGAGGTCGTCACCGCCTACGGCGCGCGGCCGGAGGGCTCGCACTCGAAGCTGTCGACCTACCGCGACGGCTTCCGGATCGCGCGCACCATCCTCCACCTGTTCCGGATCGAGCGGCCCGTCCTGTTCTACGGCGGGATCGCGGGGATCCTCGCCCTGATCGCCGTCGTGCTCGCCGAGCCGCTCGTCGCCACCTTCCTTCGAACCCACACCGTGCCGCGCTTCCCGACGGCGATCCTCGTCACCGGGCTGATGATCGTCGCCTTCATCAGCTTTTCGGTCGGACTGATCCTCGACACGGTCGTTCGCGGGCGGCGGGAGGTGCGGCGGCTCGCCTATCTCGCGCTTCCGGCGCCGGGCGAAGGCCGCTAGCGCCTGAACCGCGGCCGTCATGCCGGGCTCGATCCGGCATCCTCGCCACTGTCCCCCTTTTCGTCGGGGCGCTTGGAGCGCTAGCGGGTTCCGTAGGTCCGGTCCCCGGCATCGCCGAGGCCGGGGACGATGTAGCCGTGGTCGTTCAGGGTCTCGTCCATCGCGGCGGCCCAGATCGGAACGTCCGGATGCGCGGCCCGGACCGCCTCGGCGCCGGGACGCGAAGCGAGCAGGCAGACGAGGCGCATCTCGACCACTCCAGCTTCCTTCAGGCGGTCGATCGCGGCGATCGCGGTGTGGCCGGTGGCGACCATCGGATCGACGATCACGACCAGGCGCTCGCCGCAATCCTCGGGCGTCTTGAAATAATATTCGACGCATTCGAGCGAGACCGGCTCGCGGTAGAGGCCGATATGGGCGACCCGGGCCGAAGGAACCAGGTCGAGCATCCCCTCCGCCATGGCGAGTCCGGCGCGAAGGATCGGAGCGATGATCAGCTTCTTTCCGGCCAGAGTCGGAGCTTCGGTGCTCGCGACCGGAGTCTCGATGCTGATCTGCTCGGTGGGCAGGTCTCGGGTCACTTCGTAGCAGAGCAGGGTGGCGATTTCGCGCACCAGGGTCCTGAACAGCTGGATCGAGCTGTTCCGGTCGCGGAGCAGGGTCAGCTTGTGCTGCACCAGGGGGTGCGAAACGATCGTCAATCCGTCCATGTCTAAAAAACCGTCCCGTCGCTGGTGATGGAGAAAGGCGGGCCGCCGCCGGGCCGACGCTCGGCCGCGATCCGCCGGCCGGCGACCCAGGTGCCGCCCTCGAGCATTCGCGCCAGAGGAAATTCGGCCGCCGAGACTCCAAGCCGCTCGCGGACCGCGGGCGCGAGCTTGTCGAGAAGCGCGACGGTCATCGCCCGCCAGGCGACGATCAGCGGTTCCGACACGTCGTGCGCGGCGTCGGCCGCCGCCGGATCGGTCAGCCGCAGCACGCCGCAATCGACGAACAGGCCGCCGTTGCGATATTCGGCGAGGCCGGTCAGCCCGTCCATGTCGACGACCCGAACGCCGGCCGCCTCGAGCGGCTCGATCAGCGAATAGGCCAGCCATTGCGACAATTTGTGCAGTGGGACGAGGCCGTCGCTGGGATCGTTCCGCCGGATCGCCGGATGGCGCCAGCAATCGCCGAGCGGAAGCCCGTCGATGGTGAGCCGCCCCGACCAGATCGGGCCGAGCGCTTCCAGCAACAGCTCGAGGATGGCGGGCGCGGGGAGGGGGCCGCCCGCGGCGCGAGCCGCGAGAAGATCGTAAAGCCCCCCCGCGCGCGGCGCGCTCGCGCAGGCGAACAGGTCCGGCCGGGCGAGCACCTGCTCCCCGAGGCGGCGAAGCAAGGCGGCTCGGCCTTGGAGCCCGACGAGCGGGTTGCCGTCTCCGGCCTGGAAGCCCCGCTCCAGGGTCGCTGTGTCGAGCGCGGCCAGGGCCTCGCCGTCTCCGCTCAGGCCCCCGCTTTCGACCAGGCGCTGGCTCGCCACCGCAAGCCCCTCGGAGCGGGTGAAGGTTCCGCCGCCCTCGGGATCCGAATAGCGCCAGTCCGGTCCCGCCCCCGCGTCGAGCAGGACCGACAGGATGACGAGGTCGAAGGCGGCGCGGGCGCGCTCGGCGGGATCGCCTTGCGGCAGGTTCGGCTCGCCGGCGACGAAGTGGCGCCAGCGGGCGTGGAAGGGGATGGCGAGGTCGGGGTAGCGCTCGCGGGTCACCGCCGCGGTCCGCTCGGCCGCCTCGCCGAGCCGGCCCAGGTCGACCGACCACCCCTCGACTTCGCCGGCCAAAGCGCGGTCGAGCATCTCGTGGGCGCGTTCGCGGACGGCGGCGGCGCTGAGCAGGCCGCTTATGGAAGCGTCGGCAGTCTGCATGGGGCCTAGAATTTCCCCAGGTCGCGGCCGACCACCTTGCTCAACGCTTCCTCGCTCGGAGCGCCTTCCGGAGTGAAGTAGCCCGCCGCCTTCTTCGCCTCCATCTCGACGCTCGCGTCGGGCGGGATCAGCTCGGCGGGGATGGGGACCCGCTCGCCGATCTCCACTCCGCCGCCGACGAGGGCGTCATACTTCATGTTCGACATCGACACGAAGCGGTCGATCCGGCGGATTCCGAGCCAGTGGATGACGTCGGGCATGAGCTGCTGGAAGCGCGCGTCCTGGACTCCGGCGACGCATTCGGTGCGCTCGAAATAGGTCGCCGCCTGGTCTCCCCCCGGCTGGCGCTTCCTTGCATTGTAGACGAGGAACTTGGTCACCTCGCCGAGCGCCCGGCCTTCCTTGCGGTTGTAGACGATGAGGCCGACCCCGCCGGCCTGCGCCTGGCGGGTCGCCTCCTCGATCCCGTGGGTGAGATAGGGCCGGCAGGTGCAGATGTCGGACCCGAACACGTCCGATCCGTTGCACTCGTCATGGACCCGGCAGGTCAGCGTCTTCTCGCTATTCCCAAGGAAAGCGGGATCGCCGAATATGTAGAGCGTCATCCCCCCGATCGGCGGAAGGAAGACCTTGAGGTCGCCGCGGGTGACGAGCTCGGGATACATGCCGCCGGTCTGCTCGAACAGGCAGCGGCGAAGGCTCGCCTCGGCCACCTCGAAACGCTCCGCGACCCCGGGCAGCCACCAGACCGGATCGATGGCGATCTTGGTGACGGAGATGTCGCCCGCTTCGTGGACCACCTCGCCGTCCACCTCGAGCCGTCCGGCCGCGATCGCCGCTTGAGCCTCGGGCAGGGTCAGCCGCGCCTTGGTGATCGCGATCGAAGGGCGAATGTCGATCCCTTCAGCGATCAGCCCGCCGAAATCCTGCGCCACCCGATGGCCCCAAGGGTCGAGCGAGACGATCTTGGCGGGATCGCCCCACTGGGGGTGAGGGCCGATCTCGATCACCGGGGAGGTGTCGTGAAGGTCGGGCCGGGCGTGCGGGTCCATCGCGCCCGAGGAGATCGCAAGCGCCCGATAGATGGAATAGGAGCCGCCATGGGCGCCGATGGCGTTGCGGTCCGCCCCCGAATTGACGGTTGCGACCACCGGCCCTCGCTCCGCCGCCGTCGCCGCCCCCCAGGCGAGCGGAAACCGCACCGGCCCGCGCGAGCCGGGATGGGAGGTGAGGCGGATATGCCCGCTCTTCGCGCTCGTCGAACCGTCCATCTCAACCCCGCTCCCAAACTCTCGAAACTGAAGGCTTCTTTCGCCTTTGCCCCACGCTACGCGAGCAAAAGCAGACTGGCTAGGGTCGCCGTTCCACCGCCGCGGCCGCCGCGCGCTTCCGCCTCATCGAGCGCCGCTGGATGACGGCGGTGCACCGCCCCGATCAGGCGGCGGGTTCACGCGAAGGCGTGAAGGCAAGCGAAGTCCTACGGCTTCGCCGCCCGGTGAAGCCCTTAATATGATTGCGCTTTGTCTGAAAGGAGATGAAGTCGCGGAGCTTCTTCGCGCCTTGGCGCCTTCGCGTGAACAAACATTTTTCTCGCCATGCCGCCGCGACTGTCGCGCAACTGCAACGATTGCGGCGAAATCGCCCCGCTGGACGCGTCCCCGCGTTCATTTCTGGAGCGTTCCGGTTCATAGCTTTGCTCGGGTAAGGCGCTCCGGCAGGTCGGGGCCAAGTGGAACAAGGGGAATTCCAATGCGGTCGATGGCGCGCACTTTTCGCTGGGGCACGGCAGGGATGGCGCTCGCCATCGCTTTGACGTTCGGGGAAGGGGCGGCCTTCGCCCAGCCTTCGACCACCGCGCCCGACCAGCCGGCCGAGGAGCCGGCGACCACCGCCGAGCGGCCGGCCGTCGGCGGCGAGATCGTCGTCACCGGCTCGCGGATCCGCCGCGATCCCCTGTCGCAGGACCAGCCGGTCACCTTCGTCGACCGCGCGGATATCGACCGGACCGGCCTTAGCTCGGTCGCCGACGTCCTCCAGCGCCTGCCGAGCTCGGGGGGAGCGCTCAACAGCCGGTTCAACAATTCGGGCAATTTCGGCAATCCGCCCGACGGCGGCGGAGTGGGCGCCGGAGCCGCCGAGGTCGATCTTCGCTATCTCGGATCGAAGCGAGTCCTCGTCCTCGTCGACGGCCTTCGCTACGTCAACGGCGCCTCGGCGAGCGGAGTCCCCGGCTCGACGGACATCAACTCCATCCCCGAAGCGATGATCGAACGCGTCGAGGTGCTCCAGGACGGCGCCTCCGCCATCTACGGCTCCGACGCCATTTCGGGCGTGGTCAACCTCATCACCCGCAAGCAGCAGAAGGGGCTTCGCCTCTCGGGCCAGCTCGGCGTGTTCGGCCAGGGCGACGGGGCCAGCCAGAATTACCAGGCGAGCTACGGCATCGGAAGCGAGGAGAGCGGGACTCACCTCGTCGTCGGCGCGAATTACGTCCGCCAGGATTCGATCAGCTCGGCGGACCGCTCGATCTCGCTCTTCCCGACTCCCGGAACCACCGCCTGCGACTCCTCGTGCAGCTCGGGCACGCCGCTCGGCCGGTTCATCGTTCTCGGGCAGAACCTGACCCTGACCGCGCCGGTGATCGGTCGCAAGCCGACGCTGGCCGACTACCGGGGGTTCACCACCGCCGACCGGTTCAACTTCGCGCCCTACAACTTCATCCAGACTCCGCTCGAGCGCTACGGCGCCTTCGCCAATTTCAGCCAGGAGCTTGGCCCCAACATGCAGCTCGCCCTGAAGGCGGTCTGGAACCGGCGCAACTCGAAGAACCAGGCGGCGCCGCTGCCTCTGTTCGTCGGGCCGGACGCGGGCAACGGCAATTTGCTCGACACGATCACCATTTCGGGCACCAACCCGTTCAATCCGTTCGGAACCCTGGACGCGAGCAACTACGCCTTCATCGGCCGCCGGTTCGTCGAGAACGGCCCGCGCCGCTACAACCAGCAGGTCGACACGCTCTACGGTTCGGGCACGCTTAGCGGCTCGTTCCAGATGGGCGCGGGCGAATGGTTCTGGGACGTGAACGCGCTGGCCGGGCGCAACAAGGCCAAACAGACGGTGTTCGGCAACGTCAACGCCGCCAACGTCGCCCGGGCGCTCGGACCGGTCGCCGCCTGCACCGCGCCGTGCGTTCCGTTCAACATCTTCGGCGGCGCCGGCTCGATAACCCAGGCGATGATCGATTACGTCGCCTTCACCCAGCGTGACCGGAGCAAGCAGAACCTCTGGGACGTCAGCGCCAATTTAAGCGGAAACCTGTTCGAGCTTCCCGGAGGCTCGGCCGGAATCGCCTTCGGAGTCGAGCATCGCGACCAGAGAGGGCGGTTCGATCCCGATCCGACCGTCGCCGCCGGTCTCGGCTCCGACATCCCGGCGCTCCCGACCAAGGGCAGCTACAATGTCGACGAGGCCTATGTCGAGCTTCGGCTTCCGCTGCTCAAGGACACGCCGTTCTTCCACCGCCTCGAAGCGACCGGAGCCGCGCGCTACTCGGATTATTCGAGCTCGGGATCGACCACCACCTTCAAGGCGGGCGTCGATTGGGCGCCGGTCGAGCAATTGCTCTTCCGCGGAAGCTGGGCGGAGGGCTTCCGGGCGCCGACGATCGGCGAATTGTTCGGAACGCCCTCGCGCTTCGACCAGGAGATCGTCGATCCCTGCTCCGCGATCGGCGGCCAGATCCCGGCCGCCGTGCGGCAGAACTGCATCGCCTCCGGAGTGCCCGCGAACGGAAGCTACGTTCAGGCCAATCCGCAGCTTCCGGTCATCACCGGCGGAAACAACGCCCTGAAGCCGGAGACCTCGAAGAGCTGGGGCGCCGGCGCGGTGTGGCGCCCGTCCTTCCTTCCGCGCTTCTCGGTCGAGGCCAATTACTTCAACATCAAGGTCAAGGGCGCGATCCAGGCGATCGACGCCAACGTCCTGCTCGGCCGCTGCGCCCAGAGTGCCGACGCCTTCAGCTGCGCGGCGATCACCCGCACCGCCTCGGGCGCCGTGGCGCAGATCCGCGGCCTCCTCCAGAACATCGCCGGCATCAAGACCGACGGACTCGACGTCAACGTCAACTTCCGCACCGGCGACACCGGCGCGGGCAAGTTCGGCCTGTTCTGGACCAACACCTTCCTGTTCAACTACGACGTCACCGTCCCGGCGACCAACGGCACGACCAGCATCAGCCGCGAAGGCACCGAGCAGGGCAGTCCCGACCAGGCCTTCCCCAAATACAAGTCCACCGCGGTGCTCGACTGGTCGCTTCGCGAGTTCGGAGCCTCGCTGACCGGACGGTACATCAGCGGAGTCGACGAGCCCGGCAACCGGCTCCACCACCGGCTCTACACCGACCTCCAGCTGCGCTGGGACGGCGACAGCCTCGGCGGCTTCGGCTTCGCACTGGGCGTCAACAACCTGTTCAACCGCCCGCCGCCGGCCTGCATCTCGTGCGGCCTCAACAATTTCGATCCGACCACCTACGACGTACCGGGCCGCTACTTCTACGCCCGGGCGACCTACAAGATGTAGCCGGCGCTCCTCCCGGGGCGCGGCGGAACGGAACCCGTCCGCCCCCGGGGCGGTTTTCCAGTCATGGAAGACCCGATCTACGAGGAGGCGAGCAAGGTCGCCGCGCGCGACGGAACGGTCAAGGTCGACGGACCGGACGGAGTGGACGTCCGGCTGAGCCCGGAAGCGGCGCTGGAAACGTCCGAGCGGCTGCTCGAAGGCGCCGCCGACGCCCAGGGCCAGCGCGCCGCGAGCGAACGCGCCCGGCGGCGCCTGATCACCGAGCGCGAACCCGGCGCCTGACTAGCGGAGCTGGCTGTCCTTGCTCCCGCGGCGGTTGAAGCCGGCGGTGACCACCCGCGCGTCGCGGCCGGACTGGCAGGCGACGCAGGTGCGGATGCCCGGCATGGCGAGGCGGCGCTTCTCGGGGATTTCCTCGCCGCATTCGACGCATTCGATCTCGCCTTCCGCGGAGACGGCCGCGGCGAGCCGCGCGCGCGCCGCCATGACGGCATCGGCCACCGTATCGTCGATCTGATCCTGAACCGCGCCGTCGCGCGACCAGCCGCCCGCCATGTCCGGCTCCATATCCCGTTCGTCTACAGCGGCTTATGTAGGTATTGAGAGCCGATTGTTAAGCCGGCTAGCCCCCGAACGTGTAGGTGAGGGCGAGGCCGCCGGAGAGCTGGTCGCGCGATCCGAAGGCGCGGACCACCGGCGAACGGGCGGCATCGCCGACCAGGCGGTCGTACTTCGCGTAGCCGTAGAGGCCCCAGCGGCCGCCCAGCGAACGGATCGCGCCCGCCGTCGCTCCAACCGCCTGGACTCCGCCGCCGGGCCGGTAGGCGGGAAGGCCGGTGCGCGACGACTCGGCCGCCGTCACTCCGAAATAAGCGCGGTGGTAGCGGCGGTCGGACAAGGTCAGGCGCGGGCCCAGCGAGAACAGCCATTTGTCGCCGTCGCGGGCGATCCAGTCCGCGCCGGCCTGGCCCGTCCAGGCCTCGTGCCCGCTCAAGCCCTTGCGCCCCTCGGCGCGGAGCCGCAGCGAACCGCTCACCGCATATTGGACGAAGGCTCCGGCCTCGACGCTGAAGCCGACCTTGTCGAGCGGAGCGCCGACGTCCCGCGCGGTCCTGCTCCCTTCGAAGCCGAGCGCGGGGCCGATGCCGAGCCTTCCTTTCGTCAAGGAAAAGCCGAAGCTCTCGTCCGGCGCCTCGAAGGCGAAGGGCTTGTCGCCCCGGCTCACCGCGACGTCGACGAGCGGGCGAAGGCTGAAGCGGTCCGACCCGGGATAGCGCGGAACCGCCTGCGGTCCGAGCCCGACCCGGACCCGGCGCGGCGCCTTCGTCTCGGGCTCGTCGGCCGAAGCCGGGCCGCTCCACGCCGCGAGGAGGAAGAGGCCGGCGAGGCCGAGGGCCCGGGCTTGGGACGAAGGGGCGGCGGGGCGGGCAGGCTGCATCGCCGCTCAACGGCACCCAAGCGGCTTGGTTGCGCCGGCCGCCGCTTTCACCCGCCGCCTGGAGCGCCCGCCATCGACGCCGCCATCTTGAGGACGAGATGGCGGACCGGCTCGGCGACCTGGGCCGGGAGCCTCGCCTCGATCTCGCGCCCCGCGCCGGCGAAGCCGGCGCTGACCCTGACCAGCTCCATCGACCAGCCGGGGAAGGACCGCTCGGCGACGACCCGCTCGTCGCGAATCTCGAAGGCGCTGTGGCGGCGGTCGGAGCGGAGCCGCTCGACCAGCGTGTCGACCGCCTCCTCGGCGCCCTCGACGATCTGGAGGAAGCGGGTGCCGTCGAAGACGAGCAGGCCGGTGATCCCGTCGAGCGCGTTCAGGTGGCGCGCGGAATGGTGGATGTCGGCGAGGTCGCCGTCCGACAGGTCGAGCCGCGCCCGGCTGGTGTAGGTCAGGGTCTTCAGCTTCAAGTCTTCGGCCCGATCCAAGTCCGCTTCCCCGGCCGGTTGCTCCAAAAATCGTTACGGATCAAGCCGCTCGGCCTCGCGCCCGAGGAAGGCCCGCCGCTAGCGCGCGCAGGCTTCGGGGGCGGAGGAGAGTCGGGTCAGCGAGGCGGAGGGATTGAGGCTGATCGCGACGCTCTGCCGGCAGCGGCGAAGCTGGAAGCGGACCTTGCGCGCCCGGAAATCGAGCGACACCCGGCGAAACGTCTCGAGGAGGTCGGTTCCGAGCAGCAGCGCCGGCCGTCCGGAGAGCCCGAACACCTGGAAGGGCGGGACGTCGGCGAAGGCGATCGGAACGTTCTCGAGGGTCACCGAGCCGAGCCGGAGCTCGCCGATCGTTCCGATCTGGAGCTTCATCTCCTTGCCGGTGACCCCGACCGCGGTGACCGTCTGGAGCTTGGCATGGCGGCGGATCAGCTTGTCGCGAAGCGCCGTGTTGCCGATCGTCACCTCCGATCCGGTGTCGATCACCGCGTCGAGCGACTGGTTGCCGATCCTGACGTGGGTGAGGATCAGCTGGCCGCGGCGAAGCTGGGCGACGACGACGATCTCGCCCGGAGCGCTATGGTAGGGCTTGGCCGCGTCCTCGACCTTGATCAGCCTCTTCTCGAAATCGAGCATCAGCCGCTGGCGGCGAAGAGCGTCGATGCCGATCATCCCGGGGCCGCCGACATCCTCCTCGCGAAGCGCCGGGAGCTGGAGCGAGCGAGTCGTGCTCGGACCGACGGTGAGCGAATCGACCTTGACCCGATCCACGATGTTGCGGTCGGTCATGTTGTTGAGAAGCGCCGGAGTGCCGATCGGAAGCTCGAGGTCGCGGGCGATCCGAAGGCCGACGACGGAGGTGTCGGCGCCGCTGTCGACGACGAACGGATAGGGGCCGCGGCCGTTGACCCGGACGTCGACGCTGAGCCGCGTCTCGACCTTGCGCGCCGCGACGTCGTCGCCGCCGATCGCCAGCGTGTCGTCGAGCTCGGCCGGCGGAAGCGGATCCATCGGCCCGGCATCGGCGGGCGCCGGACGCGGCTTGTGGATCCTGGGCGGCTCGGCCGAGGCGGCGGGCCCAAGGGTAAGGAGGGCGGCGAAGGCGAGGGCGAGCGCTCCGGCGGGCGCTCCGAAGAGGATCGGGCGGGGGCGGGGGCCCGTGTGGGGGAGCGTCATCTCGTCCTTCGACTCGCGCAGAGGGACGCACAGGCTATCGGGCCGGCGCGCTCTTCCAAGCGCCGATCGACCAAAGGCGCGTCCGGCGCTGCGGAGGCTAAGGTCACACATGGGTCACACCGACGCGACGCGGGTGAACGCGGCGATCGACCTGCGGCGCGCGCGGCGAGGCGGAGGCGAAGTTCACGAACTTCACGGCCTCGCGCATCGCGCCCTGAACCTGACGCAATCCGGCCGCGACAGACCCCTTCCAGCCCTGCGCCACCGTCCCGCATAACCGCTCCCCTGAAATGGAACATAGCAGGAACTCCGTGAAAAAGCAAGCGGAGTTTGCCCCTGTTTGGCCGGCGCGGGATGAACAGCTTCCTTCCTCGCTTGCTCAGCCGGAGCGGAGACGAGGGAAGGGCGAGACGCGGAGGCGCAGAGCGGATGATCGAACCCGCGGCCGATCCTCGGGCGCCGACTGAACGGCCAAAGGCCGTTCTCCACCCCATCCGCGTAGCCTTCCAGCCGCGAGGCCGGAGACCCCCGAAGCCTCTCCGCGCCCTCCGCGTCTCTGCGTGAACCCATCCCGACGCCGCCGCGCCGCCGCCGTCCCGAGGTTATCCCCGCTCTCCGGCGAGCGCCCCAGATCCCGCGCAAGCGCCGCGAGCGCGGCTTCGCCGAAGGTCAGTTCGAACACCTGGTGGCGAAGGATGAGGTCGAGCTTGCGCGCCGCCCCGGCGAGGTCCGGCGCCCCCGCCCGAAGCAACCGCGCCAGCGCCGCATTGTGCCGCCCGAGCGCTCGGTCGTAGAGCCGGTCGTCGTCGAGAGGCGCCACCCCGTCGAGCTCCGCCTCGGCTCGGGCGTGGAGGGCGAGGGCCCGCTGCCACGCCTTCACCGCCTCGGCGTCATGCCGGACTTGATCCGGCATCCACCTTCCTTCTCCAGACCTATTGCGGCTGGTCGTTACCAACACATCGGCTTTCGAGAGGCGCTTGGATATCATCCGGCATCGCGGGAGTGAGAAGCGTTTGCTGGAAACGGGGCCGAGATTGAGGCTTTGGCTCCCATCCTCCCAGCGCGGTTGAGCACGCGATAAGGACGGCTTCTCACTACTCCCCTGCGGGCATTCGCGCTGTCTCGAAAGGGAACCGGTTGAGTTTGGAAGCCAAGGTGCCAGCCACCGGCAGTTCCAGCCCGCAGATTTGAAAAGCAACGTGCCTGGCCAGTCATCCGAGTGGCTGGTCGCGCTGGCCAGTCCGGCCTTGCTCACCCTCGGCAGTGGAGGAGCTAAAGCAGCATATGAGCGTTGATTTGCTGACTCGCAGCGGAAGCGCAGAGCCGGTATAAATGGGCCTGCGCTCCGGTGCCGGAGGACGAAGTGTCAGACGATAATGACAAAAAGTTTGTCGTCGAAATCCTGCTGACGATGTTTCGTGAGCAGGAGAACACCGTGCGCCATTATGAAACGATGCGCTCGGCAGCAACTACAATCTACATGTCCCTCGTGGGTGCCCTGCTGGTTCTGATGTCAGCTACTTTGCGCGATAACCCAGAGTTTGGAATTACTTACCTCCCATTCGGCGTCTTTCTTATGCTGTTGGGCATATCCGGCTTCTTTATCGTTATGAAAGCCTTTGAGCGCTCGATGCTGGCTCGGACGCTTGCGGAAGCTTATATGAATACTGTCAAAAAGCTAGTTGAGGATGAAGCTCGAGCGCTATTTGGCGAGCGCGTCCACAAAATTGAATATATAGAAAACGCGAATGATATGATTGCGAAGGAGAAGGAGAAAGGAAGCCCCTTCGAACCTTTTGACTTTCGATTTATCCTTGGAAAGAAGACGAAAAGCGAAACGGCTGTGCAGAAATTTTGGGCTGCTCTTCTCGATCCCAATCCGATGGAGCCACGCACCATTGCCATACCAATCCACAACGCGGTGACGAACTTGTGGGGGATTAATTGGCCCAGCCTGAGCCAGAAGCACCTGTGGGCGGTGCCCTATGTCGGTATCACCGTTATAGGCCTAGGGATCACGACCGCCTCAATCATCTGCGCTCTGGTTTAGATGCCGGTGCGCGGGGGACACGCGCTGGCAGCTTCCCCGAATGATCGAATCCTATGCTGACGGCCATCCAGCTGTCAGAGTGTACCTAGAAAGGTGGATTCCGGCTCAAGCGAGCTACCGGCCTCTGCGTTTCCCGCGTCTATGCGTGAACCCCTCTGCTCCGACACTGGTGGAACTCGTTCGCTTCGGTGCATACGAGAAGGGGAGGCGTTTCTCACGGGTGGGGTTGTTCCCGGCTCAGAACCCCCTCACCCCAGCCCTCTCCCCGCCGGGAAGAGGGGGCAGGGGAGGGCGTCACTGGTCGAGAAACGACCGCATCTTCCGTGACCGGCTCGGATGCTTCAGCTTCCGTAGCGCTTTCGCCTCGATCTGCCGGATGCGCTCGCGGGTGACGGAAAACTGCTGGCCGACCTCCTCCAGCGTGTGGTCGGTGTTCATGCCGATGCCGAAGCGCATGCGCAGTACGCGCTCCTCGCGCGGCGTCAGCGACGCCAGCACGCGCGTCACCGTTTCCTTGAGATTCGCCTGGATCGCCGCGTCGACCGGGATGACGGCGTTCTTGTCCTCGATGAAGTCGCCGAGGTGGCTGTCTTCCTCGTCGCCGATGGGAGTCTCGAGGCTGATCGGCTCCTTGGCGATCTTCATCACCTTGCGGACCTTCTCCAAGGGCATGGAGAGGCGCTCGGCGAGCTCTTCGGGGGTCGGCTCGCGGCCGATCTCGTGGAGGATTTGCCGCGACGTCCGCACGAGCTTGTTGATCGTCTCGATCATGTGGACCGGGATGCGGATGGTGCGGGCCTGGTCGGCGATGCTGCGCGTGATCGCCTGGCGGATCCACCAGGTCGCGTAGGTCGAGAATTTGTAGCCGCGGCGATATTCGAACTTATCGACCGCCTTCATCAGGCCGATATTGCCCTCCTGGATCAAGTCCAGGAACTGAAGCCCGCGATTGGTGTATTTCTTGGCAATCGAGATGACGAGGCGAAGATTGGCCTCGACCATCTCCTTCTTGGCGATGCGCGCCTCGCGCTCGCCCTTCTGGACCTGGTTCACGATCCGTCGGAACTCGGCGAGGCTCATTCCCGTCGAGCTGGCGATCTCGGCGATCTCGCCCCGGATCCGCTCGATGGCGGGGCCTTCCTGGGTGCAGAAGGCGTTCCATTTCTTGTCGGTCCCGCAGACCCGCTCGGCCCAGCCCTCGTCGAGCTCATGGCCCATATAGGATTCGAGGAAGGCGCGGCGCGGCACCTTGTGGCGCTCGGCCAGGCGGAGCATCTGGCCGCCCAATGCGGTCAGGCGCCGGTTGTAGCTGTAAAGCTGGTCGACGAGATATTCGATCTTGGCGTTGTGGAACTGGACGCTCTCGACCTCGGCGGTGAGCTGCTCGCGAAGGTCCTGATACTTCTTCTCGTCGCCCTTGGAGAATTCGCGGCCGCCGCTCATCGACTCCATCCGCGCGCCCTGGAGCCTGGCGAACTTCTTGTAGAGGTCGGTGATCGTCGCGAAGCGCTCGAGCGCCTGCGGCTTCAACGTCTCCTCCATCTGGGCGAGGGAGAGGGTATTGTCCTCGTCCTCCTCCTCGAACTGGGGGCGGGCGCGGCGCTCGACCAGGCCGTCCTCCTCGTCATCCTCCTCGGCGACGGGGGCCTCCTCGACCTCCTCCTCCTCCTTAAAGGAGGGGCCGGCGGTCTTCTCGCTGATCTCGGGCTCGTCGCCTTCCTCGGCGCTCGCCACCTGCTCGGGGGTCGGGCCCTTCGACAGCATGGCGTCGAGATCGAGGATCTCGCGAAGCTGCATCCGGCCTTCGTTCAAGGCGCTCGACCAGTCGATGATCGCGTTGAAGGTGATCGGCGACTCGCAAAGCCCCCAGATCATCGTGTCGCGGCCGGCCTCGATCCGCTTGGCGATGGCGATCTCGCCCTCTCGGGAGAGCAATTCGACGGCGCCCATCTCGCGCAGGTACATGCGCACCGGATCGTCGGTGCGGTCGACCGTCTCCTTCTTCTTCTCGACGATGAAGCGCTCGTTCTCGGTGCCCTCGGCATCCTCGGCGCTCGAATCGACCTCGGGCTCGGAGGCGTTGCCGTCCTCGTCCTCGTCGGCTTCCTCATTCTCGACGACGTTGATCCCGAGCTCGTTCAGCGAGGACATGACATCCTCGATCTGGTCGGTCGACATCTGGTCCTGGGGGAGGGCGTCGTTCAGCTCGTCATAGGTGACGTAGCCGCGCTTCTTGGCGCGGGCGACCAGCTTCTTGACCGAGGCCTCGTTGAGGTCGAGCAGCGGCGCGTCGCCGCCCTCCTGCTTGTCCTCGCCGTCGCCTCCATTGGGTGTCTTCGCCATTTAACGTCGTTTTCCTAATTTACCCCGCGCCGCCTTCGATGAGCGCCGCCAGCTGCTGTTCCGCCTCGTCGCGCGCCTTTCGGAGCCGTTGCTGCTCCGCGAAGGCCGCTTCGTCCCCCGTCTCCATCAGCCGGTCGGTCGCCGCGTCGAGGGCGGCGAGGAGTCCGGGCCATGCCGCCAGTGTGTCGATAGCCAGAACGAGATCGCGAGACGCCCGTTCCGGCTCCGAATCACGGCGGGTGAAGGAGAAAGCCATTCCACGTATCCGGCGAAGCCCCTCGGCAAGAGCGGCGACGCTAGCGGTCTGCAATATGGTAACAAGGCGCTCGGGATCAAGCGCGCCGTGGAGCAGGGCCGCGTCGAGCAGGGCGTCGCGAAGGCGGCGGGACTTTTCGTCGGGCATCGGAAGGCCGGCGATCGCCTCGGCATGGGCGGCGATCAGCTCGGGATGGCGGAGCAGCCCGGCGAGCACGGCGCGGGCGGTGTGGGCGCCGAGGCCGCCCGCGCCGATCGCCTTCGCGCTCGCCGACGCCGGGCGCGGCGGGGCGAAGCGGCCGCCCCTTTTGTCCCCCTGGCGCCAGGGCGCGCGCGGCGGCGCGGGCGGGCGGGTGAGCGCGTCGAAGCGCTTCAGCAGCTCGAAGCGATACTGGTCGCGAACGTCCGCGTCCTGGATCGCCGAGACATGATCGAGGAGGCGGCGGCGAAGCCCCGCCCGGGCCTCGGGCGTGGCGAGAGGCTCCGCTTCCGCCTCGTACCGCCATAACCGGTCGACCAGCGGCTCGCGCGCCTCGATCAGGGCCTCGATCGCCTCGCGCCCGCCGCTCCGGACGAGATCGTCCGGATCCTGGCCGGGGGGGAGGGTGATGAAGGCGAGCGAGCGGTCGGGGCCGATCTGGGGAAGCGCCCGGATCGCCGCCCGGATCGCCGCCTTCTGCCCGGCCGAATCGCCGTCGAAGCACAATAGGGGGGAGGGGGAGAGCCGCCAGAGCAGGCCGAACTGGGTCTCGGTGACGGCGGTTCCGAGCGGCGCGACGGCGTCGGCGAGCCCGGCCTGGGCGAGCGCGATCACGTCCATCTGCCCCTCGACGACGAGGACCCGCTTGGTCTCGCGGCTCGCCGGTGCGGCCTTGTCGATGTTGAACAGGGTGCGGCCCTTGTCGAACAGCGGCGTGTCGGGGGAATTGAGATATTTCGGCTCGCCCGGCCCGAGGATCCGGGCGCTGAAGGCGATCACCCGGCCGCGCCGGTCGCGGATCGGGAAGGTCAGCCGGCCGCGGAAGCGGTCATAGGGCTCCCGCTCGCCTTCGGGGGCGATGAGCAGGCCCGCTTCGACCAGCGCGGCATTACCGAACGCCTTGAGCGCGGTGCGAAGCCGGCCCCTTCCATCGGGGGCGAAGCCGAAGCCGAAGCGGCGGCGGGTGGAATCGGAGATTCCGCGCTTTTCCAGGTAAGCGCGGGCGTCGGAGCCGTCGAGGCCGGCGAGCTGGTCCTCGAACCAGCGCTGGGCGGCCTCCGTCACCTCATAGAGGCCGGCGGCCTGCTCGGCCTTCTGCTGGGCGCGCGGATCGGCGGCGGGGACCTCCATCCCGGCGGCGTCGGCGAGCTCCTTCACCGCGTCCATGAACGGCAGGCCGCGATTGTCGGTAAGCCAGCGGATCGCGTCGCCATGGGCCGAGCAGCCGAAGCAATGATAGAAGCCCTTGTCGTCGTTGACGTAGAAGCTCGGCGTCTTCTCGTTGTGGAACGGACAGCAGGCCTTCCACTCGTTCCCCGCCTTCTGGAGCTTCAGAGTCCGGCCGACCAGGGTGGAAAGGGCCGTCCGGGCGCGAAGCTCGTCGAGAAAGGCGGGGGAAAGGGTCATGGCTTTTGCCGGCCCGCACGGGCGCCGGCGGTGCGCCCCTCGACTTCGCTCGGGACGAACGAGGGGGGTTCGTTGCCCATACCTTGCTGGTGCGGGCCTCCGACCTCGTTCGTCCCGAGCGACGTCGAGGGGCCAGCTGCCGCGTCGGGCCGGCGCCCGTCTCCTGACTCGTTCGTCCCGAGCGAAGTCGAGGGGCGCTCGTGAGGCGGCTTTGCAAAATACCCGACCCGAGCCCAGTCGCCGGCGATGAGCGCTTCCTTCTTCGCCCGTGACCAGTTCTTTACCCGGCGCTCGAACGCCAGGGCCTCGTACCGGCTGCCGGCCCAATCGCACCAGACGAGTTCGACCGGGAGCCGCCGGCCTGTCCAGTCCGCCCCTTTACCGTGACGATGCTGCCAGAGCCGCTTCTCAAGATCGTCCGTGTGGCCCGTATAGTAGGTGCCGTCGCCGCAGCGGAGGATGTAGACCCAGAATTGCAACGACACCGTGCTGCGCCCCTCGATCCTTCGGCTTCGCTCAGGAGAGCCTTCGCTCGGGACGAACGAGCCCGGTGTTCGCCCCGTACAATTGTTGCGCAGGGCGAGCGTTACGACAACCGCGCCTTCACAAGCCCGCTCGCCTTGGACATGTCGAGCTTGCCGGCGTGGCGTTCCTTGAGGACCGCCATCACCCGGCCCATGTCCTTGACCGAGCCCGCGCCGGTCTCGGCGACGATGGCGTCGATCGCGGCCTCGGTCTCCTCCTCGCTCATCTGGGCGGGGAGGAAGCCCTCGATCACCGCCACCTCGGACTGCTCCTGCTCGGCGAGCTCGGTCCGGCCGCCCTGCTCGTAGAGGGCGATCGATTCGCGCCTCTGCTTGATCATCTTCTGGAGAACCTCGGTCACCGTCGAATCGTCGTCGGCCGGGGCGGAGGCGGTGCGAAGCTCGATGTCGCGATTCTTGATCGACGATTGGATCAGGCGGATCGTGGCGGTGCGCGCCTTGTCGCCGCCTTTCATCGCCGTGACGAGGGCGGCCTTGATGTCGTCGCGAATCATGTTGTCGAGCCCGCTCATGGAAAGGGAAGCGGCGACGATAGCGGGCGCCTTGGAATTTTAATAGATTGACGCTGCCCGGCCCGCCCCCTAGCCGTCGTCGCTTAGCGACATCGCCGTTTCTCGAAGGAGTGCCCGCCCCCATGGCCGACGCCAAGCCCATGCCTGCGCCGAACGGGGCGACGGGCCTATTGGCGCTCGCCGACGGGACGCTGGTGTGGGGACGCGGGTTCGGAGCGGAAGGCGAGGCGGTCGGCGAGGTCGTCTTCAACACGGCGATGACCGGCTATCAGGAGGTGATGACCGATCCCTCCTACGCCCGTCAGATCCTGACCTTCACCTTCCCGCACATCGGCAATGTCGGCGCCAATTTCGAGGACGTCGAGGCGGACAATCCCTGGGCGCTGGGCGCGATCGTCCGCCAGGACGTGACCGAGCCGTCCAATTTCCGGGCGGCGCAGACCTTCGACGCGTGGATGCGCTCCAACGGCCGGATCGGCCTGTCGGGAGTCGACACGCGGGCGCTGACCCGGCGGATCCGAGAGCGGGGCGCGCCCAATGGCGTGATCGCGCACCGGGCGGACGGCAAGTTCGACGTCGAGGCGCTGGTCGAGCAGGCGCGGGCCTGGCCGGGGCTCGAGGGGATGGACCTCGCCAAGGAGGTGTCCTGCCGGCAGATGTATCGGTGGAGCGGCGGATTGTGGCGGCTCGGGCGCGGCTATGAGGAAACTCCCCTCCCGCTAGCGGGAGGGGGCGGGGGAGGGGCTGTCGGGGAGTCGAACAAGCCCTCCCCCAACCCCTCCCGCAAGCGGGCGGGGAGCTTGGATTCGACCCCCTCGCGCGAGCCGGAGGACAACCTCCCCCACGTCGTCGCGATCGACTATGGCTCGAAGCGCAACATCTTCCGCAACCTCGCCGACGCCGGCGCCCGGGTCACCGTGCTCCCCGCCACCGCCACGTTCGAGGAGGTGATGGCGCACGCGCCGGACGGACTGTTCCTCTCCAACGGCCCGGGCGATCCGGCCGCGACGGGCGAATATGCCGTGCCGGTGATCCGGCAGCTGCTCGAGACCGGAAAGCCCTTGTTCGGGATCTGCCTCGGCCACCAATTGCTCGGCCTCGCCGTCGGCGCGCGCACCGTCAAGATGCACCAGGGCCACCGGGGCGCCAACCACCCGGTCCAGCGCCTTTCCGACGGCAAGGTCGAGATCACCAGCATGAACCACGGCTTCGCGGTCGAGACGGAGAGCCTTCCGGTCAATGCGCGGGCAACCCACATCTCGCTGTTCGACGGGAGCCTGTGCGGCCTGGAGCTGACCGATCGGCCGGCGTTCAGCGTCCAGTATCACCCGGAAGCCAGCCCGGGGCCGCAGGACAGCGTTTACCTGTTCGGCAAGTTCGTGGGCCAGCTGGGCAGCCCGGATGGGCGCTGAAGCCACGCTCTCCCGCCTGGCGGGCGGCGCGGCGCTGCTCGCCTCGTTGGCGCTACCGGCCTGTGCCGCTCCCGCCGCCCGGCTTTACTCGAATTCGGAGCTCTCCGCCCTCGGCGGCAAGTGCGGACTGGCGCAGGGGGAGGTGCTTCAGGAGGAGGAGGAGCCGCGGCTGCTGTTTCTGATCAGTCCCGACGCTTCCGTCGCGCAGCGCAAGTGCGTCGCGAAATGGTCGAAGCGGCACGGTCTTCACCTCGCCTATGTCGCCGGCGTCGATCGGGTTGCGGAGTAAAGAATGCCCAAGCGTACCGACATCTCGTCCATCCTCATCATCGGCGCCGGCCCGATCGTCATCGGGCAGGCGGCGGAGTTCGATTATTCGGGGACCCAGGCGGCCAAGGCTCTTCGCGCCGAGGGCTATCGGATCGTGCTGGTCAATTCGAACCCGGCGACGATCATGACCGATCCGGAGCTCGCCGACGCCACCTATGTCGAGCCGATCACGCCCGAATATGTCGCCAAGATCATCGAGAAGGAGCGCCCCGACGCGGTTCTCCCGACCATGGGGGGGCAGACCGCGCTCAACACCGCCTTGGCGCTGTTCAAGGACGGCACCCTGGAGAAATATGGCGTCAGAATGATCGGCGCCGACGCCGAGGCGATCGAGAAGGCGGAGGATCGGCTGAAGTTCCGCGAGGCTATGAGCCGGATCGGGCTCGAAAGCCCGCGCTCGCAGATCGCCCACAGCCTCGAGGAGGCGGTTCGAGCGCTCGACCAGGTCGGACTGCCGGCGATCATCCGGCCGAGCTTCACGCTGGGCGGAACCGGCGGCGGAATCGCCTATAATCGCGAGGAGTTCATCGAGATCGTCCGAGGCGGTCTCGACGCCAGCCCGACGGACGAGGTTCTGATCGAGGAATCCGTCCTCGGCTGGAAGGAATATGAGATGGAGGTGGTCCGCGACCGGGCGGACAATGCGATCATCGTCTGCGCAATCGAGAACGTCGATCCGATGGGGATCCACACCGGCGATTCGATCACCGTCGCCCCGGCGCTGACGCTGACCGACAAGGAATATCAGATCATGCGCAATGCGAGCATCGCTTGCCTGCGCGAAATCGGTGTCGAAACAGGGGGTTCGAACGTCCAGTTCGCGGTCAATCCGAAGGATGGACGGCTCGTCGTCATCGAGATGAACCCGCGGGTCAGCCGCTCCTCGGCGCTGGCGTCCAAGGCGACCGGATTCCCGATCGCCAAGGTCGCGGCGAAGCTGGCGGTGGGCTACACGCTCGACGAGATCCAGAACGACATCACCGGGGTCACGCCGGCCAGCTTCGAGCCGACGATCGACTATGTCGTCACCAAGATCCCGCGCTTCGCCTTCGAGAAGTTCAAGGGCGCCGAGGCTTTGCTGTCGACCGCGATGAAATCGGTCGGCGAGGCGATGGCGATCGGCCGCTCGTTCCACGAGAGCCTCCAGAAGGCCTTGAGAAGCCTTGAGATCGGGCTCATCGGCCTCGACGGCGTTCGCGAGCTTTACGGCGCTCCCCGGGTGGAGATCGAGGCGGCTCTGGCCCGCCCGTCTCCGGACCGGCTGCTCGTCGCCGCGCAGGCGATGCGCGAAGGCTTCTCGGTCGCCGAGATCCACGCCATCACCCATTACGATCCCTGGTTCCTCGAGCGGATCGAGGAGATCGTCGAGGCGGAGCGGGGGATCGAGCGGGACGGACTTCCCAACGACGCCGCCGGGCTCCGCCGGCTGAAGGCGATGGGCTTTTCCGACCGGCGGCTGGCCGAGCTGGCGCTCCGCTCGGCCGGGATCAGGGGCACCGGAGTCAAGACCCGGGCGCGGAGCCACGGCCTCCTCCACGACGCGGTCAAGGCGATGATCGGCGCCACCACCGAGGACGAGGTGAGGGCGCTTCGCCACAAGCTCGGGGTCAGGCCGGTGTTCAAGCGGATCGACACCTGCGCCGCCGAATTCGAGGCCAAGACGCCCTACATGTACTCGACCTACGAGGCGCCGAGCTTCGGGGAACCGGAAGACGAGAGCCAGGTCTCGGACCGGCGCAAGGTCGTCATCCTCGGCGGCGGTCCGAACCGGATCGGGCAGGGGATCGAGTTCGACTATTGCTGCGTCCACGCCGCCTACGCCCTGGCCGAGGCGGGTTTCGAGACGATCATGGTCAATTGCAATCCCGAGACGGTGTCGACCGACTACGACACGTCGGACCGGCTCTATTTCGAGCCTCTGACCGCCGAGGACGTGCTCGAGATCCTCCACGTCGAGAAGAGCCGGGGCGAGCTTGCCGGCGTGATCGTCCAGTTCGGCGGCCAGACCCCGCTCAAGCTCGCGGCGGCGCTGGAGAAAGCGGGGATCCCGATCCTCGGCACCTCGCCGGACGCGATCGACCTCGCCGAGGACCGGGAGCGTTTCGCCGGGCTGGTCCACCGGCTCGGGCTCAAGCAGCCGGAGAACGGAATCGCCCGCTCCCGCGAGGAGGCGATCAAGGTCGCGGAAAGGATCGGTTATCCGGTCCTCACCCGTCCCTCCTACGTGCTCGGCGGGCGGGCGATGGAGATCGTCGACGGGCCGGCCCAGCTCGACGACTATATCGTCACCGCGGTCCAGGTCTCCGGCGAGAGCCCGGTGCTGATCGACCAATATCTGCGCGACGCCATCGAGGTCGACGTCGACGCGATTTCGGACGGCCGCGACGTCGTCATCGCCGGAGTGATGCAGCATATCGAGGAGGCGGGGGTCCATTCGGGCGACAGCGCGTGCTCGCTTCCGCCCTACAGCCTGGGCGGCGAGGTGATCGCCGAGATCGAGCGCCAGGCGCGCGCGCTTGCGCTGGCGCTCGGGGTCGTCGGCCTGATGAACGTCCAGTTCGCGGTCAAGGACGGGATCGTCTACCTGATCGAGGTCAATCCGAGGGCCAGCCGCACCGTGCCCTTCGTCGCCAAGGCGATCGGGACTCCGATCGCCAAGATCGCGGCTCGGGTCATGGCCGGGGAGAAGCTGGTCCGCTTCCTTCCGATCCATCGCGACGTTCCGCACATCGCCGTCAAGGAGGCGGTCTTCCCCTTCGCGCGCTTCCCGGGAGTCGATCCGGTCCTCTCGCCGGAGATGAAGTCCACCGGCGAAGTGATGGGAATCGATAGCGATTTCGCCAAGGCGTTCCTCAAGTCCCAGATCGGCGCCGGGCTCACCCTCCCGGCTTCGGGAACCTTGTTCGTCTCCGTCAAGGACAGCGACAAGCCGATCATCGCGCCGGCGGTCCGGGCGATGCGCGAGCTCGGCTTCGCCGTCGTCGCCACCGGCGGAACCGCCGACTATCTCGCCGGGGAAGGAATAGTCGTCGAGAAGATCAACAAGGTGGCGCAGGGGCGGCCGCATATCGTCGACCGGATCAAGGACGGCGACGTGCACATCATCTTCAACACCACCGAGGGCTGGCTGAGCCACAAGGATTCGGCGTCCATCCGAGCTTCGGCCCTGATGGCGAAGATACCCTATTTCACCACCGCGGCCTCGAGCGTCGCCGTGACCCGGGCGATCGCCGCCCAGCGCGAGCACAGCCTTGAAGTTCGCTCCCTCCAGGACTATTATTCCGCCTCCAGAGCGTGATCTTCCGAAAAATAGTCTCCTCGAGAGGCGGCGGCTTGCGAGAGCGCCGCCCGTTCGAGTTTCCCCCGTTCGAGTTTCCAGTGAAAGGCTTTAAGAATGGCGACCGTCGACAAGATGCCGATGCTGGCCGAAGGCTATGAGAAGCTCCAGTCGGAAGTGCGCCACCTGAAGATGGTCGAGCGCCCGTCGATCATCGAGGCGATCGAGGTCGCGCGCGGCCATGGCGACCTCTCCGAGAATGCCGAATATCACGCCGCCAAGGAGCGCCAGGGCCAGGTCGAGGCGCAGATCGCCGATATCGACGACCGGCTGAGCCGGGCGATGGTGATCGACCCGACCACCCTGTCGGGCGACAAGATCGTGTTCGGAGCCACCGTCCACCTCGTCGACGAGAACGACAATCCGGTGAAATACCAGATCGTCGGCCAGACCGAGGCGGACGCGCGGATGGGGCGGATCTCCTACAATTCGCCGCTCGGCCGAGCGCTGATCGGCCGCTCGGTCGGCGACGAGGTGGAAGTCTCGACCCCGTCCGGCGACCGCTATTATTCGATCGAGAAGCTCGAATTCATCTGAACGGCCCGCCTTCGCGGCGGCGCTGAAAGGCGAGGATGAGGCCCCCCGAAAGCTGGCACCGCGCCCCGGCCACCGTGGCGATCGCCTTCGTCACCGCCGCGGCATGGCTGCTGGTGGCGTTGCTCGGGGCGCTCCAGTGGGTCGCTTCGTGGGGCGGGTTCGTCCCCGCCCGGGTCGGCGAGCCGGCTTCATGGCCGGAGGCGCTGTCGCTGCTCCTCACGCCGCTGTCGGCGACCCTGATCCATGCGAACCTCCTTCACCTGCTCTTCAACCTCGTCGTCCTGCTTTATTGCGGGCGGGCGGTGGAAGGCGTGCTCGGCACCCGGCCGCTGGCGGTCGTCTACGTCGTCGGCGCCTATGCCGCGGCCGGCGCCGAATATGCGGCGGGGCCGGGCAGCCTGGTGACGATGATCGGCGCGAGCGGAGCCATTTCGGCGGTGATCGGCGCCTATGCCATGCTGTTCGGCCGCAACCGGGTGAAGATCGCCTCGCCGGCCGCCGCGACTCTGCTGAACGCCCTGTGGGTGGCGGCGGGCTGGATCGTCCTCCAGCTTCTGATCGGCTACGCGCTCGAAACGATGGGAACGCCGATCGCCATCGCCGCCCATATCGGCGGGTTCCTCGCCGGGATGGTCATGGCCAAGCCGCTGCTCCTCTGGCGGTGGCGCGGGGCGTAGGAATGCTCCCTCCCCCCGAGGGGGAGAGGGGTTGCCCAGGCGCGAGCGTCGAAACCGCTACGGGCGGGCGTCGCGAAGGCGCCGGGTCGGCTTTAGCGCCGGCGCCTCGGTAAGCTCGCCCTCCTCCATGATCTCCCGTCGGAGCTGGGCGCGCTTCTCGTGGATCGAGGCGATCACCGGACCCATGGCGATCCCGAGATCGACGAGCACCGCCTCCGAAAGCTGCAGCGAGGATTCCAGGGTCTCGGGAACCGCGTCGGAGACGCCCGCCTTGTAAAGCTCGGCGGCGTGAGCGGCGTCGCGCGCCCGGGCGACGATGGTGAGGGCGGGGCACCAGGCGCGCACCTTCTTCGTCACTCGGACCGTGAGCACCGGATCGTCCATCGTCAGGACCAGCGCGCTTGCGTGGCCGAGGTTGAGCTTGTCCATCAGCTCCGCCCGGGCGACGTCGCCGTAGAGGATCGGGACCCCCTCCTTGCGGCAGGCGGCGACGGTGTCGACGCTCGAATCGACCGCGACATAGGGCCTGCCGTGCGCGGCGAGCATGTCGGCGACGAGCCGGCCGACCCGGCCGAAGCCGATGATCACCACCGCCTCGTCGTTCGGGCCGATCGCCGGAGCGTCGCCCTCGCCGTCGACGTCGACCCGGCGCGCCGCCATCTGGCCGAGCTTGGCGAGCAGCGGGGTCAGGGTCAGGCCGATCGCGGTGACGATCTGCCAGAAGGCGGCGGTGTCGGCGCCGATCAGCCCCGCCGCCGAGGCGGTGGCGAGCACGATCAAAGTGGTCTCGGACGGCGAGGCCATGATCAGCCCGGTCTCGGCGGCGACCGCCGCGCGCGCGCCGTTGAGGCGGAGCAGAAGTCCGGTGACGAGCGACTTCACCAGCACCACCCCGGCGACGGCGCCGACCAGCGCCTCCCAGTTCGCCGCGACCACCCGAACGTCGACCCGCATCCCTACCGTGATGAGGAAGATGCCGAGCGCCAGGCCTCGGAACGGGGCGGTGATCACCTCGACCTCGCTGTGATAGTCGGTCTCCGCGATCAGGATCCCGGCGAGCAGCGCGCCCATCAGCGGGGAGAGGCCGACGGCGGTCGTGGCCAGGCTCGCGACGATCACCACCAGAAGGCTCGCGGCGAGGAACAGCTCCGGGCTCTTGGTTCGGGCGGCCTGGGCGAACAGGCGCGACAGGAGCAGCCGGCCGAGCACCAGCATCGCCGCGACGACGAGCGCTCCGAGCAGGAGCGTATGGACCAGCCCGCCGAGGCGGTTCGCCCCGGCCTGCGGCGCCATGGCGCCAAGCGCGAAGATGATCGGGACGATCGCCAGATCCTCGAACAGCAGCATGGCCAAAGCCGACCGGCCGACCGGGCTGGTCGTCCCGACCAAGGGGAGGACGAGGGCGGTGGACGACAGCGCCAGGGCGAGGCCGAGCGCGATCGAGCCGCTCAGGCTCTCGCCGAGCAGAAGGACCGGAAGTCCGATCAGGAGCGCGCAGACGAGGAGCTGGGCGGCGCCGACTCCGAAGACCAGCCGCCGCATCGTCCACAGGCGCCGGAACGAAAGCTCGAGACCGATCGCGAAGAGGAGCAGGACGATGCCGAATTCGGCGAAGGGCTCGACCGCGCGGGGATTGGAGATGGTGACGTAGTTGAGCCAGGGGATCCGGCCGGCCATCGCGCCCAGTCCGGCGGGTCCGACCAAGAGGCCGACGAGGATGAAGCCGATCACCGGGCTGATCCGGAACCGGGCGAAGGCCGGGATGACCACTCCGGCGGCGCCGAGGATCACCAGGGCGTCGCTGAAGCCGGAAGTCTGGAACTCGCCGTGCATTGCGCCCTTATGGCGCAAACGCGCGGATTGTCAGCCTAAAGGGGAGGGGAAGTGGCGCAGAGCGGCCCCCCTGCCTGGAAGGGAGGGGATGGGGGTGGGTACCGCCGAAGGCGGATCGCGGGCGGACTGGGCTCGCTTCGCTCGCCTACCCACCCCCGGCCCCTCCCTTTCAGGGAGGGGAGCAGAAGGATCAGCCCGCCATCGCCTTTTCGAGGTTGGAGCGGACCGCCTCGAAGAATTGCTCGGTGGTCATCCAGCTCTGCTCGGGGCCGATCAGGATGGCGAGGTCCTTGGTCATCTGGCCCTGCTCGACCGTCTCGACGCAGACCCGCTCGAGGGTCTCGGCGAAGCGGGTGACTTCCGGCGTGTCGTCGAACTTGCCGCGGAACTTGAGGCCTCCGGTCCAGGCGAAGATCGAGGCGATCGGGTTGGTCGAGGTCGCCTTGCCCTGCTGGTGCATGCGATAGTGGCGGGTGACGGTGCCGTGCGCCGCCTCGGCCTCGACCGTCTTGCCGTCCGGAGTCATCAGGATCGAGGTCATCAGGCCCAATGAGCCGAAGCCCTGGGCGACCTGGTCGGACTGGACGTCGCCGTCGTAATTCTTGCAGGCCCAGACGAACTTGCCGCTCCACTTCAAGGCGCTGGCGACCATGTCGTCGATCAGCCGATGCTGATACTCGATCCCCGCCTTCTCGAATTGCGGCTTGAATTCGTTGATGAAAATTTCCTCGAAGATGTCCTTGAAGCGGCCGTCATAGGCCTTGAGGATGGTGTTCTTCGTGGAAAGGTAGACCGGCCAGCCGCGGCCGAGGCCGAAGTTCAGGCAGGCGCGGGCGAAGTCGCGGATCGACTCGTCGAGATTGTACATCCCCATCGCCACTCCGGCGCCCGGGAAGTCGAACACCTCATGCTCGATCACCTGGCCGTCCTCGCCCGCCCATTTGATGGTGAGCTTGCCCGGCCCGGGAACCTTGAAATCGGTCGCCTTATACTGGTCGCCGAAGGCATGGCGGCCGACCACGATAGGGTCGGTCCAGCCCGGGATCAGCCTCGGGACGTTCTCGATCACGATCGGCTCGCGGAAGACGACGCCGCCCAGGATGTTGCGGATCGTGCCGTTGGGCGACTTCCACATCTTCTTGAGGCCGAACTCCTCGACCCGCGCCTCGTCGGGCGTGATCGTCGCGCATTTGACGCCGACCCCGTGGGTCTTGATCGCCTCCGCCGATTCGACCGTGACCCGGTCGTCCGTGGCGTCGCGATTCTCCATTCCAAGGTCGAAATAGAGCAGGTCGACGTCGAGATAGGGGAGGATCAGCCGCTCTCGGATCCACTGCCAGATGATGCGGGTCATCTCGTCGCCGTCCAATTCGACGACGGGGTTCTTCACCTTGATCTTGGCCATTTTCCGCGGGCGCTTTCCTGGGATGGGTGGGGTTGCGGCGCGGCTGTAAGCGCTGGCGCGGCGGGGATCAACCGGCGGCCCGGCCGCGCCGGCTCTTGCCCCGATCGCCGAGCGGTTTAGGTCTGTACGCCGCTCCGCACGAAAGGCGCGTCCTTGGCCGCACCGCTCCTCCGATATGATCTGCTCCTCGCCCGCCGATCCTTCGCGGACTCGTTCTCGACCGCGCGCGACCGGCTGCTGCTCGCCATGGTCGCCGTCCTCGCCGTCCTCTGGATGCGCGACGCCGCGACGCGGGCCGCGCCGTCGCTGCCGCCGGGCGCCGCCATGATGGCGTTGCTGGCCGGGCCGGCGGCCTATGGCTGGAACGCGGCGGCGCTTCGGAGGCTCGACTGGTTCCGCGAATCGAGCGTCCTCGCCCCGCAGGCGCTCCTGCCTCGAGCCGGTTCGTCCTATATCGCCTTCGCCCAGCTTCCGCTTCTCTCGATCCTCGCGGCCGGCGTCCTCTTCCTCGGCGCCTTCACGGGCGCGCCGTCGCGCGCCTCGGCCATCGCCATCCTTTCCTACGGCGCCGGCCTCGCGCTCGCGGCGGGTGCCGGGAAGCGGGCGGAGCGTCCCGCCGCGACGGCAGATGCGGCGCGGCGCAAGGGCGGCACGAATTGCCCGGGGCCGTTCCAGGCGTTGCTCGCCGTTCAGACGTTCGGCGGCGATCGGCCGGTTCGGTCCGCTTCCCTCCTGATCGCGGGTGCGGCGCTGTCGACCCTCGCCGGGTGCCTGGTCGCGGCGCATCAGCCGGCCGCCGCGCGATTCGCCGCGGCGCTCGCGCCCTCCGTCCTGCTGCTCGTCGCGACGGCACGGAACGCGCCCGACATCGTCGGACTGCTCGCCTTCGCGGGCTATCGGGCCGCCTCGGTCGCTCGATTCGTCTGCGCGATTCCCGCCGCCAATCTCGCCGCGGCGTCGATCGCGCTTCTACTCGTCAGGCCGGAGGGCTGGCCGGCCATGCTCGAGTCCCTCCTCCTGCTTCACCTCCTCGCCGCCCTCGTCGCGACGGCGCGGGCCTGGCTCTCGCCGGGCAGGCCCGCGCGCCGGGTCGATGTGCAGGTCCAGCTCGAGATCCTGGCGCTGTTGATCGTCGGGACGCTGTTCGCGCCGCTCGTCCCGCCGGTCGCGGCGTGGCGGCTCCGGCTGATTCACCGTCATTATTCCCGCTCGCTCTGGGTCCAGGGCTGATGCGGATCGTCGTCAGGGACCTGGTGGTTCGGCGCGGCGGAACGCTTGCGGTCGACGGCGTGTCGTTCGCGGCCGAGCCGGGCGGCTGGGCGGGAATCGTCGGGGCCAACGGGAGCGGAAAGACGTCCCTGCTCCGGGCGGTCGCCGGGCGGCTTGGAACACGAAGCGGACATATCCTCGTCGACGGGGCGGACCGAACCGACGACCGGGGCTGGCGGGCCCGGCACCTCGGCTTCGCTCCGGAGCTCGCGGCGCTTCCCACTTCGCTCACCGGAGCGGAGCTGTTCGCGATCGTGGCGCCGGACTGGCGCGAGTCGGTTCGCTCCGGCGGCCTTCCGGCTCTTCGCGAGGCGCTGGCCTTCGACACCTTTCTCGACCAGCGGATCGGCGCGCTCTCGGCGGGCATGCGCCAGCGGCTCGCCCTCTTCTGCGCCTTCCTTCGAGCGCCCGCCGCCGCGATCCTCGACGAGCCGTTCAACTGGCTTGACCCGGTCTGCGCCTTCGACACGCGCGCCGCGCTTCGCCGCCTCGTCGACGACGGGCTGACGCTGTGCACGGCCCTCCACGAGACGGCGACCCTGGTCGGCTACTGCGATTCCGGACTGCTCCTGTCGGAAGGCCGGGTAGGGCGCCGGCTCGATGCCGCCGGCCTCGCCCGGGGCCGCGAGGATCACGGCGCTTTCGAGGCCGACATGATCGCCGTTCTGCGCGGCCTCGGCGGAAAGCCCGACCGCTGATCCGCCGGAGCCTTAGCCGCGAGCGTCCTTGCGAAGCCTCGCGGCCCCCGTTCCGCTCCACCTGTAGGGGATGGAGTCGGTGTCCATCGGCAGCCGGTAATGGTCCGGATCGTCATAATCGTAGGCGTTGGAGGGAAAGTTGATCATCAGCGCGTCGCCGCCGCCGAGATTCTGAAGCCCGTGCCACACCCCCGGCGGCAGGACGACGAAGGCGGGCCGGGCGTCGCCGACATGATATTCGCCGAGCCGGCCGGATGTCGGGCTGTCCTCGCGCCCGTCGTAGAGGACGAGCTTGACGTGGCCCTGGTTGACGAACAGCCGGTCGACGTTGACGGCGTGGCAGCTCCACGCCCCGATCGCTCCGGGGAAGAGGCGCGACTGGTAGGCGTGGACGACGGGAAGTCCGCTCGGGTCCCATTCCGGCCGGTACATTTCGGTGACGATTCCGTGGTCGCGCGGGACATGGAGAACTTCGCGCACGTGCACGCCGTCGATCGGCGCTCGAAGCATCCGCCATTCGGCCGTGTTGAGCGGGCCGTCCTTGGTTGCGCCGGGGATCATGCCTCGCCTCCGGCAAGGCCCTTAAAGGCGCGCCGCCGAGCGATGCTCTCGCCCGGCCTTGGCCCCGGCTCGCGCCGCCCCAGGCGGCGTCCGGCGCCCCGGAAGCCGCGCCGGAGAAGCTGGGCGAGAAGGGCGCGGAACGGCGGCTCGAGAGCGGCCGTCGCCATCTCGGCGGCCGCCCGGGCGAGCTCCACGGCCTCGAGGTCCGGCTCGCGGCGAATCCGCTCGAGCCACTCCGACTGCTCGTGGCTCGGCCGCTCGCGATAGACTCCGCGGCGCGCCGAGGCCGGGAACTTCACCGCGGTCAGCCGAGAAACGGGATCGATTCGGGCGCCGGCGGCGTGGAACCGGCTCCACAGCTCGGTCTCCGGATCGACGACGAGGCCGCGATAGTCCTTCCAGCCGCCGAGCCGGCGGGTGAGCGCGCGGCGGTGGACGGTCGCGGTGGGCGCGATCCACATTCCCGGCCGGTAGCGCTCGGCCAGCGCCGCGCGCTGAAGCTCCGGATCGGCGGGGACCATCCGAACGACTCCGAAGGCCATGTCGGCGCCGGACTCGATCGCCGCGACGAGGCAGCCGAGATGGTGGGGAAGCCACAGATCGTCATGGCCGAGATAGGCGACCAGCTCGCCCCGGGCGCGGCGCAGGCCTTCGTTGTTCGGCCCCGACTGGTGGCCGACGTTCGAGTCGAGATTGACCCACCGGACCCTCGGATCCCCGACCGATCCCACCACGTCCCCCGAATCGTCGGTGCAGCCGTCGCCGACGACGATCAACTCGAAATCGCCGAAGCTCTGGTCGAGCGCGCTGGCGATCGAGAACGGCAGAACCGCGCTCCAATTGTAGGTCGGGAGGATGATCGTCACCTTGGGGGCAGCGCTCGTCATCGCGGCGCCCTATCACGCGGCGGCGAGTCGCTCCAGCGCCGCCGCGCCTCGGCGAGGGCGAGGTTCGGAACACCCGCCCGAGCCGGGCGTCTTTCGCCCGAGCGGTTGCGATTGTGTCGGGTCGGCAAGGCAGATAGAGGCGGTTCATGACTTCCCTGGAAAAGCCGGACCTCGTCACCACCAACGTACGCTACCGGATGCCGGCCGTGCATCCCGAAGGCCGCAAGTTCGTGGTCATCGCGGTCGCGATCGCCCTCATCTTCTGGTTCGTCGTCGACTGGGACTGGCTCGGCTGGATCATGGCCGGGATCAGCCTTTGGGTCGCCGCCTTCTTCCGCGATCCGATCCGCACCACGCCGAAGGGGGAGGGGCTGGTCATCGCCCCCGCCGACGGGATGGTGACGATGATCGCCTCGGTCCCGCCGCCCCGCGAGCTGGTCGGTGAGGACGGGCTCGGCGAGGCGCCGATGACCCGCGTGTCGATCTTCATGTCGGTGTTCGACGTGCACATCAACCGCGCTCCGATCGCCGGGGAGATCAAGCGGGTCGTCTACATCGCCGGCAAGTTCTTGAACGCCGATCTCGACAAGGCGAGCGAGGACAATGAGCGCCAGCATTTCCTGGTCGAGGCGGCCGACGGCACCCGGATCGGCTTCACCCAGATCGCCGGGCTGGTCGCCCGCCGGATCGTCCCCTGGGTGAAGGCGGGCGACTATGTCACCGCCGGCCAGCGGGTCGGACTCATCCGCTTCGGAAGCCGGGTCGACGTCTACCTTCCGGCCGGGACCGCCTCGCGGGTCCTGCTCGGCCAGCGCACCATCGCCGGCGAGACGGTGGTCGCGAAGCTCGGCGAGTCGGCGTTGGTCGAGGGCACGGCGCAGTGAGCGCGGGCGGCCGGTGAAGGGGCCGGGCCGCAACCGGCGGGGAATCCCGCTTCGGACCTTCGTTCCCAACGCGATAACCGCGCTGGCGCTCTGCTCGGGACTGTTCGGGATCCGCTACGGCATCGTCGGCGATTGGGAGAAGGCCGCCTGGGCGATCGTGCTGGCCGCCTTCCTCGACATGATGGACGGCCGAGTCGCCCGCTTCATCCACGGCCAGAGCCGCTTCGGCGCCGAGCTCGATTCGCTCTCCGACGTCACCGCCTTCGGAGTCGCCCCGGCCGTCATCCTCTATCTCTGGATGCTGTCGCAGCTCGACCCGGCGACTCCGGCGCACGATTACTGGGCGCGGTTCGGCTGGTTGCTCGCGCTCGGCCACGCGGTCTGCGCCGCGCTTCGTCTCGCCCGCTTCAACGCGGCGATCGACGCCCAGGACCAGCCGCACAAATCGGCCGGCTTCCTCACCGGCATTCCCGCGCCCGCGGGGGCCGGGCTCGCCTTGCTGCCCATGTTCCTGTGGCTTTCGACCGACCAGCCGCTGTTCCACCAGCCCTGGCTGGTGGCGCCCTGGGCGGCGCTGGTCGCGATCCTGATGGTGTCGAACTGGGCGACCTTCTCGTGGAGCTCGGTTCGGCTAAGGAGCCATGTCCGGCTCGGGGCGCTGCTCGTCGTCGTCTTGCTCGGCGGCGCGCTGTTCACGGCGCCCTGGCCGACGCTGAGCCTCGCCGGCCTGCTCTATGCGGGATGCATTCCGTTCAGCATGGCGTCCTACGCCAAGGTCAGACGGCTGCGTGCCGCGGGAGCTTCGCGGCGGCCCGAGCCGGCCGAAGCGCGGGAATAGCGGCCGGAGCGATCCGGTAGTGGGGAACGCCGTGCCATTCGCCGCGCAGGGCGAAGACGATCGCGTTCCAGTGGCGGCGAACCTCCATGTGGATGACGACGAGCGCCGCCAGCAGAGCGAAGGTGAAAAAAACCGCCGCAGCCAGGTAGGTCACGAGTTATCCCCTTGATTATCCACAGGCCCAACAACGCGGTCCCGCGGGATTTGATCCATATCACGTTGTGCCGCAATGATGTTCATGTTTTGTTCGATGTGTCAACTCCCCATGTCGGAGGTTGATTTCGTCCGCCGCCGCGCTTAAGTGCGCGCCATCCCACATGCAGGGTCAACATACCGGTGCCCCGGATCCGTCCGGGGTTTCACGGCCCTGCAGAGGCATAACCGGAAGGAGAAAGACCATGGCGTCAAACGCCACGACGTCGAACGGCGTCAGCATGCAGGCATTGCTCGAGGCCGGAGCGCATTTCGGCCACCAGACCCACCGCTGGAACCCGAAGATGAAGCCGTACATCTTCGGCGAGCGCAACGGCGTTCACATCATCGACCTGTCGCAAAGCGTGCCCCTGTTCGCGCGCGCCCTCGATTTCGTCCGCCAGACCGTCGCCCACGGCGGCAAGGTGCTGTTCGTCGGAACCAAGCGCCAGGCGCAGGATCCGATGGCGGAAGCGGCGCGCCGCTCGGGCCAATATTACGTCAACCACCGCTGGCTCGGCGGAATGCTGACCAACTGGAAGACGATCTCGGGCTCGATCAAGCGTTTCAAGAGCCTCGAGGAGCAGCTTTCGGGCGACACCGCGGGCCTCACCAAGAAGGAAGTCCTCCAGCTGACCCGCGAGCGCGACAAGTTCGAGCTTTCGCTCGGCGGGATTCGCGACATGGGCGGCCTTCCCGACGTCATGTTCGTCATCGACGCCAACAAGGAAGAGCTGGCGATCAAGGAAGCCAACGTGCTCGGAATCCCGGTCATCGCGATCCTCGATTCCAACGTCAGCCCGCAGGGCATCGCCTTCCCGGTTCCGGGCAATGACGACGCCAGCCGCGCCATCCGCCTCTATTGCGACGCCATCGCCGACGCGGTCCTCGCGGGCCGCTCCGGCGGCGCCGCCAATCGCGGCGAGGACATCGGCTCGATGGACGCCCCGCCGGCCGAAGCGGCGCTCGCCGGCGCTTGATGAGATCCTCCCCTCCCGCGACCGGGAGGGGATCGAGGGGAGGGGCTGTTCCCCGCGACAAGCCCTCCCCCAGCCCCTCCCGCGCGCGGGAGGGGAGCAACCCCTATTCATGAGGACATGAACATGGCTGAGATCACGGCCGCGACCGTCAAGGAACTGCGCGAGCGCACCGGCGCCGGCATGATGGACTGCAAGAAGGCGCTGGGCGAGACCCAGGGCGACATGGAAGGCGCGATCGACTGGCTTCGCACCAAGGGCCTCGCCGCCGCCGCAAAGAAGGCCGGCCGGCAGGCCGCCGAGGGCCTCGTCGGAGTCGCCGTTCGCGGCACCCGCGGAGCCGTCGTCGAGGTCAATAGCGAGACCGACTTCGTCGCCAAGAACGAGCAGTTCCAGGAGTTCGTCCGGACCGTCACCGGGCTCGCGCTGGAGACCGGAAGCGACGTCGAGACGCTCAAGTCGGCGCAGTTTCCCGGCGGCGGAACCGTCGAGGAGAAGCTGACCGCCAACATCGCCACGATCGGCGAGAACCAGTCGCTCCGCCGCGCCGCGATCCTCGAGGTCGGCGACGGGGTGGTCGTCTCCTACGTGCACAATGCCGTGACCGCCGGCCTCGGCAAGATCGGCGTGCTCGTCGCGCTCGAATCGACCGGCGACAAGGCCGCTCTCGAGGCGCTCGGCAAGCAGCTCGCCATGCACATCGCCGCGGCCAACCCGCTGGCGCTTCGCGGCGAGGATCTCGATCCCGCGATGGTCGACCGGGAGCGCTCGATCGCGTCCGAGAAGGCGCGCGAGAGCGGCAAGCCCGACAATATCGTCGAGAAGATGGTCGAGGGCGCGATCGCCAAGTTCCGCAAGGAAATGGCCTTCCTGTCGCAGCTGTTCGTGATGGACAACAAGACCAAGGTCGAGGACGTCGTCGCGAGCCAGGCGAAGGAGGTCGGAGCGCCGATCCAGGTCGCGGGCTTCGTCCGCTTCCAGCTCGGCGAGGGAATCGAGAAGAAGGAAAGCGATTTCGCCGCCGAAGTCGCCGCCGCCTCGGGCGTCGGAAAGGCGGCCTGATTGCGGGATGCCGGCGCAGGCTGGCACCCAAGGGGGTGAATAATCCTCGTCATGCCAGCGAAGGCTGGCATCCCCGGGGGTGAAGGGCGCCGGCGTTCTTCACCCCTTGGGCCCCAGCCTTCGCTGGGGCGACGTGCTGGTCGGCACCTTTTCTCCACCAGGCCTCCACTTGGCACCGCCCGCCGGCCTGACTAAGGTGCGGCTCGCCCACCCGCAGACGCCAGAGACGGACCCCACGCCCTATGACGCGCCCGCGCTTCGACCGCATTTTGCTCAAGCTCTCCGGCGAGGCGCTGATGGGGGACGGCCAGTTCGGCATCGACCCCGACACCACCTCGCGCATGGCGGAGGAGATCAAGGCGGCGCAGGAGGCGGGCCATAAGCTCTGCCTGGTCGTCGGCGGCGGCAACATCTTCCGCGGGCTGGCGGGAGCCGCAAAGGGCTTCGACCGCTCGACCGCGGATTACATGGGCATGCTGGCGACGGTGATGAACGCGCTCGCCATGCAGAACGCGCTCGAGAAGATCGGGGTCGACACGCGCGTCCTCTCCGCCATCCCGATGGCCACCGTGTCCGAACCCTATATCCGCCGCCGAGCCGTCCGGCACATGGAGAAGGGGCGTGTGGTGATTTTCGCCGCAGGCACCGGAAATCCTTATTTCACAACGGATACCGCGGCGGCTTTGAGAGCGGCGGAGATGGGTTGCGACGCCTTGTTCAAGGGAACCAGCGTCGACGGCGTCTACGATGCCGATCCCAAGCAGGTGAAGGACGCGACCCGCTACGATCAGGTCGGCTTCCAGAAGGTCCTCACCGACAATCTCAAGGTCATGGACGCGACCGCCGTCGCGCTCTGCCGCGACAACGACATCCCGATCGTCGTCTTCAACGTCCGCCAGCAGGGCAATCTCGCCCGGGTGCTGAGCGGCGAGGGCACCGCGACGATCGTCAGCAACGAGGAGTGACAGATGCCAGCCTATAGCAAGGCGGATATCCAGCGCCGCATGCACGGCGCCGTCGAGGCGCTTCAGCACGATCTGGGCGGCCTTCGCACCGGCCGCGCGTCGACCAGCCTGCTCGAGCCGGTGACGGTCGAGGTCTACGGGGCGAAGATGCCGATCAACCAGGTCGCCTCGATCTCGGCGCCCGAGCCCCGGATGCTTTCGGTTCAGGTGTGGGACAAGTCCAACGTCGGACCGGTCGAGAAGGCGATCCGCTCCGCCGGCCTGGGGCTCAATCCGGTCACCGACGGAACCACCTTGCGCCTTCCGATCCCGGACCTGACCGAAGAGCGCCGGAAGGAGCTCGCCAAGCTGGCCAGCCAATATGCCGAAAAGGCGCGGATCGCGGTCCGCAACGTCCGCCGCGACGGAATGGACGCCCTGAAGCAGGACGAGAAGAAGCACGAGATCAGCGAGGACGCGCGAAAGCGCCTCGAAGCCGAGGTCCAGAAGCTCACCGACGACACGATCAAGGACGTCGACGGAGCGGCGGCGGCGAAGGAGAAGGAAATCCTCCAGAAGTGATCTTCCGCCCCGCCAAGGCCCAGCCGGACCCCCAATCCCCGGGCGCCTCCGAGGGCGCGGTGCCGCGGCATGTCGCGATCATCATGGACGGCAACGGCCGCTGGGCCGAGGCGAGGGGGCTGCCGCGCGCCGCCGGCCACCGCCAGGGCGCGGAAGCCGCGCGCAAGGTGCTTCGCGCCGCCGGCGAGGCGGGCGTCGAATGCCTCACCCTCTACGCTTTCTCCTCGGAGAATTGGCGTCGCCCCGAAGCCGAGGTCAACGACCTGATGGGGCTCCTGCGCTTCTACATCGGCGCCGAGCTCAACGCCCTCCACAAGGAAGGCGTTCGACTAAGAATATTGGGCGACCACAAGGCGTTCCGGCCGGACGTTGCCAAAATGGTCGACCAGGCGGTCGAGCGTACCGCGGGCAATGAGCGGATGATCCTGGCGGTCGCCCTCAATTACGGCGCTCGGCTGGAGCTGGCCGGCGCCGCCCGCCGCCTCGCCGCCCGGGCCGCCGCCGGCGCCCTCGATCCGGAAGCGATCGACGAATCGGCTCTGGAAGCGGAGCTCGACACGGCCGGGCTGCCGCCGCTCGACCTGCTCATCCGCACCTCGGGCGAGCACCGACTGTCCAACTTCCTCCTCTGGCAGGCGGCTTATGCCGAACTTTTGTTCGTCGACACCTTGTGGCCCGATTTCGAGGCCGACGCCTTCCGCGCCGCGCTCGCCGATTTCGCCGGCCGCCAGCGCCGTTTCGGCGGCCGATGACCGAGAGCGCGCCAAAAGCCGGGCCGGGCAAGGCGGGGTCGGACCTCGGCACCCGCTTCGCCGCCGCCGTCGTGATGGTCGCCATCGCCTGCGCGGCCATCTATTTCGGCGGCTGGTGGTTCCGAGCCCTCGTCGCCGCCGGAGCGGCGGCGATGATGGTCGAATGGGGCGACATTCACGGCCTCCGCCGGCCCTGGACGCTGGTCGCGGCGGCGGCGGCGGCGCTCGCCCTCCTCGCACTCGGCTGGCGGCTCTTCCCCGACGACGACGTCTGCTTCGTCGACGACGTCGGCGTGGCGGTCGCCCGGCAGTGCCTCGATCCCGCCTGGCTCGGCTTCGCGATCCTCGCGGCCGTCGGCCTCGTCCTCGCCGCCGTCGGCCGGCGCCTGCCGCTCGCCACCGGCTTCGCCTACGTGACCCTTCCGGCCTTCGCTTTGCTCGCGATCGAGTGGGCGCGTTTCGACATCGTCTTCTGGCTGATGCTGGTCACCTGGGCGACCGACATCTTCGCCTATTTCGCCGGCCGTTCGATCGGCGGGCCCAAGCTCGCGCCGCGGATCAGCCCGAACAAGACCTGGGCCGGGCTGATCGGCGGGATGGCCGGGGCCGGGATCGTCGGCGCCGCCGCCGCCTATGCGTTCGGGCTCGACGGCCCGTTCCTCTGGACGGGCGCGCCGCTGGGCCTGCTCGCCCAGCTCGGCGACCTTTACGAGAGCAGCCTCAAGCGCCGCCACGGAGTGAAGGACAGCGGCAACCTCATTCCCGGCCATGGCGGGATCCTCGACCGGGTCGACGGCCTCCTTCCGGTGGCGCTGGCCACCTTCCTTCTGCTGATGGTGACGCTGGGCCAGTGAGCGCGCGCCGAACCGTCACCATCCTCGGCGCCACCGGCTCCGTCGGCCGTTCCACCCTCGACCTTCTCGAGCGCGAGCCCGGGCGGTTCGAGGTGCTCGCCTTGACCGCCCACAGCGACGTCGCGGGTCTCGCCGACGCCGCCCGCCGGGTCGGCGCGAAGCGCGCCGTCGTGGCGCGCGAGGATCGCCTCGCCGAACTGCGCTCGGCGCTCCAGGGCAGCGGGATCGAGGCGGCGGCCGGCGAGCCGGCGGTGCTCGAGGCCGCGGCTTCGGGCGCCGAGTGGACGATGGCGGCGATCGTCGGCACCGCCGGGCTTCGTCCGACCATGGCGGCGCTTCGCGGCGGAGGAACCGTCGCCCTCGCCAACAAGGAGGCCCTGGTCTCGGCCGGCGGGATCATGATGGATCTGGCGCGGGCCGCCGGGGCGACCCTCCTTCCGGTCGATTCCGAGCACAACGCCATCTTCCAGTGCCTGGCGGGCAACCGCGCTGCGGAGGTCCGGCGGATCATTCTCACCGCCAGCGGAGGCCCGTTCCGAAGCCTCGGCCTGGACGCGATGCGCTCGGCGACTCCGGCGCAGGCCATCGCCCATCCCAATTGGTCGATGGGGGCGAAGATCTCGGTCGATTCGGCGACCCTGATGAACAAGGGGCTCGAGCTGATCGAGGCTTTCCACCTCTTCCCGCTTCCGCTCGACGCGTTCGAGGTCGTCATCCACCCCCAGTCCGTCGTCCACAGCCTGGTCGAATATCGCGACGGCTCGGTGCTCGCCCAGCTTGGAGCCCCCGACATGCGGGTTCCGATCGCCTATGCGCTGGCCTGGCCGGAGCGGATGGAGACGCCCTGCGAACGACTCGATCTCGCCCGCATCGGCCGGCTCGATTTCGAGGCGCCCGACTCGGAGCGGTTCCCCGCGCTTCGGCTGGCGCGCGAGGCGCTCGAGGCGGGCGGAGCCCGACCGGCCATCCTCAACGCGGCGAACGAAGCCGCCGTCGCCGCATTCCTGGGCGGCGGCATCGGATTTCTCGATATCGCTTCAATCGTCGCCGAAACCCTGCGATGCTGCGACCGTCCCGCGGCGCAAACCGTGGAAGACGTTCTGGAAATCGACCGGGCGGCACGCGGCGAGGCGGCCCGGATCATGCAGAAATACAGCCGTTGAGGTACATTCGTTGAGGTACGGTCGTTGACGGGCAATCCCAGCTTTCTCACCCACGTGCTCAGCTTCCTGCTGGTGATCGGGCCGCTCATCTTCCTCCACGAGCTCGGCCATTATCTGGTCGGGCGCGCGTTCGGAGTGAAGGCGGACGTCTTCTCGATCGGCTTCGGCCGCGAGATCGCCGGCTGGACCGACCGGCGCGGAACCCGCTGGAAGCTGTCCTGGCTGCCGCTCGGCGGCTACGTGAAGTTCGCCGGAGACATGAATCCGGCGAGCCAGGCGTCGCCGGAATGGCTCGCCTTGCCGCCCGCCGAGCGAAACCGGACCTTCCAGGCCAAGCCGGTGCTTCAGCGCTTCCTGATCGTCGCCGCCGGGCCGGTGACCAATCTCCTGTGCGCGATCCTGCTGTTCACCGGGTTCAACCTGGCGCTCGGCGAGTTCGACACGCCGGCGGTGGTCCACCGGGTCGTCGCCGGCTCGGCGGCCGAGCAGGCCGGATTCCGCGCCGGGGACCGAGTGACCAGCATCGCCGGCCATCCCGTCCAGCGCTACGAGGACATCATCCCGCTCGTCGTCCTTCGCGCCGGCGAGACCGTAGCGGTGGGCATCGTTCGCGATGGGCGGCCGGCGCTCCTTCGCGCGACCGTCCGGGGTCAGGAAGAAAAGGACCGGTTCGGCAACCGCGCCGTCATCGGCCGGCTCGGTCTCGAAGGCAGCGCGCCCGTCATCCGCCGGGTCTCGTTCGCGGAAGCGGTGGGCGGGGCTTTCCGTCAGACGCGGCAGGTGATCTCGACCACGCTCCAGGGCGTCGGCCAGATACTGACGGGCCGCCGCTCGGTGAAGGATCTCGGCGGTCCGCTCAAGATCGCGAAATATTCCGGGGAGCAGGCGAGCCTCGGCTGGATCGCCTTCGTCTCCTTCGTCGCGGTGATCTCAATTAATCTGGGATTCATCAACCTGTTGCCAATCCCCATGCTCGACGGAGGGCACCTGTTCTTCTATGCGATCGAAGCCGTGCGGCGAAAACCGGTTGGTCCCCAGGCGATGGAATGGGCATTTAGGACCGGGCTCGCGGCTTTGCTGGCGTTGATGATCTTCGTGACGCTGAACGACCTGGCGTCTTTTGGCCTGTGGTCAAAGCTTGGCGGCTTGATCGGCTGACCATGATCGGGCAGGGCAGGGGACGACAGGGAGAAGGACCGGCCGAAGCCGCCGGCGACAACCTTAAGGGCGGGGACGCGTGACACCCATCAGTTCGAATAACAGCCGCCGGCGGCTCTGCTCGGCGCTACTCGTCGGCACAATGCTGGGCAGCCTCGCGGCTCCGGCCGCCGCGCAGCCCGCCGGCGGGACCCAGTCCGGCCCCGCGCCGCAGCCCGTCGCGCCCGCGCCGACCCCCGCGCCGCTTCCGGGCAGCGGCACCATCCGGTCGCTTTCCGTCACCGGAAGCCAGCGGCTGGAGCCGGACACCGTCCTTTCCTACATGAACCTGCGCGTCGGCCAGCCTTACGATCGCGAGAAGCTCGACGCCGCCATCCGCCAGCTTTACGACACCGAGCTGTTCGCCGACGTCCAGATCCTGGGCGGCGAGACCGGCAACATCGTCGTTCAGGTGCGCGAGAATCCGGTGATCAACCGGATCATCCTCGAGGGAAATAAGAGGCTCAAGTCCGAGAAGATCAATCCCGAGATCAAGCTCGCCCCGCGCCAGATCTTCACCCGTTCCAAGGCCCGCGCCGATGTCGCCCGGATCATCGAGCTATACCGCCGACAGGGCCGCTTCGCCGCCCGCGTCGAGCCCAAGATCGTCCAGCTCGAGCAGAACCGGGTCGACGTCGTGTTCGAGATCAACGAGGGCCCGCAGTCGCGGATCCGGGCGATCAACATCATCGGCAACAATCAATTCTCCGACCACGAGATCCGCTCGGAGATGGTCACGAAGCAGTCGAGCCTGCTAAGCTTCCTCGGCTCGGGCGCGGTCTACGATCCGGACCGGCTGGCCTACGACCAGCAGAAGCTTCGGCAATTCTACCTGACCCAGGGCTATGCGGACTTCCGGGTCGTCTCGGCGGTGGCCGAGCTCACGCCCGACAAGCAGGACTTCATCATCACCTACGTGGTCGAGGAGGGCGAGCGCTACAAGTTCGGCGACGTCAAGGTCGAGAGCGCCATCCGCGACTTCAAGGGCCAGAACCTGTCCAGGCTGCTGCCGATGAAGGCCGGCGACTGGTACAACGCCAAGCTGGTCGAGGACACGGTCACCTCGCTCAACGAGAGCGCCGGCCTGTTCGGCTACGCCTTCGCGGACGTTCAGCCGGACTTCCAGCGCGACAAGGAAAAGAAGACGATGAGCGTCGTCTTCAACGTCGGCGAGACCCCTCGCGTCTATGTCGAACGGGTCGACATCAACGGCAACACGATCACCCGCGACAAGGTCGTCCGCCGCGAGTTCCGGCTGGCCGAGGGCGATCCGTTCAACACCGTCCGGGTGAAGCGCTCGCGCGACCGGATCAAGTCGCTCGGCTTCTTCCAGGACACTCTGGAGGTCGAGCAGACGCAGGGATCGAGCCCGGACCGGGTGATCCTCGCCGTCAACCTCGAGGAGAAGCCGACCGGCGAGCTTCAGGTATCGGCGGGCTTCTCGAGCCTCGAGCGGTTCATCGTCAACCTCGGGATCACCCAGCGCAACTTCATGGGCAAGGGCCAGGAGCTGCGCGCCGCGGTCAATTATTCGACCTATTCCAAGTCGGTCGAGCTGGGCTTCACCGAACCCTATCTGTTCGATCACAACGTCGCGCTCGGAGCCGACCTCTACCGGCGCGATTATTCGAGCTTCAACCTCGGCAGCACCGGCCGCAACACCACCTACAAGCAGGTGACGACCGGCGGCCAGATCCGCACCGGCCTTCCGCTGACCGAATATCTTTCGGCGGCGGGGCGCTACGGGCTCAACTACGATCAGGTGCGCCTCGACCGGGGGCAGTTCTTCACCGATCCGGACGGCGTCGGCCCGCTTCCGGCGGTCTGCGATCCCCTGATCGCCGGGCGCTACCTTTGCGACGCGATCGGAAACCGGCTGACCTCGTCGATCGGCTATTCGCTCGCCTACGACAGCACCGACAACCGGCTTCGCCCGACGCGGGGCCAGCGCTGGACTTTGAGCCAGGATTTCGCCGGCCTCGGCGGCGACGTCAAATATATCCGCACCCGCCTCCAGGCGTCGAAATATTGGCGGGTCGCCGGCAATTTCATCCTCTCGCTCTCCGGCGAGGGCGGCTACATCAAAAGCCTCGAGGGCTCGCCCGGGCCGCAGCAGGATCCGGTCCGCTTGACCGACCGCTTCTTCCTCGGCGAGCCGCAGATCCGCGGCTTCGACATTCGGGGCGTCGGACCGCGAGTCCAGCGCGTCCGGTTCGACGCGAACGGGCTCCCGCTCGAGGGGCAGAAGAACCTCCTGTCGGACGACGCGCTCGGCGGCCGGGCGCTCTACAACTTCCGCGCCGAGGTGGAGATTCCGGTCAGCGCCGGGATCCGCGAGCTCGGCCTCCGCCCGTCGGTGTTCGTCGACGCGGGCGCCGTGTTCGGGCTTCGCGACCCGTTCACGCAGAGCATCAGGACCTGCCAGACGGGCTCGGACGTGACCACCAAGATCACGATCCTTCCGACCCAGACCTGTCCGACCGGGACGACCGACCTGGGCGGCTTCATCGAGCGCTACCTCGGCGACACGCCCAAGCCGCGCATCTCGGTCGGCTTCGGAGTGAACTGGAACTCGCCTTTCGGCCCGTTCAGGATCGATATAGCCAAGGCGCTTACAAAAGCGACCGGGGATGACACCAAGCTTCTCACCTTCAACGTAGGAACCGCATTCTGATGACCAGACTCGCTCTCGGCGCGGCACTCGCCGCGCTTTCCATCGCCCTTCCCGGCGCCGCCATGGCGCAGCGCACCCCCGCCGCCGTCGTCGTCGTCGTCGATACCGGCCGGATCGGCAGCGAGTGCACCGCCTGCCGTTCGGCGAACACGCAGCTCCAGGCGATGGTCGCCTCGGCGCAGCAGCGCGCCCAGACGCTCGGCCAGCCGCTCCAGACCGAGGCCCAGTCGATCGAGCAGGCGGCGGCCGCGCTCCAGAACCAGGCCGCGGGAGCCGCGCGCACCACCGCCCAGACGGCGCTCCAGAACCGCTACAACGCGCTTCAGACCCGCCAGACGGCGGCGAACCAGGAGCTTCAGCGGCTCGAGCAGAACATCCAGTCGAGCCGCGCCAACGTCTCGCGGCAGATCAACGAGCGGCTGTTCCCGATCATCAACCAGGTGATGACCGCCCACGGCGCCAACCTCGCCGTCGACCAGGACGCGACCCTCGCCCATGCCGGCGGCCTCGACGTCACCACCGAGGTGCTAACCGCGCTCAACGCCGCTTTGACCACCGTCAGCGTCACGCCTCTGCCGCAGCAGGCGGCTCCGGCGGCGACCCAGCCGCAGGGTCGGTGAGCGAAGCGCCGGCCGCCGCCGCCGCCGCCGCCCCGGCTTCCGGGGGCCCGCTGGACATCCGGCGGGTCATGGCGGCGCTGCCGCACCGTTATCCGTTCCTGCTGATCGATCGCGTCGAGGAGCTGGTCCCGAACCAGCGAATCGTCGCGATCAAGGCAGTGACGATCAACGAGCCCTTCTTCCAGGGCCACTTTCCCGGACGGCCGATCATGCCGGGCGTCCTGCTCGTCGAAGCGATGGCGCAGGCGTCCGGAGTGCTCGCGGTGGAATCGCTCGGCCTCTCGGGCTCGGGCAAGCTCGTCTACTTCATGGCGATCGACTCCGCCAAGTTCAGGAAGCCGGTCGAACCCGGGGTCCTGCTCCGGATCGAGGTCGATCTGGTTCAGGACCGCGGCTCGATCTGCAAGTTCGCGGGCCGGGTCCTGATCGACGGCAAGCTCGCCGCCGAGACCAGGTTCACCGCCATGATCGCGGACGCTCCGAAGGACTGACCGGTCCTAGGGACGGACCAGGGTCCAGCCGCCGTCGGCGCCCCTTTCCACTCCGAACACACGGCGGATATCGGCGCCGCCGAGAAGCCCCGCCGGCGCTCCGTCCGCCGCGATCGCGCCTTCGTCCATGACGATCAGGCGGTCGCAATGCCGCGCCGCCAGGTCGAGATCGTGAAGCGCGGCGACGACGACCCTTGCCGCCGCGACGTGCCGAAGCCGGTCCATCAGCCGGATCTGCCAGGCGGGATCGAGATTGGCGGTCGGCTCGTCGAGGAGAAGCAGGGTGGAATCCTGCGCCAGGGCGCGGGCGATGAGGGCGCGGCTCCGCTCGCCCGTCGACAGCCGGTCGATCCGCCGGTCGGCGAGGCCGGCCAGCCCGAGCGCGGCGATCGCCTCCTTGCTCCCGGCGGCGCTGCCCAGGGCGACGACGTCGCGAACGGTCATCGGCCAGGCGATGTCGCGCGACGAAGGCAGGTAGGCGAGCCGGCGCTTGCGCGACTCCGGGGGAAGCCGCCGGGGGTCCTCGCCGTCGATCCTCACCTCGCCGCCAGGGCCGCCGATCCCGGCGAGGGCATGGAGCAGGCTCGTCTTGCCGCTTCCGTTGGGGCCGACCAGACCGATGAGGGCGGGGCCGGGCGCGACCAGGTCGGTCGGTCGGAGCCGGCCGGCGAGGGCAAGGCCGCGCGCCTCGAGGAGCGCGGTCATCGCCCGAGCCTCCAGCGCATGTGGAGGACCAGCCAGAGGAAGAAGGGCGCTCCGAGCAGGGCGGTCACGACTCCGATCGGGAGGATCCGGCCGAGCGGCGCGAGGCGCGTCGCGAGGTCGGCCGAGAGCAGCAGCGCGCCGCCGATCAGGGCTGCGGGGGCGATGGCCTGGCCGGGCCTTCCGCCGGTCAGCCGCCGGGCGAAGATCGGCGCGACCAGGCCGACGAAGCCGATCGCGCCGCAAATGGCGACGCAGGCGCCCACTCCGACCGCGGTCAGGCAGACGATCCGGAGGCGCAATCGGCCGATGTCGTGGCCGAACGACTGGGCGACCTCCTCGCCCAGGGCCAGGCTGTCGAGCGGCCCGCGCAGGCGGACGAGAAGGACGATCGCCGCGAGCCCCGGCAAGGCGGCGAAGGCGGCCTGCGCCAGGCTCCGGTCGACCAGCGAGCCCATCAGCCATTCATAGGCGTCGTAAAAGGCGAAGGGGGAGGGGGCGAGGGCGAGGGCGAGGGTGGTCAGGGCCCCCGCCATGGCGCTGATCGCGAGGCCGGCGAGGAGCAGGGTCGCCGTCTCCGCGCGCGGGCCGGCGAGGGCGAGGAGAAGGAGAAGGGCGATCAGCGCGCCGGCCACGGCGCCCAAGGCGAGGGCGAGGGGCGAGGTGAAGGCGAGGAGGTAGGCGGTGACCACCGCGCCGAGCGCCGCGCCGCTGGTCGTGCCGGTGAGGTCCGGCGAAGCCAGCGGGTTGGCGAACAGCGCCTGGACGGCCGCTCCGGAGGCGCCGAGGGTCGCTCCGTAGACGAGGGCGAGCGCGGCTCGGGGCAGCCTGAGCTCGCGAACGATCGCCCAGCCCAGCGCGTCGTCCCGGCGGAGCAGGGCGGCGAGGTCGGCCCAGGGCAGAAGCACCGAGAGGGCGAACAGCGCCAGCGCCGCGGCGGCGAGGAGGAGCAAGGCCGAGGCCTTCATCGAAGCGCCGCCCGAAGCCGCGCGATCTCGCCGACCATCAGCGGGCCCATGCAGGTCCACAGGCGCCCGTCGGTCGTCACGCTCCGCCCGGGACGGGCGCGGGCGGCGAGCGGGTGGGCGAGCCAGCGCTGCTCGCCCGAATATTGGCCGGCGCGATAGTCGCTTCGAACGAGCACGGCGGGCGGCCGGACGAGCAATTGCTCGAGGCTGATCCGGTCCCCCGCCAACGGCCGCTGGCGAAGCCCGGCGAGGCGCATCCACTCGGCGGCGAGCCCGGTCGGAGCGACGCTCCGGCCGCCGCCGCCCAGCCAGACGGCGTCCGCGGCGCCCCGCGGCGCGGAGGCCTCCAGCCTCGCGATGGCGGCGAGAAACCGGCGGCCGCGTTCCTCCCGTCCGAGCACCGAGGCCACGGTTCCGATCGCCGCCTTTATGTCCGATAGGCGCATCGGATAGGGGAGGTCGACGATCCGCATGCCGAGACGCCGCGCCAGCCCCGCCGGGTCGCGCCCTCCGCCGCCCATGGTGAGGACGAGGTCGGGCCGCTCGCCGGCGATCGAAAGCAGGCTTCCGTCGTTGCGCCGATAGCGCAGCGCCGAGCGCCAAAGCGGAGTCTCGGCGGCGCTCTGGCCGAGATGGGTCACCGAGAGGATCTGGCCGGGCTCGGCGAGAAGCAGCACAAGCTCGTCCGTGCACAGGTTGAGCGACGCCACCCGCTTGGGCGGGGCCGACTGGACGGGCGCCGAGAGCGCGGCGAGGCTAATCGCCGAAGCGAAAGCGAAGGCCCGCATAGACCCCCCGTCCCGGCGTGTCGTAGCCGACGACGTCCTGGTAATGCGCGTCGAAGGCATTTTCGACCCGGGCGAAGGCTTCCAGATGCCTGGCCACCCTATAGCCGAGGCGTGCCGAGCCCAGCAGGTAGGAGCCGAGCCGGACCCGAGGCGAAGGGAACAGGTCGAAGTCGGTATCCAGCCGCCGGCCGACATAGGCCAGGGAGGCGCCGAGGGTGAGCGGCCCGGCTTCCCAATCGCCGTAGAGATTGGCGGTATGCCGGGGCCGGCGGATCTCGCGAAACGCCGAGGCCCCCGCCGTCCGCCGCTCGCGCGTGTCGAGATAGGTATAGTTCGCGCCCAGCCGAACGCCTTGGAGGGGCCGCCCGTCGGCGGACGCTTCAAGGCCGCGCCGCCGGCTGACGCCGGGTGCATTGACCACGGTGTAGTGGGGGAAGAGGCTGAAATCCTCGACGATCTCGGAGCGTAGGGCGTTCGAGAAGGCGACCAGCTCGGCCGAGAAGGCGTTCCGCTTCAATCGTACCCCGCCCTCGAAGCCTCGGGAGCGCTCCGGCTGAAGGGCCGGATTGGCGACGAAGCCGGAATTGGGGGCGAAGCCGAACAGGTCGAAGAAGCTCGGCTGGGCGATCCCTTCGCCGTAGCTTGCCAGCAGCGACACGGCCGTGCTCACATTCAGCACCGCGTTCGCCCGAAGAGTCGTCGAATCCCGGAAGCGATTGAAGGAGTCGTGGCGGATCGCGACGTCGGTGACCAACGCATCGCCCCAACTCGCCCGCCACTCGCCGATCAAGGCGGTCCGGCCGCGGCTCAAGTCCCGATCGCCGGCGCCGCCGAACTGGCGGTCGCGAGTGGCGAAATCCTCGTCCTCGCGCTCGATCGCGGCGACGAGGCTGTGGCGGCCCGACGCCGCGTCGAAGCGGCGTACGGCCTGCGCCTCGAGGCGGGTGCGGCGGCCATAGGTGTCGTTGGTGTGGACGTCCGAGTCGAAATTGCGGTTTCGGCTGTCGAGATGCTGAGCCTCGATCCTGGCCGACCAGGGCGAGTCGTCGGCAAGGCCGAAAGCGAGCCAGCCCCGCGCCGCCTTGGTGTCGGCGATCGATTCCTCCGCCGTGTCGGCGCGCTGGAAAAAGGCGTTGGTGCCGTCGAACGCATTTTCGTGGCGGATGTAGCGGCCGACCGCTCCGGCTTCCATGTCGCTTCCGATTCGGACCGCGCCCTTGAGGCTGGCGGTCAAATTCTCGAACCCGTCGCGATCCCCCGCGCCCCCGCCGAGTATGTCGATGCCGTCGCTTCGCGCCCAGGAAAGCGTGGCCGAGATCCCCGAGCGTTCGCCGCCCGACGCGTAGGCGCCGTAGAGGCGGGCGGAGTCGCGGCCGCCATATTCCGCCGCGGCGACGCCGCTTGCGGTCCCGAGCGGATCCGGAGTGGAGACGGCGATCACTCCGCCGAGCGCTTCGGAGCCCCACAAGGCCGACTGGGGTCCGCGCACGATTTCGAGCCGGCCGAGGCCGCTCGCCGCGATCGTCTCGAAGCGCGGCTCGTTGCCGGCGGCGAGGTCGTTGAAGGCGATTCCGTCGACGAAAAGCAGGCTGTGATTGGCCTCGGCGCCGCGGATCCGGACCTGGGTCTGGCTTCCCGGGCCGCCGGACTGGGAGACCGAGACTCCGGGCGACAGGCGGATGAGGTCCGTCGCCAGGACGGGATCGAGCGCCTCGATCGTCGCGCGGTCGAGCAGGGTCGCCGACGCGGGCGTTCCTTGCGTCGGCACGGGAAGGCGCGAGGCGGTGACTAGGATCGTCCCGGCGGAGTCCTGCTCGGGCGCCGGATCGGGCTGGGCCGCGGCCGCGGCCGCCGCCGCGAGGATGAGTAGGGCGTTCACGTAATCCACCTCCGTTCGACAGCAAACTGTCGTCTCGGAGGAACCGGAGGCGCGGGCGCGCCGGCGGTGCCACGCAGTCCAGGCTGGTCCCGGCCGGATGCGGACGACGTCGCGAAAGGCAGTTTTCTGGCTCGCGGCCGCCGCCTCGGAGACGGAGGGCCGCTTACAGTTGCGGGCACAGCGCCGGATTTCCACCGGCTTGCCTTTTAACCCGCCGTCGCCGGCGGGACCTTCGCTTCCGCCTCGATATTGCGATGCAGCACATCTTGTCAATTCGGCGCCCGTTCGGCTATGGGCGGCGCTCGTCCTTCCAGGCTGGTCGGAACCAGCCAAACAAGCAGGAAAATCACGATGAAGAGCGCGGGCCACCCCGATTACCACATGATCAAGGTGCAGATGACCAACGGCACCACGTTCGAGACCCGCTCCACCTGGGGCAAGGAGGGCGACACGCTCCAGCTCGACATCGATCCGACCGCTCATCCGGCCTGGACCGGCGGCACCGGCAAGATGCTCGACTCCGGCGGCCAGGTGGCCCGCTTCAACAAGCGCTTCGGCGGCCTGACCCTCGGCAAGAAGTGACGGCGAGGCCGTCGTCCCGGCGAAGGCCGGGATCTCGTGGAGAAGTGCCGTGACCTTCCGGCTTGAGATCCCGGCCTTCGCCGGGATGACGAGCCTATGACCGTCCCGATCGTCGAGACCGAGCGGCTCCGCCTTCGATCCTTCCGCGAAAGCGATCTCGAAGCCCAGGCCAAGGTCATGGGCGATCCCGAGGTCGTGCGCCATCTCGGCGGAACGCCATTCTCGCGCGAGGATACGTGGCGGCGGATTCTCACCGCCCGCGGCCTCTGGCCGATGATGGGCTTCGGCTATTGGGCGGTGGAGCGACGGGAAGACGGCGCCTATCTCGGCCAGGCCGGCTTCTCCGATTTCAAGCGCGACATGAAGCCCTCGATCGAGGGCACTCCCGAAATGGGCTGGATCTTCGCGCCCTACGCGCAGGGCCAGGGCTATGCCAGCGAGGCGGTCGCGGCCGGGCTTCGCTGGGCCGACGAGGCGCTTCCGGGGCGGGAGGTGACCGCCATCATCAGCCACTCGAACGCGCCGTCCATCCGGGTGGCGGAGCGGACCGGCTTCTCGATCCGGGAGGAGGCGCTCTACAAGAACGAGCCGATCCTCCTCTTCCGGCGGCCGCCGGTCAGATAATCTCCCGGACGACGTCGGACGCGATCGTCCGGGCGATCCCGACCCGCCCCGTCGCGCCGCGCAACAGCGCCTTGGCGAGGTTGGTCGCCTCCTTCGCGTCGAACGAGGGGGGGAAGACCGGCTCGCGGGGATCGACCACCGCCTCGATCAGGCAGGGGCCGGGGCGGGCGAGGGCGTCGGCGAGCTGGGCCGGGCAGTGCCCGGGATCGTCGATCCGGATGCCGCGCACCCCGCACCCTTCCGCGACCCGGACGAAGTCGATCGGCTCAAGCTCGGTTCCGAACTGCGGATTGCCCATCTTTCCCATCTGCTCCCATTCGATCATCCCCAGCGAATCGTTCTTGAGCACGATCAGCTTCACCGGCAGGTCGTATTTGCGAAGCGTGACGAGATCGCCCATCAGCATCGAAAGGCCGCCGTCGCCGACCACCGCGACCACTTGGCGCCCGGGGAAGGCGATCGCCGCGCCGATCGCGTAGGGGAGGGCGCAGGCCATGGTGGCGAGGGTGCCCGAGCAGGTGAATTTCTGGCGGGCGCCGTTGAGCGCGACGTGGCGGGCCGTCCAGGCGGTGTTGGTGCCGGAATCGCAGATCAGGATCGCGTCGTCGTCGAGGAGCGGCCCCAACGACTGCATCGGCACCGCCGGCTTCATCGGCATGTCCTCGCGGCCTCCCCGCTCGGCGATCAGGGCGCGCCATTCGCGCATCCCTTGCCGCGCTTCCTCGAGGAAGCCGCGCTCCGATTTGCGCTCGACCCGGGCGCAGAGGTCGCGAAGCACCCGCCCGCAATCGCCGACCAGTCCTTCCTCGACCGGGTAGCGAAGGCCGATGCGCTGCGGGTCGAGGTCGATCTGAATCGCGCGCGCCTGCCCCGGCTGCGGATAATATTCGATATAGGGGAAGGTCGAGCCGACGATCAGCAAAGTGTCGCACGCCTTCATCGCCCGTTCGGAGGGGGCGGTGCCAAGCAGGCCCACCCCGCCGGTGGTAAGGGGGCAGTCGTCCGGAACCACCGCCTTGCCGAGAAGCGCCTTTCCGATCGGCGCTCCGAGCCGCTCGGCGAGCTCCACAAGCGCCTCGCCGGCGCCGAGCGCGCCTTGGCCGGCGAGGATGAAGATCTTTCGTCCCTCGGCGAGGATGGCGGCGGCCCGGTCGAGCGCCGCCTCGTCCGCGGCGCCGCCGCCGCGCGCCATCCGGCTCGACGCGTGGCCGGCGACGTTGCGGTCCGAGCGAACGTCCTTCTTCGCCGGAAGCGCCTGGACGTCGATCGGGATCGTGACGTGCGCCGGCTTGCGGTAGGCGAGCGCCGTCCGGCAGGCGATGTCGACGACGCTCTGGACGTGGGCGGCGCCCATGATCCGCGTGTTGTAGGCGCAGGCGTCGGCGAACGGCTTGTCGAGCTCGACGTCCTGCTGGGTGAAGGTGGCGAGCAAATCGTGATGCTGCAGCCCGGTGATCGCAAGCACCGGCGCATGATCGAGCTTGGCGTCGTAGAGGCCGTTCAGGAGGTGGATCCCGCCGGGGCCCGAGGTGGCGAGGCATACTCCCAGCCGGCCGGTGAGCTTGGCATAGCCGACCGCGGCGAGGCCGGCCGCCTCCTCGTGCCGGACCTGGACGAAGCGAAGCGTGTCCTGGCGGGTTCGAAGCGCCTCCATGATTCCGTTGATCCCGTCGCCGGGAAGACCGAAGATCGTGTCGACGCCCCATTCCAGAAGCGTCTCGCAAAGCAGATCGGCGGCGGTCGTGGCCATGGCTCGGCTCCTTCTCACCCGCGATAAGCGAGGGTAGGGCGAAGGGTTCCGTCGGAAGGGCGCTTGCGGAGTCCGACCTGGCCCGTGGAGGGCTGTTCCCCGGCGAAGGCCGGGGCCCAGCGACGCAAGCGGACGGGCCGGGTCCCGGCGTTCGCCGGGAAACGGTCAGGCTTGTCTCGTCCTGACCCGAAGCGGCCCGCCTCTAGAAAAGCGTGGTGAGCCCGTAGAACAGCGCTCCGACGGCGGCGGAGGCGGGTATGGTGATGATCCACGCCACGACCACCCTTTTGGCGACGCCCCAGCGCACCGCCGAGACACGTCGGGCCACTCCGGCGCCGATGATGCAGCCGGTGATGGTGTGGGTGGTGGAGACGGGGATTCCGAGCCAGGAGGCGGAGAAAAGCATCACCGAGCCGCCGGCCGAGGCGCTGAAGCCCTGGTGCTGCGACAGCTTGGTGATCCCCGATCCCATCGTCTTGATGATCCGCCAGCCGCCCGACAGCGTTCCGAGGCCGATCGCGACGTAGCAGCTTATCGCCACCCAGTGCGGGACGTGGAACTCGCCGGTCAGGTGGCCGGTCGAGTAGAGCAGGACGGAGATGATCCCCATCGTCTTCTGGGCGTCGTTGAGGCCGTGGCCGATCGAATAGGCGGCCGAGGAGACGAGGTGGAGGGCGCGGAAGCTTCGCTCGGCCCCGCGCGGCGTCGCCCGGGTCGCCATCCAGCTCGTCGCGAGCATGATCAGCATCGCCAGGATCATTCCGAGCATCGGCGAAAGGACGATGGCGATCAGCGTCTTGTTGAGCCCCGACCATTGCACGCCGGTGAAGCCGGCATGGGCGATTCCCGCTCCGACCAGCCCGCCGACCAGCGCGTGGCTGGAGGAGGAGGGGATGCCCTTCAGCCAGGTGACGACGTTCCAGAACATCGCCCCGACCAGCGCCCCGAAGACGACGGCGGGGGTGATCAGGTCCTTGTCGATCAGGCCCTTGCCGATCGTGTCGGCGACCTTGTGGAGGCTCGGAAAGGCGAGGGAGAGGAAATAGGCGGCGAAGTTGAAGAAGGCGGCGAAGGCGACCGCCTGGACGGGCCGGAGCAGCCGGGTCGCGACCACGGTGGCGATGGAATTGGCGGCGTCGTGGAGACCGTTGAGGAAATCGAACGCCAGCGCGATGACGATCAGGCCGATGAGCAGCGGCAGGGCCAGCTCGTGCATCGTCTTCGCTCCTTGGCTTAAGCGTGGTCGATGACGATGCCGGAAATCTCGTTCGCCACGTCCTCGAGCCGGTCGAGGACCTTTTCCAGATGGCTGTAGATTTCCCGGCCGACGATATAGTCCATCGCGTTGCCGTCGCGGCTCGACTGGTAGAGCGCCTTCATCCCCTGGTCGTGGAGATTGTCGGCATCCTCCTCGATGTGGACGATCTCCTCGGTGATCTTGTCGAGCGCGGCGTGATTTCGGCCGATCGAGCGCATCAGCGGCATCGCGTCGAGGACCCGCCTCGACGCCGTCTCGGAAAGCGCCGCCATCTCGCACATCGGAGTCTCGAAGCGGGTCACCTCGAACTGGGTGATCGCCTTGGCCGTCTTCTGCATCTCGTCGATCGCGTCGTCCATCGAGGAGATGAGGTCGGTGATCGCGCTCCGGTCGAACGGGGTGATGAAGGTCTTGCGGACGGCGTGAAGGACCTCGCGGGTGACCGAGTCGGCGCTGTTCTCATGCTCGGCGATCTGCCGGCAGCCTTCGGAGATGTCGATCTTCCCGGCGAACATCGAGGCCATGACCTGAGACCCGGCGACGAGGGTCTCGGCGTGGCGCGTGAACATGTCGAAGAAGGCGGTTTCCTTCGGCATGATCGACTGGAACAGCTTAAGCATCTCATTCCCCCTGTCCGAACGCGCCCTCTACAGGCGCGGCCGGGGTCTGGAAAGCTAGGTCGCGCCGGCGACTCGCGTGTGACGGCCGCGTGACTCTTTCGTGACAATCGCCGCCGGCCGGCCCTGCTTGGCCTCAATCCCGCGCCGCCAGGCGGATGAGCCGGGCGAGATCGGGCTCCGCGACGGCGGCGGCGGCCTCCTCGGGCGCGAACCAGCGCCGCTCCCGCTCGAGCCGCTCGGGCCAGTCGGCCGATTCCTCGGTGACCAGCATCCGGAACAGCTGGACCTCGGCGGCGACGACCCGGCCGTCGCGGCGGCGCTTGTCGTAGCGATAGGCGCCGAGCGCGCTCTGCTCGACCCCGCCGCGGATCCCGGCCTCCTCGAACGCTTCCTGGGCGGCCGATTCATAGTCGCGGAGGCCGGCGATCGCATTGCCCCGAGGCACGACCCAGCGCCGTGTCTCGCGGGAGGTGATGAGGAGGATCTCGGCGTCTCCGTCGGCGCTTCGCCGCCACGGTATCACGCCGAACTGGGCGATCAAGAATCCGGCTCCTTCAACGTCTTGAGCGGCGCAGCATGACGTCGGGGAGCGGCTCCGGCAATAACGCGGATCAGTCGTCGAAGCGCGGCGCGTCGCCGCCGAGCCGCGGGCTCCTCCGCTCGGCGACCTGGCGCCGTCCGTCGATGACGATCGGCGAGGCGAGGCCGGGAAGCGCGCCGTCGAGCGCGAGTCCGCGATGGACCACCTGCGGATCGGCGAAGACCGCGTCGACGGCGTTGATCGGGCCGGCCGGAATCCCCGCCGCCTCGAGCGCGGCCGACAGTTCGCCGCGGCTTCGGCCGGCGAGCGCCGTTTCAAGGCGCGGGATCAACTCCGCGCGGTGCGCGACCCGGCCGGGATTGGTCCGGAAGCGCTCGTCCTCGGCCAGCTCGGGGCGCCCGACGATCGCGCAAAGCCTGGCGAACTGCCGGTCGTTGCCGACCGCGACGATCACTTCGCCGTCGGCGACCTCGAACGCCTGGTAGGGCACGAGATTGACATGGCCGTTGCCCATCCGGTGGGGCACCTTGCCCGAGACCATCCAGTTGAGCGCCTGGTTGGCGAGCACCGAAACCTGGGTGTCGAGAAGCGCCATGTCGACATGCGCGCCGATCCCCGTCCGGTCGCGCTCGCGAAGCGCGGCGAGGATCGCCACCGAGGCATAGAGGCCGGTGAACAGGTCGGCATAGGCGATACCGGACTTTTGCGGGGCGCCGTCGGGCTCTCCGGTCAGCGACATGGCGCCGCCCATGCCCTGGATGATGAAGTCGTAGCCGGCCCGCGCGGCATAGGGTCCGTCCTGGCCGAAGCCGGTGATCGAGCAATAGACCAGGCCCGGATTGAGCGCTGAGAGGGAAGGGTGGTCGAGCCCGTATTTGGCGAGCCCGCCGACCTTGAAATTCTCAATGAGGACGTCCGCTTCGGCCGCGAGCGCCCGGACCTGCGCCTGTCCCTCGCTCGTCTCGAAATCGATCGCCACGGACTTCTTGCCGCGGTTGCAGGCGTGGAAATAGGCCGCGGCCCCGTCGGCGGCGAAGGGCGGGCCCCAGTGGCGGGTGTCGTCCCCGGCCTCGGGCCGCTCGACCTTGATCACCGTCGCGCCCAAGTCGGCGAGCAGCTGCCCGGCCCACGGACCCGCGAGGATCCTTGCGAGCTCGAGCACCTTGAGGCCGGCGAGCGGCTTATCCATGGCTCGTCGCCCCAGCGAAGGCTGGGGCCCCGGGGGGTGATAGGCGAGGGTGCTTTTCACCCGCTGGGACCCCAGCCTGCGCTGGGGTGACGAGCGCCGCTTTTCGCGCGGCGCCCGTCAAAACGCGGGGATCCCCGTGATCGCGCGGCCGAGGATCAGTCCATGGACGTCGTGCGTGCCCTCGTAGGTGTTGACCGTCTCGAGGTTCATCGCGTGGCGCATGACGTGGAACTCGGCCGAGATACCGTTGCCGCCGTGCATGTCGCGCGCGACCCGGGCGATATCCAAGGCCTTGCCGACATTGTTGCGCTTGATGAGGCTGATCGTCTCCGGAATGAGCTCGCCCTCGTCCATCCGCCGGCCGACCCGGAGCGCCGCCTGGAGCCCCAGGGTGATCTCCGTCGTCATGTTGGCGAGCTTCATCTGGACGAGCTGGGTGGCGGCGAGCGGCCTTCCGAACTGCTTGCGCTCGAGCGTGTAGCGCCGCGCCGCCTCGAAGCAGGCCTCGGCCGCGCCCATCGCGCCCCAGGCGATCCCGTAGCGGGCTCGGTTCAGGCAGCCGAACGGGCCCTTCAGCCCTTCGACGTTGGGAAGCAGGTTCGCCTCCGGAACCTCGACCTCGTCCATGACGATCTCGCCGGTGACCGAGGCGCGAAGCGAGAGCTTCTCGCCGATCTTGGGCGCGCTGAGCCCCGCCATTCCCTTTTCGAGGATGAAGCCGCGGATCTTGCCGTCATGGGCGTCCGACTTCGCCCATATGACGAAGACGTCGGCGATCGGCGAGTTGGTGATCCACATCTTCGAGCCCGACAGGCGGAAGCCGCCGTCCACCGCCCGAGCGCGGGTTCGCATGCTTCCCGGATCTGAGCCCGCGTCGGGCTCGGTGAGGCCGAAGCAGCCGACCCACTCGCCGGTCGCGAGGCGCGGCAGATATTTCATCCTCTGCTCTTCGGAGCCGTAGGCGTGGATCGGATGCATGACGAGCGACGACTGGACCGACATGGCCGAGCGGTAGCCGCTGTCGACCCGCTCGACCTCTCGGGCGACGAGGCCGTAGCTGACATAGTTGAGGCCGGCGCCGCCATATTGCTCGGGAATGGTCGCTCCGAGCAGGCCGAGAGCGCCCATCTCGCTCATGATCTCGCGGTCGAAGCGGTCCTCGAGGAACGCGCCGGTAACGCGCGGCAGAAGCTTCTCGCTCGCATAGGCCTGCGCCGTATCGCGGACCAGCCGCTCCTCGTCGGAGAGCTGCGCGTCGAGCGCGAACGGATCCGCCCAGTCGAAACGGGCGATCTTGGCTTCGGACATTTACATCCTCGGGTGGCTGCGAAGGGACGCGAGCCCTTTCGCCTTTTGAGGGGGGGCTGTCTAGCTTTTGACCGGAGGCGCGGACTTGCCGGGCGGCTCCGCAGGGTCTCCCACCTTCTCCTTCGCCTTCGCTTGCCGGAGCATCGCTTGCGCCTCCGAGGCGAGCTTGGAATCGTGGGCGCTGGAGGCGAGGGGGGTCAGAAGCGTCGCCGCCTCGTCATATTCGCCGCGGCGAAGCAGCATGAAAGCCGCGCGCATCGTGATCTCCGACACCTGCGGCGCCAGCTGGTGGGCGAGGAGAAGGACGTTCGCCGTATTCTCGGAGTCGAAGCGGCGGCCGCCCTGGAGGGCGTCGGCATAGCGAACCAGAGTCTGGAAATGGTTGGGATCGGCCTTGTGCGCCTTGCCGAACCAGACCTCCGCCAGGCGGCGCTCCTTCGCCTCGTCCGAGTCTCCGCGCCGCGCCGCGCGAAGATGGCGCATCCCCGCGAGGAAGAGCAAGCCTGAGTCGGCCGGCGCGGCGGCGAGAAGCGGCTCGATCAGCCGGTCGGCGGCGGCCGGATCGCCGTACAGCGCCTCGCCTCGGGCCAGCACCCGGCGGGAATAGTCGTCGCTCTTCCCGGGCGAGGCCGAGCGGAGCCGGTTCAGGAAGGCGGGAACGTCCTCGTCCCGAATGCCGATCTCCATCGCCGCGTCGAGCAGGAGGAGGTCGTCCGCGGCGGCCGGAAGGGTCGTCACGGTCATTGCCGGCGCCGCCGCGGCGCTTTTGCGGGTGAGGCGCGAATAGGTCATCTGATGATAGGCATAGGTCTCCAGCGCCTTCATCATCGCCTTGGGCTCCGTCGCGAAGATCCGCTTGAAGGCGGCTCGGGGCTCCTCGCCGCCGGCGGTGGCGCCGAGATAGTCGATCGCCTGCCTTCGCCGCGCCTCGTCGCGAAGCAGATAGTGAACGAGAAGCCAGCTCTGCGCGTAATAAAGCGCGTTCTCCTCGGCCTTGCGGGGCGGCGGATCGAACAGGATCCGCTCCAGCGGAAGCCACTCGCGATTGGCCAGCCAGCTCGCCCGAAGGGTGCTCGCCCGGCCGAAGCTGATCGCCGCCTTCTCGAAGCGCGCCGTCATGACATATTCGGCGAAGCCCTCGACATACCAGGGCGGGTAGGCGGTGGGACGGTATTGGAGCATGAAATGGTGGGCGATCTCGTGGAAGAGGATCTGGTTCTCCTCGCCCTCCTCCAGGGCGGAAAAATCGTCGACGAAGGCGGCGATGCCGGATTCGCTCGCCGCGTAGAAGCCGCCGACATTGTCGCCCAGCCCCGGGCGAACCGTTCGAAGCGCCCCGTGCCCGCGCACGACATAGACCTTGAGCTTGTTCGGCGGAGGCGGATCGTCGACCCGGGTGAGCAGCCGAAGGAAGGAATTATAGTCTTCGAGCAGCGCCGCATCCTTGCGCAGGCTCGCCTCGCCGCTCTGGCTGAAAACGATGAAATTGGCGCTCTCCGCCCGCCGCCATTCCGCCGCCGCCGGCGAGGCGAGAAGGAGAAGCACCAGCGCCGCCACGGTCCGACCGAGCCGGGTGCCCAGAATCATTCCCTTGTTCCTCAAGCCCTTGACCGCCTCGCCTTAGCATGGAGGCGAACGCACGAGAACCGTCATGCCCGGCGGGCGGGTAAGCTGCGCCTAAGCCGGCTCCGCCTCTCGCCCTGAAGGCGGGTCGAACAGGAAGCGCGACGCCGCCGCGCCGAGCGCCGCTCCGACGAGCTGAGCCATGATGAAGAGGGGCACATCGGCCGGAGCGATGCCCGCGAACGTGTCCGACAGGCTTCGAGCCAGCGTGATCGCCGGGTTCGCGAAGCTGGTCGAGGATGTGAACCAGTAGGCGGCGGTGATGTAGAGGGCGACGGTCGCGGGCGTCCAGCCCGGGCGATGGCGTACCGTCCCGAGGATCGTGACGATCAGGCCGAAGGTCGCGATCGCTTCCCCGGTCCACTGGCCCAGCCCGGTCCGCGCCTTCACCGACAGCTGGAGCGTGGGGAGGTCGAACATGAGGTGCGCGGCCCAGGCGCCGAGGATTCCGAACGCCAGCTGGGCGACCGCATAGGCGGCGGCGTCGCGCCAGGCCAGCTCCCGGCGCGACGCGGCGACGAGGCTGACCGCCGGGTTCATGTGCGCCCCGGAGATCGGACCCAGGATCGTGATCAGAACGAACAGCATCGCCGCCGTTGCGACGGTGTTGCCGAGCAGTGCGACGGCGTCGTTCCCGCGCGACAGATGTTCCGCCATGATCCCGGAGCCGATCACCGTCGCGAACAGGAGGAACGCGCCCAGCCCCTCCGCCGCGAGCCGCCGGCCCAGGGGAGGGCGATCAGTCATGGATCCCGCGGACCTCGCCCGGCCGGGCGCGAAGCACCGGAGCGCAGCACGTCACCTCCGACGCGTCGTCGGACAAAGCCGAGAGCGAGGGGCTGTCTCCGTAAACCGTAGCCTCACCCGTGGTGAGGAAGGCCTCCCAGACGATTCCGTCAGGATCGCTGATCCAGCTTTTCTCGGATTTGGAATAGCAGCAGGTCGTGGCGCCCTCCTCCAGCACCGGCCGATCCGCCGCCTGGAGGCGACCGTAGACCTCCGCCAGCTCCGCCTCGCTGTCCGACTGAATGCCGAGATGCTCGATTCCTTTCGCCGCGTGCCGGCCTTCGGAGATGGCGAAGTTCACGCGCGGCTCGTCCAGCATCCACTTTGCGTAATCCGCCTTCACCACGCTCGGCTCGGCGCCGAACAGGGTGGAGTAGAAGCGGATGGAGCGTTCCAGGTCGCTCACGCCGACATGCACATGAAGCCTCTTCATCTGATTTCCTCTTCCCGGGCTTGAGCGGCTTGCGCGCCGCGGGCGGCATCCGGTCCGAATTCGGCTCCGGCGCAGCAATTCTCCGTCAGGTAGCCGATCAGGCCGTTCATCGCCCCGTAGTCGGCGCTGTAGATGATCGAGCGGTGCTGCCGCCGCTGCCGGATCAGTCCGGCGCGGCTTAGCTGCGCCAGATGGAAGGAGAGGGAGGAATTGGGGATCCCCAGGCTGTCGGCGATGGCGCCGGCGGCGAGACCATCCCCGCCGGCCCGTACGAGCAGACGGAAGAGGGCGAGCCGATGCCCCTGGGCGAGCGCGCCTAGCGCGGCGACGGCGGCTGTGGCTTCCACGGGCGCTCCTCGTTTCGAACAGCATCGAAATGTCAAAGGCGCGGAGCGGCGTCAAGCCTCATTTTGATGATCATCGAACGGATATGGCGGACAGGGTGGGATTCGAACCCACGGTGGGCTTGCACCCACGGCGGTTTTCAAGACCGCTGCCTTAAACCACTCGGCCACCTGTCCAGGGCTCTGCCTTAGCGCCGGCAGGGCGGTGCGCCTAGGCCCGTGCCGGGACGGCGGTTTTGACGCCTTCGGAGTCGTCTCCGGCCGGCTTCGCCGTCCTCCGGCTCAAGACCGCTGCCTTGAACCACTCGGCCGCCTGTCCTTCGCGCCGGCGTTTCGTGCCCGCCTTCGCCTCGAGCCTGAAACGCTTGCGGCGCGCAAGCCTTGCTTAGCCGGGGCCGTACGTGCAAGCGGCGCGGCGAGCCGATTGGCCACCGGCCTCCCCCCGTGTCATCAAGGGGAGAAGAGTGGAGGGTAAGTTGCGTCACGTCTTGCTTGCGGCCCTCGCGTTCCTGGCGGCCGCCCCCGCCGCGCCCGGAGCCGCGCAGGATTATCCGACCGGGCCACAGGGCAACGGGCTGAGCCAGTCGGGCTTCGAGGCCTGGCTGCCCTGGCTCCGGGGCCAGGCGCTCGCCGCCGGGGTCAGCCGCGGAACGGTCGAGCAGGTTTTCCCAAGCCTCGAGTTCAGCGCCCGGACGGTGGAGCTCGACCAGGCGCAGCCGGGCGGGACGGCGGGAAGCAGCGCCACGCCGCCCTTCGCCCCCTACCGGGCCCAGCACGTTACCCCCGCCTTGGTCGCCGCCGGGCGGCGCCATTATGCCGCCAACCAGGGCCGGCTCCAGGAGATCGGCCGCCGCTACGGGGTCACGCCCTCGCTGCTCGTCGCGATCTTCGGCCATGAGACGAGCTACGGCGCGGTCACCGGCAATTTCGACCTCCTGAACAGCCTCGCCAGCCTCGCCTACGAAGGCCGCCGCCGCCAGCTCTTCGCCGACGAGTTCGTCGCGGCCTTGAAGATGATCGACCGAGGCGTTCCGAGGAGCCGGCTGAAGGGCAGCTGGGCCGGAGCGACCGGCTATCCGCAATTCCTGCCCTCGGTCTGGCTTCGAGTCGCGGTGGACGCCGATTCCGACGGCTTCGCCGACATCTGGCGAAGCGAGCCCGACGCCTTCGCCTCGATCGCCAATTACTTCGCCAATGCGGGCTGGAGGCCCGGCGTGCCGTGGGGCCTCGCGGTCAACGTTCCCGGCGGGCTGGACCGCGCCGCGCTGCGCAACCGGACCCGCGCTCCGCGCTGTCCGCGAGTCCACGACCGCCACAGCCGCTGGCTCACCATCGGCGAATGGCGCCAGCTGGGCGTGACCTCGCAATCCGGCCTGTGGCCGCGCGACGGCGAGATGGCGTCGCTGATCGAGCCGGACGGGCCGGGGCGCACCGCCTATCTCCTGACCTCCAACTACCGGGTCATCCTCGATTACAATTGCTCGAACTTCTACGCTTTGTCGGTCGGGCTGCTCGCCGACGAAATCGCCCGCTGAGGCGGTGGCGCCGGTGCCGGCGAACGGTTAATAGGGGTCGACGGCTCGCCCGAGCCTGCTTCAAATTCCATTGGGGGAATGATGCGTAAGTCCTTGATCGCCTTTGTCGCAGCGTCCAGCCTGGCGCTTCCCGCCGCCGCCGCCGCGCCGCCCTTCGAGACGGCCGCGCGCATCGCCTTCATGATCGACCTGTCGTCCGGGGCGGTGCTCTACGACAAGTCGGCCGACCAGCGCATGCCGCCCGCCTCGATGGCGAAGATGATGACCGTCCACGTCGCCTTCAACATGCTGAAGCGCGGCGAGCACAAGCTTTCCGACATCTGCCAGGTGCGCCCGGAGACGTGGCAGAAGTGGCACGGCCCGGCGGCCGGCTCGACCATGTTCCTGTCGCCCGGAGAGCAGGTCTCGATCCAGAACCTGCTCCACGGGGTCGTCACGCTCTCCGGCAACGACGCCAGCGTCGTCCTCGCCGAGTGCCTCGCCGGCACCGAGCCCGCCTTCGCCGCCCTGATGAACCAGGAGGCCAAGCGGCTGGGAATGAACAATTCCAATTTCGGCAATTCGAACGGCTGGCCGGACGAGGGGGTGACCTACACCACCGCCCGCGACCTCGCGACCCTCGCCCGCGCGACGATCGAGACCACGCCCGACCTCTACAAGCAATTCTACACCCAGACGAGCTTCACCTGGGGCAAGACGCTGGGCGGCGGCCAGCCGATCGAGCAGGCCAACCGCAACCCCTTGCTCGGCCGAGTTCCCGGCGCCGACGGGCTCAAGACCGGGCATACCGAGGAGGCGGGCTACGGCTTCACCGGCTCGGCCGAGCAGAACAAGCGCCGGATCATCATGGTGGTCGCCGGGCTTGGAAGCTTCAACGAGCGGATCGAGGAGTCGGTGAAGTTCATGGACTGGGGCTTCCGCGCCTGGAAGTCGCAGCCTTTGTTCCAGGCCGGCCGCAAGATCGCCGCCGCCCAGGTCCAGCTCGGCTCGGAGAGCGAGGTCGGGCTCGTCGCCCCGCGCGACCTCGCCGTGACCCTGCCGGCCGGAGCCGCGGCGAACGTCCGGGTGAAGGTCGCCTATGACGGGCCGGTCAAGGCGCCGATCGCCAAGGGCCAGCACATCGCCGACCTCATAGTTTCCACCCCCGACATCCCGCCCCAGTCCATGCCCCTGGTCGCGGAGGAGTCGGTCGGCGAGGCGGGCTTCTTCGGCCGGCTGTGGAACGGCCTGACGTCGCTGTTCGGCTAAGCGGAGCGGTGAGGGGGCGCTTCATCAGCCTCGAAGGCGGGGAGGGGACCGGCAAGTCCACCCAGCTGAGGCGCCTCGCCGCCGCTGTTCGGGCACGCGGCCTCGAGGTCGTCGAGACCCGCGAGCCGGGCGGGAGCGAGGGGGCCGAGATGATCCGCCGGCTGCTCCTCGAGGGGCCGGAGGAGCGCTGGACCCCGGAGGCGGAAGCGCTTCTGTTCGCCGCCGCCCGGGCCGACCATGTCGCCCGGTCGGTCAGGCCGGCCCTGGAGCGCGGCGCCTGGGTGCTGTCCGACCGTTTCCTCGACAGCTCGCTCGCCTATCAGGGCGGCGCGCTCGGCCTCGGAGTGGACCGGGTGCGCGCGCTCCATGCCTTCGGCAGCGGCAGCTTCCTCCCCGACCGGACGCTTCTTCTCGACCTCCCCCCGGGAACGGTCGACGAGCGCCTTCGAGTCCGTGACGCCGACGGTGCGGACCGGATCGGCGGCCGCGATCCCGCCTTTCACGCGGCGGTCGCCTCGGCCTTCGAGGCCCTCGCCGCCGCCGAGCCGGACCGCTTCAGGCGGGTCGATGCGAGCGGCGGGATCGATGCGGTGACCGTGCGAGCCCTCGAAGCGCTGGAGGACCTGCTTTGAGGGCACCGCACCAGATCCCCCTCCCTGGATACAGGGAGGGGGGACGATGACTCCGCTCTTCGGACATCGGGACGCCGTCGCCGCCTTCCGGGCGAGCCTCGATTCGGGGCGCCTCCACCACGCCTGGCTGGTCAGCGGCCCGCGGGGAATCGGCAAGGCGACCTTCGCGGCCAAGGCGGCGCTTCGAGTGCTCGCCTCCGGGCAGGGCGCCGTCGATTCGCCCGGACTCGACGTTCCGGACGATCATCCGGCGGCGAAGCTGTTCGCCGCCGGAAGCCATCCCGACGTGATGCGGCTGGAGCGGGCAGCGCGCGAGACGGGCGCCGGCGAGCTCGCCCGATCGATCACCGTCGACCAGGTCCGCGGCCTTTCCCGCCTGTTCGGGACGACCGCCTCGATGTCGCCCTGGCGAGTCGTGATCGTCGATTCGATCGACGATCTCGAGCGAAGCGCCGCCAACGCGCTGCTCAAGAATCTCGAGGAGCCGCCGCCGCACAGCCTGTTCCTGCTGGTCAGCCACGCGCCCGAGCGGCTTCTCCCGACCATCCGCTCGCGCTGCCGGCCGCTGCGCCTCTCGCCGCTCGACGATGACGCCATGGCGTCGTCCCTCGAGGCCGTGCTCCCGGAGGCGGACTCGCGTGAGATAGCCGAACTCGCCGCGGCGGGCGGCGGCTCGCCCGGACGGGCGCTCGCCTTCCAGGGGCTCGACATCGCCGCGCTCGATCGGGCGATGGACGAGCTCGCCCGGGAAGGGGACCCGACCAACGCCCGCCGAAGCGCCCTGGCGCAAAGCCTCGCGGCCAAGTCCGCCCAGCCGCGCTACGAGGCGTTCCTCGCGCGGGTCCCGTCCCGGATCGCCGCGGAGGCGCAAGGCCGGCGGGGAGCCCCGCTCGCCCGCGCTCTCGCCGCCTGGGAACGCGCGCAGGGCCTCGCCTCGAGCGCGGCGCGGCTGTCGCTCGAGCCGGAAAGCACCGTCTTCGAGCTCGCCGGGCTGCTCGCCTCGCTGGCGCCGGCGGCGCAAGCCTGACCGGGACGACGACGAGGGTAGTGGGACCGGCGAGAGGCCGCTAAAGCCGGGTCATGGCCGAACCCTTCTACGTCACCACCGCGATCAGCTACCCCAACGGCCCGCCGCATATCGGCCACGCCTATGAAGCGATCGCGACCGACGTCGTCGCGCGTTTCCAGCGGCTGATGGGGCGCGACGTCTTCTTCCTCACCGGAACCGACGAGCACGGCCTCAAAATGGCTCAGGCGGCGCGCGAACGAGGCGTCGAGCCACAGGCGCTTGCCGATGAAATGTCGTCTTTGTTCAAAGGGATGGACGAGCGACTTCAAATCTCTTTCGATCGATTCATCCGGACCACCGAGCCTCGCCACCACGCCGCCAGCCAGGCGATCTGGGAGGCGATGGCGGAGCGCGGCGACCTCTATCTGGGCCGCTACGAAGGCTGGTACTCGGTCCGCGACGAAGCCTATTACGACGAAGAGGAGCTCGTCCTGGCCGACAGCGGCGAGAAGCTGTCGCCGCAGGGCACCGCCGTCGAGTGGACGGTCGAGGAAAGCTGGTTCTTCCGCCTTTCCGCCTACCAGCAGCCGCTCCTCGATCATTATTCGGCGCATCCCGACTTCATCCGACCGGAGAGCCGCCGAAACGAGGTGCTCCGCTTCGTCGAGGGCGGATTGTCCGACCTGTCAGTCTCGCGGACCAGCTTCGACTGGGGGGTGAGGGTGCCGGGAAGCGACACCCACGTCATGTATGTCTGGCTCGACGCGCTCACCAACTATCTCACCGGCGCGGGCTATCCGGACACGGGCAGCGAGGCTTACCGCCGCTACTGGCCGGCGGACCTCCACGTCATCGGCAAGGACGTCGTGCGGTTCCACGCCGTCTACTGGCCGGCCTTCTTGATGTCGGCCGGGCTTCCTCTGCCCCGGCAGGTTTTCGGGCACGGCCACGTCCTGCTGCGCGGCGAGAAGATGTCGAAGTCCGCCGGCAACGTCGTCTCGCCGGAAGGGCTGGTCGAGGCGTTCGGAGTCGATCCGGTCCGTTATTTCCTCGTCCGCGACGTCACCTTCGGCCAGGACGGAAGCTACAGCCCGGAGGCGATCGTCGCGCGGGTCAACGCCGATCTCGCCAACAGCTTCGGCAATCTCGCCCAGCGCACCCTCTCGTTCATCGCCAAAAATCTCGACGGGCGGCTGCCGGGCGAAGGGAAGGGCGATCCCGCCGACGGCGAGCTCCTCGCCCTGGTCCGCCGCGCCTGCGGCGACGAGCTTCCCGCCCATTTCGAGCGGCTGGAGCTTAGCCAGGGGATCGAGGCCTGGATCCGCGCCGTCTTCGCCTGCAACCAATATATCGACGTCCAGGCGCCTTGGGCGCTTCGAAAGACCGATACCGAGCGCATGGAGGCGGTTCTCGCCACCCTGTGCGCCGCCCTCATCGATCTCGCGGTGGCGATCCAGCCGGTCGTTCCCGCCGGCGCCGCGAGGCTGCTGGACCAGCTCGGCGTTCCGGCGGGGGAGCGCTCCTACGCCGCTTTGGCCGATCCGGGGCGCTACGCCCGCCGGGCCGGGTCGGGCGAGCCGATCGCCCCCCCGGCGCCGATCTTTCCGCGCCTCGAAATGCCCGCGGACGCCTGAGCGGCGCCGTTTAACTCTTTGCTCGCGGGGGGTTTATCGGTAGCGGGGAATCACGTGGTGTGGACCTCGATCGCCGGAGAGACGAATGACCACTGGAACGAACGGGAACGACGACCTCATAAATAACCCCAGCGTCCAGTTTGAGACGGTCGAAGCTTATGACGGCGACGACGTCGTGACGATCAACCCGCCGAGGATCATGCCCAGTGCTTCGGTGACGGCGAACGGCGGCAACGGCAACGATACCCTGGTCCTTAGCGTTTATCAGTTCACGGGAATCGATGGGACGGGGTTCGGCGGCCACGCCAACGTCCGCGGGGGTAGCAACGCCTTCTATACGGTGGACTTCTACTCGTTCGAGCGGCTGGAGCTCAGCGGCTACCTGTACGGCTCGACTCCGACCATCGTCACCGGCGACAGCGTCGACATCCTGCAATTGTCGGGGCAATTTTCCGCCACCTATTCGATCAGCACGGGGGGCGGGAACGACTCGATCCAATATTCCAGCCTCAACACTTATGGCGGGACGACGACGATCGACGGCGGCGACGGCGACGACGTCATCAACTTCAGCGGAGTGACTCAGGGCGGCAGCGCGCTTTCCCAGATCGCGTTCGGCGGCGCCGGAAACGATGTGATTACCGGGAGCAACTACGCCGACCGGTTGGAAGGCGGCGCCGGAAACGACGTCATCGACGGCGGCGGTTCCGCCGACCAGATGGTGGGTGGCCTCGGAGACGACGTCTTCATCGTGAACGTCGCCGCGGACTCGGTGGTCGAGGCGGCGGACGAGGGGACGGACGAGGTCCGCACCGCCTTGGCCTCGTACACCCTGCCCGCCAACGTCGAGATCCTCACCGGCACCTCCTCCTCGGGACAGGCGCTCACCGGCAATGACCTCGCCAACCGGATCAACGGCGGCGCGGGCAACGACACGCTGGACGGCGCCGGCGGCGACGACCGGCTCGCCGGCGGGGCCGGGGCCGATTCCTATGTAGGCGGCGCGGGCACGGACACCGCCGATTTCTCCGCCGAGACCGGCGGCAATGCGGTGATCGTCAATCTCGGCGACCTGTTCGTCTTCCCGGTCGGCAATTCGGGCGGCTTCCGGAGCGTCGGCCCGAACGAGGCGCTGGACAGCTACGGCAATTACGAAAGCCTTTCGGGGATCGAGAACATCCGCACCGGCGCCGGCGACGACCGCGTCTATGGCGGCGCCGGAGCGAACGCGATCGAGACCGGCGCCGGCAGCGACTATCTCGACGGCGGAGCGGGCGCCGACAGCTTGGTCGGAGGGACGGGCAACGACACCTATGTCGTCGACGATGTCGCCGACGCCGTCACCGAGCTGGCCGGGGAGGGGACGGATACGATCCGAACCGGCCTCGGCACCCAGGCGGCGATCTACGCCCTCGCGGCCAATGTCGAGAATCTCGTCGGCACCTCGAACGCGGGCCAGACGGTCGCGGGCAATGCGCTGGACAACGTCCTGACGATGGGCGGCGGCAACGACGTGCTCGACTTGAGCGCCGGCGGAAACGACACGGCGAGCGGCGGCGGCGGCAACGACTATATCTATTTCGGCGCGGCCTTCACCGCCGACGACGTCATCGTCGGCGGTGCGGGCACCGACACGGTCGGGCTGCTCGGCAATTACAACCTGACCCTCGGCGCCGGAACGCTCTCCGGCGTGGAGAACTTCAACCTGCTCAGCGGCACCGCCGCCGGCGGAACCGAGCATGTCAGCTATTCGATCACCACCGTCGATGCGAACGTGCCCGCTGGAGGGCGCCTCACCGTCTACGCCGGTGGGTTGCTGGCGGACGAGAGCCTGTTCTTCAACGGTTATGCCGAGACGGACGGAGCGCTCAGCGTCTACGGCGGCGCCGGCAACGACACGTTCGCCGGCGGCCCCGCCAACGACGCCTTCGTCGGCGGCGCCGGCGACGACACGATGTACGGCCTTGGCGGGATGGACTGGCTCGAGGGCGGGC
>Ga0207649_10000104_pt1 | contig 69778 bp, 62 predicted proteins | sample KBSC43metaG_FD_184317 | JGI IMG/M metagenome (GOLD analysis project Ga0207649, IMG submission 184317) | Corn rhizosphere microbial communities from Kellogg Biological Station, Michigan, USA - KBS C4-3 metaG (SPAdes) (version 2) | ecosystem: Host-associated > Plants > Roots > Rhizosphere > Soil ... | reverse complement strand
AAGGAACACCGGACAATTCCCGCCCGGAACCTTTACGAGACGGCAACGATTTCGGTTGATACTCTGGGTTAACAACCAAAGGGGGTGGAATGCGGTCGTTGAGCGAATACCCGGCGGGCAGAGCGCTGACCGCGCGCAGCCTGGCATTGGTCTGCAAGCTGGAGGTCGGGCTGCCCCGGCTGATGCTGATCTGGGTGTTGTTCGCCGGCTTTGCCTGCGGCCTGCGCGTCGCCTTTTCCGCGACGCCGATCCTGACCCCGGGCGACGAGCTCGGCAACGCGCTCCCCTATCTGTTGCTGGTCGTCGCGCCGATCGTCACCGTCCTGCTCGGCCTGTCCGCCTTTCCGGCGACGGCGCTCCATGCCCAGCCGACGCGGCGCCTGGCGTGGATCGGCCGGTGGCGCCGGGTCGACGCGGTCACTGCGCGATCGATGCCGCTATATGGCGCGACCGGGTTCATGGCCTCGTTGCTGGTCGGCATCCTGATCAACGTCCCCGTCCGCACCTTCGAGTTCCTGACCGGCATCCCGGCTTTGGGCGGCATGGCACCCGACTGGTTCCGCACGCTCTATGCGATGATGCTGGCCGACCTGGTACTGCTGTCCTGCCTCTACGCCCTCGCCTTCGTGCTCGCGCTGCGCCACGTGCCCCTGTTCCCGCGCTTCCTGGCCGCCGTCTGGGCGATCGACATATTGATGCAGATCTGCATCGCGCGCGTGATGGGCAATGTCGCCAACCTGCCGGGAACGGTGGGCGCCTCGCTCTCCGACATGCTCGAGGGCAATCTCAAGAAAGTGCTGATCAGCGTCGCGATCTGGCTGCCCTATCTGCTGCTGTCGCGCCGGGTGAACCTGACGTACCGGTGGCGGGTTCCGGCGTAGGGGCGCAGCCCCACCCCTTGATACCGGCGCCAAATGTGATGAGTTCGTGGCGAGGATGTTGTCGTTACATAGTCGCGACGGATATCGCTTGCGCCGGCTACAAGGCGGACGCAGGTTCCAGACATGGGGGTCAGGCTGAGCGCTAACGAGAGAGTCATCGCGTTCATCGCGGTGATGATTTGCGTGATCTACGGCGTGTGTTCGACGGTCATCGCCTCAGATCTAGACACATATCTATTTCCGTGGATCGCGCACATTCGAGCGGCGGGAGCCGTGGATGCTTTCGGGGGGCCGTTCGGAAACTATACGCCTCCCTATCTCTATCTTCTCGCCATCGGGACGCTGCTGACCGACAACTCGTTGGTCATCGTTAAAGCGCTTAGCGCGATATCATGTGGCTTCGCCGCTATCGCCGTTTGGCGCCTCGTTCGTATCGAACGAAGTTCCATCGAGGCTGCCGCGATGAGCTTGTTGCTTCCCACGATGATCATCGATGGCCCTATGCTCGGGCAATGCGACGGCATTTGGGTTGCCCTGTGCCTTCTGAGCGTCGCGGCAGCCATCGAGGGGCGGATGCTGCCGATGGTGATTTGGTGCGGTATAGCCTTCGCGTTCAAGGCACAGGCAGCGTTCATTGCGCCATTTATTTTGACCGTGCTGCTACAGCGCCGAGCGAATATCGTCCTCTGGATCGTCCCTCCCGCGATCTATTGCATCGCCGTGCTACCCGCATGGTTGGTCGGATGGCCCGCAATCGATCTTGCGACGATTTATTTGCGCCAGGCCGAATATTTCACGACGATCGGCTCATCGCCCGGATTATGGGCTATTGGAGCCGCGATATTACCGAGAAAGCCAACCGATTTGTTCGTGATCGGCTATGTAGCAGGGCTCGTTTTTTCGGCGACATATGTCGCATCGCTTTACCGCCGCAGATTATCCCGCGAGCAAATGATAGAAGCCGCCTTGCTATCGGCCCTGGCGTTGCCCTTCCTGCTCCCGAAGATGCTCGAAAGATTCACTCTTCTGGCAGATTTGCTCGCCTTGTCACTCGCCTTTATCTCTCCAAAACGGATCAACGGAGTTGTTGCGACTGCCGTTATCGGGGCTTCGAGTACGGGGTATCTCGCCTATTGGGCGGAAATATACTGGCTTCCGATCATTGGCTGCGTCGTGAACGCCTGGGTCCTCTTTGAACTCTCCAAGCGGCTCTTTCGGCCCGCGACTATGACTTATCAATCGGAATGTTCGGTCTCTCTTTAAGGCGCCGACGGACGAGATCGGCGTATCACGATAACGGGGGTACGAACTCAGCTGGGTAAGGGCGCCTAACGCTGGTACGCGCGATTAGTGTCTTGGCCATACCGATCGACAGACATGCCACGCCGCACCCGGCAATAAGATCGATTAGATAGTGCCCGCCATCGACCAAGGCAGATGCAATGACGCCCAAGTTGAGGAGCGCGAACGGGAGCCAGAGTAGGCGAGTACGCAACATTGCCCAACCCAATATCGTCGCCCCTGCGGCGTGGAAGCTGGGAAACGAAATGAGGCCGATAAACGTGTTGAGGTCGATCGAGCGTAACGTTCCCGCACGGATCGGGCCGATCACGTCTGGAACTGCCCAAGGCAGCCGGCTCACCATGTGCGGCAAGGCCGATTTTGGGACGCCGTAATAGGGAAAGGTGCTTATAGCTGGCACCAACGGCCAAATGGCGAGCGTTATAACTAAGGACACACCCCAGGCGGTCAGAAAAGACCAACACCGATCCCGCTGCCGGGTTACGACCAGGAGAAGAACGACGAGGCCGGGCTCCCACGTCAAGGCGTGATAAAGATACTCGGCAGCGGCCAGAACGGTGTCATGCGTTTGCAGGAACCGGACCATGGCAAACCAGTCGAAGCCGATCGCGGCATCGGCGCGCGCGAGCCAGGGGTCGGCGAGAGGCATTGGCGACGCGCTCAACAGGATCGACCCGAGTTGGCATAGCAACGACATCAGGCCGATAAGACCAATGCCCTCAAGCAGCGCGTCGAACTCTCCCAACCTATACCGACGGGCGAGAGCGCCACTGACGATCAGGAGTATCGCGACCGTCGCGAGTTGTGTCGGGACCGGAGTCGCAAGGGTGAACGAGGTCAGCGTGAAAGTCAGTATCACGGCGAGCGAACCGATCAACGTGATCGCATAAACCGGAATTGTCTCGCGTGGGATCCAAGGTCCCATCTCATCGCTTGGAATTCCCGTCCGTAACCGGGTGATGAATTGTCCGGTCAATTCTCTCCGCTCCTGCAAGGGAATCCAGTACCCGCCGAAACTGACGCACAACTGCCGATCGATTGGGATGTGCTTTCATTGACGTGGATCACTGCCCATTTGTCGGCGTAGGCGCGCCGCCAGCCAGGCTCGTGGTCGAGGATCTTCACCAGTGCGTTGCCCGGCGGCAGGATCGTCCAGGCGAATTTCCAGCGTGCCTCCGCTGCTTTCCAGCGTACGCCGTCACCGCTGGCGATTTTGAAATAGTCGGCGGTGAAGGCGTCACCATACATGTCCGACCGCCCGTCAATGAACGGCGCGATGCCCTCGAACGCCAACAGCCCGCCAAAACTATATTCGTTGAACACTGGCTTGCCGCGCAATCCGGGCGGCAGGTTGCGTAGCGCGGTGACGGGGACGCCATTGCTATCGGGCCGCGCGAACGGCGTGATCAATCGATAGGTTGCGGTCCCGACGAACAGCAGCAATCCGACCGCCAGTAACGGCGCCAACTCGCGTCGCTCCGTCCACAACCGCGGCAGCAACGCCGGTCGCGGCCGCTCGGCGCCGTTGGCCCAGGCGCGCCCGAGCGGTTCGGCGAGCAGGATCGTCGCCAAAATCACGAGCACCATCTGGTTGCGGATATGCTCCAATGTGATGTGCAGCGCGGCGAGCAGGATCAGCAGACGCAGCACCGGGATGCGGACCGGACGCAGCAGAAGGAAGAACAGCCCACTAAGCAGCAGCACTTCCAGGCTGGACGCGCCGCCGAACCGCGCCGGCTGCCATTCGGCGATCAGCGACAATATAGAGAGGTTGTTGACGTAGAACGGATAGAGCAGGCCATCCAGTCCCGCCGGCGTTGCCAGCGCGGCGACGAGCGATAGGATGCCGAACAGCCCCCATTGCCGGATCACCCGCAGCCGGTCGCCGGGCGCCGCGGCAACCAGCGCCTCCAGCCCCAGGCCGCCGGCCAGCGCCAGCCCGAACACGAAGCTGCCATGCGCATTGGCCCAGACGATCATAAGAATCGCGAGCGCGAGCGGGGGCGCGCGCTCGCGCTCGCGCGCGCGTAAGAGCGCGATCAGCCAAGCCGCCAATATCGGCAGCGCGAGCAGATGCGGCCTCGCCAATAACGACTGCGCCAGCCCGATCGACAGATAAACCATCATCAGCGCGGCCGCGCCGGGACGCTGCCAGCGCCGCAAATGGAGCGCGATGATGGCGTAGAGGGCCGCCGACGCGGTACCGAACAGCAGGATCAGCCCGCTCCAGCCGCCAAAACGCCAGGCGCCATACATCAGCAGTTCGGACAGCCATTCGTGCGCGACCCAGGGGTGCCCGCGCGCCGTGAACGAGAAAGGGTCGGATCGCGGGACCGTTCCGTGCGTCGCGATCCATTGGCCGGTCGCGATATGCCACCCGGTATCGCCATCGGCGAAGGCCGAGGACAAGACGGTCACGAATGCGAACGCGGTGAAGCTGGCCAATAATAGGAAGGCAATATCGGGAAGGTCAGCATCGCTGGCTCTCCCCTTACTCATTTTGGAATGCTTAATGGCGGCATAGAAATCTCCCCCTCAGCCCATTCCCGACTTAATAGGTGATTCGTTTTATGCAAAAGCGATTCGCGGATTTGGACCGATCGGACACGCAATCCATACCGTTGGATAAAAGCGACACATCGATATACCCAGTTCGGCCCGATTTGGGTATGTCGAAGGATATAGAAACTATCCCCTTCAGCCCTGTCGGCACATTTTTTCTGCGATTCTTGATGGTTAACCGGCAGCACCCCTTCCCCAAGTCATTTCAGTTAAGTGTTTGATAATAAGCAATTTAAGTCTTAATGGTTAACAAAATTTTAGGCTAACTATTTGAAAGAACTATGAAAATAGTCGGTTATTGACACGTTACCCGGTTCGACCCCTTCATCAACTGGCATTCCGGGGACGACCGATCGGACCAGCTCTCGAACGAGTTTGGACTCACCCGATCCCAGATTGCCCACGGAATAGTTGGGGCCGGCGAAATCCGGCGGGGAATTGGGGAAGTGACATGACGATGATCAAGAATCTTTTGCTGGACGACAGCGGCGCGTCGGCCGCCGAATATGCGCTGATCCTGGCGATCGTCGGCACCGGCATCGCCGTTGCGGCATGGACGCTCGGTAAGTCGATCGGCAACGCCATGAACAAGGCGTCGAACTGCATCACCGCGCCAAGCGCTACCACGGGCGCTTGCTGATGCACGACTGACGCGGGCGGGGCGCTTTCGGGAGGGGGAGCGCTCCGCCGATCCGGCCGGATGGAGATCCGGTAACAAAGGAGTTTTCGACATGACGATGATCAAGAATTTGCTGACCGACACCAGTGGTGCCTCGGCGGCCGAATATGCGCTGATCCTGGCGATCGTGGGCACCGGCATCGCCGTTGCCGCCTTCACGCTCGGCGGATCGATCAGCAACGCCATGAACAAGGCGTCGAACTGCATCACCGCGCCCAGCTCAACCACGGGCGCTTGCTGATGAACTGAACGGGGTCGCGGATCATCCGCGATCCCGTTCCGATCGCGGTAGCGATCGGCCGGCGGGGGGTCGGTAATCATGCGTGGACAGGGACTTATCATTTTGGGCGTCGCGATCCTGATCGGATTGGCGGCGGTTTTCCTTGCCAATTCCTATCTTGGCCGGGTCGAACAGCAACAGAACACCAGCCCTCAAGGTACGGTGAAGGTCGCGGTGGCGATCGTTCCGCTCGCCTTCGGCACGCCGATCACGCCCGATAAGGTGCGGCTGGTCGATTGGCCGGCGGGCGCGCTGCCCGAGGGGACGTTCAGCTCTATCCCGCAGCTGCTGCCGATGAACCATACGCGTGTCGCGCTTCGCCCGATGGCGGCGAATGAGCCGATCCTGCGGTCCAAGATTTCCGGTGAAGGTGGCCGCGCGGCGATCTCGGCGGTGCTCGATCCCACTAAGCGCGCGGTCGCAGTCCGTGTCGGCGACGTCGCCGGCGTCGCCGGCTTCGTGCTGCCGGGCGACGTCGTCGACGTGCTGATCACTCGGACGCCGATGGTCGCCAACGGCAACAGCCAGCAGATCACCGACATCCTGCTGCAAAAGGTCCGCGTCATCGCGATCGACCAGGATGCCAGCGACAGCACCGACAAGCCGGCGATCGGCAAGACCGCGACGCTCGAAGTCGCACAGGTCGACGCGCAGAAGCTCGCTTTGGCGCAACAGGTCGGGCAATTGAGTCTGGCGCTGGTCAATCCCGCGTCCGAAACCAGCCCGACGGTCGAAACCGTCAGCACCGACGATCTGCGCGATGGCGCCTATGTCGGTGGCTATTCGGATGGCGCGCCGCGCTTTCAACCGCCGCCACTCCTTTCCGCTCCACCTGCAGGGCCGCGCGCCGCCCCGCGCAAGCCCGCGAACCCCGACCTCACGGTCATGATCGTCCGCGGTACCACGAACAGCAGCTATGAGGTGGGTCGCTATGTCGGTCGTTGACATGAAAGCGCGCCTCCGCGTGCTCGCACTGGCGGCCAGCGCCGCCGCCATCATCGTCCCGACGATGACCCAGGCGCAGGAAACGGTCAGGAACGCGGATGCCAATCTGCGCGCCGGCCAGCTCGACGTCGCCGTCAACAAGAGCCAGGTGCTGACCGCCGACCGGCCGTTCGCCAAGGCGCTGATCGGCAATGCCGACGTCGCCGACGTCCTGCCGCTGACCAATCGCTCGCTCTATGTGCTGGGCAAGAAGATCGGCACGACCAGCCTGACGCTGTATGACAAGAACAACAATCTGATTTCGGTGATCGACGTTGCGGTCGGCCCCGATGTCCTCTCGCTCCGCCGTCAGCTCAGCGAGCTGATGCCGAGCGAGCAGATCGGCGTCCGCATGTCGGGCGATTCGGTGGTGCTGACCGGTACTGTCTCGAGCGGCCCGGCGATCGACCGCGCCAAACAGATCGCCGCCACTTATGCCGGCGACAAGGTCGTCAACCTGCTATCGGTCGGTGCCGCGCAACAGGTCATGCTCGAAGTGCGGTTCTCCGAAATGAACCGCAACGTGGCGAAGAGCCTGGGCATCAACACCGCCTTCACCAACGGCAATGGCGCCCACACCTTCCAGGGCGGTTTGGGCAATAACGCGTCGAGCACCGCGTTGCTGACCAACCAGAACGGGTCACCGACGGTCAATATAGCCGGCATCCTCGACACGTTCGGCGTCGTGTCCAAGGGGATCAGCCTGGGCAATCTCAACATCTTCACCGCGCTCGACGCGCTGGAGCGCAAGGGACTCGTGACGACCCTGGCCGAGCCGACCCTGGTCGCGCTGTCGGGCGAATCCGCGTCGTTCCTGGCGGGCGGGGAGTTTCCCGTGCCGATATCGCAGGGCAGCAGTGGCGCCGGCCAGAACGGCGGCAATGCGATAACGGTCGAATACAAGCCGTTCGGGGTCAGCCTGGGCTTCACGCCGACCGTGCTCGATGACGGCGTGATCAACCTGGTGGTCACGCCCGAGGTCAGCTCGATCGATCCATCGGCCTCGGTCACGATCAACGGCCTGACCATTCCCGGCCTGCAGACGCGGCGCGCCAGGACCACGCTGGAACTGCGCGACGGCCAGTCGTTCGCGATCGCCGGATTGCTGCGCAAGGATTTCCAGAGCACGGTGCGGCAATTCCCGCTGCTCGGATCGATCCCGATCATCGGCGCGTTGTTCAGTTCGCGCGGGTTCCAGCGCCAGGAAACCGAGCTGGTCATCATCGTCACGCCGCGGCTGGTCCGCCCGGTGCCGGCGGGCCAGATCCGCCTGCCGACCGATCGCGTCCAGCCGCCGAGCGAGCTCGATCTGTTCCTGAACGGACGGACCGACAAGGCAGTCGGGACCAATCCGTTCGACCCGAACGAGCCGCCCAAAGACGGCCCGAAACCGACACCACCCGCCGGAGGCTTTTCCGGTCCCAATGGCTATGCGCCGCAAAGGTGACCGATATGCGCTTCATCCTTCCGATCGCGATCGCTGGTATCGGCTTGCTGGCCGGATGCACGCCGATCGACACGACCCTGGGCGATTCGGTGAAGACCGATTATGCGCTCCAGACGATCAATCCTGATCCCAAGCCGGTGCCGGCCGAAGCCGCGGTGATGGAAGGCGGATCGGGGACGCAGGCGGCCAATGCCGCCGAACGCTATCGCAAGGGCACGGTCAAGCAGCCCCAGTCCCAGCGCACGAACAGCGGCGGCGGCGGGGGCTCCGGTGGCGGTGGCGGAGGCGGGGGAGGATCCTCCCCCAGTTCCAACTGACATGCGCCGCGCAGCCCAAAAGCTCTGGAAATCCGAGAGCGGATCGGTCGCGCCCATCGTCGCCATATCGCTGTTCGCGCTGATCGGCGCGGCGGGGATCGGGTTCGATTATGCCCGGATGGCCAGCCTCGACACCGAATTGCAGGACGCCGCCGATCAGGCCGCGCTGGCCGCCGCGACCCAGCTCGACGGCAAATCGGATTCGATCACCCGCGCGACGGCCGCGGCGCAAAACCTGTTCGCCAACAATACGCGGTTCGCGAATGACGGAACGACGCGCGGCGTCGTCATTTCGGGCTTCACCTTCTACCTCGGCTACGATCAGAGCGCCGACGCATATGGGACGGTGACCACCGATCCCAAGCTCGCTTCGGTCGTCAAGGTCACGACGGCGGGGCGCGAGGCGTTCTTTGCGCTCACGCCGATCGTCGGGGCGATCCGGTCCGGAACGCTTACGGGATCGGCGACCGCGGGTATCGGCCAGGCGATCTGCAAGGTTCCGCCGGTGATGATCTGCAATCCCACCGAAACCGCGACCAACACCGACCCGCTCGCCGATTTCACGGCGCCGGCCGGCACGGGACTGAAGCTCGTGACGGGCAACGCGTCTGCTCCCGGGAATTTCGGCTGGCTCGAATCGAACCTTGGCAACGGCGCCAGCGCGCTGTCGGAAGCATTGGGATATGACAGCCCGCCGGGCACCTGTTCGCCGATCCAGAATGTTACCACCAAAACCGGCATGAACGCCTCTGTATTGTCGGCGCTCAATACGCGGTTCGACGTCTTCGCCAACGGCAATTCGACCTGCCCGTCGCAGGACGGCGGCACCTGCTCGCCCTCCGCGAACACGCGCAAGGATCTGGCGTGCAAAATGTCCGGTGGGAGCTGTTCGGACAATTGGGCGGAATCGCCCAAGCCCTATCGGCCTACCAGCGTGGCCGCATTGCCAAGCAATGGTAGCGGCGATCCGGATATGATGGGATATCCGCGAGATATGTGCCACGCCGTGCCGGCCGGAACCACCGGGGAATGCGGCATCGTCGGCAATGGCACATGGGATCGCGATGCTTATTTCCGCGTCAATTACGGCTATTCAACCGCGCAACCATGGACGTCGGGGACCGGCTTGTCCTCCACGGTGACGCGCTATCAAGTGTATCAGTGGGAATTGAGCCACCAAACGGCCGTGAACGGCTCGCATGGCATCGGCGTGCCGCAGACGCTTACGCAGAATTATACCGGTTTCGGAATTCCCGCCATCGCCGGTCGACCGGGATTGACGCCGGGCGGAGCGAACCTCGACCGGCGGCGGATCTCCGTCGCCGTGCTGAACTGCAACGCTTTGTCGGTCTCCGGCAAGACCTCCAATATCCCGGTTGCGAAGTGGCTGGACGTGTTCCTGGTCGAGCCTTCCTATTCGCGCACCGGCGGCAGCGGCGCGAACAAGGTCGCCTATACCGATCAGAAAGAGGTGTATGTCGAGGTAATCGGCGCCACCGGCTCCGGCGTCGACGGCACGACCAACAGCCAGGTCGTTCAGCGCGCCGTACCGTACCTGATCCGGTGACATGATGGCGCGCGCAACAGCACAGGCTCTTTTGCGGTCGAGGAACGGATCGGCCGCGGTCGAGATGGCGCTGATCTCGCCGATCTTTTTCGCGCTGATGTTCGGCGCCTATGATCTCGGCTATTATTTCATGTCCGAACATCTCGTGGTGCAAGCGGTGCGCGATGGCGCGCGCTATGCGTCGCGGCGCCCGTTCAGCGACTATACCTGCTCCACCGCGTCGAGCGACGTCACCACCAAGACGCAGACGTTGGTCCGGACCGGCTCGCCCACCGGCACGACGGGGCGTCTCCACGGCTGGACCGACAACAGCACGGTCACGATCACCGTGGCGTGCGATACGACCGGCGCCTATCAGGGCATCTATACCGGCGTGGCAACCGGCGTGCCGGTCATCACCGTGTCGGCCGACGTTCCCTATGGATCCCTGTTCAAGTCGTTCGGCCTGGGCAGCTCGCTCCATCTCAGGGCCGAATCCAAAGTAGCGGTGATGGGCGTATGATCCGTCGCTTGATCCGCTCCGATATGGGCTCGACCGCGGCCGAATTCGGCATGGTCCTGCCGTTGCTGATCATGTTCCTGCTCGGCTCGATCGATGTCGGCCGCTTCCTGTGGACATGCAACCGCGCCGTGAAAGCGGTTCAGATGGGCACCCGCTATGCCGTGGCCACCGATATGGTTCCCGCCGGCCTGGCCAACTACAATTTCGCGACTCCGGGGGCGGCCGACACCGTTCTCCAGGGCAATCCGGTGCCGGCGTCGGCTTTCGGCAGCATGTCCTGTCAATCGTCTAGCGGCACCGTGACATGTACCTGCACCGGAACGACCTGTTCGAAGCAGGACGGCACCGTCAACGCTGCCGCCTTCAACAACGTCGTCGCCCGCATGCAGGCATTCTATCCGGGCCTGGCCGCCAACAACGTCGTGATCACTTACGACAATGTCGGTCTCGGCTATTCCGGCGACCCCAATGGCAGCGATGTCGCGCCGCTGGTCACCGTCAAGCTGACCGGCCTGACCTTCGCGCCGATGCTTTTCAGCTTTTTTCAGAATGCGACGGTGTCGCTTCCGGCCTTCAGTTCCGCGCTGACGATGGAAGACGGCATCGGCAATAGTGCCGAATAGGGAGTTTGTGTTGTGGGAGCGGTAGAGTTGTCCGAGTTCGAACCGAACAGCTGGACCATCAGGCGGCCCGGCGCGGCGGTCGAACTGGTCCTGTCGCAGGAGGAAGTGCTGACGGCCGAATTCGGCCCCAGCGTCGTCGGCGGCTGGTCGCTCGACACGACCAAATTGGGGGCGGAAGAGGATGTCCCGGAAGAGATCGCCAAGCGCGCCCAGGTGATCGTGATCGAGGTCTGCACCGACCGCCCGGCATCGCTTTCGCGGCTGCTGCGGCTGCATCGCGACAACCCGTCGGTCGCGGTGATCGCGGCGGTGCGCAACGCCACGGTGCCGACGATGCAGGCATTGCTCCGTGCCGGGGTCAGGGACGTCATCGCGCTGCCGCTGGTCCGCGACGACCTCGAAACGATGCTCGACCGCATGCGCGAGGAGTTGGAGCGCAGTGCCGCCCAGGCGACGCCGACCGGCAAGGTCGTGTCGATCATCAAGAGCGTCGGCGGCGTCGGCGCGACCGCGTTGCTGACCCAGGCCGCGGCGCTCTATGCCCAGCGCGAAGCCGATCGCGGGTTCAAGGCGTGCCTGTTCGACCTCGACCTGCAAGGCGGCAATGCCGCGACGCATCTGGGGATCAGCCCGGCCCTGACCGTCAGCGAATTGCTCGATGCCGGCAAGCGGCTCGACTCCTCCGTGCTGGCGTCGGTCGTCGCCGAACATTCGTCGGGCCTGCGGATCGTCGCCGCGCCGACCGACCTGATGCCGACCGACACCGTCGGCACCGACCAGATCTGCGACATCGTCCATCTGGCGACCGCGGAATATCGCACCGTCTTCCTCGATTTGCCGAGCGACTGGACCAATTGGTCGCTGTCGCTGGTCGCGCAGTCCGACGTCGTGTTCCTGATCGTCGAACTGTCGATCGCCAGCCTGCGCCAGGCGCAGCGCCAGCTCGCCTTGCTGCTCAAGCTCGGCGTCGCGGCCGACAAGGTGCAGGTGGTGGTCAACCGCGTCGAGAAGAAGCTGTTCCAGCAGATCAACCTGAAGGACGCGTCGGAGACGATCGGCCGCCAGATCGGGCTCAGCGTCACCAGCGACTTCGCGTTGATGAACACCGCGCTCAATCGTGGGGTGATGATCGGCGACATCAAGTCGAAGAGCGCGGTGACCCGCGACATCAACAAGCTGCTCGACGCGATCGACATGCTGCTCGAGCGCGGCTGATGAGTGCCTGGCAGATCAGACGCGCCGGCGAACGCGCTGCCCCCGGGCAGGCCGAAATCGTGCCCGACAAGGACGAGCAGTCGCAAGCCGAGGCCGATCGCCACACCGCGCTCAAGGTGGAATTGCACCAAAGGCTGCTCGACCTGATCAACCTGTCCGCGCTCGACACCATGTCGCGCGAGCAGATCCAGGCCGAGATCGGCGAGATCGTCCACGAACAATTGTCGCTGCAGAAGCACGCGCTCAACCTGGCGGAGCGCAAGCGGCTGGTCAGCGACGTGCTCGACGAATTGCTCGGGCTCGGGCCGCTCGAACCGCTGCTCAAGGACGAGAGCATCACCGACATCCTGGTCAACGGCTTCGACTCGGTGTTCGTCGAGCGCCACGGCAAGCTCGAGCCGTCGTCGATCCGCTTCAAGGACGAGCGCCATCTGTTGCGCATCATCCAGAAGATCGTCTCCGCGGTCGGGCGCCGGGTCGACGAGGCATCGCCTTATGTCGATGCCCGACTGGCCGACGGCTCGCGCGTCAACGCGATCATCCCGCCGCTCGCGGTCGACGGGTCGTTGCTCTCGATCCGCAAGTTCGCGCGGGTGCCGATCGATATGGAGCGACTGATCTCCTATGGCAGCGTGCCGCGATCGGTCGCGCAAGTGCTCGAGGCGATCGTCGAGGCGCGGCGCAACATCCTCATCTCGGGCGGCACCGGGTCGGGCAAGACCACGCTGCTCAACGCGATGTCGGCCTATATCGACAATTCCGAGCGGATCGTGACGATCGAGGATTCGGCCGAACTCCAGCTGCAGCAAGCGCATATCGCGCGGCTGGAAACGCGGCCCGCCAATATCGAGGGCAATGGCGAAGTCAGCCAGCGCGACCTGCTCAAGAACGCGCTGCGCATGCGGCCCGACCGTATCATCGTCGGCGAAGTCCGCGCCGGCGAGGCGTTCGACATGCTGCAGGCGATGAACACCGGCCATGACGGGTCGATGACCACGGTCCACGCCAATACCGCGCGCGATGCCCTGTCGCGGCTCGAACAGATGATCGGGATGAGCGGGATCGACATCGCGCCGCGCTCGGCGCGCGCGCAGATCGCCTCGGCGATCAATGTCGTCATCCAGGTCGGCCGCCTGTCCGACGGCAAGCGCCGCCTGATGAGCCTGTCCGAACTGATCGGCATGGAAGGCGAGGTCGTCACCATGCAGGAGATTTTCCGCTTCCGCCTGACCGGCCGCGACGAGCATGGCACGGTGCTCGGCCGGTTCGAAGCGAGCGGCATCCGTCCGCATTTCATGCAGGAGCTGGAGGATCGCGGCATCAAGCTGCCCGCCGACATCTTCAATCCCAGCGCGGCGCTCGACTGATGTCCGTCGATGTCATCCGGCTGCTCGTCCTGGCGCTCGTGTTCGCCTCCGTCGTGCTCGCGATCGAGGGCGGCATGCGCTGGTACCGCACCAATCGCGGCGGTGCGATGGCGGTCAACAAGCGCCTGCGCCTGATCGCCAGCGGGTTCGACCGGCCCGAAGTGCTCGCGCGGCTGCGCCGCGACACCTGGGGCGACGCGATCCGCTTGCCCGGCTTCCTGGCCGGCCCGGGCAAGAAGCTCGACAGCACGCTGCGTACCGCCGGGTTCGGGATGTCGCCGGGGCGCACATTCACGTTGATGCTGCTGATCGTCGCAGTGTTGTTCATGCTGACGATCTTCGGCGCCGTCATCTTCGGTTTCCGGATCGGTCCGGGGACCGTGCTGATGGCTGCCTGCTTCGCCTTTGCGGCGGGCATGGTGCTACCGCTGATGCTGATCGCGCAGCGCGCCGAACGCCGCCGCAAGAAGATGGCCGAGCAATTCCCCGTCGCGCTCGACATCTTCGTGCGCGGCTTGCGTGCCGGGCACCCGGTAGCTTCCGCGCTCGACCTCCTCACCCAGGAAATGACCGATCCGATCGGCAGCGAGTTCGGCATCGTCACCGACGAAGTCGCTTATGGCGCGGAATTGCGCGACGCATTGCAGAACATGGCCGATCGCTGCGATCTCGACGATCTGCGCATGTTCGTCGTCTCGCTGTCGGTGCAGAACGAGACCGGCGGCAACCTCGCCGAAATCCTCGAAAACCTGTCCCAGGTCATCCGCGAGCGCGCCAGCATGGTCCTGATGGTCCGCGCGCTCAGCTCGGAAGGCCGCATGACCGGGACGATCCTGACCGCCTTGCCGGTCATGGCGTTCGTCGCCTTGTTCCTGCTCAACCCGCCTTTCTACCTTCAGGTAGCGGGCGATCCCGCTTTCTCGATCGGCTTCGGCTGCCTGATCGGGCTTTATCTGGTCGGGTTCTTCATCATCCGCCGTCTCATCAACATCAAGGTCTAGCGCGATGTGGGAAACCGTCATCCAGCAATTTCCGCGCTACGCGATCCTCGGCGGCCTGTTCGCCGTGGTGGTGATGATCGTGCTCGGCGTGTCGACCGTCATCACCGGGCGCGCCGCGCTGCGCCGTCGGCTCGCCGAAGCCGCCGCGGCGGGGCAGACCGGGGGACATGTCGCGACCTTGCGCGATACCGGACGCGCCGACGCCTGGAGCCGGATCGTCGGCGCGATCGAGAAACGCGGGGTGTCGCTACTCGACACCAACAACGCGACGCTGACCGCGCGGCTGGCGGCAGCGGGTTATACCTCGCCGCAGGCGCCACGCGTGTTCACGCTCGCGCGGCTCGCACTGACGCTCGGCCTGCCGCTGCTCCTGGTGGCGGCGACGGTGTTTCGCGGCGAGGCGCCGTCGCTGCTCAAACTCTACCTGTTCGGCGCGGCGCTCGCGGTGCTCGGCCTCTATCTGCCCAATCTCTGGGTATCGGCGCGCGCCTCGCGGCGCCAGGAGCAGATCGTCAACGGCTTTCCCGATGCGCTCGACCTGATGCTGGTCTGCGTCGAGGCCGGGCTCGGGATGGAAGCGGCATTCGATCGCGTCGGGCGCGAAATGGCGCGGTCGCATCCGCTGGTCGCCAATCTGCTGGCGACCACGGTGCTCGAACTGCGCGCCGGGCGTGGCCGCGAGGAAGCGCTGCGCCGGATGGGCGATCGCGCCGCAGTCGACCAGATCCGGTCGTTCACGACATTGCTGATCCAGTCGAACAAGCTGGGATCGAGCATCGGGCAGACGCTACGCATCTATGCCGGCGAGATGCGCGAGCGCCGCAAGATGCTGGCGCAGGAAAAGGCGCACCGCCTGCCGGTGCTGATCTCGATTCCGCTGGTCGCGTGCATGCTGCCGGTGATGATCGGCGTCTTGATGCTGCCGGCCGCGATCCGCGTCGTGCGCCAGCTCCTTCCGATGATGGCGGGGTGACGAAATGAAACGGACTCTCTACTCGCGCGTCGCCCTTATCGCGTTGTTCGCCGCAACCAGCGGCTGCACGAGCTCGGCCAAGCGTACCGCCCTACCCGAAGGAACACGGTTCACCGCCGCGACGGACGCATCGTCGGTCGCCGCCGCGCGGCTGCTCGCGGACGGCAATTACGGCCTGGCGATCGAAATGTATCGCCGCATCCTGGTCGCGACTCCCGACGATGCGGCAGCGGTCGAGGGGCTCGCGCTCTGTTATGACCATTTGCGCCGTTACGATCTGAGCGACGTCTATTTCCAGAAGGCACTCGCGCTGGCGCCACGCAACGACGCTTTCTACCGCGCCTATGCCGCCTCGCTGACCGCCCAGGGCCGCAATGACGCCGCGGCGTTGCTCGACGTCGACATGCGCACCATGCTGGCCTCCGCATCCGCTACGCCTACTGCTGCACCGGCACCAACCCAGCCTGTCGCGCCGCCGCCGCCGGTAGCCGCCCCTGCACTGGCGAGCGCCGCCGCGGTGCCGGTCGCGCCTGCCCCCGTTATCGCGGCCGGCCCGCGCCTCGAACAACTCTCCCCGGGGGTCGTTCATCTGATCCTGCCGCCCGAGCGTAGCGCAGGCCGGGGAACGATTCTCGCCTCTTCGCCGGCGCCGGCGCCCCCTCCCTCGCGGGTGGCGGTGCCAAAACCGACGGCCGCTCCGCTGGCCCCTGGTGCCCTCCGCAACACGATGGTGGTCAACGCCGCTGGACGCAAAGGCATTGCCACACGCGTCCAATCCTATCTCGTCGGGCGCGGCTGGCGCCCGCTCGATCGCGGCGACAGCGGGATGCGTATCGCGGTCAGTCGTATCCTCTATCCGCCATCGGGCGAGGCGACCGCACGCCGGCTGGCGCGCGCAGTGCCGTTCCCGACCCGGCTGTACGCCACCAGACAGGCCAACCGGATCCAATTGCTGGTCGGCGGCAACGCACTGCGGTTCGCCGCCAAGCCCGCCGGGGGGCGTCGGTGATCCTTGGCCTCAGGCTGCTATCGTTGGCGGCCCTGTTTGCTTGTGGCGCGGCGTTGGCGGCGCCGCCGGACGATCTCGCTTTGGTCGATGCCGCGATCCGGGGAGGACGGCTGGTCCAGGCGCAGACGATGCTCGACCTGTTGCCCGACGCCCAATCCGGCACGTTCGATGTCGCGGTGCTCCGCGCGCAGCTGATGCTGGCGCAAGGCCAATATGCCGAAGCAGAGAGCGCGTTCGCCAAGCTGGCGGCGACGCCAAGCCAGGATTGCCGCGTCGTCGCGGGGCTCGGCAGCGCAGCCGCAGCGATGCGGCATACCGAGGCCGCCCTCGCCCGGTTGCAGGATGCGACCACGCGCTGCCCGGCCGACTGGCGGCTATGGGCCGATCTCGGCCATGCTTACGATTCCGGCGCGCGGTGGAACGACAGCAAGGCGGCCTATGAGCGGGCGTCGGCGCTGGGCGCGCCGCGCGCGTCGTTGCTCAACGACATGGCGGTCTCGCTGTTGATGCAACACCGCTACCCCGAAGCCAGGGCGTTGCTGCAACAGGCGCTGGCGGCCGATCCCGACGATCGTCGTGTCGCCAACAATCTCGATATCGCCGCCGCCTCGATGGGCGAACCGCCGGTGCGCAGGCGCGGGGAGGATGCCGCACGCTGGGCAGAGCGATTGTCCAACGCCGGCTATGCCGCCTCGCTCGCCGGCCGGAGCGACGATGCGCGGGCATGGCTGACCCAGTCGCTCGCCGCGGCACCGATCTATCCGGCGGCAACCGCCAACATCCTCTCGTCGCTTGGACCCCAGAAATGACGTCGCTGCACAACGTCCTGTTGATCGCTTTGTATCTCGTGCTGGCGCTCGCGGCGCTGACCGACGTGTGGAAACTCCGCATCCCGAACATGTTCCCGGCCGCGATCATCCTGTTGTTCCCGGTCTGGATATACAGCTGCGGCTGGAACGCCCAATTGTGGCAGAATGCCCTGGTGTTCGTCGGCACCTTCCTGGGCGGCCTGTTCCTCTTCTCGCGCGGATGGCTCGGCGGCGGCGACGTCAAATTGATGGCCGCGATCGCCTTGTGGTTCGACTTCAAGGGCGCGTCGGCGCTCTATCTGTGGATGGGAATCGGCGGCGCGATTCTCGCCATCGCCTTCATCATACTCCGCCGGATGCTGCCCGCGGGATTCACCGATTCGACCAACGTGCCCAGCCTCAAAGCGCGCGGCCCCATTCCCTACGGCCTTGCGATCTCGGCCGGCGCGATGCTCGCGATCGTCGGGGGCAATATCAATCCGCAACCTTAGAGCGCGATGACGTGGGTTTGACCCGTCGCGACGGAGCGGATTTTGGCGCAGGGCGAGGAACGAGGAGCGGAGCGATGCTGAAGGCATCGTGACCGACGAGAGACGATGAAACAGGTCGCCGTGTCCCCCGGACACGGCTAAAACTGCCGGGGGCAGTTTTACCTGTTCATCCTGCGCCAAAAGGCGCCAGCCGCTGTGCGGTTGCCCGGGCGCGCCCGCTGGTCTGCGTCGCAGTCCTTGCGCGTAGCGCCGCTACGCGCTGCACACCGCTCCTTGCCAGCGAACACGCCCGGGCAATCACGACGGATCAAACCCACGTCATCGCGCTCTTGGCCTGGTATCTCGACCCGGCCAGCTTGACCGGCTCACAGCGCTTCGGCAGCTAGCATCATGATCAGCTGGGCGCGCGAGCTGATCCCCAGCTTGCCGTAGATATGGTGCAGGTGGAGCTTGACCGTGCCTTCGGTCAGTCCGCAGCGCCGCGCGATTTCGCGGTTGCGCAAACCTTCGCCGACCAGCTTGACCAATTCCTCCTGTCGGCGCGTCAACCCATATTGCGGCAGCACGGGCACTGCCTGGCCGGCCATGCTGCGCTTCAACACGCGCTCGATGATGGTCGGGTCGATCCAGGTATCGCCGCGTTTGACCGCCTCGATACAGGTGATCAAATTGCCCGGATCGCTGTGCTTGAGGACGATCCCGTTAATGCCCAGCTTGACCGCTTCCATCGTCTCGACCGGCTTCAAGCCGACGGTGAGAAAGACGATCGGTATCTGATTGCCCGCGCCGCGCAAGGTTCGCAGGATGTGCAGCCCGCCACCATCGGCCATGCTCACGTCGAGCACCAGCAAGTCGAACGCATTGTGCGCGACGCGGTCGATCGCATCGACCGAGGTTCGCGCCGTTTCCTCGACGACGTGCCCATTGGTCTCGAGGAACTGACGCAGCCCCTCGAGAAAGATCGGATGATCGTCAACCAGCAGCAGTTTCGACATGGACACCAGCCTTTAGTGGAATTCTGAGCGACAATAGCACACCGCGCTCCATCGGATCGGTATAAGCGCGCCCGTTGAGCGCCTTCACCCGCTTGCTCAGCGAATGCGAGAGTACGCCTTCGACATCGGCGCCATCGGCGGCGATGTCGATGACCGTCGCGCCGTCGCTCCTGATCGCCACGAACACCGCCTCGTCGCGCAGCGCCGCGGCCACCTTGACCACCGACGCATGCGCGTGCTGCACCGCGTTCGAGACGGCTTCACGCACCAAGAATTCGACTTCGAGCGCGATGTCGGGAGAGACGGGCAGTATAGCGGGCTCGGCCTGGACCGAGCATTGGATGCCCCATTGCCGCGACAGCAATTCGGCGCGCTGCGCCAGGTGGCTGGCGAGATCGATCCGCTCGCTGACCGGCTGGGCGCTGTCATTGACCAATTCGCGCAGACACGCTTGTTCGGCGGAGATGATCGACTCCAGGCTTTTCAATCGCTCTTGCCGCTTGGCGACCGGCATGTCCGTGTCCTTCATCAGGACCGCGACCTGCATCCTGAGTCCGGCGAGCGTCTGCAACACGCTGTCGTGCATGTCGCGACTGATCTCCAGCCGCGCATTGGCGAAGGCATTCTCGCGCCACGCCTCGAACATCTGGTAACGGTCGAGCGTCGCGCTGACCGCATGGCCGGCGCTGACGACCTGACCCAACAGGACCTCCGACACGCGCGGCAACCCGATCAGATAGACATAGCCGTCCATCGCATTCGCCGCGATCGGCATCGCGCCGACGATTGCCGCGCCGTCGGCCAACTCGTCCGGCAGGAAACCGGGTTCGACCGCGCGAACGACAGGATCGCCTGCGGCCTTGCTGTTGACCATCGCCTTGCCGGTCCGCGCTTCCCATAGATAGGCCTCGTCCCAGCCGGTCGGCAGCAACATGCGGTCGGCGATCGCGGGCGGCGGATCGATCCGGGACAGCGCGCCGTCCGCGAAACGATAGAAATGCCGATCGTCATCTTCCCCGCCCCGCCAGCAGACCAGGATCGTCGACACCTGGAATCGGCTGGCCAACCGCGCCGCGATCTCCTCGATCGGCATCGATCGCGCGCGCATGCCCGTTGCCAGCAACTCGCCATTCCAGCGGTCGCTCGATGTCGCGTCCGTCTGCCGCATCTTCACCACCAAAGCGGCGGCGGCGATAAACGTCAGCACGGTGAATTGCAGCATCCGCTGGCCGTCACCGATACGCGGCAAGGACGGCAACAATGCCGCGGCCTGATCATGGAGAAGAATGACGAGCGAGAAGATCAGATATTCGAGCGCGACGCTGGCGATGCTCGACTGAATCCGCTTGGCGACCAGCAGAAAAACGATGAACGGCAGATAGAGAATGGTGATGGTCGGGTAGAAGATCAGCACGCCGAGCCCGATTGCCTCATCGGCGGCCGAACCGATGCGGCGCATCAACCATGTTGCTTTCCATGACACCAATCTCACGACCAGCGCCGCAACCGCCAGCAGCAGATAGGCGATGAAGCACCAACGAACGGCCCGATCGAGCGCCGGAATCGGGAAAGGGATCGCGAGCACGATCCCCAATGCGATCGTCGCGAGCAGCGTCCGGCCGGCGGCGACAACGTCATGCGCCACCGAATAACCGAGATCGCGCCTCAGCGCCTCTCTCAGGCCGTTTGCAAACTCGCCCGTCACTCGCCCCTTCCCCGACAACGATGTTACACCATTGACACGGAAATGTCAGATGTTCTCGTTGTGCCTGTTGTCCCAAGAAGAGCACGAACAACTGCAGGGCATCTCGTAGGGACCGCGGCATTTTCAGCCCCCGGCACCACCAGTCAATTTCGCAATCCTACGTACCGAAACGCCGCCCCCCAACCGTCCCACCTTTGAAAACGGGTGGCCGGATCGACACCCTACGCGGCCGGACACGGACGGCGGGCAGGAAGCGATTGCCGCCTGGCGGCGAGCACGACCGCGACCAGCCCGACCGCCGATGTCGCCGCTCCGGCCAGCGCGACGGCCGGATAGCCCCATCCCGCCGCGATCACGCCGCCGCCCAGGGCGGCGCCGAAGGCATTGCCGAGATTGAAGGCGCCGATATTGACCGAGGAGGCGAGATTCGGGGCATCCGCGGCTGCGCTCATCACACGTACCTGGAGGGGCGGCACCAGCGCGAAACTCGCCACGCCCCAGGCAAAGATCAGGATAGCGGTCGGAACGGCATGGGGCATCGTCAGAGCGAACGCGACCAGGATCGCCGACAGCGACGCCAGCGTGACGATCAGCGTGCGATCGACGTGCCGGTCCGCGAACTTGCCGCCGGCCCAATTACCGACCGTGAGTCCCAAGCCATAGGTAACCAGCATCGCGGTAATGAAGCCGAGCGAGGCGTGGGTCGCGTCGCGCAGGATCGGCGCGATATAGGTGAAGACGGTGAACATCGCGCTCGATCCGATCACGGTGAGCGCGAGCGCTCCGAGCACCTTGCCGCGCATCAATACGCGCAGTTCGGCGAGCGCGTCGCCGCCGTCCGGCGCCGGGAGCGCTGGCAGGGTCAGCCGCAGTGAGACGATGGTGGCCACGCCCAAGGCGGCGATGCCCCAGAACGAGGCCCGCCAGCCGAGATGCTCGCCGGCCCAGGTCGCGAGCGGCACGCCGACGACGTTGGCGATGGTCAGTCCCATGAACATCGCGGCCACCGCGCTCGCCCGACGCTGCGGCGGCACGAGGCCGGCCGCGACGATCGACCCGACGCCGAAAAAGGCGCCATGGTTGAACGAGGTCAGGATCCGCGCTGCCAATAGCAGTGCATAGCTGTGCGAGATCGCCGCCAGCAGATTGCCGAGCGTGAAGATCGCGGCAAGCCCGATCAGCAACGTCCGGCGCGGCACGCGGCCGGTGGTCAGCGTCATCAGCGGCGCGCCGATCATCACGCCCAGCGCATAGCCGCTGATGAGCAGGCCGGCGGCCGGAATGGAGACGCCGAGATCTTTGGCGATCACCGGGAGCAGTCCCATCGGCGCGAACTCGGTCACACCGATGCCGAACGCGCCGACGGACAGGGCCAGGAGGCCAAGATTGAGCTTCATTGCCGCCTCCCCTCAAACCAACGCCGGATTCAGGCGGGCAAAGCCCTCCTGCTGCCGGTAAGGGGTGTGCGGATAAGGCGGCAGAATGTCGCTCGCCGCATCGAGTGCCGCGACCTGCTCCTGCGTGAGCGACCAGCCGACGGCGCCAAGATTGTCGCGCAATTGCTCCTCGTTGCGCGCGCCGATGATCACCGACGAGACGGTCGGGCGCCGCAACAGCCAATTGATCGCGACCTGGGGCACGGTCTTTCCGGTCTCGACCGCGGCCGCCTCGAGCGCGTCGACGACGCGATAGAGTCGTTCGGTTTCGACGGGCGGCGCGAATTGCTCGGTGTCGTGCAGCCGGCTTCCCGTCGGTATCGGACGATCACGCCCGATCTTGCCGGTCAGGCGCCCCCATCCGAGCGGGCTCCAGACCAGCGCGCCAAGACCCTGGTCGGCGGCAAGCGGCATCAGTTCGGATTCGTAGGCGCGGCCGATCAACGAATAATAGACCTGATGCGCGACGAGACGAGGCCAGCCGTAGCGATCGGCGATCGCTTGCGCCTTCATGATCTGCCAGCCGGGATAGTTGGAAACGCCGGCATAACGGATCTTGCCCGCGGCGATCAGCAGGTCGAGCGTGCCCATGACTTCCTCGGCTGGGGTCGAGGCGTCGAAAGCATGGAGCTGGAGCAGATCGATATAGTCGGTGCCCAGCCGCCGCAACGCATCCTCAACCGCGCGGATCAGCCGGGCACGGGACGCGCCCCAATCCTGCGGCCCCTCTCCCATCGGCAGGCCGGTCTTGGTCGAGATCAGCACGCTAGTGCGGCGGTCACGGATCGCCGCGCCCAGAATCTCCTCGGAGGCGCCGTTGGAATAGACGTCCGCCGTGTCGAACAAAGTGACGCCGGCATCCAGGCACAAGTCCACCAGGCGCCGCGCCTCGGCGACATCGCTCGTTCCCCAGGCGCTGAACAGCGGTCCCTGCCCACCGAATGTCCCGGTGCCGAAACTCAGCGCCGGCACCCGCAAACCCGATGATCCCAATTGCCGATATTCCATCATCTGTTCATCCCTTGTTCGTTTGGCGCATAGATGGACATCCGGCATTCGCCCGTGTACCCGCAGTCGACGCGAAAGATTATTGCAGTGGACGCAAAGATGGCGAGCGGAACCGATCGGGCGCGAGAGATGGCGCTGTTCATGGCGGTAATCGACAATGGCAGTTTTTCGGCGGCGGGCCGCATCCTCGACCTCAGTCCGTCGGCGGTCGCGCGTGCGATCGACCGGATCGAGGCGCGGCTCGGCGTGCGCTTGCTGCTGCGCTCGACGCGCACGCTCGCGTTGACCGCGGAAGGTCAATCCTATCTCCAGGCGGCGCGGCGCATCCTCGCCGATCTGGACGACGCCGAGCAACAGATCGCCGACCAGGGCGCACCGCGCGGGCGGCTGAGCGTCAGCGCAGCATTCGCGCATGGGCGGCTCTGCGTAGTGCCGCTATTGGGCCAGTTCGCCGCATCCTATCCGCATATCCTGGTCGACATCGCCCTGACCGATACGCTGGTCGACGTCGCCGCGGGCCAGGCTGATGTCGCGATACGGTTCGGTCCGCTGCCCGACAGCACGCTCACGGCACGCAAGCTCGGCGAGACGCGCCGGGTCATCGTCGCGTCGCCGGACTATCTTGCGAGACACGGCACACCGCGCGAGCCCGAGGACCTGCACCGGCATAATTGCCTCAATTTCAACTTCCGGCGCGCCGAGCCGATCTGGCCGTTCCGCCGCGACGGGAGCGATTTCTCGCTATGCGTGAAGGGGAACATCGAAGCCAATAATGGCGAGACGCTGGGTCAGCTCGCCGCGATCGGCATCGGCATCGCACGCGTCGGCGCCTTCAGCGTCGCGCAGGAGATCGCCAGCGGCCAACTCGTCCCGATCCTCGAGGAATTCAATCCCGGCGATGTCGAACAAATCCACGCCGTATTCGTAGGGGGCGTCAGCACCCCGGCGCGGATACGGGTCTTTGTCGACTTTCTGGCTGAAAATTTGCGGTGAGATCGACCCATCTCGATGACCAACGCGTCCTTTCGGAACCACGCAGCCAGTTTCGAGCTTTTAGCCCGATCCCAAGGAGTAGATCATGATCGTTCAGCGTCAGGTCCACGCACTATCGACGCCCGGCGACGTCCCGCCGCTTTCCAGAGGCGTTGAAAAGGCGTGACGGAGTGACATCGGCCAGAAAAGCGCCCTGGTGGGAAAGCGGCGTCATCTATCAGGTCTATCCACGCTCGTTCCAGGACAGCGACGGTGACGGGGTCGGCGATCTGCGCGGAGTCGAGCAGCGGCTCGATTATATCGCGCAACTCGGCGTCGATGCGATCTGGCTGTCGCCGATCTTCCCGTCCCCGATGATCGATTTCGGCTATGACGTCGCCGATTATTGCGGCGTAGACCCGTTGTTCGGAACGCTGGACGATTTCGACCGGCTGCTGAAGGCGGTGCATGCGCGCGGCCTTAAGCTGTTACTCGATTTCGTTCCCAACCATAGCTCCGACCAGCATCCCTGGTTCCTCGAGAGCCGGCGGTCGCGCGACAATCCCAAGCGCGACTGGTATATCTGGCGCGATCCGGCGCCGGGCGGCGGACCGCCCAACAACTGGATCAGCGACATGGGCGGCTCGGCCTGGCAATGGGACGAGGCAACCGGGCAATATTATCTGCACGCTTTCCTCAAGGAACAGCCCGACTTCAACTGGCGCAATCCTGCCGTGCGCGAGGCGATGACCGACGTCTTGCGCTTCTGGCTCGAGCGCGGCGTCGACGGATTCCGGATCGACGTGCTGTGGCATATGGTCAAGGCGGAAGGGCTACCCGACAATCCGCTCAACCCGCATTACCGCGCCGAACTGGGCGAAAAGCTCAAATTGCTGCAGATCCATTCGACCAACCAGCCGGAAGTCCACGACATCGCCGCCGCGTTCCGCGCGCTGGCGGACAGTTATGGCGACCGCCTGCTGGTCGGCGAAATCTGCCTGCCGGTCGAAACGCTGATGCATTATTACGGCCGCGGCGCGCCGGGAGTGCATCTGCCGTTCAATTTCCAGCTGCTCGACGCCCCGTGGCACGCGCAATCGCTCGCCGCGATGATCAGCGCGTATGAAGCGGCGTTGCCCGACAGAGCCTGGCCGAATTGGGTGATCGGCAGCCATGACGCCCCGCGCATCGCGGCGCGGCTGGGCGAGGCGCAGGCGCGCGTAGCGGCGATACTGTTGCTGACGCTGCGCGGCACGCCGACTTTGTATCAGGGCGACGAGCTCGGGATCGGCAAGGTGACCATCCCGTCAGACCGCATCCGCGATCCCCAGGACCTGAGACAGCCGGGCATGGGGCTTGGCCGCGACCGCTCGCGCACGCCGATGCCCTGGGACGGATCGGCCAATGCCGGGTTCAGCACCACCGAGCCCTGGCTACCGCTCAACGATGACTGGCCGCTCCGCAACGTCCAGACCCAGCAGCAGGATAGCGGATCGATGCTGTCGCTCTATCGCCAGTTACTGCGCTGCCGGCGGGAGTCGTCGGCACTGGCGCTCGGCGCGTTCGAGCTGGTCGCGGCGGACGGCGATCTGCTGGTCTATGACCGGTTCGACGATCGCGAGCGCGTGCGGGTGGCGCTCAACCTCGCCGCCAACGCTATCAAATTGCCGTTCGACTTCGACCCCGCCGCGCGCTTGCTCGTCGGCACGCATCCGCGCGAGAGCCTAGGCGACATGCTGCGCCCGAACGAAGCCATGGTCTTTCGCCTGCGCGGTCCGGACGCATTATGAAAATTGCGATGCTCGCGCCGATCGCCTGGCGCACCCCGCCGCGCCATTATGGGCCATGGGAGCTGGTGACCGGCCTGTTGACCGAGGCGCTGGTCGCGCGAGGCATCGACGTCACCTTGTTCGCGACGCTCGACAGCATCACCTCGGCCAAACTCGACGGCGTCGTCCCCGCGCCCTATTCGGAGGACCCGACGATCGACGCCAAGGTCTGGGAATATCGCCACCTTTCCCATCTGTTCGCGCAGGCCGACCGTTTCGACCTGATCCACAATCAGGCTGATTTTCCCGCTCATGCCTTCGCGCCATTGGTGCGCACGCCGATGGTGACGACGATCCACGGTTTCTCGTCCGCACGCATCCTGCCGATGTATCAGCCGTTCCAGGACCGCGTTCATTACGTCGCGATCAGCGAGGCGGACCGGCATCCCTCGCTGCGCTACGCCGCCACGATCCATCACGGCATCGCGCTGGACGAATTCCCGTTCGATCCGAAAGGCGGCGACAGCCTGGTATTCTTCGGCCGCATCCATCCCGACAAGGGTGCGAAGGAAGCGATCACTGCGGCGCGCCGCAGTGGCCATCGGCTCGATTTGTACGGCATCGTCCAGGATCAGGCCTATTTCGACGCGGCGGTCGCCCCCGAACTCGACGACCGCATCCGCTATCACGGCCCGGTCGGCGGCGCCGATCGCGCGCGGGCGCTCGGCAAGGCGCGAGCGCTGCTCCACCTGATCAATTTCGACGAGCCGTTCGGCCTGTCGGTGGTCGAGGCGATGGCGTGCGGCACGCCGGTCGTCGCCACGCGGCGCGGCTCGATGACCGAGCTGATCGAGCATGGCAGGACCGGCTTTCTGGTGGGCGGTGCCGACGACGCGGTCGGCGCGATCGATCGTATCGGCGAGCTGGATCGCGTCGTGGTGAGACAGCGCGCCATCGAGCGTTTTTCGGTCGACCGGATGGCTGACGAGTATATCGCGCTCTACGAGGCTGTGCTGCGGGAAACTGCGGGATGAGGACGTTCGGCGCGATTCCGCGGCAGCACCAACGTCGTTTCGCCGAAAGCCCGAACGTCCCGATCGCGACGGCCCGCTTGTCAGCCTCCGACAACCCTGATAAGCGCCCCGCCTTGCCGTGCCGGAAGGTACGCGCAGGCCGCCTTAGCTCAGCTGGTAGAGCATCGCATTCGTAATGCGGGGGTCACAGGTTCGAGTCCTGTAGGCGGCACCAGTACATATGGGGAACGCCCCTAGAAAACCGCAGAAATCTGCGGTAAACTGCCTATCGGCGGTCCCGCGAAATCTCATTATGTTCCGCCGTGGCCCACTAAAAAGGGGCCACGAATCGGCGCTTAAAGCGAGGTCGCGTCCTTATAAGGCTTTTGATTCCGACGGCCTCTTTTTGTTGGTTCAGCCGTCAGGCTCATTGCTCTGGCGGTTTCGCTACAGGAAGTTCGGTATCGAGCGAAAGCTTTCACTCGGTAGCTTTCCCGACGTCAGCTTGCAGCAAGCGCGCAAGGAGCGCGACAAGGCGCCGGCCCAGCTGGTCGACGATATCGACCCAGTGGAGGAGAAGCGTGAGCGCCGCTTGAAGGCCGAGCTTGCCGCCCAGACCACGTTCAAGCTCGTGGCCGACGAGTTCATCCAGAAAATGGAAAAGGAGGGAAAGTCTCCCGCCACGATCAAGAAGGCGCGGTGGTTTCTCGAACTACTGGAGGACATCGGGAAGCGCCCGATTGCCTCGATCACGCCGCACGAGCTGCTCGACGCCTTGAAGCGGATCGAACGCCGCGGTCACCACGAGACCGCGAACAGATTGCGATCCTTTGCCGGTCGCGTGTTTCGCTACGGCTTTACGACGCTGCGGACCGAGCAGAACCCGGCGGACATCCTGCGCGGCGCGCTCATCGTGCCCAAGGTTAAGCATCACGCCGCGATCATCGAGCCGGCAAAAGTGGGCGCGCTCCTGCGGGCGATCGATGATTATGAAGGCCGACCCGAGACCGTATTCGCATTGAAGCTGGCGCCGCACGTGTTCCTGCGGCCGGGCGAGCTGCGCCAGGCGAAGTGGAACGAGATCGATTTCGCGGACAAGGTCTGGCGCATTCCCGCCGAGCGCATGAAGATGAAGCAGCCGCATACGGTACCGCTTTCGCGGCAATCGCTATTTTTCCTGCGGGAGTTGCGCGCTGCCGCTCGTCCTGGCGAGTTCGTTTTTCCGGCACTACACACAACGACGCGCTCAATCTGCGAGAATACCCTGAATATTGCGCTCCGACGGTAGGGCTAACCCGGCCACACGACCTGGCAATCGTCACCGGCTATGCGGGGACCGGCAAGTCAGCCACGTTGGGCATCGCGCGCGACGAATGGGAGCACGCCGGCTACCAGGTCGTGGGTGCAGCGCTTTCGGGTATCGCCGCGGGGAATCTCGAAAGCGGATCGGGGATCGCGTCGCGCACGATCGCCAGCCTCGAATATCAATGGAGCAGCCAGCGGGAGTTGCTCGACGAACGCTCAATCCGGGTCATCGACGAGGCCGGGATGATCGGCACGCGCCAGATGGAGCGCGTTATCTCCGAAGCCGAGAAGCGTGGTGCGAAGGTCGTGCTCGTCGGCGATCCCGAGCAACTCCAGGCGATCGAGGCAGGCGCTGCGTTCCGAGCGCTTGCCGAACGCCATGGCAGCGTGGAGATCACCCAGGTCCGCCGCCAGCGCGAAGACTGGCAGCGCGATGCAACGCGGCATCTGGCAATCGGTGACGCCGGTCCCGCCCCTGCGCGCGATCCGTTCGCCGGTCTCGACCTGCGCCCGATTGCAACGCCACCGACCCGCGGCATCGCAACGGCGTTGGACGCTCCCCGATCGCAGCCAGCGCACATCGTCCAACCGGCCGGCTTGAACCAGGCCATGCAGCGGTTCGCGCGCGCAGCGGCCGACATCATACGCATGCGCAGGGACGGCTACGCCGAATTGCCGCATCAGCGCATCGCGTGCGACAAGGCACGGGACGCATTGGAGGCCGTTCGGCCCGACGCGGCGCGGGATCTGCGCGCAGCGTTCGCGCGCAACGCCCGGCCTGATCGAGGATGCCGCCAAAGGACGGACCAGCGCTGCGATCCGCGCGATGGCCTTGGAAGCAGAGTTGCGTATGAGCCCGGAGCGGCGTGCCGACCGGTTCGTCGAAGACTGGCAAAAGCTTGCCCGGGCTCATCGATCGCTACGCAATGCCGGCGACGAAGCCGGCGCGCGGCGGGTGGGGCAGCAGATGAGCGCGCTCGGCAAGAGCTTGGAGCGCGATGCTCAGGCCGAGTCGCTGGTCCGAAAGCGCCTCCCCGAACTCGGAATCCGGGCACGCGAAGGCGCGTCGATATCCCACAGCATCCAGGACTGGCTCGGCCTCTCGCGTGGGCGCGGGCTTGGGCGATAGATCATGCGGGATGGACCAGACCAGCACGACCGACCCCGACACCGGCCTTGCTGCCCAGGCGTTCGCCGAGCTGCGCGCCTAGGTCAGTCTGCTTCGCCGCGCGGTGGAACGGCTCACTGACGAGCGAACAGCGCAGCCCGACTACGCGCCGACGCTGGAAGCGATCGACAAGCGCATCCAGGATGTTTGCGGTTGGGCAAGACGCGTGTCGGAAAAACCGGCGCTGACGCTGACGCCCGAGAGCCTTGGTCGGGAGATTGCGGCGGTGGCGGCCAGCAGCCGCGGCGCCGATCGCCAGATGCTGGAGAGGGCGTCCGCCGCCATGGATGCTGCTGCAAGCCGCATCGACGCCATGATCGCGCGATCACGATCGGTCGCCGAGCAGAACCGCGAGTTAATGAAGAACCGGATTGCGTTCGCGATTGCGGGCATGGCGTTGTCGGCAATCCTGCCCGGCGCCATTGCGCGCTCGCTTCCGGTCAGTTGGGCGGTTCCCGAGCGCATGGCGGCGCGCATGCTCGGGACTGACATGTGGCATGCCGGCCAGAGCATGATGGCCAAAGCGGATCCAGATCGATGGCGACAAATAGTGGCTCGCGAGCGCGAGTGTGCACCTCGTACTGGTGAATGGTCTGAGAAGTAGCGACCGCTATGCGCCCAATTCTGTTGAAAAACTCCCTTGCGGGTGGGAGTTGCGCTGATTCAGTGATCTCGGCTGTCGGGAGATGTGCTGATAATGGGTGACCGGACGGTGATGCAGGAGGCGCTGTTTTACAGCTTCCGCATAGAGGATCATGTGCCGGCCGATCATCTGCTGCGGTCGATCGACCGGTTCGTGGACCTGACTGGCATCCGCGAGCATTTGAAGCCGTTCTACAGCGAGGTGGGGCGCCCATCGATCGATCCCGAGCTGATGATCCGGATGCTGATCATCGGCTATTGCATGGGCATCCGTTCGGAACGGCGGCTGTGCGAGGAGGTGCATCTCAACCTCGCCTATCGGTGGTTCTGCCGCCTCGACCTGGATGGTGCGATCCCCGATCACTCGACCTTCTCGAAGAACCGGCACGGCCGGTTCCGCGACAGCGATCTGTTACGCAAGCTGTTCGAGATGACCGTCGAGCGGAGACGACGGATTTGGCTGTTTTATCGATGGCTGACCGCGACGTTTCCGCTGTGCGATAGATACAGCGTCGTGCGCCCGCCTCGGCACGACACGCGTCGTGATTCCAAACGCTCCGGGCCGGCTTGCACCACGGCTAGGATCTGCCGCGAATTTTCCGTTCCCGCTTTCGGCGACGTGTTGGTGTAATCTGTTTGCGCGATCCGCAATTTTTCGTTAGTCATCGAAATCAATCGAAGCATTACATAAGGCTTCGCAAGAATGCTGGAGAGGGTGATGGCCGGACGTTCGCCTCTTGTCGTCGGCAATTGGAAGATGAATGGCACGCGAGAGGCGCTGTCCGAGCTGGAGGCGATCGCTGCCGGGGTTGCGCAGCGCCGCGGTGTAGACGTTGTCATCTGCCCGCCCTCGACATTGATCGTGCGCGCCGCCGCGATTGCGCAGGCATTCGAAATAGGTGCCCAAGATTGCCACGGCGGCGAGGGCACCGCGTTCACCGGGCGACTTTCTCCAGCAATGCTGTTCGACGCAGGCGCGCGATGGGTGATCGTTGGGCATTCCGAATGCCGGCACCTCGCCCAGGAGACCGACGAGCTCGTGCGGGAAAAGGCCGAGCGCGCGCTTGTCGCGGGGCTCGCCGTCATCGTGTGTGTCGGGGAGTCGCGTGAACAACGCGATCGCGGCGAACAGGACATGATTGTCCTGTCGCAGCTGCGTGGCTCGCTGCCGAGGCTGCCCGGCGGAAATCTGGCCATAGCCTATGAGCCGATCTGGGCGATCGGAACGGGATCCACACCGACGACAGCGCAGATCGGGCAAATGCATGCGCACATTCGGGATGTCCTTGTCCAACTCTACGGCGAGCCGGGCGATTGCCTTCCCATCTTGTACGGCGGATCGGCAAGCCCGGCCAACGCGTCCCAACTTCTTTCGATAGACGGGGTGGATGGGTTGCTCGTCGGGGGCGCCAGCCTTTCGGCCAACTCCTTCCTGCCCATCGTGGAGGCAGCGGCGATGCTCGCGCCCCAGGTGTCGATGACAACAAACCGCAGCAGTGCGGCGCATTGAACAATGAGAGTGAGGGGAAATGAGATCGTGAGGATTGCAGCTATCGCAACGATAAGCTTGGCCAGCATGAGCGTCGCGCTGAGCAGCACGCCCGACAAGGCGCTCGCTCGAACCGACGCCAAGGTCAACTCGCTCCCCCGCTATCTCGAGACACCGTCAGGGCAAAAACCGCGCGTCGTCATCACTGCCGATCCGGAACTCGACGATTCGAACTCGATGGTCCGCTATCTGCTCTACAGCACGGACTTCCGCACCGAAGGCTTGATCTACGCCAGCAGCGAGTTCCATTGGAAAGGGGACGGCAAAGGTACGAAGTTCAGCATGCCTGGTCGCGAATACACCAGGTTCGGACTGAAACTCTGCCCCTGCACCTCGTATCGCTGGGCGCCAGGCGAACGCTTCATCGACAACGCGGTGGAAGCTTACGCCAAGGCCTATCCCAATTTGCGCGTCCACGATCGCGACTATCCGACGCCGGCCTTTCTCAAGTCCAAGATACGGTGGGGCAATGTCGATTTCGAAGGCGAGATGTCGAAGGACACGCCCGGCTCCGATCTGATCAAGTCGCTGTTGCTCGATAACGAGGAATCGCCGGTTTATCTCCACGCTTGGGGCGGGCAGAGCACGATCGCGCGCGCGCTCAAATCGATCGAAGAGCAATATAAGGGCACGCCGCAATGGGCAGCGATCCGCGCCAAGGTGATCCGCAAGGCCGTCATCCATCCGTCGGGCGAACAGGACAACACCTATGCTGAATACATTAAGCCCAACTGGCCGGAAATCCGCTACCGCCATCAGGCTGGCGGCGTTCCGCTCACCTACAATGCCCAATCGATGGTGAGCGCGGAGGACGCTGCTTATTTCACCGCCGACTGGATGCGCACGAACGTTGCCAGCAAGGGACCACTCGGCGCATTCGTCCGGCTGTGGGGCGACGGCAAGCAAATGGTGAAGGGCGACATCTTCGATTATTTCGGCATCGCCAACACTAGCGCGGACGAGCTCAAGAAGCAGGGCTATATCGTCTGGACACCGCCGCGCCCGCAAGGCGAGTTCCTCGGTGAAGGCGACACGGGCACCTATCTCAACCTGCTCGACAATGGGCTGCGCGGCTATCGCGGCGACAGTTTCGGCGGATGGGGCGGCTATCTTGTCCGCGACCCCGAAGCGTATGCAGCGCAGATGAAACTGATGATGGCGGCGTTCATGCAGGGCGGAACGGCGGCGGGGCCGCGCCCGCCGCGCCCGACCCACCCGTTCCTCGCCGCCGCCGAGCGCGATTATGCCGCGCGCTTCATCTGGGCGACAACCTCGGGCTATAAGGCCGCCAACCACAACCCGCGCATCACGCTGCGCACTCCCCGCCAGCTACAGGCCAGGCCCGGCCAGGAACTGAAGCTTTCAGCGACGACCAGCGATCCGGACGGAAACCAGGTGTCGGTGCGCTGGTGGCAATGGAAGGACGCCGGCAGCTATGCCGGCACGGTGCCGCTAGTGAACGAGGTGGGGTCGGCCACGAGTTTGCGCGTCCCGGCCGACGCCAAACCGGGTGACGAGATTCAGATCGTCGCCGAGGCGACCGATGACGGCACGCCGGCGCTCACCCGCTATGATAAGGTCGTCATCACGGTCGCGCGCTGAGTGACGCGGCCGGAGCGATGACGTCGCTCCGGCCGTCGCAGCATCGAGCGGTGGCTCACCATCCGAAAATCCGCGGTTTCAACGTGACGGCGCGGGTCTCGACCGACGTGGCCGCGTCTTTCGACAAGGCAATGTCGTAGCTGCCCCCCGCGACCCGCCACCGACGCCGTCCGGTATCGAAGTTGGCGAGCAAACGGGGGTCAATTGTCAGCGTCACGGCTCGGCTCTCTCCGGGCTTCAGCGACACCCGCTGGAAGCCGAGCAGGCGTGCGGCAGTCCTGCCGCCGATTGCCTGCAAATAGAGCTGCGGCACGTCGGCCCCTTCCCGCTTGCCGGTATTGCGGACGGTGAAGCTTGCCGTCACCGCCTGGCCACTGGTCACGCGCAGGTCGGAATAGGTGAAGTCGGTATAGCTCAATCCATGGCCGAATGGGTACATCGGCTTGAGCGACTTTTTGGCGAACCAGCGATAGCCGATATCCGCGCCTTCGCTCAGGTTGACGGTGACTGGCGTGCCCTCTGGGGTCCCATAGCTCGGCACCGTCGGGCGCGGCAATTGCTCGACCGCTGCCGGAAAGGTGATCGGCAGATGGCCGGAAGGGTTGACCTTCCCGGTCAGCACCTCGGCGATGGCCTGCGCGCCTTCCTGCCCGGGATACCAAGCCGCCATGATCGCCTTCACCTTGTCGCGCCATGGCATCGCGATGGGGTTGCCGGTTTCGAGCACGACAATAGTGTTGGGATTGGCCGCAGCCACCGCCTCGACGAGCGCGTCCTGGCCATAAGGCAGCCCGAGATCGGGCGAATCGAACCCTTCGGTCTCATATTTGCGCACGAAGACGATCGCGACATCCGACCGCGCGGCGAGTGCGGCGGCGTCCGATGGGTACAGCCCGGGATTGAATATGACGGCGGCCTGTGGCGCCTCCTTCTTGATCGCATCGAGCGGCGCTCCGGCGAACCAGCGCTCGGTGCGCCAGGCGCTCATCTGGCCGGCGCCGCCGATCGGATTGCTGTATGACCAGCCCTTGGCCGGCAGGCCCTGCGACGATCCGCCACCGGATAGGACGCCGATCTGCGCCTTGTCACCGATCACGGCGATCGACCTGGCTGTCGCGGCGATCGGCAATGCGCCGTCGTTCTTGAGCAAAACGATACCCTGGCGGGCGATCTCCAATGCGGTCGCAGCCCCCTCCGCCGCATCGACCGCGGCTGCCGGCGCGGCGTCGGTCACGCCGGCCATCTTCATCGAACGCAGGATGCGGCGGACCATGTCGGAAAGGCGTGCATGACTGAACGATCCGTCGACCAATTTCGCTTTCAAAGGCGCATCGAACCAGACTTGCTCGTCGAGTTGCTCGCCCGATTCCTGGTCCAGTCCCTTGACCGCGAAGTCAGGGCCGCGCACCGCGCCCCAATCGGACATCACCCAGCCGCGATAGCCCCATTCCTTCTTCAGGACGGTGTTGAGCAGATAGTCGCTGCCGCAGGCATGGTCGCCGTGAAGCAAATTGTACGCGCACATCACCGAACCCGGCTGCCCGAGTTCGATCGCGATCTGGAAGGCAAGCAGATCGGATTCGCGGCCGGCGGCCTCATCGATCGTCACATTCCAGCTGTGACGATTCGTCTCGTTCGAATTGAATGCGAAATGTTTGACGGTCGAGATTACGCCAGCATCTTGCGTGCCGCGAATGGCGGAACCGGCGATGACACCCGATAGGAGCGGATCCTCGGACACATATTCGAAATTGCGGCCGTTGTGCGGATCACGGACGAGATTGACGCCGCCGCCGAGCAGCACGTTGAACCCATGCGCCCTGGCTTCGCGGCCGACCAGATTGCCGCCGCGATAGGCGAGCTCCGTATTGAAGCTTGCTCCCAGCGCCAGCGACGAGGGCAGCGCCGTCGCGGTATCGCCGGGCCGTACGCCCATCGGATTGGTAACGCCGAGACTTGCGTCCGTCTCGCGCAGTGAAGGCACGCCGAGACGCGGCACACCGGGGATATAGCCGGCGCCCGGCACCACGTCGCTCGGCCAAGGAGCCTCCGCTTTAGATCCGAACCCCGGCAGTTTTAGCGCCATGAACCCGTGAATGAGCGAAAAGCGCTCCTCATCGGTCATCCTGGCTTCGGTCTCGGCAGCCCAATGATCGGCTGCCGCTTCGCGCGCCGCTGGGCTACTGCCCGTCACTTCGCGGGCTGTCGTCAATTGTGGCGTCGCAATGCCGAACGCCAAGCACGTTCCCACCAACATCAAGCTCTTGCGCATGGTCGATCCTCTCCGGTGGCGCCCGTGACGGGCGCGTCGTTTGCAGTGAATGTTGGCCGCCGGCAGCGATTCAGTCGCCAAACAGCGCCGCGCGCGCGATATCGAGTGCGCCGACCGCGTCCTGCCGTAGCTGCGCAGCCTTGAGCCCTTCGACATCAAGCCGGTCGAGCGCCGCTTCGATCCGCTTCAGAAAGCGGATCGCGCTATTGGCGGTAGCCACGCAGTCCTCGCGGAAGGGGAATTGGTCGAGTTGCCACACGCCCTCCCACCCGTTCTTGCGCAGCGTCCAGAAGAATTCGAACAACTCGACCGGATGGACCGAGCCAGCGATCATGTCGTCGTCCCAGCCGCGCATATTGTCGTTCACGTCCATGCCGAACAGCCGGCCATGATCGATCGCCAGCTGCGCCGCGTCGGCCGGAGATTCGCCGCCGTAAAGTGAATGACCGAAGTCGAGCAGGATGCCGACATTGGGCAGCCCGATCCTCTCTATGCCGAGCAACGTGCGTGCGACACTGTCATAACTCATGTGCACACGCGGTTCGCGCGGTTTGTATTCGATGACGAACTTGAGATCCGGATTCTGGCTTGCCAGTTCCGCCACGCCGTCCACCGACAGTTTCCAGATCTCGCGGTGGTCGACCTGAAACGGATAATCCCAGCCATCCTGGCCGGGCCATAGTTTGACATAGTCGGCACCGAAATGGCGCACAATCTTCGCTGCTTCGTTGCCCATCTCGTTGGCAAGGCGGCGAATGCCCGGGTCGGGATTGGTGAAGGCGCCCCTGGCGAATTGACGGGTATAGATTTCAGGGGTGATGCCGATCACCGACAGGCCGTTTCGCTCGAGTGCGGCATCGATCTCGCCCAGCGACACACCGCCACCCGGGAACGGGAAGTTGATGTCGACAATCGTGAGATCTTCGACCTGACCGGCAAGGTCGATCATCTCGATCAAGGAGCGGGCCGGCCCATAGCCATCGGTGGCATAGCGATCGACATAGGTGGCGAAATGCCAGATGCCGGCCCCAAAGCGTTGCTTGGTCATTGTCAGAACCTCATTTCGAGCCAGGTGAAGCTGGCTCGGCAGCCAGCGCGAAATCCTTAAGCCCAGCGGCATTGGAGCGGTCGACCAGATAGCAATCCATCAGCAGCTTTTCGGGCTGGCCGGTCTTACCGGTCTTGAGAAAGCGATCGATCAGTTCGACGGCATACTGCGCCTGGCGGCGGGCCGGTTGCAGCACGGTCGCGAGCATCTTTCCCGAGCGGATCGCGTCGCGCGCGTCATTCGACCCGTCGAACCCGACCACCAGGACGTCGCCGCGACCGGCACTTTGCAATGCGGCGATCGCCCCCATGGCCATCGTATCGTTACCGGCAACGACCCCCTTGATCTCGGGATGCGCCTGCAGCACCGACTGCGTGATCGAAAAGGCCTGCGCTTGATCCCAATTGGCTGATTGGCGCGAAACCATTTTGAGCGACGGATATTGGTCCAGCACGTCGTGAAAGCCGCGCGACCGGATCTTGGCATTGGTGTCGGATTCGCGCCCGACCAATTCGAGATAGCTCCCTTGCCCCAGCGCGTCGGAAAAGGCCTGTGCACCGAGCGTCGCGCCCTGATAATTGTTGGAGACGAGCTGCACCGAAGCGACGCCGCGGGTCGCTATCTCGCGATCGATGAGGAAGACCGGGACGCCGGCGGTCTTGGCACGCAAGACGGCAGCGACGCTGGCATCGGCACCGGCATTGTCGAGAATGATCGCCGCGGCGTTACGCGCGATCGCGTTGTCGATCAGCTGGCTTTGCTTGAATGCGTCGTCGTCATGCGAGAATTTGAGCGTTTCATAGCCGAGAGCCTTGGCGCGTTCCTCGGCACCCACCGCTTCCTGACCGAAAAACGGATTGTCGAGCGACGGCGTGATGATGACGATCAGCTTCGACCGTCCCGCCGTCGGTATCGCCAACAGGCAGATCGCCGCCAGTGCGACGATCAGCGCTCCCACGATGAGAAAGAGGCGGGAGCGCGATGCTGTCATGCAATAATTACCTCGATCCCGGCATCGAGGAAGGCACGATGATCCTCGTCGCGGATGCCGGTATCCGTGATGAGGACGTGAATGTTGTCGATGCCGCCAAGCGAAGAGAACGACGTCTTGCCAATCTTGCTCGAGTCCGCGAGCAAGTAGACGCGCGATGCGGTCTCGATCATTGCCCGCTTGACGGTGATGTCGGCGATAGCCGGAAAGGTCAGGCCCGCCTCGAAGGACACGGCGGCCGTGGCGAGGAACAGCTTTTGCGCGAACAAGCCCTTGAAATAATCGGCCGATCGCTCGCCCGACAACGACAGCGTCGGCGGCTTGAACTGCCCACCCGGCATATGCACCGTACAGGTCGGCATCGCACCGAGGATCAGCGCTATGTTGAGCGCATTGGTGACCACCGTCAGGTGTTCGCGATCGATCAGATTCATTGCGACTTCGGTCGTCGTCGAACCGGAATCGAGGATGATCGTCTCGCCGTTCTCAACGAGAGCCGCCGCGGCTCGGCCGATGCGCCGCTTCTCGTCCATGTTGACAAGATGATGCAACGCCATCGCGCGCACTTGCTGCGGGACGGACTTTAAATATGCCCCACCATGTTCGCGCACGATATGCCCCTCGGCCTCGAGACGCTCGAGATCCTGACGGATGGTCACCTCGGAGACTGAAAAGGCCTCTGCAAGGTCGCGAACGCGGGCGCTGCCTTCCTCCTGCAACCAGGCGAGCATCTTCATGCGCCGCGGCTCGGCGAGCAGCGAACTGCCGGTCACCACCCGTCGCCCGCCCTTGGAGTACGCCGCACTGCCGGCGGACGGTGCTTCGGTTTTCTGGGTTTTGCTTTGACGAGCCATGGTCATCCTCGATTACTTGCGCCGCCGAGGCGGCCTTGAAGCTGATCGAGTATCACGGCTGCAACGATAACCGTACCCTTGATGACCATCTGCCAGAATTCGCTGACGCCCATCATCACCATGCCGTCGCTCAGCGTGCCGATCACGCAGGCACCGATGATCGTGCCGCCGATCGTCCCGCGGCCGCCGGCCAGCGAGGCGCCGCCGAGCACCACGGCGGCGATCGCGCTCAATTCGAACGTCTCGCCGCTCGCCGGGTGCGCGGAAACCAAATCTGACGCGACCAGCGCCCCGACAAGGGCGGCGCACATTCCGGAAATCACGTAAACGACCGTCTTGATCCGGTTGACGCGTACGCCGGACAGCATCGCCGCCCGGGCATTGCCGCCGACGGCGTAGACATAGCGACCGAACGGCGTGCGCGCCGCGACGAAGGCGGCCAGGGACGCCAACACGATCATGATGACGACCGGCGTGGGAATGCCCAGAACACGGCTGGCACTGAGTAGCGGGAAACCCTCATTGCCGAGTTCCGGATCGCCGACCAGATTGGGAAAGGTGGCGCCCCCCGACAATAGCAAAGCCGCCCCGCGTGCGATGTAGAGCATGCCGAGCGTGGCGATGAACGGCGCGACGCCGAAGCGCGTGACCAGCGTGCCATTCGCCAACCCGATCGCACCGCCCAGGAGCACGACCACCAGCAGCACCAGCGGCACCGACGGGTAGATGACCAGGCCGAGCATCGTCAGCGTCAACCCGTTGAGGATAAGCGATCCCGCCACCATCCCGGCGAGGCCGACGATCGAGCCTACCGACAGATCGATGCCACCGGTCAGAACGACATAGGTCATCCCGATGCCGAGTACCGCGATGATGGCGATGTGCTTGGCAGTGATCAGCAAGCTGCCGACCGACAGAAAATGCGGCGCCAACACGGCGAAAAACACGAACACGGTCAGCAAAGCGATCAGCGCGCGCAGGCGGATAAGCGCCGCTATCGGGGATGAGCGTCCCGGACTAACCAAGCTGGTGGATGTGGTCGCCATGATCGCCTTCAAGGGAAGCTATGGGTGGCGAGCTGCGATTGATCGTCGCGCTCGAGGGGAACATTGTTGGCGGCGCGCACCAGCATGGTTTGGTCCGCGCCGGAGGTCGCAAGGCTGGCCGTAACGCGGCCAGCCGCCATGACGACGATATGATCGGCGATGGTCAGCGCCTCGATCAGGTCCGACGTCGTGAACAGGATCGCGATGCCATCGGCCGATAGCGCGCGCATCGCCTCAAAAACTTCCGCGCGGGCACCGACATCGATGCCGCGACTTGGCTCGTCGAGCAGAATGGCGGCGGGTCCGCGCATCAGGCATCTCCCGATCACCACCTTTTGCTGATTACCGCCCGACAGCGCAGCGATCGGCGTTTCGCCGGACCGCGCCTTGATGCCGAGCCGGCCGATCATGCGATCGACTGCCTGCGCCTCCGCCCGTGGCGACAATATCCCTCGCGGCGCGAGACGCGACAAAAACGACAGACTCAGGTTGGAGCCGACGTGCAGGTTCGGAAACAAGCCCTCGCGCTGCCGGTCCTCGGGCACGAGGAGCAGGCGCTGCTCGACGCGCTCGGCGATCGACAGCCCATCGATCCGCACGCCGTTGAGACGTACGACGCCCTCACCTGCTCGTGCCCCACAGCAATATTCGAGCAACTCGGTGCGCCCCGCGCCGAGCAGCCCGTAAATCGCGACGATCTCGCCTGCCCGTGCCCTCAACGACACCTGCTCGACGAGCGCCGCACCGTCGGGACGCCGCACCGTTACCTCTTCAATCTCAAGCACCGGAGCACCTGGCGCACGCGTCGAGACGCGGGGCGGCAGCACGCCATCCTCGCCCAGCATGTGCTCGACGATCCACGGTATCGAGGCCGCGGCGACAGGGACCGAAGCGACAACCGCGCCATCGCGCATCACCGTGATATGATCACCAATTCGCATCAACTCCTCGAGCCGATGCGAAATGTAGACGATGCCCACGCCGTTGCGCTTGAGCTCGGCGATGATCTGGAACAACGTCGTCACCTCGCTCTCGCTGAGCGCCGAGGTCGGTTCGTCGAGGATCAGGATGCGGGCATCCTCGACCAGAGCGCGGGCGATTTCCACGATCTGTTGCTGGCCGATGCGCAAGTCGCCGACCAACGTGTCGAGACCGATATCCGCCCTTAGCCGTTGCAGCACTTCCGCCGCCCGCGCGCGTTCGGCAGGCCGGTCGATCTGGAAGCCCCTGCCCGCATTGCGGCCCAGGAAGATGTTTTCCACCACCGACAGATTGGGGCAGAGATTGAGCTCCTGGAACACGATTCCGATACCTTGGCGCGCGGCATCGCGGACCGATCCGAACGTGACCGGCGTGCCGTCGAGCAGCAATTCGCCCTGGTCGGCCTGCTCGACGCCCACCAGGATCCGCATCAATGTCGATTTGCCCGCGCCATTCTCGCCGATCAGCACATTGACCGCACCGCCAGAGACGGTGAAGTCGACCCCGCGCAAGGCCTGGGTCGCCCCGTACGATTTGACTATCCCCCTCGCCTGCAGCGCGACCGGGGTTGAGGGTGCAGCAGCCGTCACGGCGCGCGAGCAGCGTCGTCAGCCGCGATCGACACCGGCGTCACCACCAGCGGATCAGCAGCACGGCGGATATTGGCAACCCCGACGAAGCGGATATGGCGCCCAGGCTGCACTTGACCGAGCATTGGCTTCAATCCGGTCAGCGCCCTGGCCGTCAGCGCCCGGCCGACCTCGGCGAATGCCAGCTGATCGGTGAAATCGTTGAACGTGACGAAGGGCAGCGCGTCGCGAATGGCCGTTTCCGACACGACCGGACCGGTCTGGAGGCGAATCACACGACCGGGCGCCGCGCCCGGCAGTGCCACATCGATGCCACCGCGGGGGGGAGCGTTGTCGACCTTTTCGACGACGCCGTCACCGCTGACAACGAACGTCCACGCCGACCCCTCCCCGACGCGCCGTCCCAAGATCGCCCCGGCTTTGTCGAGATCGGCGTCGACCGCGGCGATCACATTGGACACCGGTCTGGCCTTGTCATTGATCGCAGGGACAACTTTTGACGCCCAGATCGCGTCGACATAATGCTGCGCGTCAAAGTCGCCCCCGCGGCGCGCACGAAGCGCGCGATCTTCGTCGATCGTGACGACTTTACAGCCCGCCAGCGCATACAATCCAGCCAAGGCGACCATAAGGCTCGCGGTGCTTTTCAGCTGCCGGATCGCGATTCCGTTCAAGACGCCTCCCCTATCATACCCTTAGCACTTGCTTTCGGTATTTTTCACTTTTCGATGCTCGTGATTTGGCGTTTTTGCTCTAGCTTGTCAAACAGTCAAGTAGCCCAAGGCACTCCCGCTTGGCAGCGAGCCCATTCGATTTCGCCGCAAAACGAAAATAATCGAAATATTTTGCTTGCGGCTGCGCCACAGCGGCCATACGTTGCCTGTTCGAGAGGAGGGGAACGTTGCTACAGAATTCGGTCGCGTCGCGGCAGGCAGATCGTGAACAGCTCATCACTATGCTGCGACGACGCGCGACGTTGATGCGGCGACGGAGCATCCAGATGGTGTTCGAGGCAGGGCAAGGACATCCCGGGGGAGATCTGTCCGCCACCGACATCCTGGCCACGCTCTATTTCGGCATTCTGCGTTACGACCCTCACGAACCGCGCGACCCCGCGCGCGACCGGTTCGTCATGAGCAAGGGTCATTGCACCGGAGCGCTGTACACTGCGTTGGCGGGTGCGGGCTTCTTCCCGGAGGAAGAACTGTCAACCTACCTGAAGCCGAACTCGCGGCTGAACGGGCATCCGAACCGCACCTACCTGCCCGGAGTCGAGACCAATACCGGCCCCCTGGGCCACGGCCTGCCCGTGTCGGTCGGGATTGCCATTGCCGGGCAGATCGACGCGGCGGACTATCGCACTTTCGTCCTGACCGGCGACGGCGAACTGCAGGAGGGCAGCATGTGGGAAGCCGCGATGCTGGCCGGACATCGCAAACTCGACAAGCTCACCGCCATCGTCGACCGCAATCGGCTGCAGCAAGGCGCCCGCACCGAAGAGACGAACTCGCTCGAACCGCTAGCCGACAAATGGCGCGCCTTTGGCTGGGATATCATCGAGGTCGATGGCCACGATCATGCGGCATTGTTCGATACGCTCGGGGCACCCGCTGCCGGAAAGCCACGTTGCGTGATCGCTCATACGATCAAGGGGCAAGGCATCTCTTACATGCGCGACCAGGCAGGCTGGCATCACGGCGTGCCGAATGCCGAACAATATGCCCAGGCGCTCCGAGAATTGACCCTAGAGGAACCCGACGCGTGAGCGCAGCGCCTGCCCTTTCAGCCGATATGTTCGATTGCCGCGATGCTTATGTGCAGACGCTCGAAGCCTTGGCGGCAAGCGACTCCAGGATCGTCGCCGTCGTCAACGACAGCGTGGGATCGAGTAAGCTCGGCAAGTTCCGCGATCTGTTTCCGGATCAACTCGTCAATGTCGGTATCGCCGAGCAGAATATGGTCGGCGTTGGCGCCGGGCTCGCAAATGGCGGCAAGGTCCCATTTGTGAGTGGCGCCGCCTGCTTCCTGACCAGTCGTGCGCTCGAACAGATCAAGGCGGATATCGCCTATAGCCACGCCAACGTGAAGCTGTGCGGCATTTCCAGCGGCGTCGCTTATGGCGAGCTGGGCGCGACGCATCATTCGATCGAGGATCTCGCCTGGTTACGCACGATGCGCGAGCTCACCGTGATCGTGCCGGCCGATCCTTCCGAGACCGCGGCGGCGATTCGCGCTGCCGCCGCGTTCGAAGGGCCAATCTTCATCCGGATCAGCCGGATGCCGGTGCCCGAGCTGGAGCATTCTGCTCCGTTTGCCATCGGCCGGGCCGAGGTGATGCGCGACGGCAGCGATATCACGATCATCGCTACCGGCACGTTGGTACATCGCGCCCTCGCAGCGGCAACGGCACTCGGCGAGCAGGGCATCACCGCACGCATCGTGAACATGGCGACGATCACGCCGCTTGACGAGGAAGCAATCGTCGACGCGGCGCGCGAGACCGGAGCCATCGTTACCGCAGAAGAACATGTCGTGCGTGGCGGCTTGGGCGGCGCGGTTGCGGAGATCGTCGCGACACGCCATCCGGTTCCGATGCGTATCCTCGGCTTCGATGGGTTTCAGCCCACGGGATCGGCCGAATGGCTGATGGCGCGTGCCGGCCTGACTGCGGACGGGATCGTCAAGGCGGCACTGGATCTGCTGAGCCAAAGGCGGGCCTGATGCCGGCCGGCACGATTCTGGCGATCGATCAGGGCACCACCAATACCAAGGCGTTGCTCGTAGACCTCGACGGAACGATCGTCGCGCGGGCCAGCCGGGCGATGACACTCTCCCATCCCCAGCCGGGCTGGGCGGAACAATCGGCGGCGGATATTTGGACCAGCGTACAACAGGTCATCGCCGACATCGTCGCCCAACGCCCCGGCGAAACGCCGGCCGCGCTCGCGATCAGCAACCAACGCGAGACGATCGTCCTGTGGGATGCCGAAACCGGCGAAGCGGTTGGTCCCGCGATCAGCTGGCAATGCCGGCGCTCGTCCGAGCGGTGCGCGGCGCTACGCGTTGCCGGGCGCGGGCCGATGGTGTTCGAACGGACGGGCCTGGCCCTCGATCCGTTGTTCCCCGCCGCGAAGCTTGCCTGGCTGCTGGACCGCGACAGATCGTTCCGCGCGCGCGCCGAGGCAGGAATGCTGCGCGCGGGCACGATCGACAGCTGGCTGCTGTGGAACCTGACGGCAGGCGCGGAACATGCCACCGACCACAGCAACGCATCGCGCACCCAATTATTCGATCTGCGCTCGCTCGCCTGGGATCCCGAGCTCGCGGCATTGTTCGACGTGCCGCTCGCGCTGTTGCCGGCGGTACGGCCGTCCAATAGCCTGTTCGGCCGGGTAGCGGGCGGGTGCTCCGCTTTGTCTCCCGGCATACCGATCCACGCAATGATGGGCGACTCCCACGCCGCGCTGTTCGGTCACCGAGTTACCCGGCCGGGCGCCGCCAAGGTGACAATCGGCACCGGTTCGTCGATCATGGCCCTGACCGAGCATTTCGTGACGTCGGCCAACGGCCTGTCGAGCACCATCGCCTGGAGCACTGGCGGCGGCGGCATACGCTTCGCGCTCGAGGGCAACATCACGGTATCCGGCCAGGCGGCGGCATTCGCCACCCAATTGCTCGGCGTCGCCGATGAGGATGCATTGTCCTCGCTCGCTCAGACGGTCGAGCATGCGGGCGGCGTGGTGTTCGTGCCGGCGCTCGCTGGGCTGGGCGCACCTTACTGGCAGGATCGTGCCCGCGGACAGATTACCGGCATGACGCTGGCAACCACGCCCGCCCATCTTGCGCGGGCGGTGTTCGATGCGATCGCCCTGCAGATCGCCGACGTCTGCCAGGCGATGGAAGCCGATATCGGCGGCGCGTTGACCGGAGTCTCGGTCGATGGCGGAGCCACGCGCAATGATTTCCTGCTCCAGCTGCTGGCCGATCTCCTCGACCGCACGGTCACGCGCCAAGCACATGCGGAGGTGAGCGCGCTTGGCGCGGCGAGAATGGCCGCCGAAGCGCTTGGATTCGCGTCAGGCGCGAGCGAGGCCGATCAAGGGACCACCTTCCGGCCGACGATCGACGCGGCGCGATGCCGGGACATTCATGATGCGTGGCATGCTGCGGTTCGCCTCGCGATTCATGCCGGCCAAGCGTAGCGTCGATCCATGACAGCACGCGGAGCCAGCACCTCGGCGGCCACGATCGAGAACGCGATCGGCACTGCGCGCGACGATCATATCTGGATCTTCATCGTCGAGCACTGAGCCTTCTGTCCGGTTTGCCTGTGATTTTCTGTCCGGGCGCCGGCATCGCGATTTGCTGCGGCCCCGGCGATGTGGATGCCCACTCCTGCGCCGCCTGGGCGTGTTGCACCAGGCGCGCCCGGGGATCTCCAAAAAAACCCGCCGGTTCGACCAGAACCGGCGGGTTTTTTTGGGGAGGAAGTTAGAATTTGGTTCGGAAGCCGAACTCGAACAACCGGCCGAGTGTCGACCCGTTCGCGTAGCCGCTGCCCGAATTCTTCCAGGGCGGGTTGGTATCAAACACGTTGTTGACGTTCAGCGTCAGCGAGGTCGACTTTATCAGCCCGAGCTTTTCCAGATCGAGCGCAGCGTAGAAATCGACCGTATCGAAACTACCGACCCTCGATTGAGTCGGATCGAACAGGATCGGGTATCCGCCACTGTGGGTGAGAGTCGCCCGCCCTGTCACCGGACCGACCTCTGCACCCAGCATCGCAATGAAGTTGAAGCGGCCAAAACCATTGTCGAGCAGCTCGGTATAGACGCCGTTGTTCGACGGGCTCGAGTTCCGGTGCAGCGTATAGGTGCCGCCGAAGCTGGCATTGATCGAACCGAAATCGGTCGGCTGATTCAACACGACATTGAAGTCGATACCGTCCTGCTTCAAGCGGCCACGGTTGTAGCGACGCAGATCCAGAATCGAATAGACCGAGCCGTAGGTATTGTAGAGGAAGTTCAGCGACGGGAAGTTGTCCGGTCGCAAGCCGCCTGAAAAAGCATTGACCTGCGCCATCGTCGGGTTGCGAATGAAGAAGGGCGCATTGAGCGGGTCGTTATACCAAGCCGTGCCACCGAAGCCGCCGGCATTGACGCTGATGATATCGGTGAAATCGATATTATAGTAAGTCGCGCTGAAGGTCAGCGTCGGCAAGAAGGTCGGCGTGAAATCCGCGCCGAGCGACCAGGTGTGCGCCTTTTCGGGACGGAGCGTCGAGCTACCACCGGAAATCCAGATGACCGGCAACCCGCCGGCATAGCCAACTGCCGTTGTTGCCGAGATACGCGCATCGACCGCACCGACGGTGTCCGCCAGACTCGGCGCATGGAACGACGTCCCCCAATTGCCGCGGATCGTCAGCCCCTTGATCGGGCGGTAGTTGAACCCGATCTTGGGATTGGTCGTGCCTCCGACATCGTCATAATGGTCGTAGCGAACCGAGGCAGTCAGATCGAGCGCCTGGATGCCGCCCATGGCGTTGCCCGGGCCGACGATCGGGACGAAGAGTTCGCCGAACGCCGATCCGACATTGCGCGCCCCGGATGCCGTATTGGTGAAGGGTGCTGCGGCGGTACCAAACGCGATCTGAGCCGAGATTTTCTCATAGTGATATTCGGCACCGACCGCCAAGCGCACGTCACCGCCCGGCAAGGAGAACAGCCGGCCATCACCGACCAGCCGCACCTCGGCGAGATCCTGCTTGGATGCGGAGAAATTGCTGTAATCTCGGATCGCCGCCAGGACGCCGGCATTGGTCTTGGTAACATCATACGGGTCGAGTGCCGTGGCGGTGGTCGTACCGGCGAGTGCCGCCGCGATGTTGCCGGCGTTGGCGGGATATTCGATCGTATTGTTGTAGCTATGACCGTAATTCGCCAGGCCGCGCAAATGCCAGCTTCCGCCTAAATCGGCTTCGAAGGTCGGTGTGACGCCCCAGGAGTCGAACCGGCCGGGGGCACTGCTGCCCTTGCCGAAGACGGGACCGAAATCGAAAGAAACCCTCTGGCTCGTTTCCCCGCCGACTGCCTGGAAATAGGGATTGGTGTTCGTGATCGTTCCGCTCCCCGCGAGCGTCGCTTCCATCGTATGGGTCACGCGGCGCGAGTAATAAGCGGTGATGTTCGTCGACAGCGAGTTGTTGAGCTGCTGGTCGAGCGTCACGAACACGGTGTTCCGGTTCTCGCGCGGGTAGATGTCCTGATAATCGGTCGTGCTGCAGCGGTTCGGCGACCCGGCTACCCTGCCCGGCAACGGATAATAAGTCGATCCGATCTGGATATTGCCAGGCGTGCAACTGAAGCTGCGATTGTCCGCGCCACCATGCGCTTTGAAGTTCTGCGTGACGTAGTTGCGCTCGAATCCCTGGACGTTGTTATGCCAAGCATATGAATAGGAAGCGAAGAGCGATCCAGAGCCCCAGTCCTTGCCGACGGTGATATTGCCATCCACAGTCTGGTAGCCGTCCGCGAATCCGTAACGGCCGGTCGCCGCAACCCCGTTGAAGCGCTTTGTCGTGATGAAGTTGATCACGCCGCCGATCGCGTCCGAGCCGTAGATCGACGAGCCACCGTCCGGAATCACCTCGACACGGGAAATGATGCCAGGGGGGATAATCTGAGGATCGACATAGGTCTGCAAAATCCCCGAGCCGACGACGCGGTGCCCATTGACCAGCGTCAACGTTGTGGTGCCACCCGAGGCGCCCAGACCGCGCAAATTGGTCTGCACGATCGGCTGACCGAAACCACCAGTGCCCGTGGGGATCGAATTGAAATTGCTGATCTGGGGAATCTTCGCGAGCAGGTCATTGGACGACTGCGCCCCGCTCGCGACGACGTCCTTCGCCGATACCCCAATGACATTGGTGCCCACCGGCGCGATGCCGCGCAACAGCGTGCCGGTGACGACAATATCCTTTGCGGCCCGCGTCGCCTGATCGTCGCTGCTGGACGCCTGATTATTGGGGGGGGCTGACGCACTGGGCGTCTGGTCGCTTTGCTCCTGGGGCGTTGCCGGGCTGCTCGGCGCGGACTGATCGGCTGGCGTCGTTTGCGCCAAGGCCGGACTGATGAAGCCGATCGCCAAGGCAAGCGCGCTGGCTGATTGGAAAGCAAGTCCTCGAGTTGCGATTAGCTTCATCGTTTTTCCCCTCCTGATATGACTCGATCGCACCTAGCGTCGAGCTCTGGCCGAGCGGTCCTTGGGAGGCCGCCATTGCATGGAACTTAGCGCAATGTTTTCCGAATGGCAATTGAGTACTTTCGGTTTTTTTCATATTTTCACACATCCCGCGATAAAACGAAAATCACCGACGCTGGTCTATATATTAACATATAGCTTCAATGGCTTATGACGTAGTTGAATCGCAGAGGCGCTACGGTCAACGGTAAGTGCTGCCAATTCCGCCGCTGCGCGCAGATTTTCAAAAGAGACGGCACCCGCTCAGTCGTGGCTGGCCCATGCGGTTGAAGCCCCGTACGACTCCGGGAAGAGGACGGTGGGTCTTCGCTTTCATCGACCGTCAGCCGTTACCGGGATCAACGCTGGCCCGCGCCCGGCGGCACCGAACCGGCGCGGATCCCTGCTGCCCCGCCCGCCTCAGCGCCGCCCTGCGCCCAGCTGATCGATCGGCGCGACCCTTTCACCTGGCGGCGGCGCATCCACCCGGGTCAATCGCAGCAACCCGGGCGCGATGCGAGGGGTATAGGGCTGCTCCGAGCCGGTCGTGTAACCGATCGTCGTGATCCGCATCAGCCAAGGGTCGATCAGATCGACCTTATAGGTCCCCGGCGCGATATTGATCGTCACCGGAGGATGACCGAACTTCAAGTCACCATAAGGCTCCGCCAGCGGCAACGGCTTGGCCGGCGTAGCCGGGCCGAAAAAGCCGGTGTTCCAGTCGGCCAGCTCGCGCGGTGCCGGGAAGTAGATCAGATAGTAGCTGCCGCGTTTCGCCAGCGCGCTCGGCGCAAACAGCTGGCCGGAATAACTAACGATATTGCTCGCCGGTACGAGGTCCTGGAAGGGAGCCTCGGCCAGCACGTCCTTGAGAAACGCCAGACGCGGCGGTGAATCCCCGACGAAATCGGGCGCATCGTTCGACCCAAAATAGCTTTCGCCATGCGAACCATAAGCGCCAGCCATCGCGACCGACCAATGCATATCGACGATCTCGCGGGCGCTGAAGCTACCCCAGGTAAGGCCGTTATCCCCCTCATAGCCATATTCATCGACGACCACCGGCTTGCCGATCGCGCGTGCGTCGAGCTCGAGTGCGCCTAGGTCGCGTGGCCCCTTGGCAAGCCGCTGCATCGTCACGTCCTGGATATTGACATGGGTGATCCACGGCTGACGGTTGTCGTAATAGCCGAGCACGCTGTGGTGGATACTGAGCAAATGGCCGTAGGGATCGGCGCCGCTAACGAGCTCGCCCAATCGCTTCCAGTCCTTCTGCACCTTAAACAGATCGAACTCGTTGGCCAATGTCCACCAGACGTTGTCGAACGCGGCCAGCCGCGCGACCGCATAGTGAAGATAGGCCTCATCCGCCTTGGGCCCCATGTCCGACGTATTGCCGGGACCAAGCGCCTCGGCATAGGGAATGAACAGGATGACGTCCGCCTGGACATGCTCGGCCTGCAGCCCACGCAGACCTTTTTCGACCTCGCGGAAATAGGCCGGGCTCGGCCGCGACAGATCCATCTTTCCGTCGGCACCAACTTCGAACGGCCGTGGCATGTCGCCACGATCGAAGAAATTGCCACCCAGAAGCATGAAACGCGCCTTGTTGAAGGCCGTATGCTGGAGGCGACCGAGCATCCGCTCCCGCTCCTGAGTTCCGCCGATCAACCCGCCATATTGCGTCGTACCAAGCATGAAATAGGGCGTGCCGTCGGTGTAAGCGAAGTGGTAGGTATTGACGGCGCGAACCGGCCCGCGGTCACCGGCCCGTGGCGCGGCGACTGTAAAGCTCCCGTTCTTGCCCGACAGTGCCGGGTCATTCGAGACGGTTCGGAACGTCCATCGCCCCTCCTCGCCCGGCATGATACGGACCTTCCAGACGTGCCCGCCGTCGAAGAAACCTTCAGGTCGAAACATCTTGCCGCTAGGCGACCGGAACTCCGCGCTGAGCGTCACGTCGCTGACCGGGTTGGCATAGACCTGATCGGACGACAGGGTGATCTCGCCGACATCCCAGCGAGCAACCTTGGTCGGCGCATCGACGAGGCGGGCGGCGGCAGGAGATGCGATCGCCGCCAACAACAGGCAGGCCGCAAACGCCAGCGTCCGAGAACCGAGAACCCGCATGTCACGTCTCCTTGAGCTGAAGCCTTAGCGGAAGAGCAACGGGGCGAACTCGTTCAGGTAGAGGCGCCAGTTGCGCCAGTCGTGACCGCCCGGGGATTCGGTAGCCGTGAGCTTTACGCCTTTCGACTTGAGATAACCGGTCAGTTCGATCGCGCCCGGCGCCGCGAAGTCGGTATGTCCCCACCCCCACCAGAACAGCTTGAGCTCCTTGTTCATCCTGGCGATGACCGCCTGGTCATGATCGTAGAAGAACTGGCGATCCTCTTGAGTGAACCATCCGGAACTGAAGATGCCGACATAGCGGAACGTGCCCAGGTTACCCACGATACTCGTGTTGAGCGTTTGCACTCCGCCCATCGAAAGACCCGCCATCGCGCGTCCTTCGGGTGTTTCGATCGTCCGGAAGTTGCGTTGGATGAAGGGGATGATATCCGTCATCATCTCCTTGACGAACGGCTCTTTGCCGGGGTCAGAGGTCATCACTTGATTTGCATTGGGCGTCCAGCCCGCCGGCATGACCAGGATCATCGGCTTGGCCTTTCCATTGGCGATCAGATTGTCCAAAATCTCATTGGCTCGACCTGCGGTCAGCCATGACGTCTCCGAATCGCCACGCCCATGCATCAAATAAAGCACGGGATAGGCGCCTTTGCCCTTGTCGTAGCCCGGCGGTGTGTAGATCATCAGCCGGCGGTCGATTCCACCCAAGGTTGACGAGATGAAATGCTGCTCGACGACCGAACCGTGGGGCACGTTGCGATGCTCCGAGAAATCGCCCGGAACGATCAGCAAACTGTTCTGGCTAGCGTGCTGCGGCGACATCTCGGTATTGCGCGGATCCAGCGTTACGACACCGTCGACGACGAAGAAGTAGCGGTACGCTCCAGGCCGGATCGGCTCTGTTGTGGTTCCGGACCAGACGCCATCAGCGCCTTTCACGAAGTTCACGACCGGGGTTGGCCCGGCGGTCATGTCGCCTGGCGGCCCCATCACCGCGTTAGCCTGAGTGATGAACTCACTGCCGAGCGTCACCGTCTTGGCATTGGGAGCACCGATGCGGAAAGTAACGCGGCGATCAGGCAAAACCTCGGGCGAAATGACCTCCGCAGCCTGGACACCGCGATTGACAACGATCGGCGGCGTCGGCCGCGACTGCGCCATGCCGACGCCCGGCAGCGACATTGCCGCGAGCGAAAGCGACCCAAGCATCTGGCGAATTTTCATCTCATTCCTCTCCCTGGTCTCGCGCTGAATCCCCGGTTAGCGCCGGACGTATTCCGCTCTCAGTGGACGATCAGGCCAAGGAGGCGATTCGTCAACGATAATCTTCGATTTCATTTCGTTTGGTTTCACATGCCTTGCCTTGAACCGGCATAGATGAAGGTTATCGCCGACGATCGACGGCGTTACGTGCGGTTTCGCTGCGCTGATAGGGGGATGACGATGAAGGTCTATCAGTGCTTGTTGCTCTGCGCCTTGCTGGCAGCGCGCGCCGCAATCGTGCCCATCCCTTCGCAAGATGGCGCGTACAAATGCTAGCCGGCGGACAGCATCGTCCTTTCCGCGAAGCGGCTCATATTGCCACGCCGACCGGCTGACCCGATCAGTCTGCAAGCACGACGCTCGGAGAAGCCGTGGTCGGCCATCAGCTTCTCCACCGCAGCGTAGCGATCCGCAGACCGGGTCAGTTTTTTCCCAGCAGATCCTTCAGCGCCGACACGTCCAGCATCGACTCCGCCAGCAGCTTCTTCAGCCGCCGGTTCTCATCTTCCAACGACCGCAACCGCGTCGCTTCCGACACGGTCATGCCGCCGTACTTCGCCTTCCAGTTGTAGAATGTCGCATCGCTGATTCCGTGCTTCCGGCACAGATCGGCGGTTTTCACGCCAGCCTCATGCTCACGCAGCACGCCAATGATCTGATCCTCGGTAAAACCGCTTCGCCGCATCGCTCGTCTCCATCTGACGAGCTAACTTACCAATGGCATGATTTCCGGGGAGCGGGTCACCAGAATGGGACGCATAGCGGTCGCAAGCCGTGCCACGTCGCTTCAATAAATCTTTGCCCGAGCGGTGGGCAAAATGTGGGGTGACAACCAGCCGGTCGAGATATTTGCAGCTAAAATCAATCTCATAGAGGAGATCCTGAGATTCCTCCCGCGATGCCGAACTTTCTCGATTCGAACTGCAGGATCTCTCTACCGGCGAGAATTCCGCATTGCCTGTGTTGAACTGGGTGCTTACCCGCGGGCACTAAGAAAAAGAGAGTGTGAGTGCAGCGATGGAGAGCGACGATTTTCGCGCTGGCAAGGCAGAGGGTTTGCGGCAGGCCCTGGAGGTTGTCGAAGCCTTGTTCGCGGCGGAAGAACTTAAGCTGGATTTGCGTGCGCCCTACGCCACCCGTTCGGCTCGCCGCACGCGATGGCAGGCCTATCGAAATGCAGCTTCGAGGCTGCGGACAACGCTCAATCGAGCGTCACGAAACACACCTGTCTCCGCCGCCATCCAAGTCAAACTAAAGCGGATGGGGTTGTAGCGAATCGGGCCGAGAAAGCCCGCTTCGTCCTGGGTTCGAGTCCGAGCATGGGAACGATTTTTGGGGTGGGACCACGAAGGGGCCACGAAAATCGGGTTGGCCCACAACCCGAGGATTTCTGCGGGTTTCAGGATCAAGTGTGAGTCCTGTAGGCACATATGGGCGCTGACCCTTGGTCGCTAATTTTTGCGATACGTTCAAAAGACCGAACCTCCATCGTCCGGAGGGGTTCGCGCCAGACGGCAACACCGCCAGCCAGTATTGACCGGGATGCATCACCATCGGAGCGTCCACAGGCGTCACGAGCCCAGCTTATAAAAGGCGGCCGCATTATTGTAGAAGATGTCGCGCTTCTGCTCATCGGTCAGGAACGTCGCCGCCTCGACATGCTCGACCGCGAGCCCGATCCCGTCAGGCCAGTACATATGGTCGGACCCGAACATCACCCGTTTGCCGAAGCCGGCATCGACCAGCCGGCGCAGATAATCGTGAAAGGCCGGCCGCGGCAGCAGCCATGACAACGCACCCGTGTCGATGTTGACGTTGTCGTAGAGCATCATCATCGCCTCGGCCTCTTCGATATAGGGCCAGCCGCTGTGCATCAGGTTGACGCGCAGCTTCGGGTGCTTGTTGAGCGCGCCCTCGACCGTTTCGGGATGGCCGAACGCCGCTCGCGCCGTGCGACAGCACGGGTCGAACGTGGTTCCCGCGGGCATCGTCCCGAGATGGATCGCGACCGGCACGTCGAATTCCTCGGCGAGCGCGAGATAGGGGTCGTATTTCGGGTCGCTGATCGACAGACCGGCATATTGCGCGGTGACTTCGCCCAGCACCTTGAGCTTGCCCGAGGCAAACGCGGCGCGGAGCGTTTCGAGCGGCGGCAGCGGCGTGTCGTCCGATCCGCGGATGCCGGCGCCGGGGACGATCCGCGCGGGGTCACGGTCGTGCCACTCATAGGCCGCCTGCAGCCGGTCGCCGTCGCCACCACTGACCACGCCCTTGACGATATTGTAGCGTCGCATCTGCTCGAGACAGGCAGTGAGATGGTCCGCACCGGTGATGATCGAGCTCTTCGCGCCGGTGATCGGATTCACGATCGGCACGGGCAGCTTCATCGTGGCCGGATAGGCGTGCATGTGGACGTCGATGATCGGCTTGCGAAGAGTCTCGGCGGCGGGCAGCACCCCCGGAAGCGCGAGCGTGGCCACCGTGCCGCCGCCAAGTTTCAAGAAATCTCTGCGCGCGATCTGCATATCGTCACCCCGATCTGAAACGCGCTTTCGCGCCGTCCCGATCGGTTACCAAGCGCGCAGCCTCCGCGACATGACCTCACAGGTCATGTCGTCACGCAAAGGGGTAGGGCCTTGACTTCAGCGCTTATAATCTTCGGGCAACGATCACCCTGACCTTCGGCGGATTCCGCACCCGACCGCGGCGAAGCCGCGATCGTCGTCGGCCGGGTTCGGCTTCGCCGACCCGCCGGCCGTGCCGAGCGCTCGCGCCGCAGGCATGATCGGCGCGGAAGCATCGCTTCCGCGCCGACGCGCGTCAGTACATATGCTGCCCGCCGTTGATCGACAGTGTCGACCCGGTCACAAACCCACCATCCTCCGAGCACAGGAATGCCACGCCACGCGCGATCTCCTGCGCCTGGCCCAGTCGCCCGACCGGGATCTTCGCCACGATCTTCTCGAGCACGTCGGCCGGCACCGCCGCCACCATGTCGGTGTCGATATAGCCCGGCGCGATCGCGTTGACCGTCACGCCGGCCCGCGCGCCTTCCTGCGCCAGCGCCTTGGTGAAGCCGTGGATGCCCGACTTGGCGGCGGCATAATTGACCTGGCCGTATTGCCCCGCCTGACCGTTGATCGAGCCGATATTGACGATCCGGCCCCATTTGCGCTCGCGCATGCCGGGGAAGGTCGCCTTGGCCATGTTGAAGCAACCGCCCAGATTGGTGTCCATGACCTCTTTCCACATCTGATAGGTCATCTTGAGGATCGTGCCGTCGCGCGTGATCCCGGCATTATTGACGACCACATCGACCGGGCCGAGCTGTTCCTCAACCTGCTTCACACCCTCCAGGCAGGCATCATGGTCGCCGACATCCCATTTGAACGCCTTGATCCCAGTGCGGTCGGAAAATTCGCGGGCACGTTCGTCGTTACCGGCGTAATTCGCCGCGACGGTCATCCCCATATCCTTGAGCGCCAGGCTGATCGCCTCGCCGATCCCGCGCGTTCCGCCGGTTACGATCGCTACGCGTGCCATTCGCTTTCTCTCCTGTTGGCCCCGATTCGGGCGGTGTCGTCGGGTCGAGGCTATTGAGCGCCGGTCCACCCGGCAAGTTCCTGCGACAAGATTTCGCGAAGCATCTGTATGCCAATCTCGCTGTCATTGAGACATGGCAGATAGGCGAATTGCGTGCCGCCCGCGGCGAGATACGTGTCGCGACCCCGAATCGCTAGCTCCTCCAGCGTCTCCAGGCAATCGGCCGAAAAGCCTGGCGCGACGATCGCCACGCGTTTGATCCCCTGCCCCGGCAAACCTGCCAGCGTCGTATCGGTCGCCGGCTCGAGCCATTTGGCGCGGCCGAAGCGCGACTGAAAAGTGACGATCAACTCGCGCCCCAACGCTTCACCGAGCAAGCGCGCGGTCTTCTGGCAATGGCAATGATAGGGGTCGCCGAGCTCGAACGTGCGCGCCGGCATGCCGTGAAAGCTCGCCATCAATGCCTCAGGCTCGAAATCGAGCGCTGCGAGCGAGGCGCGCACCGACTGCGCCAGCGCCTCGATATAAGCGGGATCGTCGTGATACGGCGGCAAGGTACGGATCGCCGGCTGCCAGCGCATCGCCGCCAGTGCCTCGAACGCCTTGTCGTTGGCAGTCGCGGTCGTCGCCGCGCAATATTGCGGGTAAAGCGGCGCGATCAGGATACGATCGCATCCCGCCGCCTTCATCGCCTCCAATTGGTCGCTGATCGCGGGGGTGCCGTAGCGCATCGCCCAATCGACGGTGACGCCGGGCCACGCATCTTTCAGCGCTTCGGCCTGCGCACGGGTGACGGCGGCAAGCGGCGATCCCGCGTCGGTCCAGACCTGTCGATAGGCATGCGCCGACTTCTTCGGGCGCGTGTTGAGGATGATGCCGCGCAGGATGGGCTGCCAGGCCAACGGGGGGATTTCCACCACCCGGCGATCGGACAGGAATTCGGCGAGGTAGCGCTTCACCGCGCGAGGGCTCGCTTCTTCGGGCGTACCGAGATTGATCAGCAGCACGCCGACGCGGGGAGCGGGAATCGAGGGGTGATTGGGTGGGATCGTCATAAACCTTCGTCATGCCGGGCTTGTCCCGGCATCCACAGAGCCGCAAGCTCCAGCGCTTGGGGCGCGGTGGACCCCGGCACAAGGCCGGGGTGACGACTGAAAAGAGCGTGCATTATGCCTCTCCAACGCGCAACGGCAGACTGCGAATCCTGAATCCCGTCGCCGCTTGCAGCGCGTTGGCGATCGCCGGCGCGACCGGCGGCACCGCCAGTTCCGATACGCCACCGGGATCCGCCTCGCTCGCGATCAACTCGACCGTGATATCCGGCATATCCGCCAGCACCGGTAGATCGAGATCGCCAAACCCGCGCACGGTGGCAAGACCGTCCTTGAATCGGGTGGAGGCGCCCAGCGCCTGGGCGATGCCGAACACCAGCCCGCCCTCGATATTCTGGCGGACGATGTCGGGATTGATCTGCCGCCCGCAATCGATCGCGGCGACGATGCGGTCGATTCCGATCGTCTGATCCTCCTCGATATGCGCTTCGGCGAACACCGCGATATGGCTGCCGCGAAAGCTGTGACAGGCGATCCCTTGCCCGCTCCCCGCCACGCCGCCTTCCCAGCCGCCGAGCGCCGCGACCGTCGTCAGGCAGCGCGCCAGCCGGGCATTACCGCCTAGCATCGCGACGCGGAACGACAGCGGCTCGGTGTTGGCGGCGTGGGCCAACTCGTCGATGAAGCATTCGGTGAAGAAGCAAGTGTAGCTGTGTGCGCCCGACCGCCAATGGCCGGTCGGGATCCCGACATCCGCCGGATGATGATCGAGCGCCCAATTGGGAATCTGGTAGAAGGGCGTAGCACCGGCGACGGCATAGGCATCGCCGTTGGCGGGCAGCGCCAGTGCGGCCTGCGCCGCCTCGTCGCTCGCCAGCAACCGCGCCGCGAGTTCGTGACCGGTCGACGGCGCGGCGATCTTGGCGAGCAACCCGACCAGGCGTCCGTTCTGATCGACGCGCCCGGTCATCCGCGCCACGGCAGGCGCGCGGAAGCGGTCGTGCACGCAATCCTCTGCCCGCGACCAGGTCAATTGCACCGGCCGATCCACCGCGCGGGCGATCGCCGCCGCTTGCACCCCGGCATCCGATTCGAGCCCGATCCCGAACCCGCCGCCGATCGGCATCGGATGGACGACCACCGCATCCTCGCCGATACCCATCGCCGCCGCGACCACCGATCGCGCCAGCCCGGGGGCGAGCGTCGGCATCCACAATTCGACCGACCCGTCGCTCCAGGCCGCGGTCGCCGTTCGCGGTTCGATCGCGGCATGGAGCGCGGGCGCGGCGCGATATTCAGCGCTCACCACCTGCACGCCGCGAAAGGCGGCACCGACATCGCCGGCGGCACCGATCCGGACGCCGTCGCCGTTCAGTGCCGCGTCGAGCGCGCTACGGATCGAATAATCGCTCGCCCCGCCGACCGGCGCGGCGAAGCGCGGGGCGAGCGCGCCGAGCGCCCGGTTGGCCGCCCACCAATTGTCGGCGACGGCCGCAACCCAATACTCGCCCTCGACCACTTTCAACACGCCGCGCACGCGGTCCGCCGCCGCCTTGTCGGCACTGGCCAGCCGGCTGTCGGGCGTCGGGCCCTGGCGGATCGCCGCGAACACCATCCCAGGCAGGCGCATGTCGGCGGCGAAATTGACCGAGCCGTCGATCTTGGCCGGGCTGTCGAGCCGTTGCAGCGACTGGCCCGAAAGCCGGCCGTTTTCACCCGCGCGCAGCGGCAGCGGGTCGGGCAGGTTGCCGCCGACCGCCTCGGCAGCCAGTTCGCCGAACCGCAATTTGTCCTTGTCGTGGACGACGAAACCCTGCGCGGTGCCGGTCGCCTGCCAATCGGTATTCCAGCGTTCCGCCGCCGCTTTCTGCAGCAGCACGCGCGCCGCCGCACCCGCGTCGCGCAAATCGCCTTCGAACTGGCGAACCGAGGTCGAGCCGGCGGTCAGCATCAGTGCTGATCGCGTAACATGGCCTTCGCGTATATTCTGCGGCAACCGATCGAACACGCCTTCGAACAATTCCGATGCTGCCAGCGGATTGGCATAAAGCGGATTGAGCGGGGCCGGCTCGACCGCGACGGTGCGCCAGTCGGCGCCAAGCTCGTCGGCGACGATTTGCGGCAAGGTCGTCCAGCTTCCCTGCCCGTGCTCGGCCTGCGGCACCGCAACGGTGACATGCCCGTCCTCGCCGATCTTCAGCCAGGCGTTGAAGATGTGCTCGCCTTTCGCGGCGGTCAGGTTGGGGCCGTAGCGTCGTGGCCAGACCGTCCAGGCGACCACCAGCCCGACTCCGACGCCGCCGCCGATCAGCAGTTGGCGACGCGTCAGTCTTTTTTCGGGCGGGATGTCGTCGGCCATTACCGCTGCTCTATCGCCCGGGTGAGCAAGGGGGAAGCCTACGGGTTGGCGGTATTAATTCCCTCCCCTTCAGGGGAGGGGTTGGGGTGGGGCAGTGCCGCAAGCTAATCGTCCCTGGATAGGCCCCACCCCCAACCCCTCCCCTGAAGGGGAGGGGCTCCAGATGACTCATCCCGCCACCACCGCGCGATATTTGGCGCGCAAGCCGACCTTGTCGATCTTCTCGGTGCCTAGCCGCGGCAATGGATCGGCCGCGATCCAGATCCGAGCCGGCACCTTGAACGCCGCGATATGCTCGCACAGGAAACCCTGCAGCGCGGCTTCGTCGACCGTCTCGCCGTCATGGAAATGAACCACCGCGCCGGGCACTTCGCCGAACCGCTCGTCGGGCAGGCCGAACACCGCCGCCTCGGCGACCAGCGGGTGTTCGTAGATCGCCGCCTCGACTTCCTGGCAGCTGATATTCTCGCCGCCGCGGATGATGATATCCTTCTTGCGGTCGACGATGAACAGATAGCCGTCCTCGTCGAGATAGCCGATATCGCCGGTCAGGAAGTAGCCGTCTGGGCTGAACGCCGCCGCGGTGGCGTCGGGCCGGTGCCAATATTCGCGGAAATTGCAGATCGAGCGGATCGCCACTTCGCCGCGCTCGCCCGCCGCGACCTTGTTGCCGGCATCGTCGAGGATCGCGAGATCGACCAACGGCGCCGAGGCACGGCCGGTCGAATTGGGCTTGGCGAGATAATTTTCTCGCCAATTGCCGCAGCCGACGCCATTGGTCTCGGTCAGGCCATAGCCGATCAACGGGGCACCACCGCCCATTTCCTCCTTGATCCGGCGAACATGGTCGATCGGGCGCGGCGCCCCGCCGGCGGCGAAATCGGTCACCGTCGTCAGATCGTATTTGGCGCGATTGGGATGCGTCAGGATCTCGAAGCTCATCAGCGGCACGCCGACGAAATAGCTGATCTGCTCGCGCTCGATCAGCCGCATCGCGTCCTCGGCATCCCATTTCGGCATCAACACCAGCTTGCGGCCCATCGCAAAGCTCTGCAGCATCACCGGCACCTCGGCGGTGACGTGGAACAGCGGCACGTTGAGCAAAGTCGATGGCTGGCCCTGTGGTGGATTGCCGTCCTCGGTCGCGAAACCCAGCATCATCAGCGCCTGGGTAAGGTAATTGAGCGTCGCCTGCAGCACCGCGCGATGGTCGCTGAGCGCGCCCTTGCATTGCCCGGTCGACCCGCTGGTGAACAGGATCGTGGCGAGATCGTCGGGGCCAAGCTCGGGCAGCGCCGTCTCCACATCGCCCGCCACCCCGGCGAGCGCCTCGGGCAGCGGCTTGAAATCGTCGATCACCACGACGCGCGCGGTCAGCCCGGCAATCTCCGCCAGCCTCTTGCCACGCGGCGGATCGGCGAACACGATCGCGCATTCGACCTCAGCCAGCGCGTCGGCGAATTCCTCCGACTGCCACCAGCCGTTGAGCAGCACCGCGATCCCGCCTGCCATCAGCACGCCCATATAGAGCGTGATCCAGGACGGCGAATTGCGCATGGCGATGCCGACCCGATCGCCGCGCTTGATCCCCTGCGCCACCAGCGACCGCGCGACCCCGCCGGCCCGGTCGTACACCTGTCCGAACGTCAGCCGTTCTTCGCCGGCCACCAGGAAAGTCGTGTCGGCGTGCTGGGCGCAGAAATGCGCGAAATAATGCGCCAGGCTGGGCGGTGCCGCGGCGATCGCCGGATAGGTTCGACCGCGCACCTCGACCTCGCTCACCGCCATCGGCGCGCCGGGACCGGTCAGCTTCGCGATTCCGCCGTCCATCCGTAGATCGAGCGCACTCGGCATCGGCATTCTCTCCACCTGGTCTTTGTCGACTTGAGACCCTTACCCCCTTATGGGAGCGACAAAGCCCGGGGAAAAGCCTTGATCCTGCACGCACTGACCGCGATCGATTTCAACGACCTGCACCTCAACCCAGTGCTGCTGCACATCCATTTGTTCGGACGCGATTTATTCGACATAAAATGGTATTCGATCGCCTATATCGCCGGCATCGTCGTCGGCTGGATGTACCTGATGCGCCTGCTGCGCGCGCCCGGTGCGCCGATGGCGAAACGCCATGTCGAGGACCTGGTATTCTACGCGACTCTCGGCATCATCCTGGGCGGGCGGATCGGCTATGTGCTGTTCTACGATCCCAAGCTGTTCACCAGTTTCGGCTTCTTCAAATTGTGGGAAGGCGGCATGTCGTTCCATGGCGGCGTGATCGGCACGTCGCTCGGAATTTTCTGGTTCGCGCGACGCAGCAACCTCAGCTGGCTGCGCGTCCACGATTATGTCGCGTGCTGCGCCCCGTTTGGATTGTTCTTCGGGCGTCTCGCCAATTTCGTGAACGGCGAGTTATGGGGCAAGCCCGCCGACCCCAATCTGCCTTGGGCGATGGTTTTCCCCAATGCCGGCCCGATGCCGCGCCATCCGAGCCAGCTGTACGAAGCGATCCTCGAAGGCGTGGTGCTGGCCGCGCTGCTCGCCTACGCTTTCTGGCGGACCAAGGCGCGCTACGAGCCAGGGAAGCTCGTCGGACTGTTCCTCGTCGGCTACGGGCTTGCGCGCTTCACGGTCGAATTCTTCCGTGAGCCAGACGCCCAGTTCCAGGGCACGATCTTCGACAACGGGTATCTGCACATGGGACAATGGCTGTGCGTGCCGATGATCCTGGGCGGGATCTACCTGATCTGGACGGCCAAGGGCCGGCGCGACCGCGTCACCCCGATCGCCGGGGATGAAAGCGTCGCCTGAGATGGACGGGTCGCTACCCGATCGGCTGTCGCGCGCCATCACCATGGCGGGGCCGATCCCGTTGTCGCAATACATGGCAGCGGCCAATGCCGAATATTATGCGACGCGCGACCCGTTGGGATCGGCGGGCGATTTCACCACCGCGCCCGAAGTCAGCCAGATGTTCGGCGAGCTGATCGGGCTATGGGCAGCCGATCTGTGGCAACGGGCGGGGGAGCCTGACATTTATTGGGTCGAACTCGGCCCCGGACGCGGCACACTGACCGCCGATGCGATGCGCGCGATGGGCCGGATCGGACTCGATCCACCAGTCCATTTCATCGAAACCAGTCCGACGCTCCGCGCCCGGCAACGCGCCGCGGTGCCTTACGCAACCTGGCACGACGATATCGCGCAACTGCCCGATGACCGGCCGATCGTCGCGGTCGCCAATGAATTTTTCGACGCGCTGCCGATCCGGCAATTGGTCAAGGCGAGCGATGCCTGGCGCGAGCGGCTGGTCGCCTGTCAGGACCTGCTGTTCCTGCCGATCGCGGGCAAGGATGTGCCCGCCAGCGTGATCCCGGAAAATCTGCGCGAGGCGCCGGTCGGTTCGGTGATCGAAACCTCCCCGGCATCGGTGGCGATCGCCCGCGCGCTGGCGCAGCGCCTGATGGTGCATGGCGGCGCCGCTTTGGTAATCGATTACGGCTATGACGGTCCCGCCATCGGCGACACGTTGCAGGCAGTGAGCGGCCACCAATTCGCCAATCCTTTCGAGGAACCGGGCAGCCGCGACCTCACCGCGCATGTCGATTTCGCCACCCTGGCCGCGGCCGCTGGAGTCGAGGGCGCGCGGGTGGACGGCCCGGTCGGGCAAGGCGCTTTCCTGACTGCGCTGGGGATCGATCCGCGCGCCGAGGCGCTGACGCGTTCGACGCCGGAGCGCGCCGAGCAGATCGCCGCCGATCGTGCGCGGCTGGTCGAGGACGACCAGATGGGGACGTTGTTCAGGGCGATGGCCTGGACCGCGCGCGACTGGCCAAGTCCTGCGGGGTTCCTATGATCGAATATCGCGACGCGACGCCGGCCGATGGCGACGCGCTCGACGCAATGGCACAGGCGATCTGGATCGAGACGTTCGGGCACGGCGTCTCGACCGAAGATGCGGCCACCTATCTCGCCCAGGCCTATGGCCGCGACGGCAAGCTGCTCGCCGATTTGGCGAGCGGCGCCGCGCATTTCCACCTCGCGCTCGCGGACGGCCGCGTGGTCGGCTATGCGAAAGTCAACCCGCCCTGGCTGCCCGACGCCGAGCCCGGCGCGATGCAATTGAGCCAGATCTATGTCAGCAGCGACCAGCATGGCGCGGGCGTCGGCAAGGCGTTGCTCGACTGGGCGATCGCCACCGCCCGGGCGGAAGGCGCGACCGCACTGCTGCTGACCGTGTGGGAGGAAAACCGCCGCGCGGCGGCTTTCTATCGCAAGAACGGCTTCGAGCATGTCGGCGATTACGCGTTTGCGGTCGGCACGCAGATCGACACCGATCACATCATGCGGTTGACGCTGTGAGCGCGGCGATCGCCTATCGCGACGCGACCCCCGCCGACGGACCGGAACTCGCGGCGATGGCGCGGCGCAGCTTCACCGACACCTTCGGCACGCTCTATCGTCAGGAGGACCTCGCGCAGTTCCTCGATGCGGCGTTCGGATCGGCCGGATTGCCCGCCGACTTGACCGACCCGGCCTATCGCGTGCGCGTGGCGACCGACGGCGACACGATCGTCGGTTATTGCAAGATCGGCCCGGTCACCTTTCCTGGCGACTGGCCCGATAGCGCAATCGAGCTGCACCAGCTCTACATCCTGAGCGACCATCACGGTGCCGGTCTGGCGCCGGTTTTGATGGACTGGGCGCTCGATCAGGCACGGGCGCGCGGCGCCAGCGAGATGATTCTGTCGGTCTATATCGATAACCATCGCGCGCGGCGCTTCTACGAACGCTATGGCTTCGAAGAGATCGGCCAATATAAATTCATGGTCGGCGAGCATGAAGATGACGACCGGCTGATGAGACTCGCGCTGTGACCGTCGAGGTCAATCGGGCACGCGCGCTCGATGGGGTGGCGCATGGATTCCTCGGGCGGCGCGGCGGCGTCTCGACGGGAATCACGGCGGGGCTCGATCTGGGCCGGCGCGGGCAAGTCGAGATCGGCCCCGACCTTGCCGAGAATCGCCGCCGCGCGGTTGCCGCGGTGCTGCCGGGCGCCGAGCTCGTCACGCTCTATCAGGTCCATTCGGCGGACTGCGTGACGCTCGCCACGCCCTGGGACGATACCGATCGGCCGCATGCCGACGCGGTGGTGACCAACCGTCCCGGTCTCGCGCTCGGCATCCTGACCGCGGATTGCGCGCCTGTGCTGCTCGCCGATCGCGCGGCCGGGATCGTCGGCGCGGCGCATGCCGGATGGAAAGGCGCGATCGGCGGCGTCACCGACGCGACGGTCGCAGCGATGGAAAAGTTGGGCGCCGATCGCGACCGCATCGTCGCGGTGATCGGCCCGTGCATCGGCCGCGCCAGTTATGAGGTAGACGCCGCGTTCGAGCGCCGCTTCGAAGAGCATGACCCGGAGAATGAGCGTTTCTTCGCCGCCGGACGCGAAGGCCATGCGCAATTCGACCTTGAAGGATATGTCGCACATCGCCTCGCCGCTGCCGGTGTCCGGACCATCGAAATGATGGGGCTCGACACTTATGCCGACGCGGATCGTTTCTACAGCTTTCGCCGTGCCACCCATCGCGGCGAGCCCGATTACGGTCGGCAGATTTCGATCATCGGGCTGAAAGCGGATTGAACTAGTTTCTTCTGAAACCACACGGCGCTACAGCGTCGGCCAAAGGAGTAGATGATGCCCAAGACGCCGACCGAAACCGAAGCCGATTTGACCGGGGTCGAAGCCCTGGCGCCCAAGAAGACCGAGCCGGCATCGATCGGCGGGCGCAAGCTCAAGCCGTCGACGCTGATGATGGGCCATGGCTATGATCCGATGCTGTCGGAAGGATCGCTCAAGCCGCCGATCTTCCTGACCTCGACCTTCGTCTTCCCCAACGCAGCCGCGGGCAAGCGCCATTTCGAGGGCGTCACCGGCAAGCGTCCGGGCGGCGCCGAGGGCCTGGTCTATTCGCGCTTCAACGGGCCGAACCAGGAAATCCTCGAGGATCGCCTGGGCATCTGGGAAGGCGCCGAGGACGCGCTGGCTTTCTCCTCGGGCATGTCGGCGATCGCGACTTTGTTCCTCGCCATGGTCAAGCCGGGCGACACGATCGTCCATTCGGGGCCGCTTTATGCCGCGACCGAGACGCTGATCGCGCGCATCCTCGGCCGGTTCGGCGTCCACTGGCTCGACTTTCCGGCCGGCGCGACGCGTGCCGAGATCGACGCGGTGCTGTCCAAGGCGGCGTCGGGCAATGTCGCCTTGATCTATCTCGAAAGCCCGGCCAATCCGACCAACGCCCTGGTCGACGTCCAGGCGGTCGCCGCCAGCCGCGACGCGATCTTCACCGGCGCCAACAAGCCGCCGATCGCGATCGACAACACCTTTCTGGGGCCGCTGTGGCACAAGCCGCTCGAACATGGTGCCGACATCGTCGTCTATTCGCTGACCAAATATGCCGGCGGGCATTCGGACCTCGTCGCCGGCGGCGTGCTGGGATCGAAGGAGCACATCAACACGATCCGGCTGATGCGCAACACGATCGGCACGATCTGCGATCCCAACACCGCCTGGATGCTGTTGCGCAGCCTCGAGACTCTCGAGTTGCGCATGAGCCGCGCCGGCGAGAATGCGGCCAAGGTGTGCGAATTCCTGCGCCAGCATCCCAAGGTCGAGAAAGTCGGCTATCTCGGCTTCCTCAAGCACGGCAAGGACAAGCGCCAGGCCGACATTTACGAACGGCATTGCTCGGGCGCCGGATCGACTTTCTCGCTCTACCTCAAGGGCGGCGAGAAAGAGGCGTTCGCGTTCCTCGACGCGCTCAAGATCGCCAAGCTGGCGGTCAGTCTGGGCGGCACCGAGACGCTCGCCTCCCACCCCGCCGGCATGACGCATCTGTCGGTGCCCGACGCGCGCAAGCAGGCGCTGGGAATCACCGATAATCTGGTCCGCATCTCGATCGGCGTCGAGGACGCCGACGACTTGATCGCCGATTTCGAGGCTGCGCTGGAGACGGTGTGATCGTCGATCCCGAGGCGATCAGCCCAGCCGATTTGCTCGGCACGTTCGAGACGCCGCTGTGGCTGCCGCATTATCGCGCGGGCATATGGGGCGAATGGTCGCTGCGCGTCGCGTTCCTCGCGGCCGGACGTGGATATTGGGGACAAACCTATGCCACTTTGGGCAGCGCGGTGCTTAGCGGCCCCGTCCGCGATAGCGACGCGACCTGGATGTCGATCGTACCGATGGAAGTCGAAAGCCAGGAAATCGGCATCGCCGCCGCAAGCGGCCATACCGTGGTGCTCGGGCTCGGCATGGGCTGGGCGGCCGCCAATATCGCGCTGAACCCGGCGGTTGAGCGCGTCACCGTCGTCGAGCGCGATCCCGACGTGATCGCGCTGATCGCCGAGCAGGGCGTTTTCGACCAGCTTCCCAGCGCCGCCCGCGACAAGGTAACGATCGTCAATGCCGACGCCTTCGACTGGCGCCCCGATGAGGCGGTCGACAGCCTCCAGGCGGACATTTGGGCCAAGGTCGTCGAGCCCGGCAAATGGGACGACATCCACCGCCTTCAGGCCAATATCGGCGCGAGCTCGCTCTATTTCTGGGGGCAGGAGATGGAACTCTATCGCCTCGCCTGTCGCGAGGTGGGCGGGATGCCGACCGACTTTTCCGACGCCGACGTCGAACGCCTGGCGGCGCAGACCGGCCTGCCGCTCGTGCTGTCGCAAGAACCCGGGCTCGCCGCGCGCATCACCGCCGGCGCGCCATGGTGGACGCCCAATAAAGATGGATGGTGGGAGGCGTAAAGTCTCTTCTCCCCTCCCGATTGCGGGAGGGGAATCTCCCCATTGTGACCTCAAACGCGATTTCGGCTGGCCAACAAACCGGCTATGACCGAGCCCGACTGACCTTGCAGCGGGGAGTAAGGGCATGGGGAAGCCGTTCAATTTCGTCCAGGCCGCGATCCTGAAAGCGCTGGCCGAAGCGCTGTTCCACGATACCGATATGGTGATCCCCTCGAGCCAGGTGGTCGCCAACCTCCAGCGCCAGTTCGCGCTGGTGAAGGGCGGCAAGGCGACCGAGATCGGGCTCAGCCTCTATCTGCTCTGCCTGGTGATGGGCGGGCCGCTATTCCTGATCCTCAGCCCGGCCTGGCGCGCGCGCCAAGTCGCGCGCCGGCTCGAACGCACGAAGAACGACCTGATGCAGGATCTCGCCCGCGTGCGCAGCGTCGTCTATGCCGGCTATTACGGCCATTGGCAGGGCGAGACCCAGGACGATAATCGCGATAACCCGGTATTCGCGCAGATTGGTTTCACCTTGCCCGCGCATCGCGATCGCTCGGCGCCTGGCGAAGTGCCGATCACCGACTTTCCAGGCCGCGATCTGACCGACGCCGACATCCTGACCGAGGCGCCGGACGAAGCCGGCGTGATCGTGATCGGATCGGGGGCCGGCGGCGCCGTCGCCGCGGCGACGCTCGCCGCCCAGGGGCACGATGTTTTGGTGATCGAGGCGGGCCCCTTCTACCCTTCCTCGAAGATCAATCATCGCGAATGGGAAATGACCGCGCGGCTGTTCGTCGATGGCGGCGTGCAGACCAGCCGCGATCACGACGTCGTCGTGTTCCAGGGCCGCGTCGTCGGCGGGTCGACCGTGCTCAACAACGGGATTTGCCTGCGCGTCAACCAGCCGGGACTGACGCATCCCGACGCCCCCGACATCTTCGCCAAATGGGCCGAGCTCGGCGCGCCAGTCGACCGCGGTCGGTTCGATGCCGCTTATCATGCAGTGGAACAACGCTTGTCGGTCGGCCCGATCGACCCCCGCGCCGGGCGCAACAACGGTCCGCACCTGCAACGCGGATGGGCGGCGCATGCGGCAGCGACTGGCCGTCCCGGCGACCAGGCCTCGCCCACTCCCTGGTTCAGCAAGAATTACGGCCCCGATTCCGCCGGCGCGGCCTGCGCTTATTGCGGCTATTGCAACACCGGCTGCCCCTATGGCCGCAAGCAAGGCATGGCGCAGTCCTTCCTGCTCGACGCGCGCAGGAGCGGCGCGCATATCCTGGCCGACACCAAGGTCACGGCGATCCGCTGGGAAACCCCGCTCGACTGGGACAAAAGGCGCGCGACCGGAGTCGAGGTCGTGCTGGCCGACGGCCGCAAGCATTTCATCCGCGCGCGAGAGGGCGTGGTAGTCGCGGCCGGCACGATGGCGTCGAGCCGCATCCTCGCGGCGAGCGGGATCGACGGCACCGGCACCGGTATCTCGCTCAACATCGCTTGTCCGGTGGTCGCGCTGATGCCCGGCGAACAGTCGATGCGCAGCTGGGACGAGGACCAGATGGCGACCTATGTCGACCACGGTGACTTCCTGCTCGAATCGCATTTCCAGCCGCCGATGAGCATGTCGACGCTGATGCCCGGCTGGTTCGGCGACCATGCCCAGCGGATGCGCAATTACGGCCGGCTGGCGTCGGCCGGCATCCTGATCCCTGCCGATCGCTGTGGGCAGCTGATCGATTCAGGGCTGAGTTTCAAATTGCGCGACGATGTCGAAATCCCGTTGATCAAACGCGCGCTGTCGGCACTGACCAAGGTTCATTTCGCGGCGGGCGCGGAGGAAGTCTATCCGGCGCTCGCACGCGGCCAGACGCTCAAGCCGGGCGACGATGTCGATGCCTTTTTCGACAGCGCGATCGGCGAGGCCGACGATATCACTCTGTCGAGCTCGCATCCCCAGGGCGGCAATGCCCGCGGCAAGGATCGCGAGCATGGCGTGGTCGATCTCGACTGCCGCGTCCACGGAACTGCCAACGTACTCGTCACCGATGCCAGCACCTTCGCGAGCTGTATCCGGGTCAATGCGCAGCTGACGACGATGGCGATGGCGCATTACGCGACGGCGATCGCACCGTTCTAAGCGTCAGCCAGCCATCGCCTCGTCCAGCAACCGCAGGTCCCTGCCCCGCGTCTCGCGGCCGAACCAGGCACACAGGCCGAGCGCGAGCGCCGTCGGCACGATGATCAGCCCCGCGGTCACGCCCATTGCCGGGACCAAAGCGATGATGCTGAGCGCCTGAGCGGCGACGCCGCCGCCCTTGGTGCACGCGGCGACCCACCCGGTCGCGCGACCGCGGACGCGTAACGGGAAGCTTTCGGCGGTATAAGGCAGCAAGATCGCGATGATCCCGTTCGATCCGACGATCAGCAATGCCACCGGCAGGACGGGGCTGCCGATCCCGGCCAATTCCAGGCGCAGCACCCCGACCAGCCCCAGCAGGGTGACGCCGATCATCGTGACCAGCGACCATTTGGTGCTCCAGCGGCTGTACATCAGCGCCGCGACGAACACCGTCGGGAATGCGATCAGCGCGGATTCGGCGAGCAGCTTGCTCGACACCGCGACCGAATAGCCCTTTGCCACCAGATCGGCGGGGAGCCACAGCAGCAACCCGAAATTGATCAGTCCCCAGGCGATCGCGGCGATCGACAAAGCGGCAAGCTTGCCGAACAGCTTGGCGCCGGTCAGCGCGTGACTCACCGTTCCCACCGGGAGCGGCGGCAGCGGAGTCAGTCGCTTGGCGGTCGACCCGAACCGCGCCATCACCGCCCGCGCTTCGGTCTCACGACCGCGCGCCAGCAGGAATTTGGCGGATTCCGGAATGAGCCCGCCCAGCAACACCAACAGCAACCCGCTAGGCAGGTTGAGCAGCCACAGGATCCGCCAGCCGAATATCGGCTGCAGCACGGCGGAGAAGCCGCTCGCGGCGAAATAGCCGCCGACCGCGCCGAGCCCGCCGACCAGCACCAGGCTCCAGCCGCGATGCTTGTTGGGCATCATCTCGGCAAGCAGGGCATAGGTCACCGGCAGCATCCCGCCGGCGGCCGCGCCCATCATGAAGCACATGCCGATATTCCAGGCGAGGCTGGGCATCGCGCCGCAGATCGACGTGCCGACGAACATCACCGCCGACAACAGGATCGACGCCTTGCGGCCGTAAATATCGGCGATCACGCCCCACAACACCGATCCCGTCACCGTGCCGATCAAGGCGAAGAACGGCACCAGGCTGACCGTCGCTTTGGGCACGCCATATTCGCTGACCATGCCGGGCACGGTGAAGCCCAATGACGCGGGCTTCATCACGTCGATGATCAGCGCGATGACGAGCACGAGCATCAGCCGCCAATGCGCCCAGCTCAACGGCGCGTCCTCGGGCGCG
>Ga0207649_10000100_pt1 | contig 70839 bp, 57 predicted proteins | sample KBSC43metaG_FD_184317 | JGI IMG/M metagenome (GOLD analysis project Ga0207649, IMG submission 184317) | Corn rhizosphere microbial communities from Kellogg Biological Station, Michigan, USA - KBS C4-3 metaG (SPAdes) (version 2) | ecosystem: Host-associated > Plants > Roots > Rhizosphere > Soil ... | reverse complement strand
TGCCGCTCGTGAATCCCGCGATGACAGGATAGGGCACGAAGCGCAGCAGCGCCCCCATTCGCAGCGCGCCCATGACGACCAGGATGGCGCCGGCCATCATCGTGGCCAGGGCGAGGCCGGAGTAACCGTGCGCCGCGACCACCGCCGCCAGCACGGGAATGAACGCGCCGGTGGGGCCGCCGATCTGGAAGCGCGAACCGCCGAGCGCCGAGATGAGAAATCCCGCGATGATCGCCGTCCACAAGCCCTGCGTCGGGGTCACCCCGGAGGCAATGCCGAAGCCGATGGCCAGCGGCAGCGCGAGCACACCGACGGTGGCGCCCGCGCCAAGATCCTTGAAAAAATCCCCGCGGGAGTAGCCCCGCCAGAAGCCCCACGCGGCGGGTCGGAAAGGAAGGCGGGACGTCATGAATCGATCTGCGGGATTCAAGCCCGCCCCGCCACCTTGCTACAGAAACAGCAGGATGAGCAACTGCGCGCAGAGCACGCGGAGCAACATCGTGAGCGGATAGACCGTCGCGTAGGAAATCGACGGCGCGTCGGAGCCGCTCACCGAGTTAGCAAAGGCCAGCGCGGGAGGATCCGTCATGCTGCCGGCCAGCAAACCGCAGATCGTGACGTAATTCGTCTTGAGGATGAGTCGCGCGAACAGGGCCACGATGAGCAGCGGAACGACCGTGATGAATACGGCCAACCCCATCCACTCGAAGCCCGCGCCGTGCACGAGCGTATCGACGAATTTCTCGCCGGAGTGCAGGCCGACGCAGGCCAGGAAGAGCACGATGCCGATCTCGCGCAGCGCGAAGTTGGCGTTGTTCGGCATATACCAAAGCAGCGGGCCAATGCGACCGATGCGGCTGAGCACGATGGCCACGAGCAATGGACCGCCGGCGAGGCCGAGCTTGACCGGCGCCGGGATGCCGGGAAACGCGATCGGAATGCTGCCAAAGAGCACGCCGAGCCCGATGCCGACGAAAATCGGGATGAGTTCCGTGTGGTTGAGCTGCTTCACGGAATTACCGAGCAACGCGGAAACCTTCGCAATGTCCTCCTCGCGACCCACGAGCACGACCATGTCGCCAAATTGGATGCGGCGCTCCGGCGTCGCGCTGAGTTCCACCTCGGCGCGGGTGACGCGGGTGACGTTCACCTCGTAAGACTCGATGAAGTTCAGCTCCTCGAGCTTTTTGCCGAGCACCGCCTTTTTCGTCACGACCACGCGACGCATCACAAGATTGCTCTTCACGGCACGCAGATCCTCCCGGCTGACCTGGCCCACAAGGAGACGCAGTTCCTCGAGTTCGCTCTCGGGACCAATCGCGAGCATCGTGTCGCCGACGTGGAGAATGTCCTCGGGCTTCGCGACATTCACGCAGCCGTCGTGCTTGAGCCGTGAAACCACCACACCAAACGCGTTGAAGACCGGCAGCTCGTCGAGGCGTTTGCCCTCGAGATTGGCGTTCGTGACGATGAGGTTGAGCCCCGCGAGCTTCGCGGGCTTGGAGCCCTCGCGATTGAGCAGATCGGCGGTCTCCTTTTTCAAATCGACGCGGAAGACGGCCCGCAGCGCGATCATCGAGAAGATGATGCCCATGATGCCGAAGGGATACGCGACCGCGTAGCCAAGGCCCGGCAGCAAGGACGTGGCTGCGGCGACGTTTGGCAGGCTGCGGATCGCCTCCTGCGCCGCACCGAGCGAGGGCGTGTTCGTCGTCGCGCCGGAGAAAAGCCCAACCGCCGCGGCCATGGGAACGTTCGCGAACTTCGCGATGGCGACGGTGATCACCGCCCCGAGGATCACGATGGACGCGGCCATGATGTTCAGCGGGAGTCCCTGCCGCCGGAGCGAAGCGAAGAAGCCGGGACCGACCTGAATGCCGATTGTATAGACAAAGAGAATGAGCCCGAACTCGCGGGCGAATTCCAGCACGGGATCGGGAATGCGGAGGCCGAAGTGCCCGACCGCGAGGCCGGAGAACAGAACGCCCGCGATGCCGAGGCCGATGCCTTTGATTTTGAGACTGCCGAGCGCGAGACCGAGCACGGCGACGATGGAGAGAACGAGCACGGTGTGCGCGACGGTCTCGCCTTGGATGAGTTGGAGGAGCCAGTTCATGGATTTTTCCTTCCTGGGGAATCGGCCCGCGCCGGAATTGATTCGACGCGAGCCTGGGGGAATTCCCGACGGATTTACAGACGCGAAATGAGAAGTTCGCGTTGGAAGAGCAGTTCCTTCGGCAGGTCGGCGTTCAGGTCGAAGAAGAGCTCGTCCTGCAGCATGACCTCCCGTTTCCAGCCCTGGACGTCAATCGCGAGGGCGGCGGTGAGCGTCTCGGGCGAGTAATCCTTGATGCCGCGAATGTCGATGTCCTCGGCGCGCGGCATCCATCCAAGCGGAGTTTCCTCCGCATAGACGGTGCCGTGGCAGCGGTCGATGATCCACTTGAGCACGCGCATGTTGTCCCCGAAGCCGGGCCAGAGGAACTTGCCCTTCTCGTTTTTGCGGAACCAATTCACGTGAAAAATTTTCGGCGGACGGGCGATATTCTTCCGCATTTCCAGCCAGTGGCCGAAATACTCGCCCATGTTGTAGCCCGCGAACGGGAGCATCGCCATCGGGTCGCGACGCACGGCGCCGAGCGTGCCGGCGGCGGCGGCGGTCATTTCCGAACCCATCGTGGCGCCGAGGTAGGTGCCGTGGATCCAGTTGAACGCCTGGAACACGAGCGGCATCGTGGTGGCGCGGCGGCCGCCGAAGATGAACGCGCTGATCGGCACGCCGGCGGGGTCGTCGGCCTTGTCGTCGAGCACGGGATTGTTCGCCATCGGGGCGGTGAAGCGGGCGTTGGCGTGGGCCGCGGGGCGTCCGCAGCCGGGCGTCCAGGCCTTGCCGGTCCAATCGGTGAGCGCCACCGGCGGCTGGTCGGTGAGGCCTTCCCACCACACGTCGCCATCGGGCGTGAGCGCCACGTTCGTGAAGATGGTGTCCTTGCGGCACGAAGCGAGCGCGTTGGCGTTCGACTTCTCGGAAGTGCCGGGCGCGACGCCAAAGTAGCCGGCCTCGGGATTGATCGCGTGCAGGCGGCCGTCGGCGCCGGGCTTGATCCAGGCGATGTCGTCGCCAATGGTGGTCACCTTCCAGCCCTTGAATTCCGCGGGCGGGATGAGCATGGCGAAGTTCGTCTTGCCGCAGGCGCTCGGGAAGGCGGCGGCGACGTAATCCTTTTTGCCCTCGGGCGACTCGACGCCGACGATGAGCATGTGCTCGGCCATCCAGCCTTCATCGCGGGCCATGCACGAGGCGATGCGCAGCGCGAAGCATTTCTTGCCGAGCAGGGCATTGCCGCCGTAACCGCTGCCGTAGGACCAAATCTCGCGGGTCTCGGGGAAGTGAACGATGTATTTCTCGGCCTTGTTGCAGGGCCAGGACACGTCGTTCTGCCAGGGCTCGAGCGGCGCGCCGACGGAATGCACGCACGGAACGAACACGCCGTCGTTGCCAAGTACGTCGAGCACCGCGCTGCCCATGCGCGTCATGATGCGCATGTTCACGACCACGTAGGGCGAGTCGGAAATTTCCACGCCGATGTGCGAGATCGGGGAGCCGAGCGGGCCCATGCTGAAGGGGATGACATACATCGTGCGGCCGCGCATGCAGCCGGCGAAGACGCCCTTCAACTTGCCGCGCATCTCGTCGGGCGCCATCCAGTTGTTCGTCGGGCCGGCGTCGCGCTTGCGCTTGCTGCAGATGAACGTGCGGTCCTCGACGCGGGCGACGTCGCTCGGATCGGAGAGCGCGAGGAAGCTGTTCGGGCGCTTCTCGGGATTCAGTCGGGTGAAGGTTCCGGCCTCGACCATTTGCTCGCAGAGGCGGTCGTATTCCTCCTGGGAGCCGTCGCACCACTGGACGTTCTCAGGTTCGCAAAGCGCGCGAATTTCTTCGACCCAGGCGAGCAGGGCTTCGTTTCGAGTGTTGGGAACGGAGGAGGGTTTGGGTGGTTCGGCTGTTTTCATTGCGCCGACTTTTTCACGAACGGGAGTCGAGCGATACCCGCCCCTTGGCCGAAACTCTCCCAATTTTGCGAGAAGGCATCGTGACGATGAACGGCCGCGCAACCCCCATAAATGCAGGCTCGTGAACCGGATTTTGCCAAAGGCTTTCCGCGGATTGTCATTTGGCCGATTGCGCTTTTCCTCCGGCGATTTCGGGTCCCATTTAGGACTGAATTATGAAAACACCCATCAAGATCGCCGTCACCGGCGCGGCCGGCCAGATCGGCTACGCTCTTCTTTTTCGCATCGCTTCGGGCGCCATGTTCGGACCGGACCAACCCGTCGAACTTCGCCTCATCGAGCTCGCGCCCGCCCTTGGCGCGCTCCAGGGCGTCGTCATGGAACTCCAGGATTGCGCCTTTCCGCTCGTGAGCGGAATCGTCGCGACCTCCGATCTCGACGAGGGTTTCCGCGGCGTGAATTGGGCGCTGCTCGTCGGCTCCGTGCCACGCAAGGCCGGAATGGAACGCGGGGATCTGCTGAACATCAACGGCCGCATCTTCATCGAGCAGGGCCGCGCCATCGAAGCCAACGCCGCTCCGGATGTGCGCATCCTCGTGGTGGGAAACCCCTGCAACACGAACGCCCTCATCGCCAAGGCCAATGCGCCCGGCATCCCGGCGAACCGCTGGTTTGCCATGACCGCGCTCGACGAAAATCGGGCCAAGAGCCAGCTCGCGCTCCGCGCCGGCGTGCATGTCACCGAGGTCACGAAGCTCGCCATCTGGGGCAACCACTCGGCCACGCAATACCCCGATTTTCACAACGCAAAAATCGGCGGCATTCCCGCCACGGAGGTCATCACCGACACGGCCTGGCTCGAAAACGTCTTCATCCCCACGGTCCAGCAGCGCGGCGCCGCCATCATCAAGGCCCGCGGCTCCTCCTCGGCAGCCTCGGCCGCGAATGCGGTGATCGACACCGTGCGCGCGCTCACCACGCCGTCGCCGTATTGGGATTGGCGCAGCGTCGCCGTGACCTCCGACGGCTCCTACGGCGTGGAAGCGGGCTTGATTGCGTCGTTCCCGATCCAATCGAACGGCACGAATTACGAGATCGTCCAGGACCTGCCGATCAACGCCTTCTCGGCTGCAAAAATCGCCGCGAGCGTCGCGGAACTTCGGGAGGAGAAAGCTCTCGTTGCCGAACTGATCGGCGACCTCCAACCGGCGTAGTTCGCCCGGGAGTGGGGGCGCCCGTCACGCGACGCCCCCGACTTTAGAGCAACCGGCCGATCACATCGGCGGCGCGGTAGCCATCGCGACCCGCCGGCAGAAACTCCGCGAGCCGGGCCACATCGTCGCCCGCGGTCAGCAGCGGCTTTTCCCCACGGCCTCCGTCCCGGATTTGGCCGAGCCCAATCGTCGCGAGCAAGCCATTGCAGACGCACTTGCGACCGATCGTGTCGGCCTCGACGCCGCCCTTGTTGACGTAATTTTTCACCACTTCGCCGGGGCATCGACAGCCGAGTTTCCCGTCGGGCTTTTGGTGCAGGTGCCGCAGATACCCCAGATCGCAGCCGCGCTCCCGTCCCTCCACAGCCGCGGGCTCGGATGAGGTTCCCTCCATTTGGACAACCTTGAACGGAAAGCCGGTGGGCGACGCGGAGGGGTCCGTAAAAACCGCGACCTTTCCCTCGCGACTGGCAGCGAGCACCTGCTGTTTCCAGTGCGGATCAATCCCGGACTCCTCGCAAAATGCGAAGGCCGTGCCGACCTGAATGCCCGCCGCGCCCAGCGCAAGCGCCTCGGCGAGCTTCCCCGGCCGGCCATACGAACCCGCCAGCCAGAACGGCAGACCCAGCGCGCGGATCTTTTGCAGGTCGGCCGCGTCGCGTTCCCCGTAGATCGGCTCGCCCTGCGCATCGAGCCGCATCGGCCCGCGCGGGGGCGCGTTGTGGCCGCCGGCCGACGAACCTTCGACGACAAAGCCATTCACTGCGCCGGTGGATTTTCGCGCAAGCGTGATCGCCAGCGTCGCCGAGGAAATCACGGCGATGAATTGCGGACGGCGCAGCGCGGGCGGCGGCCCGGCGCAGAATTCCGCGGGATCGAACGTGCAGGCAAATTCCCGGTCGGGCGTGGCGTCCTCCACATCGAGCTTCAATCGCACCGGCCGGCCCATCGCGAGTTCATCGAGAATGCCGGGGATTGCGCGGGGAATACCCGCACCCATGAAGACATAATCCACGTCCGCGAGCATCGCGCCAAAGAGCGATGGCAGCGTCGGAAGCTGGATTTTTTCGAGCAGGTTGATGCCGACGAGGCCGTCGTGTCCCTCCTTCGCGAGAAAGACCTCGATGAAATTCGCCAGCACCGTGAGTTCGAGCAAATTGCGGCCGGGGTTCGCGGAATAGATCGGCACGAGCTTGAAGGGCTCGTCCGCCGCCTTGCCGCCGTCGATGAAATAGCGCTCGAGCACGTGCTCAGCAACGGCTGGCAGCGGAAAGTGCCGGCAGGCCCGACGCAGGGCGCCGTCGGGATCGCCGAGTTGCAGCCGCCGGGCGAGAATGGTTTCGATGGCCGTGCCGGAGACGACGCCGAGCTGGCCGCACCGGGAGACGGCCCGCGCCAGCTTCCAGCCGGAGACGCCGGCGCCCATGCCGCCCTGAATGATTTGAGGATGTGCCATGAAGTTACAACGTTTCGCCGTCGGAAAAACGGCGAGTCGAACCTAGACGCGCATCCGCCCGAAGCTCACCCGATCCTGCGGGATCGTGACCTCATCTTGGCGGGAGTATCCCGCCTGCGGCGATCGCTAGCTCGGCGTCAATGCCACGCGGTATTCCGTCGGCGACTGGCCGACGACGCGCTTGAAGACGCGATTGAAATGCGTGAGCGATTGGAAGCCGACTTCGAAGGCGATCTCGCTGATGCGCAGATTCGGATTCAGCAGCAGATTCTTGGCCTTTTCGATGCGGACGCGGGAGAGGTATTCCGTGAAATTCAGGCCGGTCGCCTTCTTGAACATTTTGCAGAAGTAGAACGTGCTCGTGTTCACGGCCTTCGCAACCTGGCCGAGCGAGAGGTCCTCGGCCTGATTGCTCTTAATGAAGGATTTCGCGCGCGTGATCATCGGCAGCTCGGCGTTGTCCTGCTGCACGGCGACCTGGTTCGCCACCATCGAAAGGTGCTGCGCGAAAATCGTGAGCAACTGCACCATCGATTGGTATTGCGCGGGGGTCATCACCTTCGTGCTGAAGTAGGACTCCTCGATGCGCGCATCCACCGGCACGCCCCATTCCACCAGCTTCTTCGCGACGCGGGAGAATTGCGCGGCGGTCGGCTTCTTGCAGAAAACCTGGCCGGTCTGGAGAAATCCGACGAGCTGCTCGCCGAGTTTCACGGGGACCGCACTGTCGAACATTCCGACCGCGCAGCGCTCGGTGGTCGGGCCATTTTTCGCGCCGGTCTTGAGCCTTTCCTGCGTATCGAGGCAGGCGGAGCACGATTTGTTCTGTGCCGCCATGTGTTCGCAGAATCCGTTCTGCGATTTCTTGCCGCGGTGCGGCAGTTGCCACGACTCGACCGTATTCAACGAAACCGGCATGCCGGTCGCGGCAATGAACGCGCGCTCGTAGTCGCGATAAATCTTCGACCCGGCGAGCGTCTCGATGAGGTTGCCGGTCATGGCGCAACCTTAGCCCAACGAAGGCGCGACGTCACGGTGGAACTCCCGGGCAATTCTCAGAATACCTCCGCGTTCAAACCACTGACCTCCCGCACCGTCCGCGCGATCCGCGAGAGCGACCGCAGCGGAAGATGGTCGCAGGCGGGATTCATGGCGGTGCGATGGGCGGAGTAGATCTGCACGAGGGGAATCTGCGCCCCCGCGTCCTTGAGTTCGCGCAAGGCCTTCGCGTAGGCGAGGATTTCCGCTTCGGGCGGCTCGACGCCGTCGATAAGCGGAAAGAGGCTCTGGATGATGACGGGGCGCCGGCAGGCGAGCTCGCGAATATTGCGCAACACGAGATCGAGCGGAATGCCCGGGCGATTGACGATGTTCATGTAGTCCTGCGTGCCGGCGTCGAGTTTGGCCCAGATTTCGTCGTCGGGACCCAGCATCGCGATGCCGGCCTGCGTGTCGCGGAAGTGAAGCCCGGTCGCATTCGTGAGGAGGACCAGCTTGAAGAATGGCGGCCCGCGCCGGGCGCGGAAATGCAGCACGGCCTCGACGATCGGGCGAAATTTCGGGCAGAGCGTCGGTTCGCCGTCCCCGCTCAGCGCCACTTCCTTGAACGGCAGCAGCCCGAGCGACGCCGGGGAGTAGCCGAGTTCCGCCACGCGGCCGCTCTCCACCGTCGCAAGCATCTCTTCGAGTTCCGCGATCATCACGCCAATGTTCACCCGGATCGGACCGAACGGCTGGCTACGATCGACTTCGCAATAGATGCAATCGAAGTCGCAGCATTTGTCGGGGTTCATATTGATCCCGACGGAGAGGCCGCCGGCCCGTTGCGAAAGCACGCAATAGACGAACTGGTTGCCGTGAAAATTCCGGGCCGGCCAGGGCAGGGTGGCGGTCGCGGCTGGTTTCGGGGGCGTTTGCATGCGGAAAAAACTACGCCACCGCCGCGAGGATGCGCCGGACCTGGGTTGCGAATTGCTTTGCGGATCTTGCCCGAAGACTTCGCGACATCCGCCGCAGAAAACGGTGAGCGATGACCAACGGATGGGCAGCGCCCTTCGACGCGCGGCGATAGAACTGCAGCACACAACACCCGACGCACCAAAGACCATGCCCACCGACTCGTTCACGATTCCACCCACGCCCCTTGGCCAGACCCTCCGCCGCGACGCCTGGTGGATGCAGCCGATCCTCGTCTTTCTCGGCTTCTCGGCCTTCATCGTCTATTCGACGTGGGCCGCGCTGCAGAACGCGCATTATTGGTATGACGGTGGCGGCGCGGACTACATCTCGCCGTTCTATTCGCCGGAAATCTTCGGCGCTTCGCCGCACGCGCTCTTCGGACCAAAGCCCAGTTGGTGGCCGGCGTGGCTGATCTTTTCGCCGGCGTTTTTCGTGCTGTGGGTGCCGGCGGGCTTCCGCTTCACCTGCTATTATTACCGCGGCGCGTATTACAAGGCGTTCTCGGCCGACCCGCTCAATTGCGCCGTCGGCGAGGGCCGCAAGACGTATCTCGGCGAACAGTATTTCCCGTTCCTGCTGCAAAACGCGCATCGCTATTTCTTCTACCTCGCGGCGGCCGTGCTCTTCCTCCTCGCGTATGACGTGTGGCGCGCGCTGTGGTTCACGGATGCGAATGGCGTGGCGCACCTCGGCGTGGGCCTCGGCACGATCATTCTCGCCATCAACGTCGTTCTGCTCACGAGCTACACCTGCGGCTGCCATTCGCTGCGGCACTTGATCGGCGGCTGGCGCGACAAACTTTCCCAGTCGAAGTGCGGCGGTTGTTACAACGCCGTGAGCTGCCTGAATCGCAAACACATGATGTGGGCGTGGTTCAGCCTTTTGTGGGTCGGGTTCACCGACGTTTACGTGCGCCTTTGCTCGATGGGCATCTGGCACGACGTCCGCCTTTTCTAATTTTATGAGCAACTACGAAACCATCGAATACGACGTGCTGGTGATCGGCGCGGGCGGCGCGGGATTGCGCGCCGCGATCGAAGCCTCCGCCGCCGGCGTGAAAGTCGGCCTGGTCTGCAAATCGCTGCTCGGCAAAGCCCACACCGTCATGGCCGAGGGCGGCATGGCGGCGGCCATGGGCAATGTCGATGATCGCGACAACTGGCGCGTGCATTTCGCCGACACGATGCGCGGCGGCCAATACGTGAACAACTGGCGCATGGCCGAGCTGCACGCCAAGGAGGCGCCCGCGCGCGTTCACGATCTGGAGGCCTGGGGCGCCGTGTTCGACCGCACGAAAGAGGGCAAAATCCTCCAACGCAATTTCGGCGGCCACCGCTACCCGCGCCTCGCCCACGTGGGCGACCGCACGGGATTGGAACTTATCCGCACGTTGCAGGACAAGGGCGTGCATCAGGGCATCGGCATCCACATGGAGCAGACGACGGTCGCGCTGTTCAAAGACGGCGACCGCATCGCCGGCGCGCTGGCCTACGATCGCGAACGCGGCCGTTTTCGCATCTTCAAGGCGAAGGCCATCGTCATCGCGACGGGTGGCCTCGGCCGCGCCTACAAGATCACGAGCAATAGCTGGGAAGGCACCGGCGACGGCGTTTCACTGGCCTACCACGCGGGCGCGGAGTTGCTCGACATGGAGTTCATCCAGTTCCACCCGACCGGCATGGTCTGGCCGCCGAGCGTGATGGGCATTCTCGTGACGGAAGCCGTGCGCGGCGAAGGCGGCGTGCTGCGGAACAAGGATGGGAAGCGGTTCATGTTCGACGACATTCCCGACAACTACAAATCGCAGACGTCCACCGATCCCGAGGAAGGCTGGCGCTACACGCAGGGCGACAAGAGCGCCAAGCGTCCGCCGGAATTGCTCACCCGCGACCACGTGGCGCGCTGCATTATGCGCGAGGTGAAGGCCGGCCGCGGCAGCCCGCATGGCGGCGTGTTTTTGGACATCGCGTGGATCAAGGAAAAGATCGCGAACGCGCCCGAGCACATCAAAAAGAAGCTGCCGAGCATGTATCACCAGTTCGTCCAACTCGCGAATCTCGACATCACGAAGGAGCCGATGGAGATCGGCCCGACCACGCACTACGCGATGGGCGGCATCCGCGTGGACGGCGAGACGCAAATGTCGAACGTCCCCGGCCTCTTCGCGGCGGGCGAATGCGCGGCCGGCCTGAACGGAGCGAACCGCCTCGGCGGCAACTCGCTCTCCGACCTGCTCGTCTTCGGCAAACGCGCCGGGGAATTCGCCGCGAAATACGCGAAGGAAAATCCCGTCGTCGAGGTGAGTGACGCCGAGATCGACGCCGCCGTCGCCGAGGCGCTCGCGCCCTTCGAGCGCGGCGCGGAGACCGCTGCCAGCACGGAAGGCCCGTATCAGGTGCAGCACGAACTCCAGGAAACCATGCAGGCCCTCGTCGGCATCGTGCGCCGCGAGGATGAAATGACGCAGGCGCTCGACGCCATCGGAACGCTCAAAAAACGCGCCGACCGCGTCGCCGTCTATGGCCACCGCGAATACAACCCCGGCTGGCACACCGCCATCGATTTGAAGCACCTGCTCACGGTCTCCGAGGCCATCACCCGCTCCGCGTTGGAGCGCAGGGAAAGCCGCGGCGGCCACTTCCGCGAGGATTACGAAGCCAAGGACCCCGAATTCGGCGCCGTCAACATGGTCGTCTGGAAAGGCGCCGACGGCACGATGCAACTCCGCCGCCAGGCGATTCCCGATATGCCCGAAGAACTGAAACAAATCATCGAGGAGATGAAATGAAGAAGGAAGTCACCTTTCGCATCTGGCGCGGCGACACCACCGGCGGCAAGCTCGTCGATTACCACACGGAAATTTCCGACGGCATGGTCGTGCTCGACGTCGTGCACAAGATTCAGGCCGACCAGGCGAACGACCTCGCCTGCCGCTGGAATTGCAAGGCCGGCAAATGCGGTTCCTGCTCCGCGGAAATCAATGGCGTGCCGAAGCTCATGTGCATGACGCGGATGGATCAGGTGCCCACGGACCAGCCCGTCACGATCACGCCGATGAAGGCATTCCCGATCCTTCGCGATCTCGCCACCGACGTCTCGTGGAACTTCCGCGTGAAGCAGAAGATCAAGCCCTTCAAACCCTGCAAACCACAGGGCGAGGACGGCACCTGGCGCATGTCGCAGGAGGACGTCGAGCGCGTGCAGGAATTCCGCAAATGCATCGAGTGCTTCCTCTGCCAGGACGTCTGTCACGTCCTCCGCGACCACAGCAAGCACGAGGAATTCATCGGCCCGCGTTTCCTCGCCTACACCGCCGCGCTCGAGATGCACCCGCTCGATACCGAGGACCGCATTCCCGAGCTGCGCAAGGCCTACGGCATCGGCTACTGCAACATCACGAAGTGCTGCACGAAGGTCTGCCCCGAGCACATCACGCTCACCGACAACGCCATCATCCCGCTCAAGGAGCGCGTGGTGGACGAGTTCTATGACCCGCTCGGCTGGCTCTGGAAACTTCTCCGACCCAAGGAAAAACCATGAAACCACCTCCCGCCCTCGAACACCTCCCGCCCGAGGCGATCCCCGCCGCGCTCGAAAAAGCCGCGCATTGCCGGCTCATCAACGAGCCCGCGCAGGCCGAGAGCATCTGCCACGACATCCTGCTCGTCGAACCGGAGAACCAACGCGCCCTCGTCATCCTGCTGCTCGCGCTGAGCGACCGCATCGGCCGTGGTTACGCCGTCGGCCTCACGAATGCGCGGCACATTCTCCCGCGGCTCCACGACGCCTACGAACGCACCTATTACGCCGGCATCCTCTGCGACCGCCGGGCAAAGGCCCTGCTCGAACAGGTGCATCCCGGTTCGCCCGACGATGCCTACGAATACCTTCGCGAGGCCATCGACTGGTATGAAAAGGCCGAGGCGCTCAGCCCGCCGGACAACTCCGAAGCGCTCCTCCGCCGCAACACCTGCGCCCGCATCCTCGCCAGCAACTCCCTGGCGCCCCGCCCGGAAGAACCGATCCAATTGCAATCCGAGTAAACCCGGCGGAGGTTCGCCCCAGCCCCTCTCGCGCACGATGAAACCCGACCCCACCTGCAAAGAGGTCGCGATCCCTGCGCTGGCGGAGCACGAGGGCATCGTGGATGTGCGCGCGATGCCCGGCCAGGCCCGCCTCGAAATCACGTTCGATCCCGGCCGGCTCACGGAAGCCGATATTCGCGCGCTCGCGACCGAGCACTCCGCCGAGGTCTCCGCCGCGCTGCAAAAGCGCGCCTATCGCCTCGAGGGCAGCGCCAGCGAAGCCGGCGCGCAAAAGCTCGAGCGTCGGGTGGGAAACATCCCCGGCGTGCGCCGCGCCACCGCGACCTACCTCGGCCGCGTGCTTTGCCTCACCTTCGATCCCGCCGCGCTCCCGCCGGAAAACATGCTCGCCCGCGTGCGGCAGGTCGGCGCCAACGCCCACCCGCTCGTCCCGCGCCCGGAAGCCGGCGCTTCGTTGTGGCAGCGCGCACGCTTCGGCGAGCTCAACGACGAAATCTCCTGGGCGCTCGGCACGTTCTTTCTCGCCGCCGCCGTCGTCGCGGAGCGCTCCGGCGCCAGCGCCTGGATTCATCAGCTCGGCTATCTCGGCGCCTACCTTTTCTGCGGGCAGCGCGGCGTGCGCTCCGCGCTCGCGTCGTTGAAGGAGCGCACGCTCGACGTCGATGTCCTCATGGTCGTCGCCGCAGTAGGCGCGGCCGCCATCGGCGCACCGTTCGAGGGCGCGTTACTGCTGTTTCTCTTCAGCCTTTCCAACGTCCTCCAGCGCTATGCGATGGAGCGCACGCAGAAGGCCATCGAATCCCTGCTCACGCTGCGCCCGCAAACGGCGCTGGTGAAACGCGGGCCGCGCACGGAGACCGTCGCCGTCGAGGATCTGCGGATCGGCGACATCGTCGTCGTGCGGCCGGGCGAGCACATCCCCGTGGACGGCGAACTCTGCGAAGGTCGCAGCTGCGTGGATGAATCCTCCCTCACGGGGGAATCCATGCCAGTCACGAAAGCCGTCGGCGATCCGCTCTTCGCTGGCACGTTGAACCAAAGCGGCGGCATCGAACTGCGCGTCACGAAGCGGGCGGAGGACTCGACTCTTGCCCGCATGGTCCGGCTCGTCGCCGAGGCGCAGGCGGAAAAATCCAGGACCCAGCGCTTCCTCGAGCGCGCCGAGCAATATTACGCCACGGGCGTGATCCTTTTCACGATCGGCGTGTTCCTCATCCCCTGGTTGTTCGCCGCGCAGCCTTTCGCGGCGGCCTTCTACCGCGCGATGACGGTCATGGTCGTCGCCTCGCCGTGCGCGCTCATCATCAGCACGCCGGCCGCGGTTCTCTCCGCGATCGGCGGCGCCGCAAGACGGGGCATCCTCATCAAAGGCGGCTCGCATCTCGACCGCGCCGCCCGCATCGACATCGTCGCGATCGACAAAACCGGCACGCTCACCGTTGGCAAGCCCGCCCTCACCGAAATCCTCACGCCCGCCGGCATTTTCTCCGCCCGCGAGGCCCTGCCCGAGCCGGTCCGCGACCTACTGCGCGCGGTCGCGTCGCTGGAGGCAAAATCCGAGCATCCGCTCGCCAACGCCGTCCTCAAGAGCGCCGCGGCGCGCCACCTCGCGCTCGCCCCGGCGACGGATTTCCAGTCCACGCCCGGCAAGGGCGCCGAGGCCACCATCGAGGGCGTGCGTTATCTTGTCGGCAGTGAGCGCCTGTTCCGCGAGTTGAACGCGGCCGGCTTCGCCGATCTCGCCCTGGCCTCGTTGCCGCTTCAGGCGCGCGGCCGCACGTGCATTTGGTTCGGCGTCCGCAATGGCGACGACGTCACCGCCCGCGCGGTGCTCACGATGGCCGACACCCTCCGTCCGTCCGCCAAGGCCCTCGTCGCCGAGCTGCATCGCCTGGGCATTCGCAAGGTCGTCATGCTCACCGGCGACCAACGCGCGGTCGCGGCGACGATTGCCGCCGAGGCCGGCGTGGATGAAATCCGCGCCGAACTCCTGCCGGAGGACAAGGTGCAGGCCATCCGCGAACTCAAACGCGAGGGCCGCGTGATGATGATCGGCGACGGCGTGAACGACGCCCCGGCCCTCGCCACGGCCGATCTCGGCGTCGCGATGGGCGCGGCCGGCACCGATGTCGCGATGGAAACCGCCGACGTCGTGCTGATGGGCGACCAGCTCGAAAACATCGCGCTGCTCCTCGCGCAGGCGCGGCGTGCCCGGCGGATCCTGCTGCAAAATCTCACCTTCGCGGGCGCGGTGATCGCTCTCCTCGTCATCGCGGCCCTCGGCTTTGCCCTGCCGCTGCCGCTCGGCGTGGTCGGCCACGAGGGCAGCACCGTGCTCGTCTGCCTCAATGGCCTGCGGCTGTTTCTGCTTCGACCCCCACCGGGAACGGCGGCCGCTACATCGTAAGAAGATCCTTCTTCGCCTTCACCCCGGTCTCCTTGAGGGCGGCCTTGGCCTGCTCGACGCGGACGAGGAAGTCCTGATAGCGCGAAAACTCCGAGGGGCGCGCCTCCTTGAGCAGGCTGATCTGGTCTTCCAGCAACTGGCAGATTCCCATCACGCCGGCAATCTCCTCGATGGTCTTCTTTTCGGTGCGGTTTTCGCGCACGATTTCCTCGTAATATTGCTGCCGGCGGACGACCCAGCGCACGGCGTTGTCGAGGGCCGCGCTCCCGCCGACGAGCATGCCATCGGTGGTGAAGGCCGGGGGCGTGGGCTCGCCGGGAGCCGTCGGCAGGGTGCTCTCCGGGTGCTCGGAAAGTCCCACCGTCGTGCGGGGGTCCAGCATCGTCGGGGTGATGAAAATCATCAGATTTTTCTTTGAGCGTTTGTGGTCGCTGCTCTTGAACAACTCCCCGACGAGCGGGATGTCCTTGAGCAGCGGAATGCCGTTGCGCTGCCGCTCGTCGGTGGCTTCGTCGAGGCCGCCGATGGCGAGCGTGTAGCCGGAATCGACGTGCAATTCCGCCGTGTAAACCCGGGAGCTGGCGATCGGGTAGTTGTTCCCGCCGATGGGCTCCTCGCCCACGATGCTGGAAACGGTAACCGAAACGTTGAGCACGACGGATTTGTCGGCCAGCACCTTCGGCAGGATATTGATGATCGTGCCGATGGGCAGGTAGGAGACGCTGGCGGTGGTCGTGCCGCCGACCCCCGGAGTGACGGAGGAACTCGAGGCGAGCACGGGCTGGTTGATGACGCTGCGGATAACGACCTCGCGGTTGTTGATCGTGAGCACGCGGGGATAGGAAACCGTCGAGGTGTCGCGGTCGTTCAGGAACGCCCGCAGCCGCACGCTCACGTCTTCCGCGCTGAGGACGGCCGTGCCGGGTTGGAAGGCCGAGCCCACCGCGCCCAGGGCGGGATTCACGATGCCGTTCAGGTCGATCCTGGCGTTGAGATTGGACAACCTCACGCCGTAGCCCTCCTGGAGCGTGCCGGACCAATCGAGGCCGAGTTGCTTGCGGGGATCCTTCGTGCTCTCGAAGAACTTCACCTCGATGGCGATGAGGTTTTGCGGACGATCAACGGAGGCGAGATAGCCCTCGATCCATTCGTGCTGCTGCCGGGTGGCGACGACGTAGAGCGTGTTCGAATCCGAGTTCCAGATGACCTGCGCGCCGTTTGCGCCGGAGGCCACGTTCTTGTCTCCCTGGGGGCTGGCGGGCTCCACCTCGTTGGGACTGGTGCCGAGCGGCGAGGTCGCGTCCACCGTGGCATCGGGTGCGAGATTGGCGGAGAATCCACTCGTGGGCAGCCCGAGCAAGGCCTTGATGTCCTTGATCATCGGGTTCGGGTTGACCTTGAAGATGTTCGACGGGCCCTGGAGCGAGAGGCCGAGATCCGGGGAGGAGCCGCCGCTCTGGGTGCCGCCCGTGCCGCCGGACCCCGCCGACGGAGCGTTGGTGCTGGCGCCGCTGTTTTCGACGGTTTCCTGCGTGTTGTATTGGAGCTTGTAAGTGCGACCGACGAGTTCCTGGTCGTTGTAGGGCCGCAGATACCAGACGCCTCCGTCGTAGAAGAGCGCGATGCCGTTAGCTTTCGCGATGATTTCGAGGGCCCGGAACGGACTGGCCCGGAGCGTAAACGTTACGAGCGCATTGTCGTCCACCCCGCTGTCGGGAAGGGAGACGAAGGAGATCCCGGCGTCGTAGGCGATCGAGCGGAGCACGTCGCGCAGGGAGGCGCGGTTGAACTCGTATTCGTGCTCCGGTTGGGCGCGCAACTCATCGGCGATACTCATTTCGAGCGCGGCCCGCTGCTGGTCGCTCTCCGCGGCGCGCGGAGCGGCGAACGCCATTCCGCCCCCGAAGGCGAGAAGAACGAGCAGGAACCTGCCTGGGTGCCGCAAAAGACGGTGTGGCGACTGAAAAAGGATTCTGGACTCCATGTCGCGACAAATTCCGGGGCGGCCGCAAAAGCAGGGTGAAAACATTGTTGCGAGCGCCATGTTAGTAGCGACCCGCGTGACGGAACGAAAGCGAAAACAAATAATGTTCGCAATCCGGGGCTCGGAGATTCATTATTACCATGCTGCATTTGGAACTCCTCACACGAGAATTACTCGCTGTCGAAGAGCCCGTTTTCATGCCCACGTTCGTCCCGTCCAAGGTTTTCGCTCCGCATCGCGGCGCGTCTCCGCGCGCGGGTTTTACGCTGGTGGAAATTCTCCTGGTCGTCGCCGTCGTGGCGATCCTCAGCGGCGTCGCCATGGTCGCCGTGACGAACACCCGCGAATCCACGCGCGTCTCGAAGCTGGAATCCGATGTCGCGACGATCAACGCCGCCATCCAGGTCTACCAGGTGAACGGCGGCGCGCTGCCCGCCATTGCGACGCCCCAGCAAATTCTCGACAAGCTGAAGACCAGCGCCGACACCGCCAGTGCGGCCGCGATTCCCGGCTTGCATGGCAGCGTCGTGGATCGGCGTCTGTGGGTGGATCCAAACGACCCTCCAACGGGGGCCGAGCCCCGTGCGCTGTGGAATGGCACCGCCGGACGCTTCGTGATCGCCACAAGCGGATCGAACGGCGTCAGAAACTTCCTCCTCGACGACACCAAAGCGGCGACAAACTACGGGACGGAAGCGCGCACGCCCGGCGTCGTGACCCAAACCAACGGCTGGGTGTGGAACTACGTCGACGTGGTGCCGACCGCGAGGGGCGGCCCGGCCGGCGGACCCGGCACCACCACGGGAACCTCCGGCACCTCGCCCACCTCGCGCTCCGCGTTGCGGCTCAATCCCCCGACGTTCTCGCAGCCGGGAGGATTACTCCCCCTGATCAGTTTCGACATCTCCCTTACCCTCACGAACCCCAATCCCAGCGGCACCTCGCAGGTTTTCTACTCGGTCAACGGTGGCGCGCCCATTGCCGGGCAAGCGCTCATCGTCACCCCCAACATGTCGGTAACCGCCTACGCGGCGAGCAATGACCCCGATCACTGGACCGATAGCGTCACCACCACCCCGAATACCTACACCGCCATCCCGGTGCCCCTCCAGCTTGCCTTGAATCTGCCCCAAACGAGCTTCACCTTCCAGCAGGCCGGCGGCGCGATGGTCGGCGTGCCGCCCGTGACGGCCAGCCCCGGCACGATGACGATCACCAATACCGCCCAGATTCCCCCGAGCTACCAGTCGAGCACACAGTTCGACATCCGGTGGACGCTCGACGGCACCGATCCGCTCACGGCGGCCTCGCCGAACATCTCCGGCGCCTTTTCCGGCAGCGTACCCACGCCGAGCATCACCATCAACCCCGACCTCTGGGGCGCCACCTCCAGCGTCACCGTGAAGGCCGCCGCGAAAGCCAAGACCGCCTGGTTCCTCAGTAGCACGCCGGTGCAATCGTCCACGCTCGCCATCTCGCCCACCACGCTCACCGCGCCCACGTTCGACTCGCCGTCGGGCACGTATTTCTCGGGCCTGCCGGCGACCATCAATTTCGCCAGCGGCGCGCTCTACCCGGTGAATGCGCGCATCTACTACACCACCGATGGCACCGACCCCGGCAATGTCGGCGGCAACCCCGTCGCCGGCGCGATCCTTTACTCCGGCACGTTCAACGTGCTGACCCTCGCGAGCCCGACCTCCACGATCACCGCGCGGATTTACGGGCCGTCCGCCTACCCGCAATGGTTCACGCCCAGCTCGGCCGTAACCTCGATCTACCAGCTCTATTTCCCGCCGCCCTGGCACGGCTACGTCGTCGGCCAGTTCAACGCCACGGTGAGTTCCTCCTTCAACGGCATCGAGCAGCTGAACAACAACGGCGAACTCGATTTCTCCTTCAATCCCGGCACCGGCACCGGCACCAGCGGCAACACCGTCCGCGGCGCGGTCTTCCAGAGCGACGGCAAGGCGATCCTCGTCGGCGATTTCACGGTCTATAACGGCACGGCGATGAACCGCATCGTGCGCGTGAATGCCGACGGCTCGCAGGATACGAGTTTCAACATCGGCAGCGGATTCAACGCCACGACGAACGTGGCCGTCGTCCAGTCCGACGGCAAGATCCTGGTCGGCGGCTCGTTTACCACCTACAATGGCGTGGCCCGGCGAAACATCGCGCGGCTGAACTCCGACGGCTCCCTCGACACCACCTTCAACCCCGGCACCGGCACCACCGGCACCGGCTCCCTGGTCGACGCGATTGCCGTCCAGAATGACGGAAAAATCCTGCTCGGCGGCGTCTTCGCGGCCTACAATGGCACCCTGCGCACGAACCTCGCGCGCGTGAATTCCGACGGCACCCTCGACACCACCTTCACCGTCGGCAGCGGACCGAACGGCCGCGTCTATTCCGTCATCGTCCAGCCCGACCAGAAGGTCTTCATCGCCGGCGCGTTCAGCAGCTACAATGGCACGTCGAGAGGCTCCGTCGCCCGACTCTCAACCCTCGGCGCGCTCGACACCACGTTCGCCACCGGCTCCGGCGCCAGCAAGGACGTCTATACCGCCGCCCTCCAGAGCGACGGGAAATTCGTCATCGGCGGCAACTTCGGCAGTTACAACGGAACCCAACGCAAGGGCATCGCCCGCATCAACTCCGATGGATCGCTCGACACCGCCTTCGACGCCGGCAGCGGCTCCGGCGTCGGCAGCTACACCATCCTCTCGATCTCCATCCAGAGCAACGGCAGCATCATCGTCGGCGGGGACTTCAATGCCTACAACCCCGGCTCGCCCTCGAATCTGATGCGCGTGGATGCGAACGGCGTCCGCGACGACACCTTCGGCCCCAGCCTCCCCCAAAAGACCGTCGTCTATGCCACGGCCATCAACTCCGACGACAAATTGATCGCCGCCGGCGATTTCTCGTCGAGCAGCGGCACCAGCCTCAACAGCATCGCCCGGCTCCGCCCCGGCGACGGCGTGCTCGACCTCACGTTCAACCCCGGCGACGGCGCGAACGTCGGCAGCCTCGTCTGGGGCCTCGCCGAACAAAGCGACGGCAAGATCCTCGTCAGCGGCGATTTCACCACGATCAACAACCAGAGCCGCGCCGGCGTGGTCCGACTCAATAGCGACGGCACCGTGGACTCGAGCTTCAATCCCGGCACCGGCGCGACCGGTGGCGGCGTCTGGACGGTCGCCGTGCAGACCGACGGCAAGATCATCATCGCCGGCCAGTTCACCACCTACAATGGCTCCGCTGCCCCGGGCATCGCCCGGCTCACCAGCGGCGGTGCGCGCGACACCTCCTTCTCGGCCGGCGCGGGCTTCAACGGCTACGTGAGCTCCTCCGTCATCCAGCCCGACGGCAAGATCATCGTCGGCGGCGGGTTCACCACCTACGCCGGCGTCGCCGCGAAACGCATCGTGCGCATCAATACCAACGGCACGATCGACTCGACCGTCGGCAACTCCGTCGGCCCGGACGATGGCCAGGTCAACTGGGTCGGCCTCCAGCCCGACGGCAAGATCATCTTCGGCGGCACCTTCACGACGGTCGGCGGCGCCGCCCGCGGGGGCATCGCGCGGCTCAATGCCGACGGCACGCTCGACACCACCTTCGCCTCCAGCAGCGGCATCGAATCCGGCGCCGCGATCAACAGCTTCGCCCTCCAGAGCGACGGCAAGATCGTCATCGGCGGCACCTTCACCACCTACGCCGGCGTCGCGCGGCCCCGCATCGCCCGGGTGAACCGCGACGGCACGCTCGACACCGACTTCTCCCCCGGCCAGGGTCCCACCGCCGTCGCTCCGCTCACGCCCAACGTCCAGAGCGTCATCGTGCAGCCCGACGCGGATATCATCATCGCCGGCAATTTCTCCGGCTACAACGGCACCTCCGTGAATAAAATCATTCGCCTGAACGCCGACGGCACCTACGACTCGGCCTTCGGCTCCTCGACGCTCTCGATCAAAACCATCAACAATACCCGCTGACGCGCCCACCCATCCATGAACGACGTCACCATCGACACCCCGCTCGGCGGCCGCATCGCCGCCCTCGCCATGACCGACGGCGTAAGCGATTTCTACGTCACCCCCGGCGAGCCGCTTTGTTTCCGCCGCAACGGCCATCTCCATTTCGACCCCGCCTTCCGCTACGAGCCCGCCACCCTGCCTGAGATGCGGCCCGGCTGCCTCGACTATGCCATGCTCATCGGCGACCTGCGGTTTCGCGTCAGCCGCATGATGACGCAGGGCCGCCTGCGCTGGGTGCTGCGCATCCTTCCGTCCAACATTCCCTTGCCCGAGGCCATCCGCGTGCCCGCCCCCGCCCTCAAGGCCTTCCTCGAGGCCAAGAACGGGCTCTTCCTCATCTGCGGCGCCACCGGCAGCGGCAAATCCACCACCATCGCTTCGATGGTCCTCCACCGCGCCCGCCGTCGGCGCGAACACGTCATCACCTTCGAGGATCCCATCGAATTCGTTTATCCCGAGGGATTGCCCTCGCTCATGTCGCAGCGGGAAATGGGTCAGGACGAAATCGACTTCGCCTCCGCCCTTCGCGCCGCCCTCCGCCAGGCGCCGGACGTCATCAACGTCGGGGAAATTCGCGACGGCGAGACCGCCGAGATCGCCCTCCAGGCCTCTGAGACCGGCCACGTCGTCGTCGCCACCCTCCACACCTCCACCGCCGCGCAGACCGTTCAGCGCTTCCTCAAGCTCATCCCCAGCGATCGCGTGGAAAATGCCCAGGCCACCCTCGCCGACGCCCTCCGCCTCATCCTCTGCCAGCGCCTCCTCTTCGACTCCGATCGCAACCGTCGCTTCCCCATCCATGAAGTCCTCCTCCAATACGACGGCGTCGTGAACCTCATCCGTCGCGGCGACTTCAAGAAGCTCGACCAGGAGCTCGAGACCGGCTGGAAACGCGGCATGAACAACTTCGCCAAGAGCATCGAACTCCGCGCCGAGGAAGGCTTCCAGAGCAGCAGCGCCGTGCCCACCGGCTTCAGCGCCGAGGAAGTCCAGGATTACCTCGAGGCCGAGCAGGCGACCCTCACGCCATGACCCTCAAGGATCTCAAGGACGTCCTGACGTTCGCCGCCTTTCGCCCCGAGCCCGACGATGGCACCGCCCTGTGGACCCGTCGCTTTCCCGTCGAAAAAACCCTCCTCCTCAACGTCGGCAAAAATCGCACCTCCTGGCGTTGCCTCGCCAAAGGCGGCCGGCTGCTCGACGGCGGTCTCCAGCGCGGCGACTTCAAGGACATCGCCACGAGCCTCGCCCCCGAGTGGCGCAAACTCACGGATACCGGCTGGTGCAACGTCTCCCTCAACAGCCGTTACATCATCAGCCTCGAGAGCAACCTTCCCCGCAAGGAAGGCATCGAGGACGTCATCCGCACGAGCCCCCGCGCCGCCCTCGGCTCGAAGTTCGAGCGCTCCAAACGCTACGCCCTCACCAACAATCCCGAGCACGCCACCAGCATCGTCCTCTCCTGCGAAGAGGAAGTCATCAAGAAGATCGAGGCCGCTCTCGCCGAGAACAGCCTCCAGACCGGTCGAATCTGCTGCGGCACCTACACCCTGCTCCGCCGCCTCATCGAGCACGCGAATGCCGACGATCCGAACGCCCAGAAAAACGCCGCCACCCCGGCGCAGCTCCTCCTCGTCGTCTGCAATGAAGGTTCCGTCTGCATGCTTACGCAGACCGGCGACGTGTGGTCCGACCTCCGCTCCCGCTCCGACTTCTACGACGAAAACACCGAGCCCGTCTTCGAGATGATCCGCGCCAAATGCGAAGCCGCGGAATCCCCGCCGTCCGAAATCCTCTTCGTCGCCGACCAGCCCGGCTCCGACCTCCCCGCCCGCCTCACCGAGAAATTCCCCGACTCCAAGGTCACCGACCTCACGGAGTCCGACCACCTCTGGGCCCACATCGCCGACCTGAGATAACGCCATGAAAATCGCGCGCCGCCTCATCGACGACCTCAAGACCGAGCGTCCCAACGTCACCCCGCCGCTGCCCGCCTACCTCCGGCTCGTCCCCATTCTTTTTTACGGCGCCGTCCTCGGCGGCATCGTCCTCTCCGGCCTCTTTCTCGTCGTCCTCCGTAATGCCACCGCCACCGAGCAACAGTGGAAGGCCGAAGCCGCCGAAACCACGCGCCAGCTCGCCGAAGTCCAGGCCGCTCGCGGGATGCTCGAGAGCCAGGCCCGCCGCGCCGGGGACATCGTCGCCTGGGTCGAAGGTGCCCGCAGCCTTCAACCCCTCCTCGTCGGCATTATCCGGGGCATGGAACCCACCTCCTCCATCATCTCCCTCGAGATCGCCCGTGATCCCAGCAACTCCCGACAAATCAAACTCGACCTCAAGCTCAACGCCCAAAGCTCCCGTCAGATCGACAGCACCCTTCAGGAAATCGCCAGCCACGATTACCGCACCTATAATCCCAACCAGACCCAGAGCCGCGGCGAAGTCGATTACCAGGCCACCCTGCTTTACCAACCCGCCCGTTCCCTTCCCGTCCCCGCCGACGGTCCCTCCGTCGCTCCAAAAACCTCGTCCGCTCCCGCCGCCGGCCCCTCCGCCACTCCCAAAACCCCGCCCGTCCCCGCCGCCGCCCCCTCCGTCGCCCCAAAAGCCTCTCCCGCCCCGTGAACAACAAGCACATCGCCTGCCTCGCGATCCTGTTCCTCTGCATCTTGATCTTTCAGGGCGTCTCCATGGTTCGCACCCGCGCCAATGCCATGCAGGCGGCTTCGGCCGCCGCCGAACGCACCGCCAACGACGCCGCCGTAGGCCTGCGGATGCAGCGCGTCACGCTCGAGGATCTCAAGCACAAGACCAGCGATCTCATCCAGTTTCTCGATTCCTGGGAGCCTCACCTCGCCCGCCTCTCCACCGCCGAATCCGGCGAACTCAACGTCAATGCCCTCGTCAAAAGCTTCGGTCTCATCCTCCTCGCCCAACGCTTCGAGCTGACCCCGAACAGAGCCGACAACGGCGTCCCGAATGCCTCCAACGCCACCATTCCCCAGCTCGTTCGCGCCCACCTCACCGTGGAGGACGATTTTATCAAGACCCTGAACTGGCTCGGCGAGATCGAGAGCAAGCTCCCCACCGCCCGCGTCTCCAGCCTGGACATCGCCCGCGGCCAGTCCGGCAACGACATCCACATGAACGTCGTGGTGGATATTCCCCTCGCCGTTCCCCGCGCCACCCCCTCCCCGACGCCATGAGTCCCCTGCGTCCCATCGGTCTCCTCCTTGCCGCCCTCGCGCTCGCCTCCCTCGGTCCCGCCGTCGGCGGCGACAGCCTGTCCAGTGTCGGTCAGCTCCCCGGCGAGAAAGTCCCCATCGTCCTGCTCCCCAAGGAACGCAATCCGTTCACGCGCCACGAGGTCAAAACCGAGATCACCGCCGACAAAGAGAGCGAGGAAAGCCGGCTCCGCACCCTCCTTGGCGCCATGCCCGTCACCGGCCTCATCCGCGGCGGCGCCACCCCGAAGGTCCTGCTCGGCAGCCTCATTCTTCGCCCCGGCCACCCGATTCCGTCGTTGCTCGAGGATCAGACCGAGCATCTCGTCGTCGGCACGATTACCTTGAAGCAGGTCGAAATCCTCTTCGTCGAAACTGAGCCCCGCGCCGAGCCCCGCCGCATCCTCATCCCGATCGACCTCAGCCCGCACGTCACTGTGCGCCTCCCGGAGCTGCCCTCCGCCTCCGCCAAGCCGCCGGGCAAATCCAACCCGCCACCGGAATGAGCGCCACCCCCCGCAATTTTCGACCTTCGATTTCCGAGGGGAGCGCACTCCTCGAAGCCCGCCGCCCTCGCAGCAATCCAAAATCCAAAATCCAAAATCTAAAATCTCCCTCCGCCTTCACCCTCATCGAGCTGCTCGTCGCTCTCGTTCTCGCCGCCGCCCTCCTCACCGTCGCGGTGATGATCTACCAAAGCCTCACGGCCAGCGACAGCACCCGCCCCAGCTTCGGCGCCGTCACCCTCGGCCCCGCCTACCAAACTTTCTACGGCGTGAGCGGAACCGTAGTTCCCAACGTTTTCTTCGCGCCCAGCTACGGGCGGGCCGCGCAGGCCGAAATCGTGCGCAGCGAGTTCATCGACGATCTTCAACGCGCCTCCGCCGTCTATTGCCTGGGACGCAACGGCGTGAACTCGTTCCGCGCCCACACCATATCGATCTCCTCCAGCTTTCGCGGCGCCAGCTTCGACACCCCCGACGCCTTCCGCGCCCTCATCGACCCCACCGCGGCGACCTTCGTTTCCTACCGCGGCGCCTCCACCGCCACGAACGCCTCGATTTTCATCCTTTCTCCCGCCGACGCGCCCAGGCCTGCGACCTCTACGTCGCCGGAGATCCTCCCGACGCTCTCCGTGCGCGCGATCTACGACATCGATCTCACGCCCACCACGTCGCCCGCCGGCACCTACGTGAGCGTGAAGCGCTACGGCATCGTCGCCACCACCGAGAGCAGCGGCCTCCTCGGTTCCGTTCCCACCGACTACTATGACGTTTTCTACCCGACGCCGAAACCGACGGACGGCGCCACCATCCCCTTCAACCCCCTCATCGTCTGCTTCGAGCGCGCAGCCCGCGCCGCCGCCGTCGAGGGCGACACCATCGACCGGTTCAAACGGGCCGCCGAGCGCCCGTTCTACTTCGTCTGGTGGCCCGATCCCACCGCCCACACGCTCGAGGCCCTTTCCGCGTCGTCCCCCTACGGGGCGGCCGATCCCCGCGCCGCCTACTTCGCCATGGGCGCCCGCACCGCGTTCTTCCTCGTCGTCCCCATGTTCCCCTCGCTGTGAACCGCCCCAACCCATCTCGACCAGTCACCGTTCGCGGCGGCAGCCCATGGCACACCCGCCGATCCGCCTCTCAATTGCCTTCGGCTGTCTCCGCTTCGCTCCGGCTCTCAACTCTCAATTGCCTTCGGCTGTCTCCGCTTCGCTCCGGCTCTCAACTCTCACGCCGCGGCTCCGTCCTGCTCGCCGCCCTCCTGCTTATCGCCGTCATGGGCTTCCTCACCGTCGCGTGGATCGCCCTCGTCTCCGCCCGCGGCAGCTACGTGGAGCAAATGTCCGCCGCCACCCAGCGCCGCATCGCCCTTGAAAACTCCCGCGCCCTCGCCCAGGAATTCATGCTGGAACGCGTCCTCCCCTCCTCGTCCGGCGCCGCGTTCAACTATCCCGACTCCTCCGATCCCGCCGCCTCCGCCTGGGGCGGCATCAACGTCCTCGCCTGGGGCAGCGCCCCGCTCCTCTCATCGACCAAGTCCGCCGGCGCAAACTACTTCAACCCCGGCAATGGCGACGACTACTTTCTCCCCGTCACCGTCACCCTTCACGACGGCAATACCGACCCGGACCGCGACTTCCAGATCGACCCCTACCCGACCCGCACCTTCCAGATCAAGTCCCGTTCGCCCCTTCTCGCCGGCACCCTGCTCTCGATCCAGTATCCCACCCTCAGCTCCTCCGCGACCGTCTCCATCGCCTCCCTCGACGTCGCCGGCGCCGCCTTCCTCCGCAAGACGCCGCTCTCCGCCAACTTCACGGCCGACTCCTATTCGACGCCCCTCGACGTGGGCGCAATCTCCCTCACGAATTCCGATGGCGTCGGCCTCGTCATGAACAATCTCGCCGTGCCCCGCCAGATCGCGAACCCCCGCAGCGGCGGCGCGGACTTCTACGCTTACGGCCAGTTCGACGCGATCCATAATTCCAACCCCGCCGCCAACTCCGCCTACACCAAGGCCTCCGGCGGCATCACCGTGGATGGCAGCACCGACTCCGACAACACGGACGGCGTCACCTGCGATGCCTCCGGCAATGTGACGATCACCCTCGCCTCCCTCCCGCGAACCAACGTTTACATCCCCGGCAATATTTCCACCCTCACCATCGTCGGGCAGCCCACCAGAGCCGACGTCACCGCGGACAACCAGCTCGCGACCCTCATCGTCGTGGATGAGGTCCCTGCCAGCACCCGCCCCCTCTCGACCGTCACCTTCAGCCAGTACAACAACCGCCGCCTCGATCTCGCCATCAAAAAAACCACCTCCAGCACCGTCACCCTCCAATTCTCCACCACCTCCGCCGAGTGGCGTCTGCTCCTGGAACTCGAAAATACGCCCGTCACCTTCGCCTCCACCGGCACCGTCACCCTCCAGGGCGGGATCCGCTCCGACCGCACCATCGCCCATTCCACGGGCTCCGTCCGCCTCACGGCCGAGCCCGATCCCGAATACCTCGAGCAACTTGCCACTCGCACCGCCTGGGTCGAAAGCTACGCGCCATGAAAACGACCACGAATTTTCCGAAGAGAGAAACGCCCCCGCAGCCGGCGCCCCTTCGTCATCGAACCGGCCTCCAAAATCCAAAATCCAAAGCCGAGCGAAGCGAGACAGCCGCGCACTTCTCCCATTCTTCCTTCGCGGCAATCCAAAATCCAAAATCGACTGCCGCCTACACACTCATCGAGGTCCTCGTCGCCGCCGCCATCCTCATGATCGCCGTGGCCGCCGCCGCCGCCCTCGCCCTCGCCACCGTCACGCAGGAGGAAATCAACGCCCGCATCGCCCGCTGCCTCAATCTCCACGAGCAAGCCGTCCGCCTCTACCAGCTCGGCCTCGACGCCAATACCATTACGGCCATTCTCCCGGAGGACCCCGCCGTCGTCTCCCTCGACTTCCCGGTGCCGGCGCAACCCCTCTCCATCCCGAATCTCGGCACCGTCGATCAGGTCACCTCCACCCTCACCTACCGCACCACGCCGCAATCAGACGCCTGGACCGCCGGCGCCTGGACCGGCGGCGAAAGCTCCAACACCGCCCAGCGCACCAGCACCATCATCGCGATCCGCCCCTACTATCGCTGAATCCCCGGTCGCATGCTCAAAAAAGTCATCCTTACCAACAACGCCACCGGCCGTTCGCTGGAGACCATCGTCGATACCGACACCGATGCGAAGGCCCTCGTCGGCGCCGGCAAGGCCGCCAACGAGACCGCCAAGGTCTCCGCCATCGGCGGGGCCGACGAGTTCATCCAACGGATGAGCGCGAAGAAGCCCTCCCTCGACGAGCGCGTCGCCGTCTTCAGCGGCCTCGCCCGCTGCCTCGAGCGCAACATCTCCACCATCAAGAGCCTCGAGCTCCAGACCGGCCGAGTCTCCTCCCCGCGCTACCGCGGCATCCTCGCCGAACTCGCCTACCAGATTTCCATCGGCGAAAAACTCAGTGACGCGATGACGGCCTTTCCCGACGCCTTCCCCGACGACATCCTCGCCCTCGTCCGCGCCGGCGAGGAATCCGGCCGCCTCTCCGCCGTCTGCAACCAGATCGCCAACAGCCAGCGCAAGACCGTCCGCATCCTTAAGAAGCTCAAGACGGGCATGATCTATCCCGCCATCGTCCTCGTGCTCGCCGTCGCCGTGACGATTGCGATGAGTTTCACCCTCGTCCCCGCCATCGCAAAGCTCTACGGCTCCATGCATGCGAATCTCCCCTTGGCGACCATCGCGATGATGACGTTCTCCGACATCCTCATCCACCAGCCCTACCTTGCCGTCGTCCCCTTCATCGGCCTCGGCCTGCTCTTCAAGAACTGGGGCAAAATCTACGCGCGACCGCCCATCCAGAAATTCATCATCCGGCTGCCCACCGTCGGCGTGATCATCCGCAAATCAGCCGCCACCGTCAGCTTCCGCGCCCTCGCCATGCTCCTCCAGGCCAACGTCCGCATCTCCACCGCGCTGGAAATCACCGCCGCCAGCTCCAGCCACATCTACTACCGCGAGTTCTTCACCCGCGTGCGCGACCACGTCATCGACGGCCTCGACCTCCCCGAGAGCTTCCTCATGGAATCCCATTGGCTCGGCCCCGACGGCCGCACCATCTCCGCCGTCATGCAGATCGCCAGCGAGACCGGCTCCGCCAACGAAATGCTCGACGAAATCGCCACCGACTACGAGGACGAGCTCGACACCATCGCGAACCAAATCGACAAGATCCTCGAGCCTGTCACCATGGTCATCATGGGCGTCATGGTCGGCTTTCTCGTTTACGCCATCTACGGTCCCATCTTCGGCCTCAGCAAAGTCATCCTCCCCTCGAAAAAGCCGGTCGCCGCCGCCGCCAGCCATCCCTAGCGCATTTCAGAAATGCCATGGCCGCAAAAAGACCCGAAGAGGCCCCGTGGCCGCCGGTTCTTTTTGTGGCTCCTCGTGCCTTTTTGTGGCTACGAAATCCATGAATCTGCCTAGCATCAGCGCGTTCACCGCCGCCGCATGAGCCTTCGCCTCAAGTCCCTGCTCATCTTCGCCACGGCGACCACCCTGCTCTTCGCGATCGTTCTCGCCTTTGCCCGCATCGTCATCGAGCGCCAGTTCGACGACATCGAGATCGCCCAGATGACGCGCCAGGCCGCGCAGTTCTCCGCTGAGCTCGACGAGGAACTCCTCCCGCTCTCCTCCACCGCCGGCGATTGGGCCGCCTGGGACGATCTCTACAGCTACGCCGTCGGCCACAATCCCGGCTTCCCCTCCGTCAACTTTACTCCGCAGACCCTCCCGAACCTCCGCCTCGACTTCCTCGCCATCTATCGCCAATCCGGCGAACTCATCCGGCTCGAAACCGTGCCCGCCAGCGACGGCAAAGCGCCGCTGAATCCGACGGCCATCGGCGAAGCCATCCGCCGGCTGCCGCTGGTTCCCCAGACCGACATCGACCATCCCCGCGCCGGATTGATGGCCGTCGAGGACGCCGTCGTTCTCGTCGCCGCCCTGCCGATCGTTCGCAGCGATCGCTCCGGCCCGCCCGCCGGCACCCTCGTCGTCGGTCGCATTTTCTCGGCCGACCGCGCCGCGGCTGATGACGAATTCTCCGGCTACCACATCCGCTTCCTGCCGGTTCCCATCACATCGGGCCAGATCGCCGCTCCGCCGCCATCTGTGCGCGTGATCGATCCCCAGCAGATCGCCGCCCTCGTCCCGCTCCGCGACCTGGGCGGCCACTGGATCGCCTCCGCCGAACTCATCAGCGAGCGCCCCCTGCACCTGCAGGCCGCCCGCACGATCCGCATCTTCGTCATTGGCCTCGCCTCCGCCGCCGGCATCCTCCTCTTCATCGTCTGGTATCTCCTCGACTCGAATGTCATTCATCCCGTGCGGCAGCTCGCGAACCGCCTCACGAAAGCCCGCCAGCACGACGAACTTCCCACCGACCTCGGCCTCCACCGCGGCGACGAACTCTCCGACCTCGCCCGCACCATCGAGGACCTCGCCCGCACCGTCCTCCGCGCGGAAGCCAAATACCGCGCCATCGTCGAGGACCAGACCGAGTTCATTTTCCGCTACCAGCCCAACGGCCGCATCACCTTCGCCAACGATGCCTTCTGTCGCTACTTCGACCTCCGGCGCGAAGACGTCCTCGGCTTTGACGCCCACCGTTTCGTCGCGGATGACGACATCCCCCGCGTCGCCGACGCCATCGGGGCCGTCTCCGCCGCCGCTCCCGTCGTCACCCTTGATCACCGCGTCGTCTTTCCGGCCGGTCATCCTTCCGCAGGCAGCGTCACCTGGCTCCGCCGCATTGATCGCGGAATTTTCTCCGACGGCGGCGAACTCCGCGAAATCCAGTGCGTCGCCCGCGACGTCACCCACACCCACCTCACCCACGAGCGCCTCGAGGCCTCCGAAATCCGCTACCGCCGCCTGTTCGAGACCGCCAGCGATGGCATCGTCATCCTTCGCCAGTCCGATCACGTCGTCACGGATGCGAACCCCGCCCTCTGCACCCTCCTCGGGCAATCCCGCGCCGCCCTCATCGGCCACACCGCCGGCTCCCTCCCAATGTTTCGCTCCCCGCGCATCCTCCGCACCCTCGGCCGACTCCTCGCCCCCGACGAAACCACCCACGAGGCCGAGATCATCCTCAAGGACGACGCCGGCGACCGCCACTATTACGAAGTCACCTCCCGCTTCTACGAGACCGGCGGCGACAAGGTCATCCAATTGAACTTCCGCGACATCTCGCTGCGCAAGCGCGCCAGCGACGAGCTGCGCCAGCTCTCCGGCCACCTCCTCCGCTCCCAGGATGAGGAACGTCGCCGCATCGCCCGCGAGCTCCACGACTCCACCGCCCAGACGCTCTCCGCGCTCCAGATGGCCCTCACCCAACTCACCGGCCTCGGTCCGGCCACTCCGCTCGACGACGCGAAAGCCGCCGCCATCCTCGAGGACATCCGCTCCCTTACCGACTCCAGCCTCCGCGAGATTCGCACCATCTCCTACCTGCTCCACCCGCCCCTGCTCGACGAAGTCGGCCTCCTCTTTGCCCTCCGCTGGTATGTCGATGGCTTCATGACGCGCACCGAGATTATCGTCCGCCTCAACGTCCCCGAGGCCCTCGACCGCCTCCCGCCCGAGGTGGAGACCGCCATCTTTCGCGTCGTTCAGGAAGGCCTCAGCAACATCCACCGCCACTCCGGCAGCCGCCGAGCCTGGATTCGCCTCGCCGTCAAGCGGGGCGTCATCGACCTCGTCATCCGCGACGAAGGCCGCGGCATCAGCCCCTCACCCGGCGGCTCCTATCCGCCCGGCCAGCCCGTCCTCGGCGTCGGCATCGCCGGCATGCGCGAGCGCATGAGGCAATTCAACGGTGCCCTCACCATCGAATCCAATGGCCGTGGCACCACTATCCATGCCACCCTTCCGCTCGATGCCGACGTCCCGCCCGAAGACTAAAATCCTCATCGCCGACGATCACGAAGTCGTCCGCCACGGCGTCCGCGACCTCCTCGGCGCACAGCCCGGCTGGATCGTCTGCGGCGAGGCCTCCTCCGGCCGCGAAGCCCTCCAGTTGCTCGAGGCCACCCAACCCCACGTCGCCATCCTCGACCTCAGCATGCCCGGCCTCAACGGCATGGACGCCGCCCGCCAGGTCCGCAAAATCCTCCCCGAAACGAAGATCATCATCTTCACGATGCACGAGACCGAGGAACTCGTCCGCGAAGTCTTTCGCTCCGGCGCCCACGGCTACGTCCTCAAATCCGACGCCGGCACCCATCTCGTCGCCGCCATCCATGCCGTCCTCGAGGGTCGCCACTTCTGCAGCTCCAAGCTCAGCGAATGGATCTTCCAGGGCTTCCTCCGCGCCGCCAGCGGCGAACCCGAGCCCACCACCGACGACGCCCTCACCCCGCGCGAACGCGAGATCGTCCAGCTCCTTTCCGAAGGCCGCAGCAACAAGGAAGTCGCCACCGACCTCGGCATCAGCGTGAAAACCGTCGAGACCCACCGCGCCGGCATCATGCGCAAACTCCGCCTCCACGCCTTCAGCGACCTCGTCCGCTACGCCATCCGCAACCACATCATCGAGGCGTAACCGATCATCAAGGTAGGGTCGTCGCGCTGCGACGACCAGGCATCGCAGCGCGATGCCTTTACCTTCTTCCTCCGCATCCCGATACCGCCATCGGGGATTTCCCCTCAGGGGCGACGCTTGGCAAATTACGGTGTTTACCCCATTGCGAAAACCCGCGCCCGGCGGGATGTTGAGTTCGCCATGAAAACAAGATCCCTTCCCCTCGGTCTCCTCGTGGCCGTCGTCTCCGGCCTGGCCATTGCCAGCGCCCAGGCCTTCGGCCCCTACTTCAATCCCTACGATGGCACGGCGACCGTCACGACCGGCAAGAAAACCGGCACGCTCGTCGCCGCCGGAAACGCCACCACCACCGACGGCACCGACGCCCACCTGCTCCTCTCCGGCAAAGGCCCGAAAGGCATTCAGGTCTCCGCCGATCTCACGCTCCTCGCCAACGGCCAGGGTTCCCTCACCCTCAACGCCAAGGTGCAGGCCGATCCTCGCAAGGTTCTGAAGAATGAGAATCTCCCTGCCGGCAAGAAGGTCAACGTGCGCATCAAGGTCAAAGGCACCTATACGGTGGTGGACCCCACGACCGTGAACTTTGTCTTCTCGGGCAACTCCGGCAAGAACGGCGGCACCAACGTCACCGGCACGTTCACGACGGACCTCCTCGGTAACATGACGCTCACCGCGAACTCGGGCTTCAAGCAGAAGGTCAGCGGCCTCGGTCGGCGCCTCGCGTTCTCCTTCACGGGCGTTTCCTCCACCACTCCGTAGCCTCCGCGCCACAGGAACTTCAAGCGGGGAGCCGTTTGAAACGGCGCGCGGAGAGGGCAACTCCCCGACGAGAATGGATCGAAATCCGACCTGGAAGGATTTATCCAAACTCCGAAAGAATGTGGACGTCCGCAAGAGAGAGGCAAAAGGTAGTTTTCACGGGACTGGGAATCGGTCGTAGATTTTGCACGGATGGATGCCGAAGCTCTCGCAACGATCCGGGTTTCCTCCGAGTCCATCCGTGGCTGAAAAGCGCTCCCGGATGCCCTTGAAAGGATTTCCCCGAAGCCGCCCTCAGGGTTTTTCCTGACGCAATATACAAAGTTCCCTGAATTGCAGTCACTTCCGCTCCGACGCATCGTTGAGGCTCGAAATCGAAACCACCATGAATACTTCAATCCAAACCAAACTCCGGAAGAAACTCTCCCTGGCCCGCGCCCGCAAGGGCTTCAGCCTCGTCGAGCTTCTCGTCGTCATCGCCGTCATCGGCATCATCGCCGCCATCGCCATCCCGAACATCGCGGGCATCACCGGGCAGGCAGGCACAGCCAAAACTCAACGCAACGCCCAGAGCATCGCGTCGGTGTTTGCGTCCGCTCGCGCGGCGGGAAATACCGCAACCTATTCGGCTACCTCCGATGCCATTGATGCGGTCACTACCGGCATCACCATTAATAGCGGCACGTTTTCGGGCTCCGTTTACAAGGTGCCGATTTCAACGACTGAGGCGAACGCCGTCAAAAACGCCTCTCCGGCTCTCTTGAACCAGACTGGAAGCGGCGGAACCAGCTCGCTTGAGTATGTCACGCCGTGACCTGATTACTTCAGCTCTGTGAATTAATTCTAAAAAATCGGAGGAGTGCCGAGCCGAAAAAACAGCGATCGGCAAAAGCACGCTCCAAATGCAGCAAAAGAACTCCGGTGATCTTCTCACCGGAGTTCTTTTTTTTACCCCCCGCGCCAAAACCATGCGAAGGTGCAACCTTGAGGCCGAGGACTTCGCCCCCCCACGCTCGAAATCGACGGCAGACATGAAAGCGGACCCGCATAAAATATCCCGGACGGCATCGGAGACCGTGCTCTCGAATTTTTGTGCACATCTGATCGAAACCTGCTGGCTGCTGGCGGTGCTCATCGTGCCCGTGCTTTACGATCCTCATGCTCAAAACTCCTTCGATCCGATCAAGGTCGCGGCCATGCGGGTCTTGGGGCTGACCGTGGCAGGTTGTCTATTCGTCCGGATGTGGAATGGCTTTCCAAGGAGAACGAGCGTTTCGAATTTTTCGTCCTTCGCCAGCTGGCCATACTGGTTTCTCGCCGGGGTCATGGTTCTTTTGTCTTCGCTGGTCGCCACCTTATTTTCGGTGGAGCCGAGGAATAGCCTCTGGGGTGCCCCATATTTCGTGCAGGGAACTTTTACCTTGGGCTGCCAATTTGCCCTTTTCGTTGGCGTCGCGACTCATCTCCGCTCCAAAGAGCAAATGGAGAGACTTGTGGCCGTGGCACTCACGGCGAGCGCGCCGTTCGCGATCTATGCCCTTATTCAACGCGGAGGATTGGACCCCCTTTTCTGGGGGAACAATGATTCCCCGGCTTTTTCCTTCGCGGGCTGGCCGATCTATCTCGCCGGCTACCTACTGATGCTTATCCCGCTCTGCGTCTGGAAATTCTGGCGAAGCCTGGATCCCTCCGCCCCGCGCCCCCAAGCTCTCCTCTACGCAATACTCCTCCTGCTTCAAGTCACCGCTTTTTTCAGCGCGGACAAACGCGGTCCCCAAGTTGCCCTGCTGGTTGCCACCGCGCTAAGTCTGCTTCTCCTGGCGGCCTATCGCCGCCGCTTCAAGCTGGCCACGTGGGGGCTGGGCATCGCTGCCGCAGGAGGTCTCTCTCTTGTTCTTTTGGCGGGTTTGGGCAAAGCGGGCGTTCCGCTTCAGACTCTGCCTTTGATCGGTCGGCTGTCCATGGTTGTTCCGGTCGGAGCCGAAACGGGCGACGCTTTTCGAGCCAGCCTTTGGGCAAAGGCACCCGACCTCGTGATGGCAACCACGCCTTTTGTCTTTCCCGATGGAACTCCGGATCGATGGCATTGGCTGCGTTCCATGATCGGATATGGCCCGGAGAGTCTGGCTGGGGTGTTGTCCCGATATTGGCTCAATGTCGAGGGAGGACCCGCCCTCATTGCCGAAAGTCGCTTCCACAATACCTTCTGGGAAACTTGGGAATCCGTCGGATGGATCGGGTTGCTCGGATTTTTCTGGTTTTATGCCAGCATTTTTTCCATGGGCTGCAAGTCGCTCGGACTGCTCGCGCCTAATGGCGGCGGATTCCGTCTGGGAATTGCCGCCATGGTTTCCGGTCTGATCCTGGGCACCCTTTTATCGGGAATTTTTGGGCCGGGCTATTTTGGCTTGGGCTTTCAATTCGGGTTTGTTGCGGGCTTGGTCCTGTGGACCTTGAAAGTGGCGACCCGCTCTCCCGCTGTGACGGGATCGTCCCAAGAAAGACCCTATCAATTTCTGGTCATCGCGCTTTTGGCGGCGCTTCTCGGACATGAAATCGATATGGCTTTCCTCTTTCCGACGGGCAACACCGCCGTCATGTTCTGGGTGTTTGGCGGGGCCATCGTTGGGTGGGGTCTGCGCCGTATAGGGACGGAAACAGCCAATGAAGAACTTCCTTCTTCATGCGAAATCGAGCCGACGGAGAGGGAGGCGCTCCCGGCGGGCAGCGCATGGATCTCCGCCGGCTTGCTCACCGGGTTGTTCATGGCAAGCATCCTCGTTGTCTTGCTGAACGGATTCATTGATTTCCGTTCGTTTCAGCCGGCGACAGCGGGAAACATTCTGATCGCAACACTCACACAGATTCAGTTCAACCACGGTCCCAGCCACCTGATCCTCCTGCTTTTCCTGCCTTCCTGGTTGATCGGAATTTTTTGCATCGGAAGCGTCATGCAGACTTCCATGCGGACCAGCGAAAGCCGTAAGGCCTTTATTCTTGCGGGGGTCCTGTCGTTGGGAATCGCCTTCGCCTTTGCAGGGCTGAAGGCACAGTGGATCGCCACCCTCGGACCGATTCCTGCGGCTTCGGCATCCGCGGCTGCGGTCGTAACTCAGGCTGTCGGCTTTTCGGCGATTGGCGCAACCTTGTTGATCGTTTTGGCGCTGACGGCTGCCGCCACCGCTGCGATTTTCCTTCTTCAAATCAAAAAAAGAACCTTCGCTCCGGCCGGCATATCCGCATGGGTCGCTGCCGGTCTCGCGGGGCTTTTAGTCTGCACGACCGCTTGGTGGACCGCAGGAAACAATCTTCGCACCGAAGCTTTCAGCGGATGGGCGAACGTCCTTGACCTCCACGGCAGAAAGGCACTGGCCGCCACTCTTTATCAAGAGGCCTTGAAAAACGACCCCGGCAACGTGCCCAACCGAATCATGTGCGCCAAAGTGCTCATGGAATCCGTGGAGCGGAGCGAAAATGAAAAAGTCTTTTCCGAAGGGATGGAAAAGGCGGAGTCGGTGCTCCTTCCTGCGAGACAATTCTCAGAACTGAATTTCGGGAATTATTATCTCGGCCGTCTGTATTTGCGCTGGGCCTTGAGAGAAAGGGGCGAGGCGAGGCCTTCGCTGGCGTTGCGTGCAAAGGAAGCTTTGCGCCGAGCGACAAATTTCGCGCCGGAGGCAGAGACGGCATGGTTCGAGGCCTCGATCGTGGATCGCCAATTGCTCGGTGATGCGCCATCCGCCGATGCAAAATTGGCAAGGGCTGACAAATTGACCCGGGGTTTCAATGCCACGCCTTGGGGTGACTTTTATGCACAACAGTCATTTTCCAACGAGGACGCGCAACTCAAGAAATTTTATGCCGGTCGCGCCATCGGCTATTTCAACCGTGCTCTTCTGGAGGAATGGAACGACTCCAAAAAGAGAAAGCTCACCAACGCCGACATTGATTACATCCAGACAAATCATTATCGCACACTTCTGACTAAGGGCGCGCTTCATCGAAATCTCGGGGAAAAGAAAGCCGCTATCTCCTGTTTTCTGGAAGCCACTAAAGGCGGGTCGAAAACCGAAATTTGGGAAGCCGAAGCTTTACTAGCGCGAACCTACGCCGATCTTGGCGACCGCGCCGCTGCCCTCCGACATGTGATCAATGCTATTGCCGGAGCTCCGCCCAAGATGGTCGCAGACTTGGAGAATCTCAAACTCAGCCTTTCCGATCCCGCTCCGGCAGTAGTGAACCCCTCTTAGCATGAGCACTTTAAGATCATCCCGCTCTTGTAAAAAGGCCTTCTCCCTGGTCGAGCTTCTGATCGTCATCGCCATCATCGCGATCATGGCCTCCATCGTCATCAGCGCCTTCTCGAATGCTTCGGCCGATTCCCGGCACGTCCTCGTGAGCCAGCAGCAGGCCGTCGTGCAGGAGGCCATCAATAGCTGGCTCGCCCACGACAGCGCTTCCCCAAACTCTCTTTCCGTCGCGCAGCAGCACTACAATGCCCGCACGACCGGCGCCGCCCGCCTTGCCCTCGTCGCGGCCTACCTCGACGACGCCACCTATAAGGACTTCACCGATAACACGGCCGCCGCCACCCCCGATCAGGTCCGTTCGAGTTCGATGGTCCAGACCCACCAATATCTCGAGATCACCAACTGGCCCAACGGATCGTATCCCAAGGTCATCCTTCATTGAACCATGAACATTTCGCCGTCCATCCCGGGTAGGGACCTCGCGCTGCGAGGTCCGGGCGTCGCAGCGCGACGCCCCTACCGAAAATTCCTTTTGGCTTTTTCCCTCGTCGAGGTCCTCGCCGCCGTCGCCCTCATCGGCATCATCACCTTCCTCGCCCTGCCGAACATCGTTCGCATCAAGACCGACAGCGAGATCAGCCTCGCCATCTCCCGCGCCGAGGCCCTCAACCTTGCCATGGCCTCCTACGTCCAGGCCCATGGTCAGGCGAGCGCCACCGCCAGTTGGACGGCCGCCGCCGACGATGATGCCCGTTACGCCCTGCTCGCTCCCTACCTCGCCTACGCCCCGTCCACGTTCGCCGCTTACATGCCCGGCGGCTACCGCGTCACCCTGCCCACGAGCCTCGTGCCCCTCTCCAAGGTTTCGCTTGCCACGGACCCAGGCGGCACCTCTATCGCGTATTGAGGAAGATCATGAAAACGCACGCCCGGCCGGCCGTCGTCCTTCGCGATCCAAAACTCTCCGCTTTTTCGCTCCCGGAATTGCTCACCTCCATCGCGGTGATTGGCATCCTCGCGGCCATCGCGATCCACAGCTACCGCGGCATCCAGGACTCCGCGCGGGAGACGGTCGCCCGCGACAACCTCGCCCTGCTGAACCGCGCCGTTCTCCACTACAGCCAGGTGGCCCAGGACATCACCGATACGGCCGTTTCCGGCTCCGCCACCGACGAAGGCACCATCGTCGCCAGGCTCAAAACACGCGATGCCACGATTCCCGGCTCGCCCTATCTCGAAAGAAATTTTCGCGACACACCGTCCTCTTCGAGCGATGATTACCGCATCCAATGGAACGGTCGCGCTTTCGAGCTGCTCACGCCTGGCGTCACGGGAACGGGTCTTCGCACGGGCGAATAGTTTCTCCCGGCCTCCCTGGCGGAGCGCCTCTTCGGCGGTGGCCCATCCTTTGGGCTGATCCGGCATGAATGAGAACTCCTGGCTCGCCCTCGCGGAAACGCTGAATACCCGCGGCCTCGTCGCTCCGCCCTCCCGGCCGGAGAGCGACCCCCACGGCGCCATCGCGCAGCTCAATCAACGCGATACCGAGAGCGCCCTCGAATGGCTCGCCGGGGAATTCGAGATCATCCCCCTGCGCCTCAGCCGCGCCGCCTGCTCCACCCGCGCCGAGGAACTCTTCCGCCGCCTCGCCCAGCCGAAGACCTCGGACGAGCCCTGGCTGCCCTTCGGCGCGCTCGGCCCGCTCCTCCTCTGCGCGCATTACAATCCCGCCGTCACCGATCTCTGGGGGATCGCGGAGCCCTTCGTCATCCGCACGCTCATCTCCGAGTCGCAATACTTCGAGCTTCGCGACGAATTCGCCTCCCGTCTCGCATTCAATGCGCTCGAGGCGGCGACCGGTCTCCCGCCGATGGAGCCCGTCCCCCTGGGCGGCGGCTTGCTCACCATGGTCCAGTGGCTCCTGCGCGTCTATCCGCTCACGCCCAAGGAACGCGACGAGCTCGAGAGCTCCGAGCGCAGCTTCGCCGGCAACGACTACCGCCGCATCGCCGACTTCAAGCTCCTCCCAAAAAGCTACGGCGTCGCCCTCACCCACATCTCCCGCGGCGAGGCCGTCTTCAGCCCGGAATACGCGCCGCCGCAATCCACCTTCCCCGACACCCTCCTCGAAAAGCACGGCGTCTATCCTCTCCACATCGGCAAGGATCGCGTCTTCCTCCTCTCGGCCGAGCGCGACAATTTCGCCTTTGAGGACGAATGGCTCTCCACCGGCACCGGGGAATTCAAGTTCACCCAGCTCCTCGCCGACCGCGACGGCATCTTCGAAGCCATCGCCCGCAACCGCGGCCGCGGCTCCAAAGCCTCCGCCGACGTCGTCACGGGCGACCTCGATTATTCTGACAACACCAATCTCGTCGAAATCGACGCCGGCGACATGCAGCGGCTGAACCCGTCCAGCATCCACGCCACGCCCGAGCAGATCGTCCACTGGGTCCTCTACCGCGCCATCACCGGCCGCGCCAGCGACCTCCACGTCGAAAAATATTTCAACACCGCCCGCTTCCGCGCCCGCATCGACGGCGAGCTCCAGATCATCCATTCCTGCCCCGAGGAAGCCCTCCCCCGCTTCATCAGCCTCATCAAGAATTACTCGAACATGGGCCACCAGCGGCAGGATGCGCAGGACGCCCGCTTCGCCATGAGCATCGGCAAACGCCGCATCGACTGCCGCGTCTCCGCCATCCCCTGCCGCCGCGATCTTCAAAAGCTCACCCTCCGCTTCCTCGACAAAAAGGACGGCGTCAAACGCCTCACCGATCTCAACCTCAGCCCGCGCCAGGCGCAGATCATCAACGACACAATGAACCGCGACCAGGGCCTCGTCCTCGTCACCGGCCCCACCGGCAGCGGCAAGACCACTTCGCTCTACGCCTTCATCAACAGCATCAACCGCGAAGGCATCAACATCCACACGATCGAGGACCCCATCGAATACGAGATTGAGGGCATCAACCAGACGCAGACCGATCCCATCAACGGCATCGACTTCCCACAAGGCCTGCGCCGGCTCCTCCGCGCCGATCCCGACGTCATTCTCATCGGCGAATCCCGCGACGAGGAAACCGCGAACGCCGCCGTGAACGCCGCCCTCACCGGCCACCTCGTCCTCACCACCCTCCACGCGAACGACAGCCTCCGCGCCGTCAGCCGCCTCATCTCGATGGGCCTGCCGCCGTATCTTCTCGCGGACGCCCTCGCCCTCAGCCAGGCCCAGCGCCTCGTCCGCCGGCTCTGCACCTACTGCAAGCGCCCGCTCGCCGTCACCGACGACATCCGCCGCGTCTTCGCCAAAAACCTCGTCGAGATCCCCGACGGCGTCGGCACTATCTACGGCAAGACCGGCTGCAGCGAATGCGGCGAGACCGGTTACTCCGGCCGCATCGCCCTCATGGAAATGTGCCCGATCACGCCCGACATCGCGGACCTCATCGGCTCCAACGCCCCGCAGAGCCAGATGCGCGAGGTCGCCTTCCGTCACGGCGTCCTCTCGCTCTATCAGGAGGGCCTTACGCAAGTGCTGGCCGGCTACACCTCGATGGATGAGATCAGCCCGCTCAGCTACACTTCCGGCGTGTGATTTCAAATTCGGTAAATCTTTGGACGCTCCCGAAGGAGAGCCAAAGGTAGGGTCGTCGCGCTGCGGCGACCGGGCATCGCAGCGCGATGCCCCCACCAAAGTCGGAACTCACCACTCCCGACGCCGACGGCGGAGCGTCAACACCCCGCCCGCCACGATCACCAGCGCGACGATTCCCGGCTCCGGCACCACCGCCACTGAAAAGACGGTTCCCTTGTCGTTCGGCGAAGTCGCTCCGCCGCCGAGTGTAGTGCCATAGGCCACTCCGTTGGCCACGGTCAGCGATCCCTGCGGATTCGCCCCGTCGCTGCCCCCGGCGAAGCTGTGATCCAGCATAAATCCCAGCCCCTCCATATCCATGTGGAAGACCGTCCCCAGTCCGTTCGCGCCGCCCGAGCTGGTCGTCCCGTAAAGCATCGAACCCACCGCCGTCAGCGATCCCAGCGGCACGCTGCCATCGCTCGTCCCCTCGAAGGCGTGCAGCTCCTGGAAATCGGCGCCACTTGCCGCGATCTTGAACACCGTGCCGGAGCCGTTCGCTCCCCCGCCGGCGGTGGTCCCGTAGAGATCGCTTCCCGAGAGCAGCAGCGAGCCCGCCGGATTGCTCCCCGCGGCAAAGTCGTGCAAGACGCCGAATACCTGCGTGTTGATGTCGATTTGAAAGAGCGTCCCGCCCGTGAACTGACCGCCGTTTGCCGTCATTCCATACAACGTCGAGCCCGACAGCGTGAGTGAACCAAAGGGCTGGCTGCCGTCGTTCACTCCACCCGCGAAGCTGTGCAATAACTGGAATCCGCTTCCATCCAGTCCAATCTTGAAGATGGTTCCGACTCCACCCGTTCCCCCGAACGACGTCATCCCGTAAAGGGTGGACCCCGAGAGCACCAGCGACCCGAGGGGATTGGCCCCGTCGGTTCCCGAAAAGCTCCACAACTCATGGTAAACGCCAGCCGTGGTCAGGCTGAAGATCGTGCCCGCTCCGGTCCCACCCCCGTTCGTCATGCCATAGAACGTCGAACCATTCAGCACCAGCGAACCCGCCGGATTGCTCCCCAGGGCAAAACTGTGAATGAGCGCCTCGCTCGTGCCGTTTGGATCCAGCCGAAACACCGATCCCGCATTGTTCAGCCCGCCTTCCGAAGTCATTCCATAGAGCAAGCCGCCGGCAATCGTCACATCACCGTGCGGCAACGCGCCGTCACCGCTCGCACCCGCAAACGCGTGCAGCACGGTATCCGTCGCCCGCCCCGGACCCGTCACTGCCAGAAAAAGTCCGAGCGTCAACGCACCCAGGAAATGCGGTTTGAACCCAGAAGGCCGGAGCAGGAACGCCACGCGCGAAACTTCACGCCATTTCACTCAATCGTCAACGCCTCACCCCAAAAATTCCTCCGGCCGCAGAAAGATTGTCGTGCCCGGCGCAATCCGCTATTTCTCGCTCGTCGCGTTGCGCAAAATCGATGAAGTCCTCTATCCAGTTCGCGGCCGACATTCTGCTTACGCTCGCCGGCCTCGGGGCAGCCGTGATGGCCTTCGTCTTCTCGCTCCAGCTCTCCAGCGACGTGCGCGAGCAGCTTGGTCGCATCCAGGAGGAGGCCAGTGCGAACCGCGTCCGCTTCGTTCTCCAGGCGTTCGATCAGAACCTTCAGAATCTCTCCAGCTATACGCTCGGCTATGCGATGTGGGACGACTCCTACGCCTTCGTCCAGGCTCCGCAAGGCAGCGCCTATCCCGCGACGAACTACGCCGAGTCCGTGCTCGCCGCCAGCCCCGTTCAACTTGTCGGCATCTACGACGCCGCCGGCCGCCTGCTGTTCTCCGCGGCCCTCGACGAGGCGGGCAAGACCATTCCGGTCCCACCCGAGCTTTCCGCTCCCGCCTTCGGCGCCCGCTTCACCGCGCTCAAGCGTCTCGACGACCGCGAGACTTTCGCCGGCATCGAATGGCTCGGCGGCAGGCCCTACCTCCTCTCCGCGTGGCCGATTACGAATTCCGCCCGCACCGCCCCACCCAAGGGCGCCATCCTTTTCGGAACCCTCATCGGTAAAAAAGTTCTCTCCGGGGTCACCGCCCTGACGTCCATTGGCGTGGAACCCCTGCGCAATCCGCCGTCCCTCGCCGGCCCCACGCTCAACCTCCAGACACCGCTTCTGGGCGCCTCGCAGGCCCATTTGGCTCCCGCCCTCCCCGGTCCGGGCTTCGACGCCGTGATCACCCTCCCCCGCGCCTCGCCGGCCGCGACGCCGGTGTCCTTCGAGCTGCACCTGCCCGCGCGCTTGTCCCAGGCCGCCATGTCTCTCGACCATGCCGTCCGGCTCGACTTTCTCCTCGTTTCCGCCGCCTTCGGAGCCTTCGTCATTTTCGCCGGCTGGGAAATCTCCCGCCGCCGCCGCGAGAGTCGGTATCTGAAGGCCGAGCACGCTCACGCCGAGCGTCTCGCGGACGAGGCCGCCAGCGCCGACCGTGCCAAGAGCGCGTTCCTCGCGGTGATGAGCCACGAGATTCGCACCCCGCTCAACGCCATCATCGGCTACGCCGAACTCCTCGATCACACTCCGCTCAACCCCGAAAGCACGCAGGCCATTCAAACCATTCGCGAGAGCAGCAGCGGCTTGCTCCGCGTGCTCAACGACATCCTCGATTTCTCCAAGATCGAAGCCGGCGCCCTTGCGATTCACAGCGAGCCCGTTTCCATCCGCGCGCTCGTCACCGAGGTCCATTCCCTCTTCGAACTTCAGGCGTTGGCGCGCGACAACCGACTGATTCTCGATCTGGACCCCGCCCTGCCCCAGCGGATCGTCATCGACGGCACGCGGCTCAAGCAAGTGCTCTCCAACCTCGTCTCAAACGCGATCAAGTTCAGCCATCATGGCGAAATTCGCGTCGCCGTCGCCGCCGATTCCGCTCCACGTCGGCTGCGCATTTCCGTCACCGACGATGGCATCGGCATCACCCCGGAGCAGGAAGCCCACCTCTTTCAGGCCTTCACCCAAGTGGACTCCAGCCCCACCCGCCGCTACGACGGCACCGGCCTGGGCCTCGCCATCAGCCGCCGCCTCTGTCTGCTGATGGACGGCAAGATCACCTTCCAGCGCCGGCAGCCGCAGGGGTCCATCTTTCACGTCGAAATCCCGTTCGAGCCCGCTGCTCACGAGCGGAGTCCCAAGCCCAATCCCGAGCCCGCCAGCCCCCCCGCGGCTCCGCTTCTCGCCCCGCCGATCGACATCCTCGTCGTGGACGACAACCCCACCAACGCACGCCTGCTCAACGCCATTCTCAAACGTCTCGGCCTCGACGCCCGGATCGCCCACAGCGGTGCGCAGGCGCTCGCCTGCGTCGAGGAACGCCACGCCGACCTCATCCTGATGGACATTCAAATGCCCGAGATGGATGGCTTCGAGACCACCCGCCGCATCCGCACCTTGGAGTCCACCCGGCAAATTCCACCCTGCCGCATTGTTGCCGTCACCGCCGACATCCTCGAGACCAGCCACGCGACCGCCCGCTCCGCCGGAATGGACGATTACCTCAGCAAACCCGTGAAGCCTGCCCAGATCCGCTCCGTGATCGAAGCCACCGCTCGTGCCTAGACTCGTCCTCGTCGCTCTGCTTCTGGCCCTCGCCTCGAGCGCCGACCTCCACGCCGGCCCGGACAAATCCTTCACGTCCGTCGACCCGGTCATCACTCCGCCATGGAACGCGGAACTCTCGACCGGCTGGGACAGCCTCTACATGTTCCGCGGCGCCAATCAACTGCCCGGCTACAAGGGCTACGGTTCCAGCATTTCGTGGACGAGCCTTACCCTCACGGCGAACCTCACGCCCGCCGACTCCCTTTCCATCGGCTCCTGGGCCGCCTTCGGCCTCGGCGAATCCGACTACAAGGAAATCGACGGCACCGCCACCTACACGCACACGATCGGAAATCTCTCGCTCTCGTTCGGTTACGCCCTCTACGCCGTCCTCAATCAGACCAACGGCCTCTACGCCCACGAACTCAATGCCACCGCCGCCTACGAACTCGCCCTCGGCCCGGTCACCCTCACGCCCGCGATCCAATACGCCTTCAACCTCGGTCCCGCCCCCGGCCACCGCGGCTACGTCGAGCAATGCTCGAGCTATCTCGACCTCCGCCTCGACGCGAACGTCCCGCTCGTAACGGACCGTCTTGCCCTCGCGCCCTGGATCGCGACGGGCTTCAACTTCCGCTACAACACCTCCGAAAAATCCGATCCGCCCTCGCCCTTCGTCGGCGCAAATCACGTCGAGACCGGCCTCTCGCTCCCCCTCACGCTCACTGCCGCCGCCACGCTCACGCCCTACGTCGCCGGCAGCTACCAATGGAACCAGCTCGCCGGCACCCGCCCGGCCACCTTCTGGGGCGGCGTCGCGGTCACCCTGTCGTTTTGAGCGGTGCGTCCTCGCGCGGGAACGCCTGCGCCCGGGTCAACATCTCCGCGAGATCCGCGAGCTTCACCGGCTTGTTGAGATAGCCGTCCATTCCCGCCTCGAAACACCGCTCCCGATCCGCCGGGAAAATATTCGCCGTCAGCGCCGCGATGAAGGCCCGGTGCTCGTAGCCCGACGCCCGCTCGATCGCCCGAATCTTCGCCGTCGCCTCGATGCCATCCAGCTCCGGCATCTGGAGATCCATCAGCAAACAATCCGGCGTCTCGCGTCGGTAAATTTCCACCGCCTCGCGGCCGTTCCGCGCCGCAATGGGCTCGAAACCGAGCTTCCGGATCAGCGTCAGCACCAGCTTGAGATTCACCTGGTCGTCTTCGATCATCAGAATCTTCAGCGGATACTTTTGCGCAAAAGTCTCGTCGAGCACGAGGGGCGGCGGCGGCTCCAGATTCGTTGCGGGGTCGCTCACGTCGAGCGGCACTGTCACCACAAACTCCGCTCCTTCGCCTCGCTCGCTGCGCACCGACAGCCGGCCGCCCAGTAATTCCGCCAGCCGGCGCGAAATCGTCAGCCCCAGCCCTGTGCCGCCAAACCGCCGGGAGATGCTGGAATCCGCCTGCGTGAATGGATGAAAAATCCGTTCGATCTGCGTCGGGGTGATTCCCGGCCCCGTGTCCCGCACCGAAAATTCGAACTCCGGCAACTCGTCGCCCGCCGCCTCGCCGGCCTTCCGCACGCTCATCGTGACCGATCCGCGTTCCGTGAACTTGATCGCGTTGCCCACGAGGTTGAGCAGGATCTGCCGCAGCCGCCCGGAATCCCCGCGCAGCACCAGCGGCACTTCCGGCGCGCTCACGACGTGCAGATGCAGCCCCTTGTCCGTCGCGCTCTGCGTCAGCAATGTCCGGATCTCCACCAGCAGAGCGCGCGGGGAAAACTCCGCCCGCTCGACATCCAGCCGCCCCGCCTCCAACCGGCTGAAATCCAGAATGTCGTCCAGGATGCGCAGCAGCGACTCGCCGCTCTGCACGATGATCTCCGCGTGGCTCCGACACTCCTCCGGCAACGAGGGCGCCTGCGCCAGCAGCTCCGCAAAGCCGAGCACGCCGTTCATCGGCGTGCGGATCTCGTGGCTCATCACCGCCATGAACTCGCTCTTCGCCCGGTCGCCCGCCTGCGCCTCCCGCGCCAGCTCCTGCTCCTGCCGCAGCGCCCGCTGGAGTTCCTGCGACCGGCGGCGTTCCTCCGTGACGTCCCAGTTCACCCCGATCAACCGCGTCGCTTCGCCGGTCCCGTCGCGCAGGATCGTGCACATCGACTTGATGAATCTCTCCGCGCCATTGTCCCGCCGGAGGATGCGAAATTCCGTTTCGAAGCCCTCCCGCCCATCCTGCAGCGCCGCCTCCCGAATCTCGCGCATTCGCGCCAGATCCTCCGGCTCGATGGCCTCGAACCAGCGCTCCACGTCGATTTCCGTCCGCCCACCGGCCACGCCGTAGATCGCCCGCATCTGCTCGTCCCACGTCACCGCCCGGGTCGCGAGATCGATCTCCCAAATTCCCACCCGGCCCGCCTTGATTGCGAGCTGCAGCCGCTCCAGCGTGAGCCGCAGCATCTCCCGGGCGGCCTTGCGCTCCGTCACATCGCGCCCCACGCCGATCAACACCGCGTCCGGCTGCGACCAGAAGGCCGACCACATCATCTCCACCACCACCCCGTCCTTGCGCACGCAGCGATTTTCGAAATCCGTCGTCGGCTGGCCGCCCATGACCGCCTTCGTCTCGACATGGGTGCGCTCGCGGTCGTCCGGATGCACGAACTCCAGCACATTGCGCCCCAGCAGTTCCTCCGGCGCATAGCCGAGAATGTTGCGCACCGCCGCGCTCACCTCCACGAACCGCCCCTCGCCATCGAACGTGCAAATCAAATCCAGCGAGTGCGCCATGATCAGCGCATTCATGTGCGCCACGTGCTCGTGCCGGTGCCGTTTCTCCTCCGCCTCCAGCGCCCGCTCGATCGCCGGAATCAACCGCGTGAGATTCTGTTTCAGCAAATAATCCGCCGCCCCGAGCTTCAGCGTCGCCACCGCCACGTCCTCACCCACCGTGCCGGAGACCACGATCAACGGAATTTCCCGACCCGACTCGTGCAGCACCGAGATCGCCCCCGGCGCGTCGAAATGCGGCATCACGTAATCGGAAATCACGATGTCCCACTCCTCGCTGTCTAGCGCGGCGCGCATCGTCTCCGCCGTCTCCACCCGATGCAGCATCGGCTCGTAGCCCGCACCGCGCAGCGTATTCGCGAAGAGCAGCGCGTCGTCCTCGCTATCCTCGACCACCAGCACACGCAGCGGTCCGCGCGGCGAATTATTTGAAGGGTGGGGGTTCATTCAACAAGAGCCAGTAGAGATCGAGGTGCCGGGCCGCCTCGACAAATTCCAAAAAGTTCACCGGTTTCCTTACATAGCTATTGCAGCCCAAATGGTAACTGGCAATAAGGTCTTCCTGTTCTCGGGAAGATGTCAGCACGATTACCGGCAGAAATCGACTGCGCGGATCGCTGCGAATCCTCCGCAGCACATCCAGTCCGCTCACCCTCGGCAGTTTGAGGTCGAGCAGAATCACCGAGGGCCGCAGGCGCAACCCCGGACTCTCCTCGCCCTCGGGTCCGAAGAGAAGCTCCAGCGCCTCCAGGCCGTCGTGCGCGACGATGATGTGATTTGCCATGTTGCTCTTTCGGAAGGCGTAAAGCGTCAGCTCCTCGTCGTCCGCGTTATCCTCGACCAGCAGGATCGTTTTCATGCCCGCGGGAGAGTCTGGAGCACGAAGGAAATCGTGGTGCCGCGATCGACTTCCGCCTCCGCCCACACGCGGCCGCCGTGGCGGTTGATGATCCGCTGCACGGTCGCGAGGCCGATCCCCGTGCCGGGAAATTCCTTCACGCCGTGCAGCCGCTGAAACGCGCCGAAGAGCTTGCCCGCATAGCGCATGTCGAAGCCCGCTCCATTGTCGCGAATGAAAAAGCACGTCTCGCCGCCCTCGGTCGTCGCGCCAAATTCGATCCGCGCCGACGCCTTGCGCGCGGTGAATTTCCACGCGTTCCCCAGCAGATTTTCCAGCATGATACGCAGCAGCCGCTCGTCGCCCTGCGTCACCAAACCCTCCGCGACCACGAATTCCACGTCGCGCTCCGGCTCCGCCCGGCGCAATTCCGCGACGATCGCCTCCGCCATCGCGCTCAAATTCACCGGCCCGCGATGAAAGACCTCGCGCGACACCCGCGAGAGATTCAGCAAATCGTCGATCAGGCATCCCATCCGCTCCGTCGCCGCGATCACCCGCTCGAAATAATCGCTCTCCTCCTCCGACTTCGGCACGCCGCTTTCCGACAAGATGCGCGTGAATCCCGCGATCGCCCGCAACGGCGCGCGCAGATCGTGCGAGACCGCGTAGCAAAAGGCGTCGAGTTCCTTGTTCGCCGCCACGAGTTCCGCCGTGCGCAGGGCCACCCGCCGCTCGAGATCCTCGTTCAAGCTGCGAATCGCCGCCTCCGCCGCCTTGCGCTCGGTGAGATCGCGGCAGACGACTTCGATCACCATTTCGCCGTCGCTACGGGAGGAGGCGGCCGTTACCTCCACCGGCACGCTCGCCCCGTCCACCGTGAGAATCGTCGCCTCCACCGCCGGCACCGTGCGCGGCGCCTCCAGCAATTGCGTGCAGTATTCGACCACCAACGCATGATTGTCCGGATGAAAAATTTCCGCCGGCGGCCGTCCGAGGACCTCCTCCTCGTCGCGGGCCCCCAGCAGACGCAGCCCCGCCGCATTGATGAACACGATGCGATTTCCGCGGCTCACAAAGATCGGATTCGGGAGCATTGCGAGCAATTCGCGGTAACGCGGCTCGCTCTCACGCGGCACAAGACTTCCCCCTTCGTCCGCATCGGCGGGACCGAAAAAGCAACCGTTATCGTTCATGTTGCGCGGAAGGCTTCGCAACCTGACCCAACGTAAAGCCCGGCCCGATTGCCGGACAAGCTATATCGCACCCACCAAGGCATCCCGCGAAATTGCCCGTGCGGCGCGGTGACCTTCGGTGTAGGGGTCTCGCATGCTCGTCACGGCGCTCTTCGTCTCGCCCGGACACAATTTTTTCGGCCGCTACGGCCGCGACGCCGACACGCATCCCACGCTCGAAGTGCCGGAGGTCGAATGCGTGGCCGGCCAGGGCCTGCGCGGCGACCGCTTCTTCGGCCATCAGGAAAACTATCGCGGCCAGATCACCTTTTTCGCGCGCGAGATTCACGACGCCCTCTGCGAGGCGCTCGGCGTTGCCGACCGATCTCCCGCCGTCTATCGCCGGAACGTCGTCACTCGCGGCGTGGATCTGAACACGCTCATCGACCGCGAATTCGAGCTCCAGGGCATCCGCTTCGCCGGCGTCTCCGAATGCAGTCCCTGCCTGTGGATGGACCAGGCCTTCGCCCCCGGCGCCGAGGAATTCCTGCGCGGCCGCGGCGGCTTGCGCGCTCGCATTCTCACCTCGGGAACCCTTCGCCTCGACCCGTCATGAACACCGTCACCGCCGCCCTGCTCGCGGGCGGAAAATCCACCCGCATGGGCCGCGACAAATGCCTCGTCGAAATCGACGGCATCCCGCTCTGGCAGCGGCAGTTCGATCTCCTCGCGACGCTCTCCGACGACGTCGTGGTCGTCGCCCCCACGGCGCCGGCGTGGTGCCCCCCGACCGTCCGTTGGATCGCGGACGCCGCCGCGGATCATGGCCCGCTGGGAGGCCTCGCCGCCGCGCTTGATGCCGCCACGCACGAGCGCGTGCTCGTCCTCGCCATCGATTTGCCAGGAATGACGCTCGACTACCTGCGCCGGCTGCTCGCACAATCCGACTCCGCCGTCGGCGTTGTCCCGCTCATCGACGACCTCTTTCAACCCCTGAGTGCCGTCTATCCCCGCGCCTCCCGCACCACGGCGACCGCGCGTCTCCCCGAGTCCGACAAATCGTTGCAACGCCTCGTTCGCGAGCTCGTCAGTACGGGCCAGATGCACGGCATCCCCGTCGAGCCGCGCGATCTGCCCTGCTTTCGCAATCTGAATTCCCCGGCCGATTGATCGCGCCGCCGAACCCCGCCTTCCAATCTTGAACGGATTCTTCGATCGGCTGAGTGACGCCCTCGTTCGCGGCCCGGTCGCCCTCGCAACCGTCGTTGCCGCCCGCGGATCCACGCCCCGCATTGCGGGTGCCCGGCAATTTCTCGCCGCCGACGGCGCAACCTTCGGCACGGTCGGCGGCGGTGCCACCGAGGCCCGCGTCCTCGACCTCGCCCGCGAGACCCTTGCCGACAGCCAGCCACGCACGTTTTCCGCCGATCTGCGCGGCCGACCCGGCGACATCCGCGAAGGCGTCTGCGGCGGCACGATGGAACTTTGGATCGTCCGCCTCGAGCCGACCACCTGCCTTCCGCTCGTTCGGACCGTGGCCGCTTCCCTGCGCGCCGGCAAATGCCTCGCGCTCTCGACGCGTCTCGACGCCACCGCTTCGCTCGCGCTGGAAGCATCCGACGACGCCTTCACCGAGACGCTCGAGCCGGCGCCGCATCTGCTCATCATCGGCGCCGGCCACATCGGCCGCGCGCTCGCCCGGCTGGCGGACGGCCTGGGCTTCGCGCTATCCGTGCAGGACGAGCGCCCCGACTGGCTCGACGCCGCGGCGTTTCCCGCCGGCTGTGGGATCAATCCGTGCCTCGAGGCCTCCGTCCAGGCCTTGAAAACGTGGGAAGGCGAACGCTTCGCCGTGCTCGTCACCCGCGGCTTCCCGCAGGACGTCGCCGCGCTCGACGCGCTCGCCACGATCCCCGACCTCGCGTATGTCGGCCTCCTCGGCAGCCGGAAACGCGTCGCCACCGTGCTCGCGGCCCAGAGCGCCGCCGATGGACCGACCATTTCGGCGTCCGTCCTCCACGCGCCCGTCGGTCTGGAAATCGGCGCGGAAACACCGGAGGAAATCGCCGTCAGCATCGCGGCGGAACTCATTCAAATCCGGCGGCGATCCCGCGAAGGTGCCGCGCGCGGATTGGACATCCCTCCAAAAATGGATAGAGAAGCAAACGGTGACTGAACGAAATCCAATTTGCCCGCGCGATCCCGCGCCGGAGGCCGACTAAATGGACGATCCCTTCGGCCGCACCGTCGATTACCTGCGCCTGTCGGTCACCGACCGCTGCAACGAGCGCTGCCTCTATTGCATGCCGGAGACCTACCGCGGCTGGCTCCCGCAGACAAACATCCTCACCGACGCCGAGCTCATGGCCGTCGTCCGCACGGCGACCAGCCTCGGCTTCCAGCGCTTCCGTGTGACGGGCGGCGAACCGCTCCTCCGCCCCGGCATCGTCGATTTCATCGGCGCGCTCATTGCCGAGCCCGGCGTGCGGACCGTGCAGATCACGACGAACGGCATGTTCCTGCCGCGCGACGGCGATGCGCTCTTCCGCGCCGGCCTGCGCGACTACAACATCAGCCTCGATGCGCTCGACCCCGCGCGCTACCGCGAGATCACCCACGGCCATCTCGCGCCCGTGCTGGAAGGCATCCGCCACATGAAATCCCTCGGCTGCCGCGTGAAGCTGAACACCGTCCTCATGCGCGGCAAGAACGAGGACCAAATCGCCCCCATCCTCGATCTCGCGCAGGAGCTCGACATCGTCGTCCGCTTCATCGAGCTCATGCCCGTGAGCATGAGCGAAATGCTCAGCGAGGAAAATTTCCTGCCGGTCGGCGAGGTGCGCCGCACCCTCGAGCGCGACGACGCCCTCGACCCCATCGAGGAAGTCCTCGGCTTCGGCCCCGCGCGCTACTACCGCCTGCGCCGGCGCGGCGTGATCGTCGGCTTCATTAGCGCGATCACCGACACGCATTTCTGCGAGCGCTGCAACAAGATGCGCCTCACCGCCGACGGCAAGCTCCGCCCGTGCCTCGGCAATCACCTCGAGACCGATCTCCTCCCCGCGCTGCGCCCCGCGATCTCGGCCGAGGCGCTCCGCGAAGCGTTCCGAAAGACGATGGCCGAAAAGCCCGCCGAGCACCTTTTCCGCGACAACTACCAGCCCGGCCGCGTGATGACCGCCATCGGCGGCTGACGCCCGCGCCACGGGCCATTCGCGCGGCGCAGTTGCCATGCCCCGCGAATCTGGCAAGATTGCAGAATGTCCAAATCACTCCCGGCCCGGCCGCGCCTCGCTGCAAAGGCGAAGAACGCCTACGCCCTCGTCGTGAGCCGGTATAACCCGGAGTTCACCTCCGCCCTCGAGCGCGAAGCCCGCGCCGAGCTGCTCGCTATCGACCCCGCCGCCACCGTCGAGACGTTCCATTCCCCCGGCTCGTTCGAGATTCCGCTCATCGTCAAGCTGCTCGCCGAGCGCCGCCAATACCACGCGCTCCTCGCCCTCGGCGTCATTCTGAAGGGCGAGACCGCCCACGCAGATCTCATCGCCGGCTCCATCACCAACTCCCTCCAGCAAATCGCCCTCAGCCACAGCGTCCCCGTCATTCACGAGGTGCTGCTTGTCGCCAACGAGGAACAAGCCCGCGCCCGGTGCCTGGAGCCGGCCCTCAACCGCGGCCGCGAGGCCGCCCGCGCCGCCGCGGCCGCCGCCGAGACCATCCAGGCCATCATCACAAATTAACCTTCGGGGCCGCCGCGCCGAAGTCGCGCCGCCCCGCCAACACATTTTCACATCATGGGAGTTCGTCGAGAAGGCCGCGAAGCGGCCGTCCAATTTCTTTATCAACGCGATCTGAATCCGAATTCGGAACTCGCCGACTTGGCCGTGTTCTACAAGATGCGCGGCCTCAGCCCGGCCGCGCGCCGATTCAGCGACGTGCTCGTGCCCGGCGTCCTTTCGACGCAGGACGCCATCGACGCCCTCATCAAGGAACACGCCGAGAACTACGAGCTGCACCGCATTTCCGCCGTGGATCGCAACATCCTGCGCCTCGCCATCTACGAAATGCTCCACTGCCCCGACGTGCCGCCGGTCGTCTCGATCAACGAAGCCATCGAGATCGCCAAGAAATACAGCACCGACGAATCCGGCCGCTTCGTCAACGGCGTGCTCGACCGCATCCGCACGAAACTCCCCCGCCCCGCCCGCACCGCGGCCAAAGCGCCCTCGAATGTGGAATGAGGAATTGGGAATTCGAAATTCCGCATTTCCCATTCCGCATTCCACATTCCTAAAGAATGGCCTTCGGATTCTTCAAATCCCTCGTCGATAAATTCGCCGGCAAGCCCGTCGATTGGGACGACCTCGAGGAAAGTCTCATCCGCGCCGACCTCGGCGTGCCGATGACCCTGCGCATCCTCGAGGCGTTGCGCGTCCGCGGCGACGAACTCACCGCCCGCACCGTCGTCGAAGTCGCCCGCAACGAAATCCTCCAGGTCCTGCCCATCGGCTCGCCCGCCCTTCGCCCGCTTCCGAACCGGCCGAAGGCGATTCTCCTCGTCGGCGTGAACGGCACCGGCAAGACCACCTCGGCCGCAAAGCTCGCCTACGCCCTCAAGCGCAACCGCCACACGCCGCTCCTCGTCGCGGCCGACACCTTCCGCGCCGCCGCCATCGAGCAGCTCGGCGTCTGGGGCGACCGCATCGGCGTGGAAGTCGTAAAGGGCCAATACAACGGCGACTCCGCCGCGCTCTGCTACGACGCCTACGCCACCGCGCTCCGCCGCAACATCGAGTTCCTCATCTGCGACACCGCTGGCCGTCTGCACACGAAGAGCAACCTCATGCAGGAGCTCACGAAGGTCGCCCGGACCCTCGCCAAGCACGATCCCGACGCCCCCCACGAGAAGCTCCTCGTCGTGGACGCCACCACCGGCACGAATGCGCTCGTCCAGGCGAAACAATTCCACGAAGCCATCGGCCTCACCGGCATCATCGTCACGAAGCTCGACGGCAGCGGCAAAGGCGGCGTGGTCGTCGCCATCCAGAACGAACTCGGCCTCACCCCGCGCTACATCGGCAGCGGCGAAACCCTCGAGGATTTCGCCCCCTTCGATCGCGAAACCTTCGTTGAACGAATGCTCTGAGGAAGGCAGGAAAGTTTTGATGAATTCCTTCCCGTTTTTCTGCTTTCCTTATTAATTCTCCCCTTTCCCATGCTCGAATTTTTTCAGAAGGGCGGTCCGCTCATGTGGTTGCTGCTGCTGGGCAGCGTGATCGCCGTCGGCGTGTTCCTCGAGCGCTTCTTCTTCCTCCATCGCGCGTCCATTCGCGTGGGTGAACTCCTGCGCGGCCTGTCGAATCTCCTCGCCCTAGGCAACGTCGCCGAGGCCCTGCAGGAATGCGCCGCCGCCCCCGGGCCCGCCGCCCGCGTGATGCGCGCCGTCCTCCTGAAGCACGATCTTCCCCGCGCCGACCTCCGCGACATCGCGCAGGATGCCGGCCAACTCGAGGTGCCCAAGCTCGAGCGCAACCTCGGCATCCTCCTCGCCGTCGTCTATCTCGCGCCCCTCGTCGGCCTGCTCGGCACGGTTGTCGGCCTCGTCGACGCCTTCACCGCCATCCGCGCCGAGGGCGGCTACGCCACCGCCACCGAAATCGGCGCCGGCGTTTATCAAAGCCTGCTCACCACCGCCGGCGGCCTCGCGATCTGCATTCCCGCGCTGCTTGCCTACCTCTTTCTCTCCGCCCGCGTGAACGGCCTCATCCACGACATGGAGCGCGCCGGCATCGAGATCGTCAATCTGCTCACCGACCTCCGCCGCTCCGGCCAGCCGACCGGCCCGACGCCTCCCGCCGCCGAGCTGTGAAACTCCACCGCACGCTGAATCCGCGGTTCGGTCCGCTGCTCTTCGTGCCGTTCGCGAACGTCGCCGCGGGGGTGCTCATCTTTTTGCTGCTCAGCAACGGATTCCTCCTCCAGCCCGGCGTGGCCGTGAAGGTGCCCGACTCTCCCTTCCTCCTCGCGCCGCAGCAGGATCCCCGCGTCGTCAGCATCACCGGCGATCCCGTTCCCGCGATCTATTTCGACAATCGCCGCGTGAACGCGACCGAGCTGGGAGACCGCCTCGCCGCCATCCAGGGCCACGCCCGCACGCTCATCATCAAGGCCGACCGCCGTGCCCCCGTCGAAATGCTCATCGCCGTCGTCAACGCCGCCGTCACGCACGGCTTCTCCGTCGTGCTCGCCACCGCCGAGAGTCCATGACCCCCGCCGATGCGAGCGACCGGTTGCGGTTGATGTTCGACTGGGCCGACGAAGGCCGGCGGCGTCTCGCCCTGTGGGTCATCGCCGCGCTGGCGCTCCACGCCGCGGCCTACGCGCTACTGCGCATCAACTATCCCCGACCGGAACCCGCGCGCATTTCCGACGCCACTCTCTACGTGCTGCCGCCCGACTCGCCGGCGGCCGCCCGACTCGCGCCCTTTCTCGCCGCGGCGGATCCCTCCCTCTTCGCCGCCGAGCGAGGCGATCGCATTGGCCTGCCCGCCCCGCCGATTCCCGCCTATCAACCAAGCTACGCGACCGATCGACCGGAACTCCTCCCCCTTCCCGACGCGCAGCCCCGCGTGCTCCCGCCGCTGCTGCGCGACTTCGGCCCCGTCCCGGTCAGCGACCCCGCCACCCCGCGTCCCGCGGCCCCTGCGCCGGCCGCTGACACCCAGATCCTTTTCTCGCCCTCGCTCAGCGGCCGCGCTCCCGCCGAACGCCCCAAGGCGAAATTCACCGCCCGCCCCGGCGACCAGCTCGCGCCCACCCGCTTCCTGCTCGCCGTCGCACCCGACGGTCGCGTGCTCCACGTGCTGCGCGATGGCGCCACTCGCAACGCCGCGCTCGACGACGCCGCGTCCCAGTTGCTGATGCGGCTCTGGTTCCATCGCGGCGGCGATTCCCGGATCACCTGGGGAACCGCGACATTCTACTGGGGCCTCGACGTCAAACGGGAGGAACCGCGTTGATCCCGCTCAGCCTCGGCCAGGCGGTCGCCGCCTACACGATCTCATTGGTTGTCCTGCTGCTCGCGTTCGTCGTCGGCCGCGCGATCTGGCGCACATTCCGCTCCGCCCGCCAGCGCCGCCGCCGCCAGATCCAATGCGTCCTCTGCGGCACGATCTACGAAGACCCCTCACCCGAGCCACTGCCGCGCTGCCCGAATTGCTCGCGCCCCAACGAACGCACCGCCCCGCTCGGCATTTGAAACCGAGCCTCCGCGCCCGCCGCGACGCGCTTTTTCCCTCCCCGAGGAAATTTGTGGTTGCCAGAGGGGTTTGCAAGCCGATTGACTGGCAATTCCCTTTTTCGGGGCAATTGGTTAAAGCATGAGTGAACGCAGAGTCGTAATTACTGGTATTGGAGTCGTCACGCCGATTGGGTTGGACACCGCCACCTTTTGGCAAAATCTCCAAAATGGCGTCAGCGGCATCACCCGATTCGATGCGTTCGACTCGACCGACTTCGATTGCAAGATCGCCGGCGAGATCAAGGAATTCTCGCCCAACGCGTATTTCAAGAATCCCAAGTCCAGCAAGCGCACGGACCGCTTTACGCAATTCGCCATGGCCGGCGCAAAGATGGCCGTGGAGGATTCCGGCCTCGACCCCTCGAAGGTCGATCTCACCCGCGTCGGCGTGATGATCGGTTCCGGCATCGGCGGCCTTTACAGCATGGAAGAAGAGGCCAAGCGACTCCAGGCCCGCGGCCCGTCCCGCGTCTCACCGTTTACGATCGCGATGATGATCAGCAACATGGCAAGCGGCATCGTTTCCATGGAATACGGATTCGCCGGCCCGAACATGTGCATCGTCACCGCCTGCGCCACCGCGAACAACTCGCTCGGCGAAGCCTGGCGCATCATCAAATTTGGCGACGCGGACGCCTTCGTCGCCGGCGGCTGCGAAGCCACCATCACTCCGCTCGGCATCGCCGGCTTCGCCTCGATGAAGGCCCTGAGCTGCCGCAATGACGACCCCGCCCGGGCGTGCCGCCCGTTCGACAAGGACCGCGACGGCTTCATCATGGGCGAAGGCGCCGGCATCATGGTCCTCGAGGAACTCGAGCACGCCAAGCGCCGCGGCGCCCCGATTTACTGCGAACTCGCCGGCTACGGCGCCACCGCCGACGCCTATCACATGACCGCCCCACTGCCCGAGGGCGACGGTGCCGCCCGCGCGATGAAGATCGCGATGAAGCATGCCGGTGTGAATCCCGCCGACATCGATTACATCAACGCCCACGCCACCTCCACCGGCCTCGGCGACATCTGCGAAACGAAGGCGATCAAGGCCGCCCTCGGCGACGCCGCCAGGACCACCGCCATCAGCTCGACGAAATCCATGACCGGCCACCTCCTCGGCGCCGCCGGCGGCGTGGAAATGGCCGCCTGCGCCCTCGCGATCAAGCACGGCATCATCCCGCCCACGATCAACCTCGACGAGCCCGATCCCGAGTGCGACCTCGACTACGTCCCCAATGTCGCCCGCGCGGCCAAGGTCCGTGTCGCGCTCAACAATTCCTTCGGCTTCGGCGGCCACAACGCCACCCTCATCGCCAAGGAATACGTCGGGTAATCGGACGACTCGAACCAAACAGGATTTTCAGGATTTCATGGATTAACGGGACGTCCGAAGGCTCACCCCTCTTTCCCGGTCCTGTAAATCCTCACAATCCGGCAAATCCTGTTTAGTTCGATGAATTCCCCCCGCTACGATTCCGTCCCCTATCGTCGCAGCGGCCGCAGCGGCTTGAAACTGCCCGCCCTCTCGCTTGGGCTCTGGCATAATTTCGGCGGCCACCATTCGTTCGACAACGCCCGCGCCATGGTGCGCCGCGCCTTCGATCTCGGCATCACGCATTTCGATCTCGCGAACAACTACGGCCCTCCGCCCGGTTCCGCCGAGGAAACCTTCGGCCGCCTGCTCCGCGGGGACCTCGCCGCCCACCGCGACGAATTGATCGTCTCGACCAAGGCCGGCTACACGATGTGGGAAGGCCCCTACGGCGACTGGGGTTCCCGCAAATACCTCCTCTCCAGCCTCGACCAAAGTCTGCGTCGCCTCGGCCTCGACTACGTCGATATTTTCTACCACCACCGCCCCGATCCCGAGACGCCACTCGAGGAATCCCTCACCGCGCTCGTCGATGCCGTCCGCATGGGCAAGGCCCTCTACGTCGGCGTGTCCAACTACGACGCCCCGCGCACCGCCGAGGCCGCCCGATTCCTCCGCGCCGCCGGCGTGCCGCTGCTCATCCATCAACCGCGCTACAACCTGTTCTATCGTGAGGCCGAGACCACTGGCCTGCTCGACGTGCTCGATGCCGAGGGCGTGGGCGGCATCGCCTTCTGCCCGCTCGCCCAGGGTCTGCTGACGAATCGCTATCTCGCCGGCATTCCGGCCGACGCCCGCGCCGCCGGCAATTCCGCGTTCCTCACCGAAAACCGCGTCACCGAGACCGTCGTCAATGCCGCCCGCACCCTCAACGCCATCGCCGAGGCCCGAGGTCAGTCCCTCGCGCAAATGGCGCTTGCGTGGGTCCTTCGCCGCCCGGCCGTCACTTCGGCCCTCATCGGCGCCAGCCGCCCGCAGCAGATCGAGGAAAACGTCGCCGCCCTCGCGACGGTCGCCTTCTCGGAGACGGAGCTCGCCGCCATCGACGCCGCCTGCGCGGGCATCGACGGTTATTAAAGATTCACGCCGCCGCCGTGGCCTTCGGCTTATGCACGCTCTCGCCGTGCTCGTAGATCGCATGCGCGCTGCCGACCACGAGCGGGTCCGCCGAATTGACCAGCGCCTCGTCCTTCCCGTCGTAGGGAATCGACGAAAGTAGAAATTTCATCGCATTAAGTCGGGCGCGCTTCTTGTCGTCGGAACGCACGATCGTCCACGGCGCGTCGGCGGTGTCCGTGTAGAACAGCATCGCCTCCTTCGCCTTCGTGTATTCATCCCAGCGGCCGAGCGACTCGACGTCCATCGGGCTGAGCTTCCACTGCTTGAGCGGGTCGCGCGCGCGGCCAAGGAAGCGGCGCAACTGCTCGGCGCGGCTCACCGAGAACCAGAACTTGAAGAGGTGAATGCCGCTGCGCACGAGCATGCGCTCGAATTCCGGCGCCTGCCGCATGAACTCCAGGTAATCGTGCGGCGAGCAAAAGCCCATCACGTGCTCGACCCCCGCGCGGTTATACCACGAGCGATCGAAGAACACGATCTCGCCGCTGGTCGGCATCTTCTCGACGTAACGCTGGAAATACCACTGGCCACGCTCCGTCTCGGAAGGCTTCGCCAGCGCGACAACCCGCGCGCCGCGAGGATTCAAATTTTCGGTAAAGGTCTTGATCGTGCCGCCTTTGCCAGCCGCGTCGCGCCCCTCGAAAATCACGACAATTTTTTCGCCGGATTCCTTCACCCACGACTGCATCTTCACGAGCTCGATGTGGAGTAGCTTGGCTTCCTCCTCGTAAGGCGCACCCTTCATCACCTTCTCGTAAGGGTAGGTCGAGCTGATGATCTGTTTCTTGCTCTTCGCCTCGCGCACGCGGGTGACGAGTTCCGGCGGAATGCTCGTGCGCACCTGTTCGTCGATGATCGACACCATCGGGAAGGAAGCCCCCGCCGGCTTCGCCTCCAAAGCCGCCTTCGGTTTCTTGTCCTTCTTCGGCTTTTTGACCTTCGGCTTCTTCAGCTTTGGCGGCGTGACGCCATCTTTCGTTTCCGCACCCGTGGACTCATCGATCTGTTTCATCAGCTTGCTCCCCCGTTGATTTTGCGACCCTGGCAAAATTAGGAGAGCAACTTCCGTTCCCCGACGGGAAGAACTCCTTAGCTCTCGGCGTCGTCTTCGGCGTCCTGGCTCACGACCGGGGCGATGGCCTGGAGCTTTTCGCCGGCGGCGAGACCCATCAGCTTCACGCCCATCGTATTGCGCCCGGTCTCGCGAATCTCGCTCACCCGCGTGCGCACCATTTGGCCTCCGCTCGTGATGAGCATGATCTCGTCGTTGTCCGTGACGGTGAGCGCGCCGATCACCTTGCCGGTCTTGTCGGCCGTCTTCATGGTGATGATGCCTTTGCCGCCGCGGGACTGCTTGCGGTAGTCGTCGAACGGCGTCCGCTTGCCGATGCCGTTTTCGCCGGCAACGAGGAGCGTGGCGTCGTTGCGCACGAGGGCGCTGCCGATCACGTAATCCTTCGCCTCAGGGCGGATGCCCCACACGCCGACCGTGTTGCGGCCCTGGTCGCGAAGCTGGTCCTCGCCGAAGCGGATGCTGATGCCTTCGTGGGTGACGAGCACGATGTCGTCGTGGCCGCCGGTGAGCTTCGCGTCGATGAGTTCGTCGCCCTCCTCGATCTGGATGGCGATGATGCCGCCCTTCCGGATGTTCGAGAAGTCGGAGAGGTTCGACTTTTTGACGATACCGCTGCGAGTGGCGAAGAAGATGTGAAGATTTTCGTCCCACGTCTCGTCCTTCATTGCCGCGCCGGTGCCGGAGCGTTTGCCCTGGATGCGCAGCGTCGCGGCGATCTGCTCGCCGGATTGGAGTTCGAGGAGGTTCGCGATCGAGCGGCCCTTGGAGGCGCGCCCCATTTCGGGAATCTCATAGACGCGCTCGACATAGACGCGGCCGCCCTTCGTGAAGACCATCAGGTAATCGTGCGTGCTGGCCGTGAAGAGATGCTCGACGAAATCGTCCGCCTCGTCCTCGCTGGCGGCTTCGCGCGTGGTCATGCCGATCACGCCCTTGCCGCCGCGGCGTTGTGCGCGATACGCGGAGACGGCGGTGCGCTTGATGAAGCCCTTGTGCGTGATCGTGATGATGCAGCCCTCGTTCGCGATGAGGTCCTCCATGTTCATCTCGCCCTCGTCGGGCACGAGCTGGGTGCGGCGCGGCGTGCCGTATTTGGCCTGCAGCTCGCGCAGCTCGGTCTTGATGATCGTGAGCACGCGGGCTTCCTTCGCGATGATGTCGAGAAGATCCCGGATCGTAACGAGAAGGTCGTCGTATTCGCTCTTGATGCTGTCGCGCTCGAGGCCGGTGAGCTGGTAGAGGCGGAGATCGAGGATGTGGCCGACCTGCTTCTCGGTGAACTTGTAATTCCCCTCCGCGTTCAGTCGCGCGTCGCTGCGGATGAGAATGCCGAGCTGTTCGACGACGGGCCGCGTCCATGAAAGCGCGAGGAGCTTGGCCTTCGCATCGTCGCGGTCGTTCGAGTCGCGGATGATCTTGATGAAATCGTCGAGGTGCCCGAGCGCGATGAGGTAACCCTCGAGCTTTTCGGCCTCGACCTCGGCGGCAGCGAGGAGGAAGCGCGTGCGGCGCAAGACGACCTCGCGGCGATGCTCGATGTAGCTGGTGATCGCGTCCTTGAGCGACATCAGCTTCGGCTTGCCGTGGTCGATGGCGAGCATGTTCACGCTGAAGGACGACTCCAGCGCGGTGTGCTTGTAGAGGTTGTTGATGATGACCTTGGGATTGCCGTCCCGCTTGAGGTCGATGACGACGCGCGTGTCCTCGGCGCTCTCGTCGCGCACGTCGCTGATGCCGGCGATGATCTTTTCGTTCGTGAGATCGGCGATGCGCTTCACGAGCTCAGCGCGATTCACGTTGTAAGGAATCTCCGTGATGATGATCTGCTCACGGCCGCCCTTCACCTCGGCGACGCCGACGCGGCCGCGCACGCGCACCTGCCCGCGCCCGGTCTCGAAGTATTGCTTGATGCCGGCCATGCCCTGCAACAAACAGCCCGTCGGGAAATCCGGCCCCTTCACGAACTGCATGAGGCCGTCGATCGTGATGTCGGGATCGTCGATCTGCGCGCAGATGCCGTCGATGCACTCGCTCAGGTTGTGCGGCGGGATGTTCGTCGCCATGCCGACGGCGATGCCGGTGCCGCCATTGACGAGGAGATTCGGGAAGGCCGCGGGGAAGACGGTCGGTTCCTCGCGCGTCTCGTCGTAGTTCGGCACGAAGTCCACGGTGCCCTTGTCCATGTCCACCATGAGGGCCGCGCCGAGCTGCTGCAGGCGGGCCTCGGTGTAACGCATGGACGCCGGTGGATCGCCTTCCAGCGAACCAAAGTTGCCCTGCCCGTCGATGAGCATTTCGCGCATCGCCCACGGCTGCGCCATGTGGACGAGCGTCGGGTAAATGGCCTGGTCGCCGTGCGGATGGTAGTTGCCCATCGTCTCTCCGACGATCTTCGCGCACTTGAGATGCTTGCGGGTCGGCATCACGCCAAGCTCGCTCATGGCGAAAAGAATGCGGCGCTGGGAGGGTTTCAGGCCATCGCGCGCATCGGGCAGCGCGCGGGAAATGATGACCGACATCGAGTAATCCAAAAAGGACTTCGACATTTCTTCGGCCACGTTGACCTTCTCGACTTTTTCGTTCTGCGTATACACGAGTGTGAACTAAACGGGATTGACAGGATTTACGGGATTAACAGGAAGCGAGCGGACCTTGCGCCGCACCTCGAGGCTGGAAGAGCCAAAATTTAGAAGGAGTCCGATATCGATGCCGGTGGCTTTGAGATAATTCAAGAATGAGCGCGGCATTCACGACGATGTCGGCAACGAAGTCGCCGACCACGGATCCCTCGTATCGCACCTGGAGGCGCTTCTGGGTATCCACCGTCAAACCGGCCTTTCGCAGTTCAAGCAGGAGCGCATTTTGGTAAACGGATTCCAAAAAGCCCGGGCCGAGCACGCGATGAATCTTCATCGCGCAGCCAATGACCGTTTCCGTAAGTTCTTTTTCCAAAATCCCGTTAATCCTGCAAATCCTGTGAATCCGGTTTAGTTTTCACTAAACGTCCAGGCGCGCGTTCAGCGCGTTGTCTTCGATGAATTGGCGACGCGGCTCGACGATGTCGCCCATGAGGATCGTGAACATGCGGTCGGCCTCCATGGCGTTGTCCTCGTTGAGGTCCACCTTGAGCATCTTGCGCTTCTCGGGGTTCATCGTGGTTTCGTAGAGCTGCTTGGGATTCATTTCTCCCAGGCCTTTGAATCGCTGGATCGAAAGGCCGCGTTTGCCAATCTCGAGCACGTTCGCGAGAATTTCGGGAATCGCGAAAAGCGGCCGCGTCGTCGCCTTGTCGCCCTCGCCTTCGATCAGTTCGAAGATCGGCGTGTCGCTGTCGGCATAGTGCTCGATCTTGAGGCCCTTCTTCGCGAGTTCGTCGATGAGCTTCTGCACCGTCGAGGATTCGTGGAGTTCCACGAGTTTCGCGCGGCGGCGCGCACCCTCGGGCTTCTTCGTCTTCGGCACAGGCACGGATTCGAGCGTAAGCATCTCGCCCTCGGCGAATTCCGGCGCGGGATCGTCGTAGATATTGAGGTCGCGATTTTCCTCATGGAAGGCGCGCACCTCGGCCTCGCCGGGGAAATACGTCGCCCACTCGGTGTTGCCCTCGCGCACCTTGAGAATGTAGGTCGGCAGCAGGCCGGTCTTCGGATCGCGCTCGCTGAGATACGTCTCGAAATCGCCGCCGTGACGCCGAATCGAATCCGAAAATTTCGCGAGGCGCTCGAGCAGCTCGAGCATTTCCTTGAGCTGGCCGGCGGTGAAGACCTTGCCGTCGGCGAGGTTCTTGAGCTTCACCTCGTCGGCGCCGAGCGAGATGAGGATCTTGTTCAACTGCGCATCGTCATCGACGTATTCCTCGCGCTTCTTGCGCTTGATGAGGTAGAGCGGCGGCTGCGCGATGAAGATCTTGCCCTGCTTCACGAGCTCGGGCATCTGGCGGTAGAAGAACGTAAGGAGCAGCGTGCGAATGTGCGATCCGTCCACGTCGGCGTCCGTCATGATGATGATGCGGCCGTAGCGGAGCTTCTCCATGTTGAACGCGCCTTCCTGCTCGCCGGAGCCAATGCCGGTGCCGATGGCGGTGATCAATGTCTGGACCTCGGTGTTCTGCAGCACCTTGTCGAGGCGCGCCTTCTCGACGTTGATGATCTTGCCCTTGATCGGCAGGATCGCCTGGTAACGCCGGTCGCGCCCCTGCTTGGCGGAGCCGCCCGCCGAGTCGCCCTCGACCACGTAGAGCTCGGTCAAATTCGGATCGCGCTCGGAGCAATCCGCCAGCTTGCCGGGCAGGCCGCCGCCGGTGAGCGCGCCCTTGCGCACGGTCTCGCGGGCCTTGCGCGCAGCCTCGCGGGCGCGGGCGGCCATGAGGCATTTCTCGATGATCTTTTTGCCGACGCCAGGGTTCTGGTCGAAGTGCAGCATCAGGCCTTCGTAGCTCACCGAGCCCACGATGCTCTCCACCTCGGGCGAGATGAGCTTCACCTTCGTCTGCGATTCGAAGCGCGGGTCGGGATGCTTCACGCTCACGACGGCGGCGATGCCCTCGAGCACGTCGTTGCCGGTGATCGCGGGCTCCTTGTCTTTGATGAGCGCGTTGTTCTTCGCGTATTGGTTGATCGCGCGCGTGAGCGAGCCGCGGAAGCCCGTGGAATGCGTGCCGCCGTCGGGGTTCGGCACCGCGTTCGTGTAGCAGAGGAGCTGCTCGTTGTAGGTGTCCGTGTAATGCAGCCCGATCTCGACAATCACGCGATCGCGCGTGCCCTTGATGAGGATCGGCTTCGGGTGGACGAGCGTCTTGTTCTCGACGAGGCGCGAGACGAAATCCTCGATGCCGCGCGGATGCTGCACCTGAATCGGCCGCGCACCTTCCTCGCGTTCGTCGAGGAACGTGAAGCTGAGCGGCGCGTTGATGTAGGCGAGATCGTTGAGGCGCGTGAGCAGGCGGTCGGCCTTGAACTCCGTCGTCTCCTGGAAAATTTCCGGGTCCGGCTTGAACGTGATGAGCGTGCCGGTGTGCTTCTTCGACTTGACCTCCGCGATGACATGCAGCTGCGTCTTGGTGACGCCGCGCTCGAACGACATCGCGTGAATCTTCGCGTCGCGCGTGACCTCGACCTTGAACCACTCGGAGACCGCGTTGACGCACTTCGCGCCGACGCCGTGCGTGCCGCCGGAGTATTCGTAGTTGCCCTGGCCGTATTTTCCGCCGGAGTGCAGCCGTGTGAGCACAAGCTCGACGCCGGGAATGCCCTCCTCCTTGTTGATATCGACCGGAATGCCGCGGCCGTTGTCGCGAATGGAGATCGAGCCATCGACGTGAATCGTGACGTCGATGTGCGTGCAATGGCCGGCGAGGAATTCATCGACCGAGTTGTCGAGCACTTCGGAAACGCAATGGTGCAGCGCACGTTCGTCGGTGCCGCCGATATACATGCCCGGCTTTTTGCGGACGGCCTCCAAGCCTTTCAACGAACTCAGGTCGTCGGCGTTGTATTCGGCTTTATTCGAGGCGGTCTCGGATTTCGGAAGGGAGTCGTCGGACATTACAGGCTGGAAACGAGGGATTCGTTGCGCCAGAAAGACTAGCGGCGCACACCGGAAGGCGACAAGGGTTTTTCCCGGTTTTCGCGGAGGGCGAACGCAGCATGTTGTGATGACCACCCCACCCAACCACAAGATATGGCAGCCAAGGACCGCCGGGGGCGTCTTTTGGCAAGCGCTGCTTCTCGGGGCTCTTATCGCCCTGCTCCTGGCCACGACCACCGCGCAACGCGGCGACGTCTTCGTGGGCGGCCGCGTCTATTTTGTCGATGCCGATTGCTACGCGCGAATGTCGCGCGTGGAGCAGGTGATGGCACATCCGCTCCAGTCGATCCGCCACCACGATTTCGAAAATTTTCCCACCGGAATCGACACCCACGCGACGGCGCCGCTCGACGGGTTGATCGCCGCGCTGGCGGTCGCGATGACGCCGTTCAGTCCGCAGGCGCTCGACCTCGCCGGCGCGTGGATATCGCCACTGCTCGGCGTCGCGACATTACTGGCGCTCTGGACGTGGAGCACGCGGGCTCGACTGCCGTTTCGCCACGCCATGCTCCTTCTGCTCGCGGTCTCGCCGATCGTGACGCAGGCCTTCCGCCTCGGACGGCCCGACCACCAATCCCTGCTGCTCTTCCTCATGGCCGTCGGCCTCGCCGCGGAATGGAACCTGTGGTCGCGACCGACCACACGCACCGCCGTCGCGTGGGGAATCGCCTGGGGCCTCGCGCTCTGGACCAGCCTCTACGAACCGCTCATCGTTTTCGTGCTCCTGCTCGGGCTGCGCGGCGCGCTGCTCCGCCAGGCGCTGTTTACGCGTCAATGGATGATCGGCGGAATCGTCGCGGTGGCGATCTTCGCTCTCGGCGTGCTCTTCGACGGGTGGCGCGTGGCCGCCCCTTCGCCGGAGGTCGCCAAATATTTTGCCGCCTGGTCGCGCAGCATTGGCGAGCTCGCGCACCTCTCGCCGCTCTCCGCGCAGTTCGTTGGCTGGCTCGGCTGGCTCGCACCGGCGTTACCGATTCTCCTCGCCTGGCGCTTCGTCAAAATCCGCGAGGCGCGCGTGATCGCCGCGCTCGTCCTGCTGCTGGCGACCTACGGCCTGACGTGCTGGCAGATTCGCTGGGGCTGCTACTTCGCGCTCGTCGCCGCCATGGCGCTGCCGTGGGCGCTGGCGGCCATTCCTTCCTCCGCGCTGGCCTGGACCGCATTCGCCTTCAGCCTGCTCCCCATCGCCCGGCAATGGGACGCCCTGTTGTATCCCGACGAAGCCGGCCTCGCCGCGCGCGTCGAGCAGCGCGAGGACTATGCCCAGCTTCGTGAGGTCGCGCAGGCCCTCGTGTCGAATGAGCGCACGGGCATCCTCGCGCCGTGGTGGCTGTCGCCGCCGCTCGCGTATTGGTCGGGCCAGCCATGCGTCGCCGGCAGTTCGCACGAGGGCATCGCGGGCATCGTCGATACCGCGCGCTTCTACCTCGCAACGGATCCCGCCGCCGCGCGGGAGATCCTGCGACGCCGCGACATCCGCTACATCGTCGCCTACGAGCCGGATCGCGTGCTCGGCACGTCCGCCGCGCTGCTCGACGAAACGCCGCGCGCCGGCACGGTTGCGGAGTTGCTTTATCGCGGCCAGACGCAAGACTTTCCCTGGCTCGCGGTGGCATACGCGACGCTCTGGTATAAAATCTACGAGGTGAAACGCGATGGACTATGACTTTGTAATCATCGGCGGCGGCAGCGCCGGCTACGCGGCCGCACGCACCGCGGTGGACCTGGGATTGAAGACCGCGCTCGTCGAGGGCGGTGAAAAAATCGGCGGCCTTTGCATCCTGCGCGGCTGCATGCCAAGCAAGGCGCTCATCGAATCCGCCAATCGTATGCTCACGCTGCGCCGGGCGCGGGAGTTCGGCTTGCGGGCAACCGGTCTGGAGGCGCACGCGGACGAAATCATCGCGCGCCAGCATCATTACATCGGCGAATTCGCCGACTACCGCCGCGGCCAGATCGAGAATGGCGCTTTCGATTTCGTGCGCGGCCGCGCCCGCTTCATCGATCCGCACACGATCGCCGTCGAGTGGCCGAACGAACCGACGCGCACCCTGCGCGCCGCCAGTTTCCTCATTGCGACCGGCTCCGAGATCCAGACGCCACCCGTCCCCGGCCTCGCGGAATGCGGCGCGCTCACGAGCGACCAGGCGCTGGAATTGACTACGCTGCCCGCGTCGCTCGCCGTGCTCGGAGCGGGACCCGTCGCGCTCGAAATGGCGCACTACTTCTCGGCGCTCGGCGTGGAGGTCACGGTCGTCCAACGCGGCCCGCAGCTGCTCACCGGCTCCGATCCCGACCTCGCCGCCGCGCTCGAGGGTGCCCTCCGCAAACGCGGCATCGCCATTTTCACGGGCACCGCCATCCGCTCCATCGAATGCACGCCGACCAGCCGCCGCATTGTCTTCGACCATGCGGGCGAAGAACGCACCATCGCCTGCGAGCAAATCCTCAACGCCCTCGGACGTCGCCCGCACCTCGCGTCCCTCTCGCTCGACGCCGCGAAGGTCGCGCATCCGCACGACCGCATCGAGGTGAACCTCCACCAGCAAACGAGCCAGCCGCACATTTTCGCCGCGGGCGATTGTTGCGGCCCCTACGAAGTCGTCCACATCGCCGTCCAGCAGGGCGAAATCGCCGCGCGAAACGCCGCCCGCTTGCGGCAAGGCGGCGACCTCGCCGCGATGGATTATCGCCTCAAACTTTTCGCGGTCTTCACCGAGCCGCAGGTCGCCACGGTCGGGTTGAACGAAGCGGAGGCCCGGGAACGCGGCCTCGCCATTCGCACCGCCACGTATCCCTTCGACGACCACGGAAAATCGCTCATCATGGGCGAGCCCGAGGGCTTCGTGAAACTGATCTCCGACGCCGCCACCGGCGAAATTCTCGGCGGTTCCGTCGTCGGTCCGCACGCCAGCGATTTGATCCACGAAATCGTCGTCGCCATGCACTTTCACGCCACCGCCGCCCAACTGGCCGCCATTCCCCATTATCACCCCACTCTCAGCGAGATTTGGACGTATCCCGCCGAGGAATTGGCGGCCCCCTCGGGAATTAATTGACACCGAAAGGCCGAAGGCTAGCTTCCGCAGAAGAATCGCATGAACCTCAACAATTTGACCTCAAAACCTATGGCTGAACCCATCCCCGGCGGCGCCGCGAAAAACGTCCTGGCGAACGACGTCGAAATCAAGGGCACGATCAAGTTCGAGAACGAGCTCATTTTCGACGGCAAGGTCGAGGGTGAAATCCTCTCCGAAGGCACGCTCGTCATCGGCAAGAACGCCGAGGTTCGTGGCGAAGTGAAAACGAAATCCGTCACCGTTCACGGCACCGTTTTCGGCAACATCACCGTCACCGAGAAGGCCGAACTCAAGGCCAGCTCGCAGCTCACCGGCGATCTGAAGGCGACGCGGATCATCATCGAGGAAGGCGCCACCTTCATCGGCAAGTCCGAGGTCACGCCGAACAAATCCGCCATGAAACAGCCGAGCGGCCCGACCTCGGCGCCGTTCGAGGCCCGCAAACAGCCCGTCGCGGCCTAACGCCCCGTCGGCGGCGGTTCGCGCCGCCGAACGGCGAAGGCCGGACGACTTTCAGCGATGTTCGGGAGCGCCAAAAAGGTTCCCACCACCTGCCCGCACTGCGGCTCGGTGCAGCTCGAGCCGCGCGAACTCATCTCGACCTACTGTCGCCATTGCGGCGACCATTTCACCGTCGCGCTGCCGCCGCCCGTCGCGGTGACGCTGCCTCCAGCGCCCGCTCTCGCAAAGCGGCTGCGCGAAAAACTGGCGATTCATCGACGGCGGCGGGTTGCCTGCCACGACTGCGGGCATGTGCAGAATGTGCCCTCCCACACGCGCAGCACGCAATGCCCGGCCTGCGGCGTCGATATCGATCTGCACGACATCGAGATCACCGGCCACAGCACTCGCGTCGTCCAGACCGGCGGCACGGTTCACGTCGGCCGCGACGGTTTTCTCAATTCGACCCGCGTCTCCTGCGGCCACGCCTTCGTCGAAGGCCGTATCGCCGGCAAGGTTACCTGCGAGGGCACCCTGCGCCTGCGCGGCGACGGAATCTGCCGGGCGCGGATTCGCACCCATCGCCTGCTGATCGACCGCGGCGCAAACCTGCGATTTTTTTACACGATCCACGCGAATGAAATCGTCATCCGCGGTCTCGTCGCCGCCGACATTCAATGCGCCGGCTCGCTGCACATTGGCCGGCACGGCGGCCTCGACGGCGACGTGCATGCGCGCTCGATGATCGTGGACAAGGGGGGCTCCTATGCCGGCGCGGTCGAAATTTCGCCCGGCATTGCGGAACCCGCCCTCCCGACGCGGAAGAAATCCGAAGTGCGCGTGATGCCCGGCTGGCAGGCGCGACTGTCCTTCGGATAACGCTTCTTTTTTAAGGCGCGGTCTTCGGCGCGGGGGCGGTCGTCGTCACCGCCTCCAACGCGTGAGCCGACGGCGCGGCCACCTGCGCGGCGACGCTCTCGGGGAACGAACGCTGCAACTCGCGATAGTCGTGCAGAGCCTGCTCGCGCTTGCCCTGTGACGTGTTCAACTCCGCCGACAGCCACAACGCATACGGCGCGGCAAAGGATTTTGCGTCGGATTGCGACACCGCTTCCAGCGCCTTCACCGCCTCGTCGGTCTTGCCGGCCAGCGCGAGGTTCTCGGCCACGGCAACCTTCGCGAGCGGCGCGAACGGATGCCCGGGCTGCTTCGTCGCGAATTGATTGAGCACCTGATTCGCGTCGTCGAATTTCTTCTCACCGCGCAGCGAACCCGCCAGCAACAGCGCCGCGTCGCCCGCCACGGGGGACGATCCGTATTGATCGATCACCGCGCGATAATCGGCCGGCGATTTTGCCGCGGCAAAGGCGGCCTCGGCGGCGGATTTCCGCGCATTGACGGCAAAAAT
>Ga0207649_10000094_pt1 | contig 74264 bp, 53 predicted proteins | sample KBSC43metaG_FD_184317 | JGI IMG/M metagenome (GOLD analysis project Ga0207649, IMG submission 184317) | Corn rhizosphere microbial communities from Kellogg Biological Station, Michigan, USA - KBS C4-3 metaG (SPAdes) (version 2) | ecosystem: Host-associated > Plants > Roots > Rhizosphere > Soil ... | reverse complement strand
GACGGGCTTTTAAGGATCGTCAGGCGCGACTCTCATCGTGGCGCTGGGGCAAGCCCCAAACAGACGCCGGATAGATTTAAGCAAGCCAACCACATCGCCCGTTAATCAGTATTGCAAAAATGGGGGGGACCATAGATTTTTTATGGCAGACAGGAGCAAATGCCTTAGCAGTCTCGTACAAGTAATCCGCATCGGTTTGCTATCAGATTCTGAGTATCGACTCGATTGGCAAGGGACAGACTGATGTTCTTCAAGAAAAGTAAACCGATGCAGGCGCTCGCTGAAACCCTCAACCGGTTGCTTGCCGGTGAGGCGGATGAGATGCAGGCGCTGGCCGCTTATCCGAGCGTGCAGGCATGTCTGGAACAGCTCGCGCAGCAGAGAGCCCATGCCAACCAACGGCTTCTTGCGGCCGATGAACGAGCCATGGATCAGGCCGCTCGATTGGAATGCGGTGAACAAGCGCTTGAAGCCTTTCGCCAGCAAGTCGAGCAAAGCCGGCAACGCGAGGAGGCACTGGAGGCCGAGCTGAAACAGCACATTCAGCTGTCACGTCAGCATCAGCAGGAGGCGCAAATCTGGGAACTGTTGCAGTCAACCCTCACCGAGGGCTGCTGGGACATCACCGTGGTCAACGGTGACGTTCAGGACCCCGGCAGCCGGATGCGGATTTTCAATCAATTTCGCCTCCTCATGGGGTATTCCCCGCATGAGTTGCCCGACGGCTGGGATGCTCAAGTCAGCATCACTCATCCTGACGATTTGCCGAAGATCATGGCGATCTTTGACCGTGAGATTCTCGGCATGCACGGCAGTGGTGAGTACGTGTTTGAATACCGGATGCGCCACAAGACGCGTGGCTACATCTGGTGTCGAGAGCGGGGTCGAGCGGTGCGCGATCAGCAGGGACGCTTGACCCGGGTGATCGGCGCAGTACGGGATATCAGCGATGAGCAGTCAGCCAAGGCCACCCATCACCAGTTGCTTGAGCAGAGTCAGGCGACTTATGGCCAGATTGCGACGGTGGTCAGCGTCATCAAGGGCATCGCCGACCAGACCAACCTGTTGGCCTTGAATGCCGCTATCGAAGCGGCCAGGGCAGGAGAGGTCGGACGCGGGTTTTCAGTGGTGGCCGATGAAGTCCGCAAACTGGCGGAAAATACCCGTCAGGCGACGCATCAGATTCAGACGATGTTGCATCAGCACAAACAGTAAGCCTGTTCAGGCGCTGCACCCGGCAGCGCCTGAATGGGATCAGAACGGTACGGCCACCGTTAGCTGGCTGTAGACGTTGGTAGCGTTGCCGCCCACCTGGTTCCCACCCGTGGTCTCATCCTTTTTTGGCTGATAAATGCCGACCAGAGGGCTGATGATCAGGTGGCTGTTGACCGCCCATTCCACATACAGATCCAGCTCCCTCGCATCGAGATTCAGTGCATCGCTTTTGCGTAGGGTATTGAAGTCGAAGTACAACGCGCCGACCGTCAGGTTTTCCAATGGGGTCGCCTTCAGGCCGACATGCTGGATACCGGTGTTGCTGTTGAAGGGACCTGCGTAATTGGAGGCCACTTCACCCTGGAACCAGGTGCCGTAACCGCTGCTTAGCCCAGTGAACAGTGGGTCCCATTTTTGCGAGTAACGGGTGTAGCGGTAGGTCAGTTTCGGTGACCAGGTCACGTCCGCGAAGGTATAGCCGGCTTCGGCATACCAGGCTTTTTGAGGGCCGGCATCCTTGTCTTGCCAGGCGTATTCAAACGCGAAACTGGCGTTTTCCATGCCCGCGTTGCCTTCGCCGCGCAGACTGTAGGTATTCAGGCCTTCGCGTTGTTTCTGGAAGTCGCTGGCCCATTGGTCCGTGACATCAATGCCGTGGACCCAGGTCAGGCCGAGCGTACCGGCGGCAGCCGTGTAGTCGAGGGTGCCCGCCGCCAGCTCGGTTTCCGCCTGGGCGCGGTTATCGGACTTGAGCCACAACACCGAGCCATGCAGGCCTTCCTGCCCGCCCAGGCGCAGGACTGCGGTGCGATCGAAGGCGTGCCGCGCCGCGAGGTAGTAGGCGCCTCCGCGATTCAACGCGCCGTCGGCCGGGCCTTTCCCCAGATTAGGACCGTCGTCGTTGATCAGGAACCCTCTGCCGACCTTGACCACCTGGCGACCGGCGGAAAAATCGATGCCGTCCTTGCCAAGCGCCGGGAACAGGTCGGCGGAGCGCCATCCGAGGTACGCATCTTCGATTTTGGTCGTGCGTTCCGAACCGTCGGTATTCCCCGCCGCATCGCCGTCACCCCAGGTGCCGGAACTGACCCAGTTGAGTGCGCCGTAGCCGGTGCCGAACCCGGCCAGGCCTTGGTCGCCGCTCACGCCATACTTGATGAAACCCTCCCGCCAGGTTGAACCTCCGGGCGTACCGTCGTAGTTGTTACGGCTGTTGAACATCCCGTATACCGAAAGGAAATCAGCATTCAGATGGGTGTCGTCATCGGCATACAGCTCATAGGCCTGGGCCGATGAATCAGCGATCAAAAGGGCTATACCCAGACCAACGGCCTTGGACAGTGAGCGAGTTTTCAGCGTTTGCTCCATTGTTACGTTCCCCTGCAGGGTTGGACAGCGATGGCGCATTAGGGCAACCGCGAGCGGGGCAAGTCTTTCACCTGCGTGCCACGCAATTGACCCTGCCAGCCAAGCCGTGCACCTTGGCAGACAGCAACAAAACCAAAGGCAGACATGGGCAAGACGACCAGGATGGGAGGGGCGCACAGTGATGGTGTACTCGATCCCGTTTCGATCAGGGACTGGCTGGGGAAGGCTTCATCGCCGGCGCCTTGAACGGTTCGATACATCCACCAAGAAATCCGCTTTCGAGGATCCGCACCATGTCGATCAATGACCGGCTCACACAGCATTTGAAACAGGGCACGGTGGGCTTTCCCACGGCGCTCGCCAGTACCATCGGCCTGATCATGGCCAGTCCGGTGATTCTCACCGCCACCATGGGGTTTGGTATCGGCGGCAGCGCTTTTGCGGTGGCCATGCTGATTGCGGTGGTCATGATGCTGGCCCAGGCGACGACCTTCGCTGAAGCGGCGTCGATCCTGCCGACCACCGGTTCGGTCTACGACTACATCAATTGCGGCATGGGCCGGTTCTTCGCCATCACCGGCACCTTGTCGGCCTACCTGATCGTGCATGTGTTTGCCGGCACAGCGGAAACCATCCTTTCCGGGGTCATGGCGCTGGTGAACTTCGAACACCTCAATACCCTGGCGGAGTCGGCCGGCGGTTCGTGGTTGCTCGGGGTGGGGTTCGTGCTGGTGTTCGGTATTCTCAATGCCTTTGGCGTGAGTGTGTTTGGCAAGGCCGAGATCATCCTCACCTTCGGCATGTGGACCACCTTGATGGTGTTTGGTGTGCTGGGGCTGATCGCGGCGCCGGTGGTGCCACTGGAGGGCTGGTTCGGGGTATCGCAGGTGGGCACCGACATGACCACCATCCTGTCGTTGGTGGGCATGGCCATGTTCATGTTCGTCGGCTGCGAGTTCGTCACGCCGTTGGCGCCGGACCTGCGCAATTCGGCCAGGGTCATGCCCAAGGCGATGATGCTGGGGCTGCTCGGCGTCGCCAGTTGCATGTTCATTTATGGCGCGGCGATGAAGCGCCAGGTGGAGAACGTGCTGCTCGACGCCACCACGGGCGTGCACCTGTTGGATACACCGATGGCGATCCCGAAATTCGCGGAGCAGGTGATGGGCAGCATCGGCCCGATGTGGCTGGGGATCGGCTTTCTGTTTGCCGGGGCCGCGACCATCAACACCTTGATGGCCGGGGTCCCGCGCATTCTCTACGGCATGGCGGTGGATGGCGCGTTGCCCAAGGTCTTCACCTACCTGCACCCACGCTTCAAGACCCCGCTGTTGTGCATCCTGGTGGCGATGCTGATTCCTTGCCTGCACGCGCTGTACCTGGGCGGCAACACCGACAACATCATGCACCTGGTGCTGGCCGCCGTGTGTGCCTGGAGCTTTGCCTACCTGTTGGTGACGATCTCGGTGGTGAGCCTGCGTATCCGCCGCCCGGATCTGCCGCGCGCCTATCGTTCGCCGTGGTTTCCGTTGCCGCAGATCCTATCCAGCCTCGGCATCCTGCTGGGCATGTGGTTTATCACGCCACCGGGGATGAACCCGGCGGACATCTACATTCCGTTTGGCGTAATGCTGGCCGGCACCGCGGCGTATGCCTTGTTCTGGACCCTGGTGGTGCAGAAGGTCAATCCGTTCAAACCGGCCTCGGTGGAAGAGGTGTTGACCAACGAGTTCGCCCATGAACCGACCCAGCCTCATGCCGAGTATCAGCGCCATGCTGCAAAAACTGTTTGAGCGGTTCAGCGCCCGGCATACCCCGGCGGGGTATCGCCCTGGGGTGACCCTGGAGCACCTGCGCCGTAACCTCGGCCTGGCGCATTTCCAGCACACCGCGTCGGCCACGGCCGAGGCCGTGTTGCAGGATGGCCAGTTGCACGTGGAGATTGTCGAACGCACCGAGTCCCAGTTGCTGATGCACCTGGTGATGACCGAGTTCCTGCTGCGCGTGCCTGCTTCGCGAGAGGGCACCGCGAGTTTTGAACTGCACCACACCGGGGCCGTCCGGCGTACCGGTATTCGTTGTCGGCAACGCAGCGGCGACCCTGCACTGCTGGCGCTGTTGCAGCCTGACGGGGACTTGCTGCGGGCGTTGATGCCTCTGGATTTCAAGCGCCTGCGCATTGAGTTGCGGGCCGGCCAGTGGTGCGTACGCCTGGAGCATATGGGCGGCAGCGAGGTGGTCAACCGCATGCCCGCGTTTCGTCGCTACATCCCGCTGAGCGCCGATCAGCGCAATGGGTTAGTCGCGGCCTTGCTGCATTTCCAATGCGTGCTGGCCACGCTCTGATCGCTGGTTTTGGCACCATTAGTGCAATCGCTTTGGTTAAGACGGATGTGTTGCGCGCACTTAGATAACATGTTAACTATTGCGCGACAACAACAACAAAAACCAAGGTGGACATAACCATGATCATGCAGTCGGCTGGACAAGAGGGGCTCGACACCTGGACCCGCGATCTGCGCGCGATCTGCGGTCACTTCAATACCGAACTGGCCTTCAATCGCTCGCTGTTTATCGGCAGTATCTCGTCCGGTTACCGTGGCGGGCTGCCCCTGGCTCACTTGCGCACCAACGCGGGCCTGATCAAGCGCCCCAAGGTCTGCGCTGACCACGATGACGACCAGCAATGTTTTCTGGTCAGCCAACGCAGCGGCTATAGCCAGATTGCCCAGGACGGCCAGGTCATTCGCCTGGGCCCAGGCGAATTGCTGTTGATGGACTCGGTGGGCTCCATCGAGATCACCCCGTTCGGGCTGATCGAGCACGCCTCCCTGTGCCTGTCCCGTCATGAAGTGTGCAAGCAACTTGGCGCGCGGCCGCGCACCTTCGGCAAGATCTCATCGAGCAAAGCCTGCGGGCGCATGCTGCATGTGCTGATGGACCAACTGTGTACGGACGCCCTGGAAGGCGAGGCGGCAGAGGCAGAGGGCCTGGCATTGCAGTCGGCGTTGGTCGCGCTGCTGGGTTCGGCCTTTGCGCAGCAGGAGGAGGCGAGTGACGACTGCGGCGCGTTACAGGGCGTGAACCTGCGCAGCTACGTGCAGAAGGTCATTGATGAGTCGCTCAACCAGCCGGGGTTGAGCCCGGTGGGCCTGGCCAATCGCCTGAATATCTCGGTGCGGCATTTGTACCGACTCTTCGAAGCCGAGGACGACAGTGTGTGCCGCTACATCCAGCGGGCACGGCTTAAGCGCAGTGCCGATGACCTGGCCAATCCGTTCCTGCGTGGCGAGTCGATCACCTCGATTGCCTACAAGTGGGGTTTCACCGATTCAGCCCACTTCAGCCGCTCGTTCAAGAAGCAGTTCGAGGTGTCGCCCAAGGATTTTCGCTCCAGCCATTTGCAGCAGATGGCCGAGGTGGTGTGAGCGCGCAACGGGCAGGGAAGCAGTGGCGAGCGGGCTTGCGCTAATGCCGTTCAGTTAAGCGTACATCGCCTTCTGTAGGAGCGAGCTTGCTCGCGAAAAACGTCAACGATAACGCGTGTTTCCTGAATCAACGCGGCGCCTGTGAGTTTTTCGCGAGCAAGCTCGCTCCTACAAAAAAGCCTTAACTGAACGGCATTAGGGCAAGCCCGCTCGCCACAACAAGCCCGCTCGCCACAGTTACAGCGTGCCGCCTTGACTGGCTGGCATTGGGGCTTGCCCCCTCCCACCTGGCGTTATTGAGTAATGGCGCCGTCTACCAGCACCTGCGCCTCTTCCACCAACTGCTTGAGGTGATCTTCGCCAATGAAACTCTCGGCGTAGATCTTGTAGATGTCCTCGGTGCCCGATGGGCGCGCGGCGAACCAGCCGTTTTCGGTCATGACCTTCAAGCCGCCAATCGCCTGGTTGTTGCCGGGTGCATGGCTGAGGATCTGCTGGATGCTTTCCCCGGCCAACTGGGTAGAGGTCACTTGCTGCGGCGACAGCTTGCCCAGCAGGGCTTTCTGCGCCGGCGTGGCCTTGGCGTCGACGCGGATGGCGAAGGGTTCGCCCAGGGCGTCCGTCAGGCCACGGTAGATCTGGCTTGGATCCTGGCCTTTGCGCGAGGTCATTTCTGCCGCGAGCAACGCTGGGATCAGGCCGTCCTTGTCGGTGCTCCACACCGTGCCGTCCTTGCGCAGGAACGACGCGCCGGCGCTTTCTTCGCCGCCAAAGCCCAGCGAGCCGTCGAACAGGCCGTCGGCAAACCACTTGAAGCCCACCGGCACTTCGTACAGGCGACGGCCGATGCGTGCGGCCACGCGATCAATCAAGCCGCTGCTGACCACGGTCTTACCCACGGCGGCGTCGGCGCGCCAGTCAGGCCGATTCTGGAACAGGTAGTCGATGGACACCGCCAGGTAATTGTTCGGCGCCAACAGCCCACCGGACGGGGTGACGATGCCATGGCGATCGTGGTCCGGGTCACACGCGAAGGCCACGTCGAAACGTTCCTTCAGGCCGATCAGGCCCTGCATGGCGTAGCTGGAGGACGGGTCCATGCGAATCTGGCCGTCCCAGTCGACGCTCATGAAGCGGAACGTGGCATCGACCTCGGTGTTCACCACGTCCAGCTTCAGGCGGTAATGCTCGGCGATGGCCGACCAGTAGCGCACCCCTGCTCCGCCCAACGGATCGACACCCAGACGCAGATCGGCACTGCGAATCGCGTCCATGTCGATCACGTTGATCAGGTCGGCCACATAGCTGTTGAGGTAGTCATGGCGATGGGTGGTGTCGGCCTTGAGCGCCTGGGCGTGGGTGATGCGCTTGACCCCGGCCAGTTTGGCGGCCAGCAGTTCGTTGGCCTTGGCTTCGATCCACTTGGTGACGTGGGTATCGGCCGGGCCACCGTTGGGCGGGTTGTACTTGTAGCCACCACTTTGCGGCGGGTTGTGGGACGGGGTAATGACAATCCCGTCGGCCAGGCCATGGGTGCGGCCCCGGTTGTAGCAGATGATCGCGTGGGAAATCGCCGGGGTTGGCGTGTATTCATCGCCTTCGGCCAGCATCACATGGACGCCATTGGCAGCCAGCACTTCCAGGGCGCTGGCACCCGCGGGCGTCGACAGCGCATGGGTGTCCAGGCCGACAAACAGCGGGCCGTCGATGCCTTGGGCTTCGCGGTACAGGCAAATGGCCTGGCTGATGGCGAGTACATGCCATTCGTTGAAGCTCAGGTCGAACGAGCTGCCACGGTGACCGGAAGTGCCAAAGGCCACGCGCTGGGTGGAGATCGCTGCATCAGGCTGGCCGGTGTAATAGGCCGTGACCAGTCGCGGGATATCCACCAGCAACTGGGCTGGCGCCGGCTTGCCCGCAAAAGGACTGATTGTCATGCATAAACCTCAGAGAGATGGATTCGGAAAAAATGACAGTTTACTGAGAGTTGGACTACTGCGCGACGGTATCGATCCTACAAGCCTAAGAGAATTTTTTAACATCCTAGCCGGTCTGTGCCTGCAACAGCGCCTGCGCCAGGGTATCCAGGGCAATGTCCAGGTTGGGCTGCCCATTGAACGTGTGGCTCAGTCGCAGATGCTGGTGATGCAGGCCACTGAGGCTGAACAATTCACCAGGGGCGATCACGACCTGCTGGGCCACTGCACGCTGGAATACCTGGCGCATGTCCACCGCCGCCACCGACTGCAACCAGAAACTGGCCCCGGCGACGGGCATTCGATAGGTCACGCGCCCTTCCAGGCGCATATCCAGGCGTTCGCTCATGGCCGCGGCCTGTTCCCGCAAGCGTTGGCGCAATGCCTCCAGGTGCTGGTCCAGCCGCCCGCTTTGGTACAGGCGCGCAATCGCATGCTGGCGCATCGACGACAGGCGAAACGCGCGCAACAGGAACTGGCGCTGCAACTCGCTGGCCAGATGACGAGACAGCACATACCCGAAGGGCGCCTCCGGGCCGAGCATTTTCTCGAACGACGAGAACACGATCAGCCGCTCAGGGTTGATCAGGTCACGCATTGCTCTCTGGCGTGGCGCGAAGCACAGCTCACCAAAACAATCATTCTCCAGCAACCAACAGCCAGATTGGTCCAACAGGCTCGCCAGTCGTAGCTGATCATAGGCAGGCAGGGCGTGGCCCGAAGGCATGCTGACCACCGACGACAGCAGCACCAGGTGCACCGATTCGTGGCGCAGCCAGTGCTCGAACAACGCCAGGTCCGGGCTGCCATCGGCCTGCCAGGGCCATTCGACGACCCGTACGCCAGCAGCCTGCAACAAGCGCAGGATCAAGTAATCGCAGGGGGATTCGACCACGACCGTCTTACCCTTCAGGCCCAGCACCTCGATCAGGATCTCCAGTACCCCGCGCAGGTCCGCACCGATATAGACGTCATCCGCCTGCCAGCAGCGCGTCGGCGACGAGGTATAACGGGCCGCCAGCGCCGCGCGCAGCTCCCACACCCCGCACGGTTGCGACCAGGGTTGCAGGTGGCGCGGATGCAGGCGCACCAGTTGGCGCTCGAGCGTCAGCAAGACGCTATCCAGCGAGCCCAGCAGCGTCGGCTCATCGCCGCTGAGCACGCTCATCCCCGGTCGCCGCGCGGCGGCATATAAGCGCTCGAGCAGGTCGCCTCCCACCGCCATCAGCGGGTTAGCCGTTACGGGCCAGGCGAAATAGCCCGATTTGGCCACCGAGTAGACCCGGCCCTCCTTTTCCAGCAGCGAGTAGGCGTACTGGATCGTCGAGATCGACACATTCAGGCGCGTCGACAATTGCCGCAGGGACGGCAGTTTGGCCGGGGTATCCAGGCTGACTTCGTTGATAAGGTTGATCATGTAGCGGTACACCGCCTGGTAGGCAAAGTCCGCCTGCCGCTCACCACGCAGGGTCATTGCCACGCACCCGGACCAATACGCCAGCGCACGGACTCAACGCCCGGACAACTGAAAGGCTTGCGCCTCGGCATGCGTACCGCGCCGCCTCCGCGCATGCCCGGCCTCCAGGGGCCGCTTGCGGTACAGATGCTGCAACAAGGACAACGGCAAGCCACTGGCGTCAATGACCCACTGCAACAGCATATCGGCGACGGGTTTGCCTTGAAGCGCCTTGTGCAATTCGGGGAGCGCCACCAGCATGCCCGGATGGCATTGGCGCAGGTAACCTTCCAATCGCTCGCCATGGTGAATGAAGGGCGAAAACAGCAGGCAGGTCAATTGGCTCTCATCCAGGCCAAAGAACGCCTGGGCATAGGCCGTTGACAGGGCACGACCGTCCCCCGTCGGCGCTTGCGCGATCAAGTGTTCGGGAATCTGCCGGCTACACATGTAATCCTGCGCCTGCCGGAGAAACGCCTCCACCCCATCCTCATAGGCAAGATCGCGCAGACACTCGGCCTGCAAGCCTCGCAGATGGGCCATCAGCAAAGGGTTCGGGTAAGTGGGATGGCTGAAGTGGACACCGAATGGATCAGGCCTATAGCTCAAAAACTCGGTAAGCAACGGCGCTGTGGCCGGGTTCATGCCATTGAGCAAGTCGGCAATCCCGATATACGCCAGATGGCGGTGCCCGACCCGACCGGGACTTTCCGGGGGCGTGTATTGGTCGCCGTAGAGATCCTGGTAACAGCCGTTGCTCCACTCTTCCATGCAGGCAAACAGACGGTTGAGCGACGAGGGGCTGCCGGGGGGAATGACGACACCCGCCGCCAGCGCATTCTTTTTCAGCCAGGCCAGGTACTGGCCCTGCTTGCGCGGGGAGTCGCCGCTGACCAAGGCATGCACGCCTGCGTTCCAACTGGTGACGCGCGGGTAGAAATCCGCCAGGGCCAGGTAAGTGTCATTGCACAGCGTGGCGCGAACATCCCCGGAGGTCATGTGCCCCACCATCACCCTAGTGCGCTGACTTACGGAGGTGCCAGCACTGGAGGGCGGGCGTTGGTGGTTGAAAGGCAGCACTTCCTGATTTTCCACCATCAACAACTCCACCCGGGGGTCGTCATGGAAAAACAACATGCCGTAGCCATGATGCAAGGTATCGAGCGTGGCCTGGGTCATGCCCGTATGCCGCAAGGTGGCAACCCGTAGCTGGAACGTCCCGGGCGCGCGAACGGCGATACTCAGTTGCGCCGCACGCAACAGCGCCAGGGTGTAGCTGCTGACCTCGCCACCCCCATGGGCCACCATGATCTTGTATTGCCCCACTTGCTCCATGCCGCCGGCCGCCACGACGATTCGCTGAATAAGCAATTGAAGTGCTGTACGTTCGGCACGCGTAAAGTGCCCGATTAAACGTTGCAGAACTTGATGATAAACATAGTTCATGGCTTGTTCGTGAATAGAGCTCATCGTTCTACTACCTGAGTTGAAGTATCAGTTTCAAGCAACTATTGAGCATATTTGCTCGACTTATTACATATGTAGACGCGTGGTCCATCGCGCGGTATGACGTTGGATAAACTTTAGCACGCTGCAACAAAGTCCCAGGGCTTGCCAATTACGCACCCGTCGCGCCCTTCTTCCCTGAAACCCTTGTACCAAGGCCCTGATTAGGCCCTAGGAACGCTCTGACAGCGTCCTACACTGGCTTATCCGGAAAACTAAAGAAGTTTCCGACAACTATAATTTATCCGACTAAATGAATTGTTCTTGAAAGAGCGGGGATCGCCTGCCGGGACGCCCACGATCTTCCTCATCGGTAACCGTCGAGAAGTTCCAGTTTCATACATTTGAAGCGCAAATGTCAGATATTCAATCATTGCTCAATCCTTGAGATGACAGTGAAGACACAATTATCAGTGCTGGAATAATGATTAACAGATACAGAACAGGACGAGAAATCCGTTCAGATGGTAAATGGGTACGGCGAAGCTGACGCAAACGTAAAGATGCCGCACTGGGATTCAGGGCGGCATCGGGGAGAAAGGTCGGGTTTTGCGGGACGATGTGCCTGAACGATGGCTCAACCCTCGCGCGGGTTAAGCCCTGACAAATGGCACATTTGCCTCATTCATCCAGACGACCGAGCATTCATTTGCGAATACTCCTACAGCTCAAACAGCTTAAACCTGCAATGCAACACGCTCTCGGCACGGGCATTCGTCCATATAGCGGTGCGCTTCGACGAACTGGTTGAACGGAAACACCGTGGTTTTGAGGGGCACCAGCACACGGTCGGCGGTCAACTGGTTGATATCACGCAATGCTCGTTGCAGCGCAACCTGGTCCTGGATGATGCCCAGCTCCGGTTTACCCGTGAAGTTGCCGATGCAATGTACAAAGAACTGAATGTTCTTCTGGAACGCGGCACACGCCGGGAAGGGTGTCTGGTTGCCACCTTGCAAGCCGTACAGCACCAGGCTGCCACGCGGAGCCAGTACATCGCCGAGCAGCGACATTTGTGGGCCACCCAAGCCATCGAACACAACGTCGACACCGCGGTTGTCGGTGATCTTGTTGACCTGCATGAGCAGGTCCTGTTCTTCGGTGACGATGACCTTTTCGGCGCCGAGGGACAGCAGGTACTCGCGCTCAGCGCTGTCCTTGGTCGCGGCAATCACCCGAACACCCAAGGCTTTGCCCAGTTGCACGAAGGACGGACCGGCACAATGGCTGGCGTCAGTCACCAGTGCAAACTGGCCGGGTTTGACCCGCGCCAGGTCGACATAGGCAAAGTAGGCAATCAACAGTGGCGTGTAGTGCACGCTGGCTTCGATCGGGCTCAAGACATCCGGATAACGGGTCAGGGCGGTGCGTGGCAAGACGATCTGTTCGCCATACACCGGATAATCATTGGGGCTCTCGGCCGGAAAACTGGCCACCTTATCGCCCACGGCCAAATCATCCACGCCGTCACCAAGCGCCACCACAACACCCGCCATTTCATGGCCAAGGCCAGACGGCAGGCGTGCATGGGAGGATGCCAGGTTCTGGCGCCACAAAATGTCATACCAACTGATGCCAATCGCCTCGACACGCACCTGCACTTCGCCCGGTGCAGGCTGCGCGGCTGCATGCTCTTCGCATTTGAGCACCTCGGCCGGACCAAACTTGTGAAAACGGATCGTGCGGGACATCGCAAACCTCGTCAAAGTAACCTCTATTGCCACGAACTCTATCTGGGCTTTCCGGGTAAGACCACCGGTCGCCGTTAATAGTCGACATGTCTGTCATTGATTCCGCATCTGAGGAATAACCCTCAAGTATCGTAGGAAAACTCAATTAGCCGGTGCAGAGTACCAGCCTTTCCCCGTAAGATTCATGCCGGTCATGCTTCCAAGTAGAACCCAAGGGCTCTATATGGCCGCTCTCGTCAAGTTTGCTGACTCTTCCAGGACACAAGATGAACCGTAACGACCTGCGTCGTGTCGACCTGAACCTCTTGATCGTATTCGAAACCTTGATGCACGAGCGTAGTGTGACCCGCGCGGCCGAGAAATTGTTCCTGGGCCAACCGGCCATCAGCGCAGCATTATCGCGCCTGCGCGGCCTGTTCGACGACCCGCTGTTCGTGCGTACCGGGCGCAGCATGGAGCCATCGGCCCGCGCCGTGGAAATCTTCGCCCTGCTCTCCCCGGCCCTGGACTCTATTTCCACCGCCGTCAGCCGCGCCGCCGAGTTCGACCCGGCCACCAGCACCGCCGTGTTCCGCATCGGCCTGTCCGACGACGTCGAGTTCGCCCTGCTTCCGCAATTGCTCAAGCGCCTGCGTGCCGAAGCCCCTGGCATCGTGCTGGTGGTACGCCGCGTCAACTACATCCTGATGCCTGGCCTGCTGGCTTCCGGAGAAATCTCCATCGGCGTCAGCTACACCGCCGACTTGCCGGCCAACGCCAAGCGCAAGGTGCTGCGCCGCAGCCTGCCCAAACTGCTGCGCGCTGACAGCGTACCCGGCGCCCTCAGCCTGGACGACTTCTGCGCCCGCCCCCATGCGCTGGTGTCGTTTGCCGGCGACTTGAGCGGGTTTATCGATGAAGAGCTGGAGAAGCTCGATCGCAAACGCCATGTGGTGCTGGCCGTACCGCAGTTCAATGGCTTGGGTACGTTGCTGGCGGGGACCGATATTGTCGCCATCGTGCCGGACTACGCCGCCGAAGCACTGACCGCCGCGGGCGGCTTGCGGGCTGAGGAACCGCCGTTGCCGGTGCGCTCGTTTGAGTTGCATATGGCCTGGCGGGGATCGCAGGACAATGATCCGGGGGAGCGGTGGTTGCGGTCGAGGATTCAGATGTTTTTTGGCGACCCTGAGAGTCTTTAGGCGTCGTCGGGCAGGCTGTTCATCTGATCATTTTTGCCTTTCCACAAACCATGGAGCTCCATTCACTTCCGGTGGATTGCTACATTGGGGGCACATCTGAGGGCATGCTTTGGATGGTTTGAAAAGGATGCCCCCACTGCCCGCAATCCTGCCTAAGCATCAGTGTGTCGCTAAGCGCCAAGAGAACTTTAGCGACATCATCGGTGCACTATTTCCGGCTGGAGCACCCCCGCTACAGGCATGCGCACTACCCAAGGGAATCGTTTGGGATCGGCCTGTTCGTACTGATTGACCTCCAGGCGAGGGAGATTCCGCTTGTCATACAGCATGCCTAGCCGCAATGCCAGGCTTGCAGGGGCAGCCAGAAACAAAGTTATTTCTGTAACGCCTTTTCGAACCAAGGAAATCACTGTATCGAGAAACAGCTGAGCGAGTTGTTGTTTCAACTCGGACCAATGCGTGTCGGTACCACGGCCTTCCAGATCCATCCGGATAATGGGCGTTACTGCCTCAGTGATCTGCACATCAACATCCAAAACATCGTACGAAGCGGACACACAGAGCGCCACGCGGGTCGCCCCTGCTTGCAAGGTATCCAAGCCTGCCACCACAAAGCGTTTACCGTCATCATCAACGGTCAACCCACGCCTGGCACGCAGTAGCCGATCCCAGTCCATGATGACCGTGTTTGACTCGTCGACGACGATCACTCCGAGGAGAAAAAGCAATGGCACCGGTGCAAGCCCACCGAGCACAAACGATATATCGGATCGATCCAACCCATCGCAACGTCGTGCAATGTCATCAGGCAGGCTTGAAATTCGACGTACTGCAGCCTCTGGGCTCACGATCTGTCCGTCTACAATTCCTTGCCTCAAGTCGATGATCACCTGCTCACGGCGACCGAGTATTGATGAGGGAACTGCTGAAGCCAGAGGTTGACCTTGCCAATCTCTCAACCCTCTGGCCTTGATCACGATGACCTTCTTACGGCTCTCTCGGCGGATATCACGAACGACCAGCCATCCACCTAGCAATACAATCACACAAGCTCTCGCGAACACACCCCAACTCAATGCACCGGAGCTTCCAGAGGTATCCCAGCTAAAGTTAAACGGCACCTGGGAAGTTGGAATCGTAATGCCGACTGTCAGTCCTACGAGCACCAGACCAAAGAGGGGCACGCCTACTCGAATCAGTGTGACGCCCGGCAAACATCGCCTGAAGACCCAATCGATAAGCGATTTAATGAAGTAATTTATCACTATCTATGCTCCAGAATGACAACCGGTGATGGGCTAAAATGGCGACGAAACAAGGTGCAAGAACATGAGATCTTCCGCCACCATTGCAGCCGAACGATCAGCAGTACCGCAAAATCGATACCGCGCTCACCGTTGACAAGATCGACCATAGACTCAACGTCCTGAGCACTAGGCGTCACCGGGAATCGAGGGTGCGAATGCCACTCACCCAAGTAGTTGAAGCGATCATATTGATGCCCGGTTTCGCAGAAGAACGCATTCATGCCTCGGCATGGGCTTCCGAGCTCCGGACGAAATGCGCTTGCCCTCCCGTCTGGCTGTCAATCATCAAGTCAACAACTCGGAAATAACCGGGCTCAATCTGCTCCCCCATCAACACACTGCCAATCTCTCGACTACCCGCCGCTCTGAGCGCCTTTCGCAACTGCTCCTTGACGCTATCCGCAAATTCAACTTGCATCGTTGGCTTTTGGTAGAAGGTCTGCGAAGAATTCCTTGAAGGCCTCAACGTCGCCATCATGTACCTCCATGCTCCGACCATCGGTTGGGCCAAGATCGATCGGCCTAACATCGAATGGCGCCGTAAAGAGCCATCTTCCAGACAGGCCAATCAAATAAGCGGAGTATGGGAAGATCGTCGCTTCGGGACGAGCAAGTAGGTCAGTGGCAAAGCGAGACGGGTGCGCAGCAATCACAGTGACGTCTTCTTGGACTTCTAAGGCCGGGATGGAGATGGTCTGGACCTTAGAGCATCTTATGATTGTTCGCCGAAATGGCTTTCTGCCACTTCTCTTTTCCCCTAATTGCTAAGATTATGGGCGGCGTGGCGATATGCCATCCGATTTAACGCTGCCAGCATCCAGAGGACGGACGATGAAAATCATATTCGTGCACGGCACGGGCGTTCGTTTGCCCGCATTCGAAGCCACCTTCAATACGGTCAAGGCTCATGTGGCGCACTTTCTGCCCGCTGCATCCGTGACGGGTTGTTATTGGGGCGACCATGGCAGTGATATCGGCAAGGGCTTGTCGGTGCCGCTGTATGACCAGGCCAGGGCCATCAACCAGCAAACGCCCGAAGACGAAGCCCTCGCCGAATGGGCACTGTTGTACGACGATCCGCTGGTCGAGTTGCGGTTGCTGGCCGCCAGGACGAGTGGTGACATAGCCTTCGACGGCTTCGGCGACAGCCCGGTGATTAAAGTGCGCAAGGCACTGGCCGAACTGCGGAATGCAATCGACACTGGCACCTGGCCCCCCGTGCCCGGCAAGGTCGACGGTAGCGCCGTCGCTGCGATAGAAGCGATCGATAACTTACCGGAACTCGATAGCGCAATCGCCGAGGGCGTCCAGTTCGGCAAGAACAGCGGCAAGGGGCTCGACCCTCTCATCGAGTTGCTGGCCCGGGCCGTGACAGCAGGTTGGGTGCAGGCGCAAATGACTACGGGGTCACCCGTGGTTCCGTCCACCACCCGCGACGCGCTGCAACTGGCGGCCTTCCACCTCATGGGAGGAAGCGGCGCTCAGGTCAGAGGAGTGGTCGGCGATATCGTCAGCTTCGTGACCAAGCCGTTACGCACCTTCCTTGGCGCAGTTGTTGCCGACCCGGTGCTTCAGGTCGCCGCTTGGGGCGGACGGACCTATCGCCACAGCATCGCCAATGCAGCGACGCCTGCCGTTGGCGACATCCTGCTCTACCAGGCCCGGGGCGAAACAATTCGCTCGATCATCGCCAAGGCGGTTGCAGACGCGGGTGAGACGCCAGTGGTGCTGCTAGCCCACAGCCTGGGTGGCATCGCTTGCATCGATCTGTTGATCTCGTCGCCGCCACCTCAGGTCAAGGCCGTGATCACCGCCGGCTCCCAAGCACCGTTTCTGTACGAGATCGGCGCGTTAACCCAACTCCAGCAACCCGCCGCATTGCCGGGCCATATGCCCAGTTGGCTGAACATCTACGATCGTGACGACCTGCTGTCCTTCAAGGCAGAGGCCATCTTGGGCAACGGCGCCAGGGTCAGTGACTGCGAAATCCGCAGCCATCAACCCTTCCCTGCATCGCATAGCACCTACTGGGACAACGTCGAGGTCTGGAAGCGGATCGCCGGATTCCTGGAAACCCTTGGCACATGAAGCTCGGCTCGGCAGCGAATACCTACGCTATCGTGGTCGGTATCGAGTGCTACCGACAAGCCGGCTGGACGCTCAACGGCCCGGCGATGGATGCGCTGCGCATGGCCAACTGGCTGCTGGAAAAAGGCGTCCTCCCAGGCAACATGAAGGTCTTGATCAACGAGGACACCGACATCAGCGAAGCGCTGGGCGAGCAACGCGAGCAGTTGAAGGCCTGTTTGCGCGACGCAGGCGTCGAACTGCGACAGAACCCCACACGCCAAGAACTGGACGACATCCTGGAGCCCCAGAACCTGCTCACACCGGACGGTGTCGGCGTGAAAACCTTGGTCCTTTACCTGGGCGGTCATGGCCTGTGGGAAGGTGGAGAAGCACCAAAGCGCTACCTGGTTACTGCCGATGCCTCCGAGCGCCAATGCCACGTGGTGAACCTGACAGGGATTGCCAACCGGTTCGCCTACTACACCGGCGCGAACCGCTTCCACCGCCAGTGGATCATCCAGGACATCTGCGCGACCCTGCCGGGAGGCCTCCCCCTGAAATGCCTGGCCATTCAAGATTCACCAAGGACGGTGCCTGATAGCCATCAATATATCTTCAACGCCGCACGTCCCGGCCAATCGGCCGGCAACGATCAAGTACGACAGACCGGGGGGTTTTCCTCCGCCCTCATGAAGGCCCTTGCAGGCCAGGACACATTGGAAGGGCTGAATATCGAAGAGGTGCGCAAGGCGATGGACGCCTCTCCCTGGGCTCTCAACAACCGGATGTCCGTCTCCTATCGCGATCACAACATGGAGGAGCAGTCGCAAGTCTTGGGTTCCCTCGCCACCGACCAAGGCGCTCTGGCGGAACTGGAACGGATACTCGGCACAAGCCAAGGGATGACCACGGATTTTATCCAGGCCATCTCCCGACGGTTCCGGCGCGGAACATCAGAGCGCCCGACCCGCCCCCTGTCGCTACTGCAGTTGCTGGACGGACTGGTCGCCCCCGAGGATTGCGGGCTGACGAACATTGAACAGTTCGCGATCCACCTGCATTCGGTGATGGTCCAGCTCAAGGAGAACTGCGGCAGCACGAATTGGGACGCCGACATCGAGAAGGTCTTTAACTGGATCCTCAAATGGCCCGGCGCTCACGACAGGCCCGCTGTAAACCAGTTGAAGGGCCATTTCGAGAACGAGGCGATGGCAAGAGCAGACCTCATCATCATCGACCTGCGCGGTAGCCAAAACCCAAACGAAACTCGGGTGTGGACGTACTCTAATGACGAGCCCACCGACATGGAGCCCTTCACGACGCCTCAGTCCAGCCTGACCGAACGCCTGCGTAGTGTGCTGGAGCAACTCTGCGCCAGTCCATGCGTGTATCGCACCACCCTGTTCGAAGTCGTGGTGCCGGCGGCGGATCTTTTCCAGCCCTATACCGGCCTTGAGTTCATCCGGGATGAGGTACCCGCGTACCTGGGCCATGGCGAGTCGCTGCTGGCGTTGCGCATTCTGGAGCGCTGGACCGACGAGCGCTGGAATCGTGTGTGGAAACGCCACTGGAAGGACGCCAAGGTCAACAGCGGGCGACCGCCGAAAATGGCCTGGCTCTCCTCCGGCACCGCGATGCCCCGCAGTGACTGGCTTTGGCACGGCACAGCGCACCTAGACACCCAGAGGGCCGACCTCGAGCGGTTGCTCAAGCAAGGCGCAGCCTGTGCCACATGGTGCGAGCCTGCGCATATGGAGCAGGTCACTGCGATCGTGGAAAGCGGGCTGTTTGCCTACCTGCACCAGACCCGCACCGAGTTGGCCACACTCAACGCCCAAGGGCAGCATGGCATTACCTGCATATTTGACAACCCCGACCAGATTCCAGACGGTGCTGGCGGCTTTTCCAGTCGCTTCAAGCAACCCTCCTAAAGGACATGAACATGACCCAGTGGCACATTTTTTCGGGTGAGCGCAAACCTGCGACCGTTACCCTGCCTCCCGCACCACCGTGGCGCACTTTCGTCGAACCGGCCGCCGATCAACTGTACGACTGCGGATCAGTCGAGGATGACGACCGCTACTGGGATCATGCTAGGGCCTACCAGACGCCGCCCGCAATCATCGATGCGATCAACGCCGCCCTGATTCTCCGTCGTCCATTATTGGTCACCGGCCCTCCAGGCACCGGAAAAAGCTCGCTGATCTACCGTATCGCCTACGAACTGAAACTGGGCCCGGTGCTGGTCTGGCCGGTGAATTCGCGCACGACCCTGGAAAATGGCCTGTACGACTACGATGCCATCGGCCGCCTGCGCGACCAGAGCCTGAGCGGCGGCTCGGCGCCGGACATTGGCAAGTACATTCGCCTGCAAGCCCTCGGTACAGCGTTGCTGCCGTCGAAGCGCCCGCGGGCGCTGCTGATCGATGAACTCGACAAGGCAGACCCTGACCTGCCCAACGACCTGCTCAACGCGCTGGAAGAGGGCTGGTTCGAGATCCCAGAGTTGCAGCGAGATGAATGCGAAGAGGTGGAGGTACGGGTCGCATCGTCCGCCAAGGTCATGACAGCACAGGTTGAGAAAGCCAGGATCAGGGGCGGACGGGTGCAGTGCCATGAGTTTCCGTTCATCGTCTTCACCAGCAACGACGAACGGGAGTTCCCTGCGGCATTCTTGCGCCGCTGCATTCGCATCGAATTGCAGGCACCGGATGACAAGGCGCTGACGAAGATCGTCGAAGCACAGATGGGGAGCGAGGCCGCCGCCAAGGTGCAGAAGTACATCTCGGAATTTGCCGAGAACGATACGGTCAGCGCCACCGACCAGCTGCTGAACGCTGCCTACCTGATCCACAAGGTCAACCAGGGCACGCCTGACGAAGCGCAGAAGTTTTACGACCTGCTGACCCGCCCACTGAGCTGACACGACCATGCTCGACACGTTGATAAAGGCGTTGCGCGAAAGTGGCGCGTCGGTGGACAGCGACAGTATCGCCAACACACTGTGGCTGCGAATGGCCATGGGCGCGCATAACGCCGCAGAGAAGCCGCTCGCGCAGCGCCCCAGCGAGCCTGCATGGCAGGAAGACGTGGAGGCGCCCATCGACACGTCTACTAGCACGCCCGCCCTGCCGGCCACGGTCGAGAGCCCGCCTCCAACCTCGCCAGTCGTCGATGACATCCCGCTCGTCCCGACTGCCGCAAGCCCGGTCGCGGGACAGACGGCAGCGCTTGGCGTTCTTCCCTCGCTGCCCGAGCGCGCCGCGTTCAAGCGCGCAGTGAAGCAACTGCGCTCACAACACCGCCAACCTTCGCAACGGCTCGACGAACGGGCGATGGTCCGAAGCGTCGCCGAGGACAGCCTGCAAGCACTGAAGCCGGTGTTCATGCCAGGTTCGCGCCGCTCGCTGCGTCTGAGCCTGATCAGGGAACGCAGCGGCACCAACGCCCTGTGGACGCAGCCGTTAGATGAGCTGGCGGCATTGTTCCATGGCCAGGGCACCTTCAAGTTGCAGCGCGAGTGGTCGCTGGGCGAGCGCGAAGCCGGCGCAGAAGCGCCCATGGCGGTGCTTAGTGAACTCGACCGGCAAGGCCAGCCCATCGGCGTCGAGCGGTCGGCAGAGCGCATCAAATGGTGGCCTGGGGAGATCATCCTGATCGCCAGCGACTTCACCAGCAACGGATGGTGGGACGGCACCTACCTGAAACTGCTGCGCGGCCTGGCGGCGCGCCAGCCGGTTGCGCTGCTGCACACCCTGCCCGGCCGCTTATGGTCACGGACCTGGACCGGCACCCCGGACGCCTCAGTCAGCAGCGCACGGGCATTGGTTCCTGCACGCGCGCTGGATGTCCGCGTACTCCACCTCAGCAACGCTGCGGTACGCGACGATGCCCGGCTGGCCATTCCCTTGGTCGAACTGGCGGTTCAGCCCTTGAGTGCTTGGGCCAGGCTGCTGATGGGGCGCGCAGGGTCGATGGCCGCCATCCTGCTGGATGAGCGTGAACCGGAAGTGCCAGCGGCGGATGAGGTGCAAGAGCAGACGTCGCCTCCTGTGGACGCCAAGCGCCTGGCCATGCAATACCGCATGGCGTCGTCCCCCCTTGCCCGACTACTTGCCCAGCACCTGTCGGTGACCGCACCGCTGAGCTTCCCGGTGATGCGCTGGGTACAGCAGGCGATGCTGCCACACTCGGATACCTCGCATTTGGCCGAATTTGTCCTCGGTGGCTTGCTGAAAGTACAGCCCTCATCCGCTGACACCCCAGCCGATACCCTGACCTACGATTTCATCGAAGGCGTGCGCCCCCTGTTGCAGCAAGGCATGCCCAAGGTCTTGGGGCTGGAGACGCAGTTGCTCGTCGGACGCTATCTGGAACGCATGCATGACAGCACCCTGGACATGCGTGCGGTGGTAGAGACCTGGAGTGACGAACAGTTGCACGAGCTGTCGTCCGAGCACCAAGCATTCGCCATGGTTTCCCGGGGGTTTCTCGAACGGATCGGCCTGCGGCCGCGCGCGACCAGCAGCACAGCGCAAAAACCCGGAAAGCCGACACCAGTACATTCTACGGAGCCCGACCCGGACCAAGGATCACCTGCGCCCAAACCAGCTCCACCCTTGCAGTCCGCACAGAACCAGTGGACACGCACGTTGCGTGAACCGGTCCAGGAACTGCAATGGTCGCCTTTCGATGAAGAACGCCTGGCGATTCGCACCTTCAGCGGGATCGATCTCTGGCGACCGGCCCACGAAACCGACAGCAGGACCCTGCGCCAGCAGAAAAACGTCGCCAGCATCAGAAAACCGACCTTGGTCCTGTACTGGTGGGTGCCGGCAGGGCCTGAGGACGAAGGCGGAAAGCTCGAAGCCATCAAGATGATCGTTCGTCGCCTCAGCGAAGCACTGATGGCGCGCCTGCCGGGTCGTGTCCGGATCAAGCGGCTGCGCAATCCCATCGTGTTGAACAACCGGCGAAATCCGGCTCAGGCCTTGTTGATATTCCAGACGAGCGAGTATTCACGCTGGGCCCATGCCCAACCGCTGCAGTTTACCGCGATAGAACGTTTCATCGCGCGCAAGAACATCCTCTCCTCTTGCGTGGAGATGGGCGCAAAGCGTTCCGCCCATCCTCTGATCCACAAAACCATTCACCTGAAAGAGCGTGATCTGCAGGCATCTGGGTACCTATCGACTTCTGAGTTCTGGGCGAAGCTGAGTTGGCTGACCAATACACTTTGCAAACGAATACAGCGGTTGTTACCTACGGAGAACGAGCCGATAACGGCCATGACGTGGCTCTCGGAGAACCAGATCGGCATCGCAAGCCATGATGGTGCGGCAACGACAGTGGCCGCATTGAATGTGGGTCGCAAAAGCCTGAGTGGCGACATCGACAGCGGGCTGCTGGCCTTCCATCGTTCGTCAATTCCGTTGACTCACCTGTTCGTCCGTCCCGCACTCGAAACACCTCGCGGGTCTCGAAACGAGCAGCCCGGTGCGGAGCAATTGGTCTGCATGGATGCGCAAGGCTCGACCTACATCAAGCGCGACCGAGAGGATCAAAACGCCCCTCTGAAAGAGGTGATTTCAGGTGAAGGCATCCCACGACGACCGGTCTTTTCACCCTTGGACCGGCGCTGGTGGATCGCAGGAGAGGAACCCCGCTTGCTGTCCCCCAGCACTGCCAGAAAACTCCACCCCCCCGAAGTCCCCCTGCTGTCCATCTGCGACCTGCGCAAGGAGGACAACGTGCATACCTTGTTGCATGACCAGATATTTGCCGGCTGGACGCTGGATGACTCCGTCTTCGCCATTACCGCGGCAGGCTTCCTGCACCAGGGTTCGATCCATGATATGCGGGTTTCCAACCGCACGTCGCAGCCGTTGCTCGACCGGCAACCCCGGTACCTTAACGGCATCTTGCGAGAGGCGGCGGCAAGCGCCGATGGCCATCGCTTCGCCACGTTGACTGCGTATGGACGTCTGGACCTATGGGACACCCTGAGCATGACCCGACTGAACAGCTGGCAGGTCATCACCGCGCTCGCCGAGGTCAGGCATGTGAGGCTGGGACTTTCGGCGACCGGGCAACGCATCGCGTTCAGCGATGGCAGGACGGTGAGGGTGTTCGAGGAGCCACTGTCGGCCATTAGCGACAGTCGCTGGATGCGTCAGGTCCTGTGGGTCGACGATCGGCCGGGTAACAACGAGTGGGAGCGCCACGCTCTGGCCTCCCAACAAGTGCGCTGCACCTTGGCGCTGTCCACCGACGAGGCCTTGGAGACGCTTGAGAAGCGCCGTTTTGCCGTGATCATTTCCGATATGGGCCGTAGGGAGGGATCGGCTGAAGGCTATGTCTTGCTCAAGGCCCTGCGCGAAGCAGGCAACCTGACCCCTTATTTCATCTACGCCAGCTCAGATCTGCCTGAACACCACGATCTGGCGCTGCAGAATGGCGCTCAAGGGTCCACGAGCAAGTCGGACAAACTGCTGCGGTGGGTCATGGAGTGCATCGATGGCCCCAGCGTCAAAGCGTAAGTGCCCTGATGCCCACAGCGCTGTCAGCTACTAGCTCTCGATCAGCCCTCCAGCCCCGCGTTTAACTGCTCGCTATGAAGGGTGAAGTTCATTTCGTTCAACAGTATCGGCTCAGGCGGATTTCACGCCGGCTTCGGCGCGCCCAGCAAGTGCCGTGGCCGTTGCAGGCCAGCGCGACATAAACGTTCGGTCGTAACTCGCAGAAGAACGGAATCACGCTCCAGAAGTACGATACTCGCCTGTTCAGCTGCGGCCATCGGCAGGTCAGGGTGCCGTAGGGGAAAATCGACAGCATGCGCCCCAGAAGTAAGTTGAAATAAGCACCGGGTGGATAGTTGGCGAGAATCAGCTGGTTGATAAAGGGGGCAAAACTGGGGGCACGATTCGATTTTTTCGGGTGATAACTACCGTCCTAGAGCCCAGTCAAAATGTTTTTCGGCGATCCTGAGAGTCTCTAGGCGTCGTCGGGCAGGCTGTTCATCTGATCATTTTTGCCTTTCCACAAACCATGGAGCTCCATCCACTTCCAGTGGATTGGTACATTGGGGGCACATCTGAGGGCATGCTTTGGATGTTTTGAAAAGGATGCCCTCAGTCTAAGGCTCAACAGTTCCGTTCTCGAAAAGTCTCCCCGGCGTCGTTCCCAGCCGCCGTGAGCGCTAGTCGATAACTTCAGTTAATAGCTGAGAACCTCCATACGAGAAGAAGTGAGGAGTCGTGTGATCGACAATGATGGTAGCGCACCATCATTCGGCCAAGACGACAGCGGCACGTGATCGTTTCCAACGATGCCGAGGGCCAGCAGGACACTGCATCAGGGCGCCCCTACGCCACCCCGTGGCACCTATGCCCTGCAGGAGGGATCCGGCAAGTTCGCTCAAGCGCTGGAAATAATCCGCCACTGCCGGCAACCACGGATGCTCGAACGGCGTGTCGAACCAGCGATTAACCGAGCGTCCCACAGGAATATCCGCCTGGGTATATGGTCCGTATCTACTAATGGGGGCGGAAGGCTTCGTTAGACTCAAGTTGTTGTCAGGCAGGTCTCACTACTGATGCTTGAAATTACTGAGGATGGCTCACGTAAACGCCGTGACGTTCAGATGAAATGCGTTAAGCATCAAATCTTGAGCTGAAATGACCTACATCCAAGATCGTTCAACTTTCCGATCATCTGCTCAGCCAAGCCATTGGCTCAAGCGTTAGAAATATTGGATACTGCCATTGCGCCAGCACCCATTTTTCAAGGTTGAAATGACACATGGCAAGGAAGAAAGCAAAAAACTCCGGTGGCACCGGCATACTTATTATTTTTGCTCTGGCATTCAGTGCTCTCGCTGCTATCCCAAAAAATGCCTGGATAGCGATCGGTGTCATAGCGGGTATCGGCACCATTATGTGGCTGCTGGCCGAACGCGGAAAACGCCGGCTCAATCAGCTTCAAGCATCCGCTGCAAAGAATGTACGCCCGCAACAGCCACAAAGCTTGGGCGTAACGTTTTCCATGCGTGAAGTCTCGACGAGCAATAGGGACAATGAGGAAAGCCCCGAGTTTTATACGGTGCAACTCGGCTCTCCCCCTGCCAATACCTTTAAAATTCCAAGTATCAGCTCACAGAAGGCCGACGCCCGCTGGGTGCCTGCTGGCGAAATCATCGAAGTTGCCGGCTTCTCCCTGCCTGGCGGCATGTTTTATATCGGGAGCACACTCGGTAGCACACATGATGCTCAAGAGCCTTCACTGATCAACCCAAAGCTTCGGATTGCCAAGAACTACGTCGACCTCAATGAGCGACTGATGTCTTATTGGCCGAGCTTTCACTCCATTACACCGCAAGCGCGACGCGGATACCTGCAATGGCTCGCAGGTGGGCGTAGTGATCCGTTGGCGGATACCGGCTATGTATTTTTGTTTTTCTACGGTTTAGAACGTCGAGCCCTCATTGATCCCATTTACGATTCAAAGGTCATTAATGAGGTTCCTCTAATAGTCGACGAGGTCCGGCGTCTACTGAGTATTTATAGAGGAAATGGGTCATTCCGAGGCTATGCAGAAGGCTTCCTTGACTACCTAGGCAACCGCGTTGTTGACGCGAATCTCTACCTTGGCCTGCCACCCAATGTGGCCGAACACAGCTACGAAATGCCTTTGCCGCTGCGCATTGGTTTAGGTCAGCACGCAGCCAATAAGCATCCGCTGAATGCCGATTGGGCACTGGCATGGGCGTTGGCTGACCCCAACATCAGTAAACGCACGCCAGTCATACGCTGCAAAGATGTGTTTTCACGCTTGTTCAAGCTCAAGTACGAAAACACTTATCCTGCGGGCCTGACATTGGCGCAGAACAAAACCAAGCTGAAGGCCAGCTATCGCCCTGCCTCTGCCGTAATAAAGGCCCCCACGCTTACCCTGGGGGATCTACCTGACATCATGGCAACCTCGGGCACACGTAAAATTTTGCAACTGCTGGTCGAGCAATGCACCAACGAAGTTGAGCCCTACAGCCGTTATTTGGGAAGAAACCCTGAAAGCGCAGAGGCACTTGAGGGGCTCCTGCAGCTTCCTGTCGCGCTCTGGCCGAAGGCAGCCCACGATGAATTGGATGAGTTGCGGTCTAGGATTGGTAACGACCTGATCGTCATGAGTTTTGGAGAGCTCGCAGGACGCTTTAAAAGCGCGGGCGCGTTGTCTCGAGACAAAGTACTCGCTCTGGCCCGCGCATTGGAGTCGCTGCATATTGGAATGGAACCCGACGTACTGGGTGGTAGCAAGACGCCAAAAGCCCAGGACCGGATCGCGTTGTTTGTAACCCAGCCTGAAGATGGATCACTCCGTGCGTCTGCTGCATACAACGCTGCATCGGTAACCCTTGATTTGGCCAGTGCGGTGGCTTCGGCCGACGGTGATACCTCCAACGAAGAAATCACACTGCTTGCTCAGCATATCGATTCATGGAGTCACTTGAGCGGTGCCCATCACAAACGCCTCAAAGCACATCTGCAAATCCAACTCCAACAACCACCCACGCTTGCTAGCCTTAAGAAAAAGCTCGATCCCTTGCCCGTCGATGCAAAACGCACCATTGCCGGCTTCCTCGCTCATCTGGCGCAGGCCGATGGCATCGTCAGCCCTGCGGAAGTGAAGTTGCTGGAGCGTGTTTATAAGGCACTGCAATTGGATAGCCAGTTGCTTTACAGCGACCTCCATGGGGCGGCAGCCGGTGTGGGTATCGCCGTGACGCCTGCCACCACTTACCCATCCGCCGAACCCGGCGCGCAGCCTGCCTCATCTTCGAAACAAGGTTTCGTCCTTGATCATGATCGGATTGCACAGCTTCAGCGGGAGACAGCGGAGGTCTCCGCCCTCCTCGCCAAGGTGTTCACTGAGGATCAGGTTGAGGAGCCGGAGCGGCCGACTGAAAGCGCTGAACCGAATTCGGAGTCGAGCGTGGACGTGCCTGGGCTTGATCTGGAACACTCGGCCTTCCTCCGCCTGTTGATCTCTCGCCCGGAATGGACCCGCGCAGAACTGGAAATCGCTGCCAGCGACATGGAGCTGATGCTCGATGGCGCTCTGGAACAAATTAACGACATGGCTTTTGAACGATTCGACATGCCCGTCACAGAAGGCGACGACCCGGTCGAGATAAACACAGACATCCTGGAAGAATTAGCCCTATGAGCACTATCAGAGCCAAGGATCGCGATGCGGTCATTCAATCGTTACGCGCGGGCGTAGTGCCACGTGTTGGTCAGCACCTGATTCAGGTTGGCCGTGTAGGTGAGCTTGATGCTCTGATCAAGGATGTCGAACGCCTGGTGGAAAGCGGATCAGCGTTTCGGGTGGTGATAGGCGAGTACGGCGCAGGTAAAACGTTCTTTCTGAACCTGGTTCGTGCTATCGCCATGGAACGAAAACTCGTGACCATGCATGCCGACTTGAACCCTGACCGCCGGTTACACGCCACTGGGGGGCAAGCTCGCTCGCTTTACTCCGAACTGGCCAAGAATATGTCAACGCGCACAAAGCCTGACGGTGGTGCCATGCAAGGCATCGTGGAGAAATTCATTTCCCAGGCCAAAACAGAAGCCAAGGCAGCGGGTACCGACAGCGAGACAGTAATTCGTAAACACTTGGCCGAATTGACCGAAATGGTTAATGGCTATGACTTTGCCGAGGTGATCGCTGCCTACTGCCGCGGCTTTGAGGAAGGCAATGAGCAACTGAAGGCGGACGCCATTCGTTGGCTACGCGGAGAATTCACCACCAAAACCGATGCCCGCGCTGCCCTGAGCGTGCGGACGATCATTGACGACGCCTCCGTCTACGACCAGCTCAAATTGCTTTCCAGGTTCGTCAGACTCGCAGGGTTCGGTGGCCTGATGATATGCCTCGACGAACTGGTTAACCTCTACAAACTGGCGAATACGCAGGCTCGTAATGCCAACTACGAACAGATCCTCCGCATCCTCAACGACTCATTGCAAGGGTCATCCGAAGGATTGGGTTTCGTGCTAGGCGGCACGCCCGAGTTTTTGATGGACACTCGTCGAGGGTTATTCAGCTACCCCGCCCTGCAGTCGCGATTGGCTGAGAACTCGTTTGCCAAAACCGGACTGGTGGATCTCTCGGGGCCGGTCATTCGCCTTACCAGTCTTACCCCTGAGGACTTCTACGTACTGCTTCAAAAACTCCGCCACGTATATGCCGGCGGCGATGCCGAAAAGTATTTGCTGCCTGACGAGGCGCTTCCTCTGTTTATGGCTCACTGCAACCAACGCCTAGGGGAAGCCTACTTCCGCACACCGCGCACCACAATCACAGCGTTCATCAATCTACTGGCCATCCTGGAGCAAAACCCAGGGGCCGATTGGCGAACACTGCTAGGGGCGGTCGAGGTCGCCAAGGATTCCGGCGGTGAGGATGATATGAAGGTCGATGCGGACGATGAACTTGCCACCTTCACACTCTGATTCATCAGGCTTCGAACAGCTAGAGCCCCGAATCCAGCGCTGGATTTGGGCTGAAGGTTGGACCTCCCTTCGCGACGCCCAGGAATGGGCCGTGCCTGTTTTGGTGCACGCCGATCAGGACGTCATCATCGCCGCAGCAACAGCCGCTGGCAAAACCGAAGCCGCCTTCTTGCCCATCCTGACGAATCTGCTCAATAACGATGATCCGCCTGGCGCGGTGCTGTATATCAGTCCGCTCAAGGCCTTGATTAACGATCAATGGGACAGGTTAAGCCGACTCTGTGAGCAGCTTGAGATCCCTGTTGTCGCTTGGCACGGAGATGTTTCATCCAGCAAAAAACACCGTTTTCTCAAATCATCTGAAGGCGTGCTGCTGATCACTCCCGAATCTCTTGAAGCATTGTTCGTCAACCGTGGCTCAAGTCTCGGCGGGGTATTCCAACACCTGCGCTATATCGTCGTGGACGAACTACACGCTTTCATCGGCAGTGAGCGAGGCAAACAACTTCAGTCATTGATGCACAGGGTTGAACTTGCTGCGGGGAGGCGCCTTCCTAGGGTTGGGCTTTCAGCCACCCTCGGCGATATGCAGATGGCGTCAGCGTTTTTGCGCCCAGCCAATGCCGATAACGTTACCGTTATTGAATCGAAAAACGCTAACCAGACACTTCAGGTGCAAGTTCGCGGCTACATTCAGCCGCCAATGAGCGAGCTTAAAAAGAAACCTGCTCAACCCAATGAGCATGAGGGGAATGAAGACGAAACGGAAAATGAGGCAAGCCCCGACTTCGCGATTGCGGAGCATCTCTACCAGGTACTACGCGGCAGCAATAACTTGATATTCCCGAATAGTCGGTCCCAGGTTGAATGGTACGCAGACCAACTGCGCCGACGATGCGAGAAAGACGGCGTGCCCAACGAGTTCTGGCCTCATCACGGCAGTCTCTCGAAAGACTTGCGGGAGCAGGCTGAACATGCGCTGAAAGCCGGAGACCGGCCAGCATCGGCGATTTGCACTACAACCCTTGAACTCGGAATAGACATCGGCAGTATCAAAACGGTGGTGCAAATTGGTGCCCCACCTTCCGTGGCAAGTCTGCGTCAACGTTTAGGGCGTTCCGGCAGACGCCCAGGAGAGAAAGCAACGTTACGCGTTTACTGTAAAGAATCACCGCTCACGGATAAATCTGGCTTATCCGACCAATTACGCCAAGGGTTGGTACAAACAATTGCCATGGTTCGACTGCTGACCAGAGGTTGGTTTGAACCTCCCAGAGCGCAGGGCATTCATGCCTCCACCTTGGTTCAGCAATGCCTTTCTATCATTGCTCAATGCGGCGGCGCTTCGGCTGCCGACCTATGGAAAAACTTGATTGCTGAAGGCGCATTTCAAGGTATTGAAAAACCGGACTTTGTGAAACTACTCAAATCTCTTGGGGAGCACGAATTGATTGTCCAGGACAGCTCAGGATTGCTGCTGCCTGGAACAGTTGGTGAGCGCATGATCAATCACTATGAGTTCTACAGCGCATTCACTAGCGATGAAGAATTCCGTCTGGTATGCGACGGTAAAGCCTTGGGCTCGGTCCCCGTTAGCCGTCCGCTGACCAAAGACCAACGCATTATCTTCGGTGGCCGTCGATGGCAGGTGCGTGATGTTGACCTGCAGGCCAAGGTCATCATCGTCTCAGCGGCACGCGGCGGTGCTCCTCCACAGTTCGATGGCTTGGGCGCAATGGTACATGACGCCGTACGCGCGGAGATGCGAGCAGTCTTAGCGGACTCCAGCCCCTGCCCTTTTATCGATCATGGTGCCAAAGCTTTACTCGAAGAGGCCCGGAAAACTTTTGCCTTATTGGGGCTTGGTGAGCGGTACCTTATCGAGTCGGGTGGGAAATGTTATTTGATTAGTTGGTTGGGTGATTACGCTAATGATGCATTAAGGCTGCTGCTTAATCATGCGGGCCTTTTTTGTGATAACTCGGGTCTGGCTATAGAAATCGATGCGAATATCGATCAGGCAAAAGAGGCACTTGCGGTTGTTGGAGGCCTGGACCCAAGTGACCTCAATTCGATTTTGGAGGACGTACAGAACATGTTGCGCGAAAAGTGGGATTGGGCGTTGCCGGAATCGTTGCTCGTGAAGTCTTTTGCTTCCATATCGCTCGATATCTCAACCGCTGTTTGCTTTGTCCAAAGACAGTCGATGAGCTGAATCTAAACCTTGAGAGGTTGGTGTTGTTCGGACAATCTCCTGTCCGAACAACACCAAGGTATTTCAAGACGAATCCCTTACCGCCTGACTTCCACTTTGTAAAATAAATTCTCAACTGTCAGCCGGCGCCGATCAGACGTAACTGCATCCTGAATCTGGCTAGCCAAACGCACGTAGTACTTACACTCTTTTTGTGAACCCAAATCCGATACCGGTTTAGCCGCTTGAATAAAGCTTTCATAGGTGCGGGTGGTAGAGGACATCAACTCGCCAATACCTGGCAGCGCCATCGCGTCCTCCTGACGGGCAGGCGGCCAGGCAGGTTCGAATGTGAGATTGTTCTCACTGAGTTTGACCGTGAGGAACATCTCCGGCTTGCCCGTGACCTCATTCACCCAACACGGTGGAAGGTCGCCGCCGCGCCCCTTATTTAAGCGGTTCTGCAGAAACTGAACTTGGCCCCGTAAGTCTTTATTCGCTCTCTGCAACTCAACCGGATTTACGCCACTTTTTTCTGCCTGAATCAAGGCCACAGCATGCTTGATTGTTTGCTGGAGTTGATCATTTGTTGTCCCGAAAGCTGCCCCTAGCATGTCTTCCTGAGCCTTTAACGCCGCGACACGCTTCACCACATCGGTAGGCTGCGCGTCGCTTTCGTCATCAGGATCGACAACCAGCTTTTTCAACTGCTCAAACGACATCATGGTTTCTAGTATCAGTTGCTTGGCGTCATCACCTTTCTTCTGGCCAGCCACTTCCATCAACGCTTTTTCGATGGCTGCAAGAGCAGTCAGCTCTTGATCTTTTTGGGTCAAGAGCACTTTCAAGCGATCCAGCTCTGCATTGGCTTTGGAGGCATCTATCAGTTTGCTGATGATCTCATCAGGCTTACGCACACCTAATGCGGTCATACGTGCCTTCAAGGCCTCGGCTGCTGTACTGATCGCCTTTTCACGTATATCCAGATCTTGGAAGGCGGCCATTTTCTCATTCAACGCCTGATTTTTATGGGTTAACTTAAAAATCTGGTACCCCATTAGCAACAACAAAATAAAGCAGACGATGATAAAGATTTCGGTAAGTGAGAGCTGAAAAACCTGATCGTTCTTTCCGCTCATCAGGCGGTTCTCGCATCAGCCGGGCGGGCAGGCTCAGCATGTTGATTGGCCGACTCCCCAATCGATACGTCGCCGATCTTAGTGATCAGGGCATCCATCTGGCTGTGAACGGTTTCGATCACACGATTGTGCTGCTCCATACGTGCAGCGATCCCCTGATTCCTTTCATTACTCTCAACCAGTGCCTGGATCAGCGGCGCCAGGCTGAGCTCAAGACGCTCAGCCAAAACGTCTCGGTTGGTCTGAGTGACCTCACGTACACCCTTCAGGGTATCAGTGACTTCAGTACTCAGTCGCTCTACCGTATCGGCGTTTTCGATTCGAATGCTCAGGGCCTCCAGCTTGTCTGCAATGCGTTCAACCGATTGCTGGCGAGTCTTGATTTCGTTGAGGTACTCCTCTTGTTGGTCGTCCAGCGAATCCAGGTACTCTTTCTGCACACGCTCAACGCTGTCCATGACCTCTTTGCTCTGCTGTTTCATCGCATCCACCAGACGCTCCTGGCTGGTCACAATGGCACCTACAGCAACCAGATTCTCATCCAGCGTCTGAGTTTTGGCGTTCAGATTGCGTATGGCCGTGGTGACTTGGCGGGTGGCAGTTTTGACATCTTCGGCGAGGCATGCAACACCTTCACTGACACTGTCCGTTGTGCCTGCCAAGGTATCGATTGAACCACCCAATTTGCGGGTGAACAGGTCATCTGGAAAGATCATTTGCTCTACACGATCACGCGCCATCGTGCCGAAATCCAACGCGTTATCTTCCATCTGACGCAACGTGATGGTGCTCTTTTCGGCCAGTTCATTGATAGTGATCAACAATTTGTCACTGGCTTGCCGAGTGTTTTCCAGGATGAGCGAGAAGGCTTCATTGCTCTGCTGCGTAGCATTGGCAAAGTAAGCATCGGTGGCGGTGATGTTGTGCTCATACAGCGCCTTGACCTGCTCCTTGACACTCTGCACCGCCTCTCGGGAAGCGACACCGACTTTATCCCGGAACACTTCGAGCTGCTGAAAGCTATTGTCAAAGGAGATCGCGAGGTTTTCGGCCGCGTGAATCGCCCGCTCTTCGACACTTCTGACCGCGTCGTTAGCGTCGATACGAAATCCGGTATGAGTAACCCGCGCCAACATACCCAGCGCGGTACTGACCATTGCGGCGCCAAACCGAGTAGCCATTCCATTCAGGTTATCGCCTAGGCTCTCAATATCCAGCAAGCAGATGATGATGCTGGCCACAGTGAATAGAAAGCCCAGGTAGTAAACCGAGTCGGCAAATTTTGCCAGGGTGAGTTGCTTGTCCCATTTTTGTCGAACCGTATAGCCAATGGCCCAATAGCCCACCATCACCGAAAGTGGAAAAACAAACCCTAGCCACTTAGGGTCTTTTAGCAACAGACTGGCAATCGACAGGCTGATTTTCAGTACTACGGCGATCGCAAAGTAGGTGCTGACGCGCCTGATCCATTTATTGACGTCCATTTACAGCCCCTCAACCCGGGAAAACCCTTCCACGGATACACCGTTATCTTGAAAATATTGCTCCCAGAATACGGCCAACTTGTTGCTCTGCAGCGCTTTTTGATCAGCCGCCAACAAATTGATCGCCACACTGCTACCGTTCAGGCCCGGCGCTGCAGCATTTTGCCCATAAGCAGTCTTGCGAAACTCCGCGTACTGCGGCAAGGAGGCCTTATACATGCTGAACTCCGGCATGTTTGCCAGCATGTCCGAGTAAATCACCAGCCTGCGCTCACCTGACACATGCGCACGCTCAAATCCATTGATGCCTACCAGCTGCAGCATCTGGAAAATGGGCGAGTTTTTGCTGCGTTCTTCCAGCGAGATCTTGTGCACGATGTCATCGAACGGCTTTACGAATTTCTGGTTAAAGTCACGATCAACAAACTTTTTGTTATTGGTCTGTTGGTTTCTATCCTTCCACTGCCCAGGATTGCAGCGTTCAAATAACGGTTTTTCATTGCTTTTGAAGTCTTCACCGAGCAGAAACACCGAGAGCAGGTAGCCCTCGGGCAGCTCCTCAGTGACCATTGTTTTCAGCCGTTGGCCCAAAGCAACTTTCTGAGTAAACGGGAACGGCGAGGTGTTGTCGATCAACACCACGTATTGCCCTTTAGGCCCTGTAGACGGGCAAAGAGTCTCCTTATCGAAGGTTTCACGGGTGAAGTTGATATAAATCATCGCGCTGGCCGCAATCAGGGCGACACCACCGAACATTACGCCGACAACTTTACCGGAAAGCCCTTTTTTCTGGGCATAAATTGCCATTCTGCTCTCCTTAAAATAGCTGCTGCAGCGGCTGTACTTGATCGTATTTCTGGTTAAAGGACGATTGGATTCGGGCTCTGATCGTCTCGAGACTGGAGATCATTTCGTGCATCAAGCGTTCTTGTTCGGCCAGTTTTAGCTCGTCCTTTTCGGTGCCAAAGTCGGGCATCTCAGCCTTAACAAAAGTCACCGGCTCGTCGAAATAGGCCGGCGGTGGATTATCGCGAGGGCGGGCCATTTCGTTTTCAATTCGGTATGTCCGAACCAGACTGGTCAGTGTTTCGTCAGCCAGCACCATGCGCTCATCCACAACTTTCTTGATGACCGCTTTTTGGCTCATACTTCGCTTGAAGTTTTGGATGGCGGATGAGGCACGATCAACGTTCTGGTCGATCAGCAGCAAGGATTCGACCTTGCGCTGTTCAAGCACTTGTCGTAACGCCTCAATTACAAAAACATAACTCCGTTGCGCGTCTTCGTAAGCCAGGTAAACCCTCGCGTACCCTGGATAACGATCTGTCCAGGTATAACCTTTATAAACAGCCATCAGCCCGAAAATAACCGTCAGGGCAAATAACGCGCACGTGCTGATGTCCTGAAATGGAAGGACCGACGTGTGGACATAGCCGAGAATCAGCGCAATCGCTGATTGCGATTCATCTTCCAGTTGAGGCAACACAAAACGGAAATACGCAGTTCCTAGACCAACAGTGACCATGCTCAGCAAGGAGGCAACGAACGCGAAATATCCTGCAAAAGCCAGAGAGGATTTTATATGGTTTTTATAAGTACTGGCCCTACCGAGAAAGAAGCATACAAATACGTTAAATGCCGAAAGCATCAATGCAGTTACAAATCCGCCGACATAACCGCTGGCGATGCCCTCTGAAAACAAAAAGGCGTTTCCCGCCCCCTCAATGACAATCATCGCGATCAGCAGGCCGCCATTCTTCCATTTCGCATCTCCATCGGACGCCTCTGCAAGCCGACCTTGCAACTTGTGCTGCTCGCGAAACGCCTCCAGCGCACGGGCCTTATCCTCAGCTACCTGCTGAAGCTCCGTTAGCTCGCCGTCCATTTTTGAAATGTCTTGATCAGCGTTTCGCTCAAACTCCTCACCCAATGCAATCGTGCGCTTGATCTCCCGGGTCACATCAATCGAGTCCAAGCGGTTATCCAGAATTTTGAGCGACCGCTCGCCGTACTTGAGTATCTGCTCGCGCATTCTTCCGAGCGTCCCTCGAATACTGTGCTCAACATCTGACAACTGGGTCGCTGTACTAGACGGCACACCCGCTGCTCCACGCAGCTTTGCTAGCTCAACAACACGAAGTTCCCGTTGGATTTTCTCAGGATCAATGTTCGGCAGTACATCGCTATCCGGCTCATCCTTCCGACTGAATAGTTGGACGATGAAAGCCAGCAGCTTTCGAAAAAAACTCATTTATGTGAACCACAAAAATCAGAAATGGAGGGGATGCAGAGATAGGAAGGCACTAGGCTGACGCCCAAGAGGACGCACAGAAATAGGTGAGTGTCGCGGCCATCCCTGCGCCAGCGTCGAGTAATGGCCAAATAATGCCAAGCGCTACAGATAAGGGCAACAAATCAGCACAAAAATGTTTAATTTTGGACAAATGGTCAGTGCTGTTCTGGGAATACCAGCCGGCCTGTTCTAGCAAGCCTCGCTTAACAGGCGATCCGCTGGATATTGCCGCATTAACCCCATACTGTCCCGCAGCAGAGAGGCCTCAGCCAATCGCCATACAGCCCTTTGGGCAGGATGACGACTTATGCGTTTTCCATCCTCGGGCCGATGAAAACTGCGCATTAGCGCGTTTGCGTATGCCTTTCTGAAGGGCGTCCTCACTCGCCTGCCGATGCAGCGGGCGAGTGAGCAAGGAGTTAACTTATACGCAAGACGAGATACCCGTCTGCTTACAACGTGTCTAGAAAATCCGGGACGATTCACGTGATGGATGGACGCACACTGAAAGCCACCTAGCTGCACCTTGGTTTTCGGTCAGAAATTGCCATTCGTAATCGATCGCATATTGGCTGCGATTGGGGGCATAGCCAGGGATAAATTTCGACCTTAAAAAAACGCCGCCCCGCTAATTTGAGGTCCCCATCCCGGAACGGCCCGTCAGGACGCTCCAAACGAAAAGCCGCGATTGACTGCACATTCGATCACACCGCAAGTGACCCCTTATTGGTACGACCGCCCGATGTCGTTCACATCGCGTTGCCTAAGCCCGACCCGCCGCTCCTGCCCGGAACGGCGGGTAACCCAGGCGATCTAGCCGACTTTCACATTCATGGTGATGCGTGCCGTAAAGACCTTCACCCCGGCCTCGTCGAAGATATCGACCGGAACAATCTTGTCGCCCGAGGTCTGCCAGTCGATTTCGCTACCGTCGGCAATCGCGTGGATGGACGTTTTGGCCTTGGCCAAATATTCGACGCTCATGCCTTTAGGAATCCAGCGAGCGCCGCTGGGGATGGACACTTCGGTCATCATGCCGCCCGCCAGTTCTGCCGCGTTGCACAGCGCGATAGCGTGAACGGACGCCAGGTGATTGGTGATTTCCTTGCGAAACGGCACCTTCACTTCACCGCGGCCGGGGGCCAATACAGAAATTTCCGGGTTGATGGTGCCGAAGTACGGTGCCATCTGGCAGGTCATATTGCTGAAAGCGGACGGACCAACGCTTTGGTACATGCTGAGAGTCTGGCTCATGGGATATCTCGGGTCAGGTGGCTGGAGTCATGGACAAAACATTACTCAATTACAGAATATTGCTCTGTTACAGAACAATATTCTGTAAATGCTCAGCCTGTCAATCTCTCGTGCCAAGCCTCGGTTTCAATTACCATGGCCCCTTTTTGCCTGGGCCGAAAAATGGAACCTGTCGATCTCCTCGAACGCTGCTACCCAGGCCGTCGTGCCGAGTCCAAGCGGCACATCCTTCGATGTGCCCTGGCGCTGTTCAACCAGCAGGGCATTGAAGCGACCACCATCGACATCATCCGTGCCGAAAGCCAGATGAGCGTGGGGGCCATTTATCATCATTTCGAGAACAAGGAAGGCTTGGTCGCGGCGTTGTACATGACCGCCCTGGACGATCAGGCGCGCCTCAGGGACAGCTACCTTGCCGCTGTGACGTCGACCAAGGAATGGGTGCATGCCCTGGTGTTCAGCTACGTGGATTGGGTGGTCAGCCAACCCGATTGGGCGCGCTTCCAGTACCAGGCGCGCTTTGCGGTTGCCCGCAGCAGCTTCAATGAGCGGCTCGCCGAGGCGAATCTCGCCAGGAACGCCGCACTCAAGAAGTGGTTCAGCGACCCGGCCCACCGGCAGAATTTGCAGGCCCTGCCCTCCGAGCTGATACCGTCACTGATCATCGGTTCGGCGGAGAGCTACTGCCGCGCCTGGCTCTCTGGCCGCGTCCAGCGCAACCCTGGGCTCTTGCGGCAGCAGCTTGCAGATGCGGCCTGGCGCGCAGTAGGGCGTGAGGACTAAAGGCCGTCAGACAATATCGTCTACCACACCACCGTCGACTCTGAGCGCAGCGCCAGTGGTGGCTGATGCTTGCGTCGAGCAGACATAAACGATCATGTTGGCCACTTCTTCCACGCTGGATGCGCGCTGGATGATCGAGCTTGGGCGATGTTGCATGACGAACTCGGTGACCACCGACTCAAGGGATTTCCCGCTGCGCTCGACCTCGCCCTTCATCATTTCAGCGACGCCCTCGGACAGCGTTGGCCCAGGCAGCACGCTATTGACGGTCACGCCACTGCCCGCGACACGTTTGGCCAAGCCACGCGCCAATGCCAATTGGGCGGTCTTGGAGACGCCGTAGTGGATCATGTCTGCGGGAATATTGCGGGCGGACTCGGAAGCAACGAACACCACCCGCCCCCACCCGCGCGCAACCATGGCCGGCAGCAGCGCACGGCTCAAGCGCACGCCCGACATCACGTTGGTGTGCCAATAGTGGTCCCAAACGTCATCGCCGGTCTCAAAGAAGTCCTGAGGCCCATAGATGCCTGCATTGTTCACCAGGATGTCGATATCACTGACACCGACCAGCAAGGTGGCGACACCTTCGGCGGTGCTCAGGTCTGCGGCCACACCGCTGACACTCGCATCGGGCACTGCCAACAGCAGACGCACTACCGCCTCGTTCACCGAACGCTCACTGCGGCCGTTGATAACAACGGCAGCGCCCGCTTCGGCAAGCCCTTTGACCACTGCAAAACCAATGCCGCCCGTCGAGGCGGTAACCAGTGCGCGTTTAGCCTTCAACTGAATATTCATGATTTCTCCGTCAGGCATGGGCGGGCTTTTATGCCCGCCATCAGTTCCAACCGTTGTGTGAAACAAAGCGACCCCTGTATGGCTTAGCCGCTCCTGGATAAATGTCAATTCAGGTGGGTGAGCCACGAAACTCGGGGGTGAGGGGCTGCGAGGGAAACTATTACTTTGCCATCAGTGGCCGCGAGCATAGTCTGAACGTGCCCGCTTCGCGCTCGGTCGTGGAGGATGTCAGCCAACTGAGCGACCGGCAGGCTCACGCCGCGAGCCGCGCCCACTCCATACCGCCAATTCCAGAAACGCCCCGTCACCTTTATCATCGCGCGGCGCAGAGTGGTTGGATGTCTCTTCCCCACCGTCACTTGGACCGGTATCAATTTGAAATGGAGCCGTAACGCTTGGAACTAAGACAACTGCGCTATTTCGTAAAAATTGTCGAGCACGGCAGCCTGGGGCGTGCAGCCCTTGAATTGGACGTGGGGGTATCGGCGCTGAGCCAGCAAATCGCCAAACTTGAAAGCGAACTCTCGACTCGCCTGCTGAACCGCTCGACCACCGGTGTCACACCGACCCCTGCCGGAATGGCCTTCCTGCACCCTGCCCAGTTGTGCCTGCGGCAAGCAGACAATGCGATCCTCGCCGCGCACCGTGGCCGGATGAGTGGCTACGTGACCGTTGGATTACCGCCCACGACGGCCACGGTACTTGCCCTGCCATTGATCAGTGCGATGCGGGCGCGATATCCAGATATTCAATTGCACCTGATTGAGATGCTCTCCGGGCACCTGGCCACACAGCTGAATGCCCGCCAAATCGATCTGGCCGTTCTGTTTCAACTCGAAGGCGGCAAGCGCTGGAGCGTGACGCCTTTGCTTGACGAGAAACTATTTGTCATCTGCTCGCCACACCTGCCTGATGCGCCGCAAGGCCCCCGTGTGCAAATGGCCGACCTGGGGCAACTTCCCCTGGTGATGCCCAGCGCGCAACACGGTTTGCGCTCAACGCTGATGGCGGCCTTTGAACGGTCGGGGTTGACGCCCAACATCATCATGGAAGTGGATGGCCTGGCCGTGTTGATGAACGCTGTACGCGCGGGTCACGCCGCGACCATCCAGCCCGGCGCCGCGGTGGCGCTCAAAGGTGAATCGGGGCTTTCGGTGGTGGAAATCGCCGATGCTCACGTGGGTCGACGAAACCTGTTGGCGACACTGCCGGATGATGAGCTGGCGCCCGCCGCACTGGCCGCGCGACGGGTCATCACCGACGTGGCGCGACAGCTGGTCATGGATCGGCAATGGCCCGGCGCCTCGTGGATCGAAGACATCACACCCTGATCTCAAGCGTCCCCCTCTTATCTTTCACGGCATGCGCTAACCCGCAAAGCCTTTACGAAAACTAAACACCCCAACCGATAACGCGCCTTTCGACCCCACGCTCGCTGCCCTAAGGTCTCGCCACTCGCGAGGAGCCCTTCGTTCATGCCTCCTCGCGATCGAGGAGTGATGATGATCGACGTATTAGTCATTGGCGGCGGCAATGCCGCCTTGTGCGCGGCGTTAATGGCCCGAGAGGCCGGCGCCAGCGTTATGTTGCTTGAAGGTGCGCCCAAGGCCTGGCGCGGCGGCAATTCGCAACACACCCGCAACCTGCGCTGCATGCACGACGCACCGCAGGATGTATTGGTCGACGCCTACCCCGAAGAGGAGTATTGGCAGGACCTGTTGAAGGTCACCGGCGGGATGACCGACGAAAAGCTCGCGCGCCTGGTCATCCGCGCCTCATCGAACTGCCGTGACTGGATGCGCGCCCATGGTGTGCATTTTCAGCCGTCGCTGTCCGGTGCACTGCACGTCGCGCGCACCAATGCGTTTTTCATGGGTGGCGGCAAGGCCTTGGTCAATGCGTATTACCGCAGCGCCGAGCGGTTGGGCGTGACCATCCGCTACAACGCTCAAGTGACCGACATTGAATTGAAGGATGGAACCTTCGTCGCGGCCCACTTGGGTGAACGTGAAGTGGATGGGCAACGCGTGCCCGCCGAACGTATCCAGGCCAGGACCTGCGTGCTGGCAGCGGGAGGGTTCGAATCCAACCGCGAATGGCTGCGTGAAGCGTGGGGGCAAAACGCGCGCGGCGAGTGGCCTTCGGACAATTTCCTGATTCGCGGCACGCGCTTCAATACCGGCGTACTGCTTAGGCGCATGCAGCAACTGGGCGCCGACTTTATCGGTGACCCCACCCAAGCGCACATGGTGGCCATCGACGCCCGCGCGCCCTTGTATGACGGTGGCATCTGCACCCGCATCGACTGCGTGTCGCTGGGCGTAGTGGTCAATCGCGACGGCGAACGTTTCTATGATGAAGGCGAGGATTTCTGGCCCAAGCGCTATGCGATCTGGGGTCGCCTGGTAGCGGGTCAACCCGGCCAACAAGCTTATTCGATCATCGACCAGCAGGCCGTCGGCCGTTTTATGCCGCCGGTGTTTGCTGGGACCACCGCCCACTCGCTGGAAGCGTTGGCCCGCCAATTAAACCTGCCCGTCGGGCCGTTCGTTAAAACCATCGAGGCCTACAACGCGGCCTGCCGCGTCGGCACGTTCGACCACACCGCCCTGGACGATTGCCACACCGAAGGGTTGACGCCCGCCAAAACCCATTGGGCTCGCCCCTTGGTGAAACCGCCTTTCTGCGCCTACCCGCTCAAGCCAGGCGTGACGTTCACCTATTTAGGCCTCGCGACCGACGAAACGGCCGCCGTTCACTTCAACGGCAAGGCCAGCCCGAACCTGTTTGTCGCCGGAGAAATGATGGCAGGCAACGTATTGGGCAAGGGCTATACCGCCGGTATCGGCATGGCTATTGGTACCGCATTCGGTCGCATCGCCGGTGCGCAAGCCGCCGCCGCGGCCGGCTTCATGTCCCCTTCATTCCAGGAGCCGCACCATGCAGCTGTTTGATCCCCAGGCGCCGGGCACCCTGATTCCCGTCCTCAACCTTGATGAAAGCGAAGTCCAGCGACAAATGACCGTGTGCAATGCCTGCCGCTATTGCGAAGGCTTCTGCGCGGTCTTCCCGGCCATGACCCGACGCCTGGCGTTTTCGGCGGCGGACATCCACTACCTGGCAAACCTCTGCCACAACTGCGGCGCCTGCCTGCATGCCTGCCAGTACGCCGCCCCTCATGAATTTGCTATCAACGTGCCCAAAGCCATGGCCAAAGTCCGCCTCGACACGTACGCCGAGTACGCCTGGCCGCAGGTGATGGGCACCTTATACCGGCGCAACGGGCTGACCCTGGCGCTGTCATCCGGCGCGGGGCTAGCCCTGTTTCTCTGCCTGACGCTGATGGTGATGGGCAATCTGTTCACGCCAATGCCCGGGGGGAATTTCTACGGGATCTTCCCGCATAACACCCTGGCCCTGATGTTCGGCGCAGTGTTTGGTTTCGCGGTCCTCGCGTTGACGATCGGCGTGCGGCGCTTCTGGCGCAATGTCTCGCCGGTCGACGCCTCACCCCGGCAAACAACGTCGGCGGCGCTGGAAGCGACCGCCAATGTTGCCACGCTCAAGTACCTGGATGGCGGCCATGGCGAGGGCTGCAATAACGCCGACGATCAATTCACCTTGTGGCGGCGGCGCATGCACCACTTCACCTTCTACGGCTTCATGCTGTGCTTCGCCGCTACCGGTGTGGCCACGCTCTACCATTTCCTGCTGGGCTGGTCGGCGCCTTACCCCGTCCTGAGCGTGCCGGTGATGCTCGGCATCGCCGGCGGGCTCGGGCTGCTGGTTGGCCCGGCGGGGCTCTTGTGGTTGAACCTGCGCCGCAACGCCGAACAGGGCGACGAACACCAGAAACCCATGGACCGCGGCTTTATCGCGCTGCTGTTTCTCATCAGCGCCAGCGGCCTCGCGCTCCTGGCGTTTCGCGAAACCGTTGCCCTGGGCCTGTTGCTGGCGATCCATCTCGGCCTGGTCATGGCTTTTTTCCTGACCATGCCCTACAGCAAATTCGCCCACGGCATCTTCCGCAGCGCCGCGCTGCTCAAATATTCCATCGAAAAACGCCAACCCAACCCGATTAACGCCGCAAGCGACTGATCGCTAACACCGTCATTCCAAAAACAAGATTGATCACCACGGTAGCCATGATGAAAACAACAACGCAAGACACCCCGTCCAAGGGTTCAAAACTGGGCGCCATCCTGCGGGTCACCAGCGGCAATTTTCTCGAACAGTTCGACTTCTTTCTGTTCGGCTTCTACGCGACCTACATTTCCCAGACGTTCTTTCCTGCCACCAGCGAGTTCGCTTCGCTGATGATGACCTTCGCCGTATTCGGTTCCGGGTTCTTGATGCGTCCACTGGGCGCTATCGTGCTCGGGGCTTACATCGACAAGGTTGGACGGCGCAAGGGCCTGATTGTGACGCTCTCGATCATGGCCGCCGGAACGGTCCTGATCGCCTTGGTACCCGGCTATGCCAGCATCGGTATCGCGGCGCCCATATTGGTGTTGTTGGGGCGGCTGTTGCAGGGCTTCTCCGCCGGCGCGGAAATGGGCGGCGTTTCAGTGTATCTGGCTGAAATCGCCACACCAGGGCGATGCGGTTTCTACACCAGTTGGCAGTCGGCCAGCCAACAGGTGGCGATCATTCTTGCGGCAGCGCTGGGTTACACCATCAACGCCTCCATGGCAGCTGCCGAGGTCGCTGCCTGGGGATGGCGGATCCCGTTCTTCATCGGTTGCGTGATTATTCCGTTCATCTTCATCATCCGCCGCTCCCTGCAGGAAACCGAGGCGTTCAAAGCGCGCCGGCATCACCCAAGTGCCAATGAAGTGTTTCGCTCCATGCGCGACAACTGGCGCACGGTGCTGGCAGGCGGTCTATTGGCGTCCATGACCACTACCACGTTCTACCTGATTACCGTCTACACCCCCACCTATGGCCGCTCCGTACTCAACCTGAGCACCACCGACAGCCTGGTCGTCACGCTCTTCGTCGGCCTGAGCAACTTCATCTGGTTGCCCATCGGCGGCACACTCTCGGACCGCATCGGCCGTCGCCCCCTATTGTTGGCGATTTCCCTGCTGTGCATATTCACCGCGTATCCGGCCATGCACTGGCTGGCCGCAGCGGCAAGTTTCGAACGGCTGCTCTGCGTACTGCTGTACTTCTCTTTCTTCTTCGGTATTTACAACGGCGCGATGGTCGCTGCGCTGACAGAGGTGATGCCGCAAAACGTAAGGGTTGTCGGGTTTTCCCTGGCCTTCAGTTTGGCGACGGCTGTATTTGGAGGGTTTACGCCTGCCGTATCGACCATGCTCGTGCAGGCGACAGGCGATAAGGCATCGCCGGCCTACTGGCTGATGTTTGCTGCGCTGTGCGGGTTCACCGCGACGACAATCCTGTATCGCAAACAACGCGCAGTGGCCGTCAACGCGTGATGAAAGAGCGTTTTCGTTTACCCGGATAGCGCATGAAAGCAATCATCGCCTTGGCCTGCATTGACGCGTGCTGCGTGTCAATCCAGGCCAAGGCCATCAAATTTTGAACTGCCCCAGCAAACCTTGCATACGACTGCCGATGGTATACAACTCATCGACCGTCTTGACCCCCAGTTGAGTCTGGTTGGCCACCGAATCAATGGCCCGCGCGATCTGATGGACCCCACGGTTGATCTCTTCAGCCACCGAGGTCTGCTCCTCGGCGGCACTGGCGATCTGTGCGTTCATCGCATTGATCGTCGCAATCAGCTCGACAGCATTGCCCAGGAACTCACCCGCCTGATCAGCCTGCGCACTCGCGCCTTGCGCGGCTTCGGTCGATTGGTGCATCGCCTTGACCACACCGCCGGTTGCGCTATTGAGACGCTCAACCATCACCTGGATTTCCTGGGTGCTGCGTTGAGTACGACTGGCCAACGCGCGCACTTCGTCAGCAACCACCGCAAAACCGCGGCCCGCCTCACCGGCACGGGCCGCTTCAATGGCCGCATTCAGCGCAAGAAGGTTGGTCTGCTCGGCGATCGAGCGAATAACATCCAGCACAGTGACGATTGACGTCACATCGTTTTGCAGACTCGCCATGGAGACCCCACTCTCATCCAGCTCCCCCCTGAGTGCCTGCATCCGAGTAATGCTGCCATTGACGATTTGCCGCGCGTGCTGGGACTGCTTGTCGGTCTCGACGGCAGCTTCTGCAGCATTTTGCGCGCTGCGCGACACTTCCTGCGCCGCCGATGACATCTGGTTTATCGCCGCCGCCACCTGGTCGGTTTCCTGGCGCTGCTGGTCCATGGCCCGATCAATCTGCCTGCTCTGCTCGGCCACCCGACTGACCGACCCCGTCAACTGTTCGCTCATGGCGACGATCTGGCTGACGAGGCTGTGGATTTTTTCGATAAAGGCATTGAACGAACCGGCCAGTTGCCCCAGTTCGTCTCGACTGACCTGCGGTAGCCGCCGCGTCAGGTCCCCCTCCCCCGCGGCGATTTCGTCAAGGTGCGCCCGAATCAAGGTCAAGGGGCCTAGACTGCGTTTGACCAGCACGAGCGCCAGCGCCCCGATAATGCCAATCAGCGCGACGGCGATAAGCACAATGCTGTACATCAGGTTGCTGATGCGCTGGTCAACGGCGGCGCGCACCTTGGCCACCTGAACTTCAATACTGTCCAGGTTGATCGCGGTGACAACGACCATGTCCCACTTGGGCAAATAAAAACTGTAAGCGAGCTTGGGCACGACTTTATCGGTGTTGACGACCCCACCTGAATACGTGACGAAGTGGGTGTCGTTTTTTCCCGCTTCGACCATTTCACGGTTCAAGAACTTCCCGTTGATGTCTTTGCGATCACTCATATTGGTGCCGACGCCTTCGCTGCTGTCACCGCGAAACAGGCGCACAACCTGACTGTCGTAGCCGATGAAATAGCCGTCGTCGCCATACTTCACTTTGGACAAGCGGCTGATTGCCAAGGCGCGGCTGGCGAGGTCCCCGGTCGCGGCCCGATCATAGAGTTCGGCGATGGAAGTACGAGCGATGCTCGCGTAGTCCGTGAGTCGAGTGCGGCTTTCCTCGAGCAGCCGCTCGCGAGTCTGTGCGACTTCCTGCTCGGCCTGGGACTGCAACGTGCCACGGGCGCTCAAACCTAAAACAAGCGCAAACAACATCACCGGTAATAAGGTCAGCAGCAGTATTTTAGTTTTGAACGACATCATTTATTTCCTTCGTCTTATCCGATGAAGCCGCCAATGAAAACGCGGCCTGCGAACGTCGCAGAGCCGCGATCGGCGATTTCACCAGAGTGCGATGTCGTAGGTAAAGTAAATACGGTTGCTGTCCCGGCCACGGGAATAGTCGGCACGGTACACGTAGTTACGCAACCGCACGCCCAACCCCTTGAAGGTGCCTTGTTGCACCACGTAGGCCACTTCGGCGTCCCGCTCCCATTCCTTGACCTTGGTCGAGGACTTGCCGTCGTTACCGCTCAAGTAGCGGGTGGAGAACGTCAGTCCCGGCACCCCGAGGGCGGCAAAGTTATAGCCGTAGCTCAGCATCCAGGTCTTTTCATCCTCCTCGATGAACTTGCCTATCCCGGCATTGCTGAACGAATAAACGGTGGCGCCACTGATATAGGGCAAACCGGCGTCGCCCCTGAGGGCCTGGTACCCGCCGCCGAAGGTGTGACCTGAAATGGCGTAAGACAGTTGGCCGCTGAACATGTCGTTGTCGATCTTGCCTGCGTAGGCAGAACCGCTATCGACACTGTTGAAGTAGCGCAGGTCGCTGGTCAGCACGCCGCCGCCCAACGGCAGATCGTGCTGGATACCGGCGAAGTTCTGGCGGTAGAAGTTCTCCAATTCGCCGTAGAAGTAACTCAACCGGATGTTTTTCCCCAGTTTGTATTCGGCACCGGCGTAGCTGAAGTCGCCGGATTTATCGCCACTGTAGCCATCGGGCACGATCGGCATGCTGTTGCTGGAGTCACGCAACTTGAAGCGATCCAGGCGGCCCCCGGTGAGGCTCAGATTCTGGATGTCGAGGCTGCTGATCTGCGCGCCCTGGTAGGTTTGCGGTATCAGGCGTGCATCGTTGTAGATCAGTACCGGTGTCTTGGGTAACAAGGTGCCGTATTTGACGGTGGTCTTGGCCAGTTGGGCTTTGGCCGTCACACCCAGGCTTGCAAATTCGTCAGCCGCACGCCCGTCATCATGGACGGGCAACAACCCGGTACCGCTGCGACCACGGCCGGAGTCGAGCTTGACCCCGAGCAGGCCAAGGGCATCGACCCCGAACCCGAGGGTGCCTGGGGTGTATCCCGATTGGTAGTCCAACAGAAACCCCTGGGCCCATTCAGTCCGCTCGCTTTTCGCCGTCCTCGCGGCTCGGGCACTCATGCCATGCTCGTCACGGAAGTTTTCATTGAAATAGACGTTGCGTAATTGCAGCTTGAGTTTGCTGTCGTCGATAAATCCTTCTGCACTGGCAGTGGCCAGCGGCAACAAACCAATAACTGAAAACAGCGCGCGTCGGGAATGCAAAGTGCTCATGGCAAACTACTCATTGTTGTTATTTGAAGTGCAGGAAGTCGCGCGCCTCGCGGGTGAGGCGCGTCAGAAGAAGAACCCAGTGACCTGGTTGAATCAGGTGAAGAGGCTGATCGCTCCGGTCAACAGCGCCAGCGCCGTGATGACCAAGGAGGTGAGGACAGCCCATTTGACGGTGGCTTTCTGGAAGTCGCCGATATCGCGATCGACCATGCCGACCAACAACAAGGTTGAAGCGACCAACGGGCTCATCAGGTGGACCGGTTGACCCAGAATCGACGCGCGGGCGATCTCCACCGGATCGATGCCATAGGCGGCAGCAGCGTTAGCCAGGATCGGCACGACCCCGAAGTAATAAGCATCGTTGGACAGCACGAATGTCAGCGGCATGCTGGTAACTGCCACCACCAGCGGAAACAGATGCCCCCAGGAGGGTGGGATCCAGTCAACCAGGGTTTGCGCAAGGGCATCGACCATTTTGGTACCGGAGAAAATCCCGGCGAAAATACCCGCGGCGAACACCAGCAGCACGACGGTCATGGCGTTGCCCGAATGGGCCAGGATGCGTTCCTTCTGAATGTCCAGTTGCGGATAGTTGATCATCAATGCCAGCACGAACCCGATCAGGAACAGGATCGCCGAATGCATGATCCCCATGACCAGGGCAACCATCACCGCGATCACCAGCAACAGGTTGATGTAGGCCAGTTTCGGGCGTTTGTACGGCGTGTCCTCGAGGATCGCTTCGATGTAGCAGTTACCGCCGCCGCTTTGCAATTGCACGTTACCGATGCGCTTGCGCTCGGCACGCCCCAGCAGGAATGCGGTGAACACCACCCACATCGCGCCGCCAATCATGGTCGGCAGCAAGGGCACGAAGTAAGCACCGGCGTCCAGGCCCAACGCTGCGATCGCTCGGGTGGCGGGGCCTCCCCAAGGGGTCATGCCGCTCATGATGCTCAGGGAAAGCATGGCAATGGTGGCCAGAATCATCGGGTTCATGCCGATACGTTTATACAGCGGCAGCATCGCCGCACAGGTAATCATGTAGGTGGTGGTGCCGTCGCCGTCCAATGCCACCACCAGCGAGAGCAACGCGGTGCCGACAGCGATTTTCATCGGGTCGCCGTTGACGCGCTTGAGGATCTTGCGAATCAGCGGGTCAAACAAACCGGCGTCAATCATCAAGCCGAAAAACAGGATCGCGAACAGCAACAGCGCCGCTGAAGGCGCGACCATTTTCAAGCCATCGAGCATCATCTTGCCGGTTGTGCCACCGAACCCACCGATGACGGCGAACACGATAGGCACCACCGTCAGGGCGACAATCGGCGACAAGCGTTTGGTCATTATCAGGAAGGTGAAGACCACCACCATGGCCAAGCCAAGCAATGCGAGCATAGGTAAGTTCTCTTGTTCTTATGAGTAGCGTGGCCGACGCACAGGCGCGCGACCCCGTTCCCGCCAGATGGCACGACCAACGGTGCCTGGCGGGGGGTATTCATTGATTTAATTGGGGGGGGCAGGCCTGAGCCGTGACCGGTCAGACGTGTTTGGTGACCTTCACATCATCCCAGTGTGGCGTCAGGACCGGGGGCACGTCAGGCGAAGGCTTGCCTTCCAGGGTCCGCATCAAGACTTCGCGGTCACAGGCATTCTCCGAGAGCGATATCACCACGGTCGCCACCGCGTTGCTGGCCAGGCTGGTCAACGCCCGGGCTTCCGACATGAAGCGGTCGATACCGATCAGCAAGGCAAGGCCGGCCAAGGGAATGTCATGGATCACCGTCAGGGTCGACGCCAGCGCGACAAAACCCGAGCCGGTGACACCCGCCGCGCCCTTCGAGGACAACAGCATGATTGCCAGCATGGTCACGATCTGTGTCAGGCTCAGGTCGATGTTGCAGGCCTGGGCAATGAACACGGCGGCCAGCGAGAGGTAGATCGCCGTGCCGTCGAGGTTGAACGAGTAGCCCGTGGGCAACACCAGCCCCACCACGCTTTTCTTGCAACCCAGGGCCTGGAGCTTTTCCAGCATCCGCGGCATCACCGGCTCGGTAGAAGACGTCCCGAGCACCACCAGGAACTCTTCGCGCAAGTAGCGCAGCAACTTCCAAAGGCTGAAGCCATGGGCGCGGCAGATACTGCCCAGCACCACAAAGACAAAGAACGCACAGGCGATATACAACGTCATGATCAGCTTGGCCAACGAGCCCAGCGAGGTGATGCCGTACTGCCCTACCGTGAACGCCAGGGCACCAAAGGCGCCGATGGGAGCGAAGCGCATCAGGTAGGAGAAGATCTTGAACACCATGTGTGAAGCCGATTCCAGTACATCCAATACCGGCTTGCCACGCTCGCCAATCGACGAAAGCGCAAAACCGCACAGCACCGCAATGAACAGCACCGGCAGCACTTCACCCTTGTTGAAAGCGCCGATGAACGTCTCCGGGATGATGTGCATGAAAAACTCGACCACGCCCAGCTTCGCCGCGGACTCGGTGTACTGCGACAGCCCCTTGGTACTTAATTGCGCAGGGTCGATGTTCATGCCCACGCCGGGCTTGAACAGGTAGACCGACACCAGGCCGATGATCAGGCTGATCACGGTCAGGCCCAGGAACAGCAGCAGGGTCTTGCTCAACAAACGCCCGAGGGAGCGTTTGTCGCTCATGCCGGCGATACCGGTGACGATCGTGCAGAACACCACTGGCGCGATCATCATCTTGATCAGCTTGATAAAGGCATCACCCAGCGGCTTCAAGGCAACAGCCTGTTGCGACCAAAAATGCCCGACCAGCACGCCCAACACAACGGCGAAGAGAATCTGGACGTAGAGCGATTTTACAAACTTCATGGCATCACCCATTTTTAGAATTGTTCTGATGCAGAAACGGTACGACTAGGGGGAGTTACCCGGCGAGTCGTCGGGAAGCCGCAGCGTATACATAACCGGAGAACAGCCTGCGCGACGTACGCACGACCGAGGCACGAATTGTCTCACCCTGAGCACCGGTGTAGGACAAAACAACGTCTATTCCACCACTTGGATGTTCAATCCGCACGTGTTTCAAGCGCGGCTCACTCACCCCGCCCAGCAATTGCGCAATCACACTGCCGTCGGTCACACATGCGGTCGCCAGGCCAATGGAGCCTGTAATCGCCAGTGCGCGGTGGCAATTATGCGGCATGAAATAACGCACCTGAATGGTTCCGCCCGCCTTGGCCGTAGACACCAGGACAGGCTTGGGAATCACTTTGTCACTCACATCGCCAAGGCCCATTGCCAGGCCGGCCTGCAGTCGCAGGGACTCCAGACGCCCCAGGAACGCCTTGTCGGCATCCAGTTCAGCCGGGCTTTCATCACCGCGCTTACCCAATTGGCCCGCCTCGATGATCATCATTGGCATGGCCATGTCGATGCACGTCATCGGGATGCCGTCAATCACGTCCTGTGTCTGCCCCGTCGGGAAAAGCTTGCCGGTTTTGCTGCCCGCGGCATCGAGGAAGGTCAGTTGCACCGGAGCGGCAGTCCCCGGTACGCCGTCAATGGCGGTGTCGCCCTCATAGCTGACGGTTCCTTCGGGGGTGTAGACCTCGGCGTTCACGAACGTCCCGGTGTTGAGGTTGCGAATACGCACGAGCGTGCGGCCTTTAGAGGCCTTGACCAGCCCTTGCTCAACGGCAAACGGGCCTACGGCGCACAGCATATTGCCGCAATTGGGCGCTGTATCGACTCGACGCTGGGACACCATGACCTGAACGAACAAATAGTCGACATCGGCATCCGGGTGCAGGGATGGGCTGACGATCGCGACCTTGCTTGTCTGGGGGCTGCCACCGCCGATCCCGTCAATCTCCAGCTCGTGGCCAGAGCCCATCAGGTTGAGCAACAGCTCATCACGCTGCTCGATCGAATCAGGGAGGTCCCAGGCGAGAAATACCGGCCCCTTGGACGTACCACCGCGCATAAGCACACAAGGAATTCGTTGCATGAAAACTAACTCTTATTGATCAATCGGGGTGATTAATGCTCTTGAAGCAAGAGTCGCAGGCTTTGAAAAATGTTTCCAATGCAAAAATCGGCCGGATTATTGCGTTTGGCGAATGATAAAATTAGGATGAGCGAGCGCCGCCGCCCCCTCTGGTTGAGGTATAAAAAATGCAATATGAGCTAAACGACATCCGATCTTTCGTGAAAATCGCAGAACTCGGCAGCTTCCACGAAGCGGCTGAAGCCTTGCACCTGTCCCAGCCCGCGCTGAGCAGACGCATGAAAAAACTTGAGGAAGGCTTGGGTACAGCCCTACTCGACCGCACCACAAGAAGAGTGAGCCTCACCAGCGTGGGGCGGGACTTTCTACCCAAGGCTCGCCGCCTGCTGGACGACTTCGACGACTCGATACTCAATATCCGCGAGTTGGCCGAACGCCAAAGCGGGCGCGTGACCCTGGCCTGTATCCCCACCGCAGCCTTTTATTTCCTGCCTTCGGTCATACGCCTCTACAACGAGCGCTATCCACAGATCCGGATCCGCCTGCTTGATCTGAGCGCGAACGAAGGGCTGGAGGCGGTACTGCGCGGCGAAGCCGACTTCGGCATCAACATGATGAGCGGCCAGCACCCCGACATCGAGTTCGTCCCCTTGGTCGACGAGCCTTTTGTCTTAGCGTGTCGACGCGATCATGAATTGGCCGAACGCAGTGCGGTGACCTGGTCTGAACTCAGCAATTACCGTCTGATCGGTGTCGGACGCCTGAGCGGCAACCGGATGTTGCTCGATCATGCCTTGTCGGGGTTGAGTTGGCGCCCGCAGTGGTTCTATGAGGTGCAGCATCTTTCGACGTCCCTGGGCCTGGTGGAAGCGGGCCTCGGGGTATCAGCCGTCCCCAGCCTGGCGATGCCGGCCGTGGATCACCCAACGTTGGTCAGCATCCCGTTGGTAGAGCCCGTGGTGAACCGCTCACTGGGGCTGGTTTACCGACGCGGCGCTTCGTTATCTCCAGCCGCAGAGAAGTTTGTTTCGATTCTGCTTGAACAATGGGAGAAGTGAGTTCGTCCCGTTTACCCTTCACTGGGCATGGCCCTCATGAGAGGGCGCTCGGTCCGCGAATGCCGGCCAACTGACGTAGCGGACTTCCCTGTCCAGTCATCAAACGTGCTGACGTACGGTCTGAACGCGACGGCCTCAAGTCAGTGTCAGGAACAGCGCCGAGGTCCAGACCCGGGACTGATCGCGCTGGCGCGCACAGATGAACAACGGATGCTCACGGCCCGCTTGCAGGTTGAGTCGGGCCAGCTCGATCGTGCCTTGCAGCTCGCGCGGCAGCGGCGCAGCGGTGGTTCGTTCAAGTGAGACTTTCAATTCGGCGCCCGGCAACTCTTCGATCACCTGGGACTGCGCCAGCAGTTCTTCGCCGGACAGCTCCATCAGCACCGTCGGCGCATGCACGTAGGGTTGCGGTTCAGACGGATCGCCGACCTTGATGTAGTTGTCGATGCGGCTACGCACCTGCAACCTCGCGCCGACCAACTGCGACAGGTCGATTTCGATACTGTCGGTGTCGCCGTTGGTGTCAGTGCGAAAGGCCAGGGTCGTGGCGTCCTTGCGCCACACGGTTTGCTCCGGATGATCCAGGCCCAAGGCGCGAAAGCCGTTGATCACCGCCCCGGTTACCCGAACCTCGCCGGTCCAATAGGCACCGCGATAACGATCCTTGATCCGCGCGCCGCCCAGGCGCAGGCGAATACGTTGGGTGGAAAAGCCCAGCTCCTGATGCAGGTTGCGCGACCAGATCAGTTGATCGCCATCGAACAAATCCACCTGCTCCCAGCCCGCCTCGCCCAGCAATCGATAGTCCAACGTTGCGTTCGAATCCGCCGTGAACACCTCACCCATGAAGTGCCGGCCCTGACGCAGGCTGGCAAACGAACGCTCGCCGGTGGTGGCAAACGTGCGCCGGGCACGCAGCGCCTTGCCGACACTCGCGCGGTCGAAGCCGTCGGCGACTACGCCGGTCAGCCCGCCGCGCGAACCGAACACGGCCGTGGCCGGTACACCGCCGCCGCAACGGCCCTGATGCTCATCGCTGTTCGCCGCGGCACCGACCCGATAGCCGCGCTGCAGGGCTTCGGCGTAGACCCAATGGAACTGGCCCCAGGCCGAGCCGACTTCGATCAAGCGCTCCAGCTCCGGGTGGTGCCAGTCGAGGTTGCAGCGGCGCCCGCCGACATGGGGCATCATCAGGTGACCTTCCGGGTCTTTCGCATAGGCCGCGTATAACTCATCCACCGGCCAGGCGCCCGGCTTGATGGTACCGGCAGTGAACTCGTTCCATTCAAAGGAGCGCACCAACCGCCCTTGGTTGTCGAACGGAAACTCGGGCTTGCGATCATGCAGGAATACGACATTGCGGTCGCCGCCCGCACAGGAGTTGCCGCACCACTCGGTGCCGGGGTAGCAGACGAAACGGCCGGGCTCGTTGAGTTCATGAATCAGCTTCACCGCCTGATCCCAGCGTTGCTCGGTGATATTGAAGTCGTTGGCGGTATAGCCGAGCACATCGAGGCCGGCGACATCGCGACCGTAACTGAGGTTGTACAGCGTGTCGTTGGTGCCCACGGTGTCATCGGAGTGCACATGCAGGTCGGCGTACAGCGGACGCAATGCGCCGCCGGCCGGGTCGACGCTGACGAAAGCCTGGGCGCCGCGCACGCCAGGCGTTTCCACCTCGGCGGACAATCGCCACTCGCCCACCGCCCCGAGGTCAAACCCCTCGAGCCGCGCCGTCGCCCACCCTTCATTGGCCAGGGTAAACGCTTGTTGGCGCTCGCCGCCTTCAGGGTCGAGCAGGGTCAGCACACCCTTGAGCGGCAGGTTGCGGCACGTGTTGCCCCAGGCATCGTCGACCCGCAGCAGCACGTCGAACGCCTCGCCAGCGCTGACCAGCCGCGGCACGATCAACTGCACGCTCTGCGCTGGCCCCGGCACGATGTTCAGCAACGGATCGCCTGGCACCTCGGCAAACTTCGAGCTGCCCAGGGGGTCGATAAACAGCCGGAAACGGAAGTCTTTCTCGACGAAACTCTGCACCCGCGTGCCCGCCCCGCCCTGGCGACGGTCGCCCAGGCGAATGGTGATTTTGTCACCGGGGTTCAGGTAGCCGTCGATGATGTCGATGATGATCGCTTTCTGGAACGGCCGCTCATGCCCCTTCTGGTCGAAGCGCACTTTCAAATGCTGTACCGTGGCCTGGCTCTGGCCAGGGACCAGCTCGCCCGCCTGATACTCGGCGCTGACGTAGTTGGGCCCGGCCGGATTCGAGGTCTGGAACAGCGCCCAGTCGGAGTAGAACTTGAAGGCCAGTTTCAACCACGCGCCGTCGGCCAGGCCGCTGCCTCCCACCTCGTAGACCAGGGTGATTTCATCCCATTGGCCAGCGACCAGCGTGTCGCGATCACAGTGGATGCTGCCCAGGAACGGGCGTTTCTTGTTGCGTTCGTAGAGGCCTTGCGGGGCAATGTAGTGCCCGGCTTCGCGGGGATCGAAAACGTTACTCACATGACACCTCGTGCAGTGGTCCACTGAAGGTTTGAAGACACATGGCGATGCTCACTGCACGCGCCATTTCTGGTAGTGACGCTCGATGCGCCGGAACACAAAACTCTCCATCAGCCAGGCAATCAGGCCGATCAGCACGATGCCCAGCAGCACCTGGCTGCTGTTGCCGATCTGCCCGCCCGTGGAGACCATCCAGCCAATGCCTTGGGAAGCGCCGATCATTTCCGCCGCAACCAATGCCCGCCACCCCTGGCTGAAGCCGATGCGCAAGGCTGCGGTCACGAACGGCAATGAAGCAGGTAGATAAACGTGGGCCAGCAGTTGCCCGGCATTGGCGCCCAAGGTGCGTGCGGCGCGGACTTCGCCACCGCGAATGCTCTGTACGCCCTCTTGGATCGTGACCGCCATGGGGAACACCGCTGCGATGAAAATCACCAGCACAATCGAGACATAGCCCAGGCCGAAAATGATCATGATCAGCGGCGCCCAGGCGATGGGTGGGATCGCCATGAACAGGCTGTTGAGCGGCGAGATGAAATCGCGAAAGCGCGAAGACAGGCCACCGGCGGTGCCCAACCCAATCGCCACGAGCACTGCGGCGCAGAAGCCGCCGACTTCTTCCAGGACACTCGCCCTGAGGTGCTGCCACAGCGAAGCGTCGCTGAGCCAGCGCACGGCTTCGCGCGCCACATCCCAGGGCTGCGGCAGGATGTAGGTGGGAAAGCGGCTGGCCAGGGCCATCCAGATCAACAGCAGGAATGGCAGCGAAGCCCATCCCCAATTCGGTTTTGGCAAGGACATGACAGGCTCAGACTCAGCGCGAGGCTTTTTCCAGGTAGGAGGTATCCACGATCTGCTCGGTCTTGAGCGTGGTGTCGATAAAGCCCAGCGCGTGGGAGTAATTCATCAGCCGCTGGATGAATTGGATGTCCGCAGCCTGCAAGTCCGCCGACCAGCCCAATCGCGTCCGTGCCTGGGCGACGATGGCCTGCGGGGCAATGGTCTGGCCGTCGGGCCCTTGCACCGCTTCAAGCTTGAACGCCTCGGCGATGATCCGGTTCGACTCGTCAGGATGCTCATTGAGGAACGCGATGGCCTTGCGGTGCGCGCGCAGCAACTTGACCACATCGTCCGGACGTTCCTGCAAGGTTTTCGGCAGCGCGATCACCACGTACCACGGGTAATTCGGCAGCGCCTGGTTGACGTCGAGCAGAATCCGGCTCGACCCGCGCAGCAACGATTGGCTGACAAAGGGTTCCCAGGAAAACGCCGCATCGACAATCCCGCGCTCCAGCGCCGCGTTCATGTTGCCCGGTGGCATGTCGATGATTTCCAGGTCCTTGTCCGGGTTGAGCCCGGCTTTTTCTTTCAGCACATAGCCGCGCAACAGCACGTCCATGCCACTGCCCTTCTTGACCCCGGCGAGTTTTTTGCCCTTGAGCTGCTCCAGGCTGTTGATCGGGCTCTTGGCGTCGACAATGACCGCGGCTTGCCCGTAGTTGACCTTGGCCAGGATCCGGCTTTGCAGGCCGCGAGAAAACCATTGGTACACCGGCGGTGTGCCGACATAGGCCACGTCCAGTTCACCGGCCGCCAACGCCTGCTGGATCACGGGGCCATCGCCCAGGGCCTTGAGGTCGACATTCAAGCCTTCCTCGCGGTAGTAACCCTGCTTGTCGGCGATCAGCGCCGGGGCGTTGGCCATGGCGAACACATACCCCACGCGCAGGGGTTTCTCTTCGGCAGCCACGGCAAATGTGCTGCTTGCCAAGGCGGCAACAGACAAGGAAAGAGCAAGCAGCGAACGTTTGATCATGCGGTTAACTCAGGTTGACGGGGGGTGGGATCAGCGATGGCGTCGGCCGCTTCCATGACGTGGGAAATGCGCTCCATCAGCTCATTGCGGTAATCAAGAAAGGCCGGCAGGCGACGGGTTTTCAGGTTGGAACGCGGACGTGGCAGATGAATGTCCAGTTCGCTGTGGATGCCGCCCGGGGCGATGTTGAGCACGATGACCCGGTCGGCCAGGAACACCGCCTCGTCGATGTCGTGGGTGATGAACAGCACCGTCTGGCCCAGTTCGGCCCAGATCCGCAGCGTCTCTTCATTCATGCTGTTGCGGCTGATCGCATCCAGCGCGGCGAAGGGTTCGTCCATCAGCAATACACTGGGCTCCAACGCCAAGGTCCTGGCCAGGGAGACGCGCTGCTGCATGCCCCCCGACAGTTGATGTGGCAAGCGTTGCGCCGCGCTTTCCAGACCGACCAGACGCAAGTACTGCAACGCCTGCGCGCGCTGTTGATCCTCGTTGAGCTGTGCCGTCATCCGCAGGCCGAAACGCACGTTTTCCAGCGCGCTCAGCCAGGGAAACAACTGCGGTGCCTGAAACACATAGCCCAACTCCGAGCGCTCCGGCCGCACGGCGGTCTGGTTGATGCTGATCTGGCCGCTCTGGGGTTGTTGAAAACCCGACAACAGATTCAGCAACGTGGTTTTCCCGCAGCCGGACGGCCCGAGGATCGCGACGAATTCGCCCGGCTTGGCGTTCAGGCTGAAAGCGTTGAACACCCGATGCCCGTTGGGGTAGCTGAAACTGATGGCATCGACCGTCAGGGCGTCGGCTTGCAGCGGTGCGTAAGGCAAGGAGTCGGGCATGGCAAGTATCGTCAGGTCGTTTACAATGGGAATGCCTGACATAATACGTATTAATACAAGTTGTCCCAATAACCTATTTTTATAAGCTTAGAAGTGAAGGCGTACCGCCCCACTCCGAGGCCCCTGGAAGCCGACCGTGTCTACGTCCATTCTTCGCGACAGCACCACCTCGCTCTACGAACAGATCGCCCATCGTTTGCTGGAGGAGATTCAGCGCGGTGATTTCGAACCCTCCGGCAAACTGCCTTCAGAAGCCGAACTGGGCGAACGCTTTGGGGTCAGCCGCGTCACGGTGCGCCTGGCGGTGGGCAAGCTCAGCGACGACGGCGTGGTGGAGCGCAAGCAAGGCAAAGGCACGTTCGTCGCGGCGAAACAGGTTCGACATGGCCTGGATGCGTTGCGCAGTTTCCATGAAGCCTTGTTATTGCAAGGACTCAAACCGAGCATGCAGGTGATCAGCCACACGCTGCAGCCTGTTCCGGAAGCCTTGAAGGGATTGTTTGAAGCCGCGCACGATTGCCTGCTGTTGGAGCGCCTGCATTTCGTGGATGACGAACCCATCGCCCTGGGCCGCAGCCACCTGCCGGCCGAGTTGGCCAGTGTGGTCTGGACCGACGTTGAGCATCAACCGATCTATTCGATCCTGGAATCGATCACCGGCCAGGCCGTCACCCGTGCCGACCTGGCCATTCGTGCGCAAGCCGCCGACGCAAGCCTGGCCAGCACCCTGCACGTCAAACGCGGTGCGGCGCTGCTGGTGATGGAGCGCACCTCGTACTTTGCCGACGGCCGCTGCTGCGACCGCACCACCTTCTTTATCCGTCCGGAACGCTACGCCTTTGTCCTCAGTGGCGTGTTCAAGTCCAGCCCGGCGAAATAGTCGATGTACAGCGCACACCTAGGGCTGGCGCGCCGTTTCCAGGCGTATTGGGGGGCTCATCGAGTGGCGAAGTACATCGTCACTTCAAAGCCAATGCGCATATCGGTATAGGCGGGTTTGGTCCACATGATCATGTCCTCTTATGGGGGGCGGTAAGTCAGCTTATTAGAGGCCAGGCCAGAGCACGGCACTTGACTGGACGTGACAAACCTTCTTGTCATTGCCTGCCAGGCAAGACCACTAAGGCTTCAGGCTCTTGAGCTTGTTAAGCAGCTCGAGCAATTGCGCCAACGACTCTTCACCAAACTGCTCCTGAATCTTCAGGTAGTTGCTTTCCATCCCTGCGCTCATGTCGACGAAGCACTGCTGCCCCTGCTCAGTGAGGGCGATGAACACGCGGCGCTGATCTTCGGATGATTTCCGGCGCCGGACGATACCGTCCCGCTCCAGACGGCTCAGCACGCCGGTCAGACTGGGTTTGAGGATGCACGCCAGGTGCGCCAGTTGATGGCTCTCCAACTCGCCCTGCTGGCGCAGGATCCGAATGACTCGCCACTGCTGTTCGGTCAGGTCATGTTCATTGAGCAACGGCCGAAAGAACGCCATGGTCGCCTCGCGGGCCTGGAGCAAAGTCAGCGTAAGGGACGGTCTAGGGGTTGACATGGTTCCACGCACAGTTGAGGTCGAAGCGTCGAAGCTTAGAGTCGGTGCTACGCCCGTGCAATAAGGCCGCCCCGAAAAAACGTTAACCTAGAAACATTTTTTCAAAATATTGCAAAACCACCTACCGCGCACAACGATAACATGTTAACAATATGCCAGCCCTGAGCTGACAGGGGCCATACCCACAAAAACAACAAAAGGAACGTCCCTCATGCATTCGTGCTTCTTACGCACGGCGGCAAGCGCTGGCCTGTGCGCCGCGTTTACCCCTCTGGTTGCCCACGCCGACTTTATCCAGGACAGCAAGGCCAACCTGGACCTGCGCAACTTCTATATGAACCGCGACTTTCGCCAGAGCAACGCGCCGCAGAACCAGGCGCAAGAATGGGCACAGGGCTTTGTGTTGCGCCTGGAGTCAGGCTACACCCAGGGCGTGGTCGGTTTTGGCGTGGATGCCTTGGGTGAGCTTGGGCTCAAACTCGACTCCAGCCGCGACCGTCGAGGTACCGGCCTGCTGCCGGCGGGTGCAAGCGGCGAGCCGGCCGACAGCTACAGCGAACTCGGCCTGACCGGCAAACTACGCGTCTCCAAAACCGTCCTTAAGCTCGGCACCCTGCAACCGTTGTTGCCGGTGGCCGCCTACAACGACACCCGCTTGCTACCGTCGACCTATAACGGTGAGCTGGTGACCTCCCAGGAGATCGACGGCCTGACCCTCAACGTCGGCCGACTGGAGAAACAGAACCTGCGCGACTCCTCCAACAACGAATCGATGAGTTACGGCGGTGTCACCAGCAGCCACCTGGACCTGGCCGGTGGCACCTACGCCATCAACCCTCATCTGGCGGCGACCTACTACTACGCGCAAATGCAGGACATTTACCGGCAGAATTTTATCGGCCTGGTGCATGACCTGCCGCTGGCCGAAGGCGTGAGCCTGCGCAGCGACCTGCGTTATTTCGACACCCGTGAACAAGGCAGCGCACGGCTGCGCAGCCCTTCCAGGGTCGATGGCGGGCGAATCGACAACCGCTTTTTCAACGGCATGTTCAGCCTGTCGGTGGGGGCACACAAATTCGGCCTGGGCTATCAGAACCTGTCCGGTGACGGCGACTTTGCCTTCCCGGGCCAAGACCCCTATTCGGTCAACCTGGTGACCATCAACATCTTCACCAAGGCCAACACCGATGCCTGGCAGGCGCGATACGACTACAACTTCGCCGCCCTCGGCGTGCCTGGGCTGACCTTCATGACGCGCTATGTCGACGGCTCCCATGCGCAAACTGCCACCGTGCGCAATGGCCGCGAATGGGAGCGCGACACCGACCTGGTCTACACCGTACAAAGCGGGCCGTTGAAGAACGTCAACGTGCGGCTGCGCAATGCCACCCTGCGATCGAGCAATGGCTTGACCAGCGACATCGACGAAAGCCGCATCATCGTCGGCTACAGCGTGGCGCTGTGGTGATCCCAGGGCTGTGAAATGTGCAAGCCGTTCGCCGTAAAAGCCATTTTTCGGCGACAGCGCTGCAATGATCATGAGTGCAATGACGCCCTGGGAGAAGTCACGATGACGGCCTCACCGCAAACCCGATTGCCGCTGGCGATATTCCCCCGGCGTCATCTGCGCGTAACGCTGAAAGAACCGGCTGAAATAGGCTGGGTCCTTGAAGCCCAGTTGGTAGCAGATTTCGCTGGCGGAACTGCCCGTGAACAGCAGGAGCCGCTTGGCCTCCTGCATCACCCGCTCCAGGATCAAGCGCTTGGACGGCAAATCGGCGATCCGTCGACACACGTCATTGAGGCGTGCCTCCGTGACGCCGATACGGTCAGCGTAATGCGACAGCGGCCAATGTTGCAGGTAATGGTCCTCGATCAACTCGTTGAAGCGATGGAAGATCCGCAGGTCTTCATGACGCGCAGGCCGGGCTTGCAGCGAGTTGGCGCAAAGCCGCAGCAGGCTGATCATGATCAGGCGGGTCAAGCTGTCCAACGCCGCACTGCGCCCGGCGCCGGCCATGTTGATTTCATTGCTCAGTTCCTCGAACAGAAACTCCAGCCGCCTGACTTCAGGCGGGAACTGGGCCAGCGCAACGCAGGCCGCCGGCAATTGCGAACCGGGCACCAGCGTCGGGTCAGCATCGACCAGGCCCCAGACCAGTTGCTGGCGCACCGTCAGCACATGCCCGTCAGCGTCCGCTTCGGTGACAAAAGCGTGGGCTACCGTCGGTGGTGTCAGGAAAAACATTGGCCCCGACTCCAGGTATTGCTGGTCATCCAGGTAAACGCGCACCGCGCCGCTCTTGACGTAATGCACCTGGAAAAAACGGTCGTGCCGATGCACGGGCATGTTGCGGCCGAAAAACTCCGCCAGGTTGCCCAGCTTGTCGTAATGCACTTCGGCATCGCTGTAGCGCTGGTCGTACACCTGGCCGATGTTGATGTTGGGGATCGGCTTACGATCGATCATCGCGACGTTCTCTTTTTTATTGGGGGCTCAGCCGGCCTGAAACGCTCATCCTGCGCCGGATTTTAGCCCTGCACCACGCTCGGAAGAGTTTGCCACGCTTGACGATAGTTAACATCTTAATTATAACGTTAACAGGTTAACAATAATTCCAGGAGCCGGCCTTGATCCGCTCCGTCACTGCCAGGAGAAAAGCATGAGCCGTGCCCTGCACGATGTTGCGAACGGCACCCTGTTCGGCGTTGCGCTGAACTACCAGGGGTTGCTGAACCAACGTCTCGCCGAATTCGAACAAGCGCCTTACCAGAAGCCACCGGTCAAGCCGGTGCTGTTCATCAAGACGCCTAACACCCGTAATGGCCATGACGGCAGCGTTGTGTATCCCACCGGTGAACGCCTGCAGGCCGGCCCTGCGCTTGGCGTGGTGATCGGTAAAAGCGCCAGTCGCGTCAGCGTTGAGAACGCCATGGCGCACGTAGCCGGCTACACCATCGTCAATGAGTTCAGCCTGCCCGAAGACAGCTACTACCGCCCGGCCGTGAAGGCCAAATGTCGCGACGGCTTCTGTGCGCTCGGTCCGGAACTGGTCGGCCGCGACCAGATCGGCAACCCCAACCAATTGAGCCTGAAACTGTTCGTCAACGGCGAACTGCGCCAGCAAAACTCTACCGCCAATTGGGTGCGCGACATTCCCCAACTGATCGCCGAAATCAGCGAGTTCATGACCCTGCATGAAGGCGATGTGCTGATCACCGGCACGCCCGAAGGCCGCGTGGATGTGCAACCCGGCGACACGGTTGAAGTCGAGATCAGTGGCCTGGGCCGGCTGGTCAACCACATCAAGGCAGAGGAGCTGTCATGAAACATGCCCGTATTCGCTTTGAAGGCGCCACGCACCAGGTGCAGGTCGAAGCCCAAAACGCCGTGCGCCTGGCCGACGGTCGCCTGCTCGCCGAAGACCAGGTCGAGTGGCTGCCACCGGCCACCGGCAGCATGTTCGCCCTCGGCCTGAACTACGCCGACCACGCCGCCGAACTGGCCTTCAAGCCGCCGACCGAACCGCTGGCCTTCATCAAGTCCCCCGGCACCTACACCGGCCACAACCAGGTGACCTGGCGCCCGGACAACGTCGCCTACATGCACTACGAGTGCGAGCTGGTAGCGGTGATCGGCAAGCCGGCGCGCAACGTCAAGCGCGCAGACGCGCTGGAATACCTGGCCGGCTACACGGTGTGCAACGACTACGCGATCCGCGACTACCTGGAAAACTACTACCGCCCCAACCTGCGGGTGAAAAACCGCGATGCGACCACGCCGGTGGGCCCGTGGATCGTCGATGTCGCCGACGTGCCAGACCCCAGCAACCTGAAACTGCGCACCTGGATCAACGGCGAACTGCGCCAGGAAGGCAGCACGAAAGACATGATTTTCGACATCCCGTACTTGATCGAATACCTGTCCAGCTTCATGACCCTGCATCCCGGCGACATGATCGCCACCGGTACGCCCGAAGGCCTGGCCGATGTGGTGCCAGGGGATGAAGTGATCGTGGAAGTCGAAGGCGTGGGTCGCCTGGTTAATCGAATTGTCAGCGAGGCGGACTTTTTCGCCGCCCGTAAAGAGGCTTGAGCAATATGATCAAACACTGGATCAACGGCCGTGAGGTCGAAAGCAAAGACACCTTCGTCAACTACAACCCGGCCACCGGCGAAGCCATCGGTGAAGTCGCCAGCGGCGGCGCCGAGGAAGTCGCGCAAGCGGTCGCGGCGGCCAAGGAAGCCTTTCCGAAGTGGGCAGGCACGCCGGCCAAGGAACGTGCGCGCCTGATGCGCAAGCTTGGTGAACTGATCGAACAGAACGTGCCGCACCTGGCCGAGCTGGAAACCCTCGACACCGGCCTGCCGATCCATCAGACCAAGAATGTGTTGATTCCCCGGGCGTCCCACAACTTCGATTTCTTCGCCGAAGTCTGCACCCGCATGGACGGCCACAGTTACCCGGTGGACGACCAGATGCTCAACTACACCCTGTACCAGCCGGTGGGTGTCTGCGCGCTGGTATCGCCCTGGAATGTGCCGTTCATGACGGCCACCTGGAAGACCGCGCCATGCCTGGCACTGGGCAATACCGCGGTGCTGAAGATGTCCGAGCTGTCGCCGCTGACGGCCAATGAACTGGGGCGCCTGGCGCTCGAGGCCGGCATTCCCAAGGGGGTGCTGAACGTGATCCAGGGCTACGGCGCCACCGCCGGGGATGCGCTGGTACGCCATTCGGACGTGCGGGCGATTTCGTTCACCGGCGGCACCGCCACCGGCAAGAAAATCATGCAGACCGCCGGCCTGAAAAAATACTCGATGGAACTGGGCGGCAAGTCGCCGGTGCTGATCTTCGAAGATGCCGACCTGGAACGCGCCCTCGACGCCGCGCTGTTCACGATCTTCTCGCTCAACGGTGAACGCTGCACCGCCGGCAGCCGGATCTTCATTCAGGAGAGCGTGTATCCACAGTTCGTCGCCGAGTTTGCCGCGCGCGCCAAGCGCCTGATCGTCGGCGACCCGCAAGACCCGAAAACCCAGGTCGGCTCGATGATCACCCAGGCCCACTACGACAAGGTCACCGGCTACATCAAGATTGGGATCGAGGAAGGCGCCACCCTCCTCGCCGGCGGCCTGGAGCGTCCGGCCAACCTGCCGGCGCACTTGAGCCGCGGGCAGTTCATCCAGCCGACAGTGTTTGCCGATGTGAACAACCAGATGCGCATCGCCCAGGAAGAGATCTTTGGCCCGGTGGTATGCCTGATCCCATTCAAGGACGAAGCCGAAGCCTTGCAACTGGCCAACGAGACCGAGTACGGCCTGGCGTCCTACATCTGGACCCAGGACATCGGCAAGGCGCATCGTCTGGCCTACGGCATCGAAGCCGGCATGGTGTTCATCAACAGCCAGAACGTGCGGGACTTGCGCCAGCCATTTGGTGGGGTAAAAGGTTCCGGCACCGGCCGTGAAGGCGGCCAGTACAGCTTCGAAGTGTTCGCCGAGATCAAGAACGTGTGCATTTCCATGGGCAGTCATCACATTCCACGCTGGGGTGTGTGACCCGGAGACAACCACCGCTTCCGGTAGGAGCGAGCTTGCTCGCGAAGAATCCGCAGGCGCCGCTGGCTAACAGAAGTGCTGCGTTATCGTTGACGTTTTTCGCGAGCAAGCTCGCTCCTACAAAAGAATAAATATTCAGGAGAATCATCATGGGCGAAGTCGTCCTGGCCGCAAAGATCTGCCACGTCCCCTCCATGTACCTGTCGGAACTGCCCGGCAAGCACCACGGTTGCCGCGAAGCGGCCATCGCCGGGCACAAGGAAATCGGGCGCCGTGCCCGTGAACTGGGGGCCGACACGGCGGTGGTGTTTGACGTGCATTGGTTGGTCAACAGTGGTTACCACGTCAATTGCGGCGAGCACTTCAAGGGGACGTACACCAGCAACGAGCTGCCGCACTTCATCAAGAACATGGCATACGACTACCCCGGCTGCCCCGAGCTGGGCGAGTTGATCGCCGCCGAAGCCAACCTGGCGGGCGTGCGCACCATGGCCCACAACATCCCGAGCCTGGAACTCGAATACGGCACCCTGGTACCGATGCGCTACATGCACATGGACGTGCCGGACGCGCAGAAATTCGACGTCATCTCGATTGCCGCCTGGTGCGCCTGGCACCGCCTGGAAGACAGCTTCACGTTTGGCGCCGCGGTGCGCCGGGCCATCGAGAAGAGCGACCGCAAAGTCCTGGTGCTGGCCTCGGGTTCCCTCTCCCACCGCTTCTCGGACGACCGCGAAGCCGAAGCCAATATCCACAATTGGACCCGTGAATTCGACAAGCAGATGGACCTGCACGTCGTAGAGATGTGGAAGCAAGGCCGCTTCAAGGAGTTCTGCGCGATGCTCCCGGACTACGCCGAACACTGTTTCGGCGAAGGCAAGATGCACGATACCGCGATGCTCCTGGGCCTGCTGGGCGGGCCGGACTACCACCAGCCGGCAGAGATCATCACCCAGCCGTTCGGCAGTTCCGGCACCGGCCAGATCAATGCCATTTTCCCCCTCTGAACCGGGAGCCGCACATGCCGCACTTCATTGCTGAATACACCGACAACATCGAGCAGCACGCCGACCTGCCCGCCCTGTTCCAGAAGGTCCACACCGTGCTGGGCGACAGCGGCGTATTTCCCCTCGGCGGCATCCGCAGCCGTGGCGTGCGCCTGGACACCTGGCGCATGGCCGACGGCAAGCACGACTACGCCTTCGTCCACATGACCCTCAAGGTCGGCCACGGACGCGACCTGGCGACACGCAAGGCGGTCGCCGAAAGCCTGTTCGAGGTGATCACCCAGCACTTCGCCGAGCTGCAATCACAACGCTTGCTGGCGTTGTCGTTCGAGATGATCGAGCTGCACCCCGAGCTCAACTTCAAGCAAAACAACGTGCATGCCTTCTTGAAAAACCAGGCGAGCTGAACAGCGCTCGCCTTCCGCCAACGGCCACTCAAAAAAAAGTACAACATCATGAGCACAGCCAATACCGCCGACAGCACCACCCTGCTTGAACACCAGCGCACCCACAGCGTCGTCACCTGGCGCCTGATGCCCTTGCTGCTGATCTGTTATCTGTTTGCTCATTTGGACCGGATCAACATCGGCTTCGCCAAGATGCAGATGAGCGCCGACCTGCATTTCAGCGACACCGTGTACGGCCTCGGGGCCGGACTGTTCTTCATCGCTTACGCGCTGTTTGGCGTGCCCAGCAACATCGCCCTCGACCGGGTCGGGCCACGGCGCTGGATCGCCTGCCTGATGGTGGTCTGGGGGGTGCTCTCCACCAGCATGCTGTGGATCGAAAGCTCCACCGGTTTCTACGTGCTGCGCTTTTTGCTGGGGGTGGCCGAAGCGGGCTTCTTCCCAGGGATTCTGGTGTTTCTCAACCGTTGGTACCCGGCGCGGCGTCGGGCGCAAGTCACCGCGCTGTTTGCGATTGCGGTGCCCATGGCCGGTGTCATCGGCGGGCCATTGTCCGGGGCGATCCTGGAGCACTTCCATGACTTTGGCGGCTTGCGCGGCTGGCAGTGGATGTTCCTGATCGAAGGCGCCCCCGTGATCCTCCTCGGCCTGGTGGTGCTCAAGTGCCTGCCGGACACCTTCGAGACGGTGACGTGGCTCAACCCGCTGCAAAAGCAGCAACTGCGCACGCAACTGAGCAGTGAGGAGCAGCGTAAGTCGATCACCTCGTTTGGCGGCATTCTGCGCGACCCGCAGGTCTGGTTGCTGGTGGCGATCTATTTCGCCGTGATGCTCGCAGTCAACACCCTCGCGTTCTGGATGCCGACCCTGATCCACGGCGCCGGTATCGGCCGCGACAGCCAGGTCGGCCTGCTCAGTGCGGTGCCCTACCTGGCCGGGTGTTTCTTCATGATCGGGTGCGGACGCTCATCCGACCGCAACCGTGAACGGCGCTGGCACCTGTGCGTGCCCCTGCTGATGTCGGCGATCGGTATCGCCGTGGCCGGGCTGTCGCCGACCAATCCGACCTGGGTACTGAGCGGCCTGGTGATCGCCGGCATGGGGGCCAGCGCCGCCCTGCCGATGTTCTGGCAGTTGCCGCCGGCCTTCCTGTCCAACAGCACCCAGGCGGCGGGGATTGCCCTGATCAGTTCGTTTGGCAGCATCGCCTCGTTCCTCGCGCCCTACCTGATCGGCTGGATGCGGGACACCACCCAGAGCGCCAGCCTGGCCTTGTATGTGCTGGCCCTGTTTATCGCCCTGGGCGGTTTTTTGGTCCTGCGCACCGACGCGGCCATCGTCAATCCACAGTAAGAGAACTTCGTCATGCTCGATCAACAGCAGATTCTGCAAGCCGCCGCACAACTGGACCGGGCCGAGCGCTCCAGGGAACAGGTGCGGCAATTTTCGCTGGATTACCCGGCGATCACGATTGACGACGCCTACGCGATACAACGCGCCTGGGTCGCGCAGAAGATCAAGGACGGACGCAAGCTGGTCGGGCACAAGATCGGCTTGACCTCCCGCGCGATGCAAGTGTCGTCGAACATCACCGAACCGGATTACGGCGCCCTGCTCGACGACATGTTCTTCGACGAAGGCACCGACATTCCCTTCGAACGCTTTATCGTGCCGCGCGTCGAGGTGGAGCTCGCGTTCATTCTCGGCAAGCCGCTCAAGGGCCCGAACTGCACGATTTTCGATGTGCTCGACGCCACCGAATGGGTCATCCCGGCGCTGGAAATCATCGATGCGCGCATCCAGCAGGTCGACCCGCAGACCCAGGCCACGCGCAAGGTGTTCGACACCATTTCCGACAACGCCGCCAATGCCGGTGTGGTCATGGGGGGCCGCGCCGTGCGCCCGACCGAGATCGACCTGCGCAAGGTGCCTGCGGTGCTGTACCGCAACGGCGTGATCGAAGAATCCGGCGTATCCGCCGCCGTACTCAACCACCCGGCCAAGGGGGTGGCCTGGCTGGCGAACAAGCTGGCGCCCTATGACGTGACCTTGCAGCCTGGGCAGATCATCCTCGGCGGCTCATTTACCCGTCCGGTGGCAGCCAACCCCGGCGACACCTTCCATGTCGACTACGACATGCTGGGCTCGATTGCCTGCCGATTTGTCTGACCCTGGAGGACCGTTCATGGAGATGCCCATCAACCGCTTCAAGCAGCGCCTGTGCAGCGGCGAAACCCAGATCGGCCTGTGGCTCGGCCTGGCCGATGCCTATTGCGCGGAGCTGGCAGCCAATGCCGGGTTTGACTGGCTGCTGATCGACGGCGAACACGCCCCCAATGACCTGCGTGGCATGCTCGGCCAGTTGCAAGCCATTGCGCCTTACGCCAGCCAAGCGATCATTCGCCCGGTGGTCGGCGATAGCGCACTGATCAAGCAACTGCTGGATATCGGCGCGCAAACGCTGCTGGTGCCGATGGTCGAAAGCGCCGACCAGGCACGGGAGCTGGTACGCGCGATGCACTATCCGCCCCAGGGTATTCGTGGGGTGGGCAGCGCCCTCGCCCGGGCGTCGCGCTGGAACAGCATTCCCGGCTACCTGGACCAGGCCGACGCACAGATGTGCCTGCTGGTACAAATCGAGAACCTCGAAGGCCTGGCCAACCTGGACGCGATTGCGCAGGTCGACGGCGTCGACGGGGTGTTCATTGGCCCGGCGGATTTGAGTGCGTCGATGGGTTACCGCGGCAACCCAGGGCATCCCGCCGTGCAGGCGGCGATCGAAGACGCCATCGCGCGAGTTCGCCAGGCGGGCAAGGCCGCGGGTATTCTCAGTGCGGACCCGACCCTGGCCAGGCGCTATATCGAACTGGGCGCTGCGTTCGTGGCGGTGGGGGTCGACACCACCGTGCTGATGCGCGGCCTGCAAAGCCTGGCAGCCACGTTCAAGGATGGCGTGGCGCCGCTCAAGGCCGGCGGTGTGTACTGACCCCGCGTCGTCGTTTCAACACGCCCACCCGTACGCAACAGGTGGGCTGACACTCAACGCTTGATGGTCTTCAACTCATCGAGCAACCCCAGCAGCGTCTGCAATTTCTCTTCGCCGAACTGCGCTTGCAGGCGCTGGTAGTTCTCCTCCATGCACTGGCTCATGGAGTCGAAGCTGGCCCAGCCTTTGTCTGCCAGGGTCACCAGCACCCGCCGCTGATCCTGCTCGGCCTTGCGACGATGAACCAGGCCGGCGGCCTCCATGCGTACCAACACACCGGTCATGCTCGGCTTGAGAATGCAGGCCAACTCGGCCAATTGGTAGATTTCCAGTTCCTCGTGCTGGCTGAGAATGCGGATAACCCGCCATTGTTGCTCGGTCAGGCCGTGCTCATTGAGCGAGGGGCGGAAAAAACTCATGGCCGCTTCGCGGGCCTGCAACAGGGTCAATGTCAGGGATTGTCGAGGTTTGAGCATGGGTCTGGGCATCAGGCTTCAGTTAGTTAATGTTTTAACGAAACTCTACCACTGTCCTCTTCGCCACGCGCGATAACTTGTTTCACTGCCCCCGCCACTGGCGCGCCGGGCCAACCCGTAATTTTGTAGGAGCGAGCTTGCTCGCGAAAAACTCACAGGCGCCGCGTTGATTCAGGAAACACGCGTTATCGTTGACGTTTTTCGCGAGCAAGCTCGCTCCTACAGAAGGCGATGTACGCTTAACTGAACGGCATTAGCGCAAGCCCGCTCGCCACTGCTTCCCTGCCCGTTGCGCGCTCACACCACCTCGGCCATCTGCTGCAAATGGCTGGAGCGAAAATCCTTGGGCGACACCTCGAACTGCTTCTTGAACGAGCGGCTGAAGTGGGCTGAATCGGTGAAACCCCACTTGTAGGCAATCGAGGTGATCGACTCGCCACGCAGGAACGGATTGGCCAGGTCATCGGCACTGCGCTTAAGCCGTGCCCGCTGGATGTAGCGGCACACACTGTCGTCCTCGGCTTCGAAGAGTCGGTACAAATGCCGCACCGAGATATTCAGGCGATTGGCCAGGCCCACCGGGCTCAACCCCGGCTGGTTGAGCGACTCATCAATGACCTTCTGCACGTAGCTGCGCAGGTTCACGCCCTGTAACGCGCCGCAGTCGTCACTCGCCTCCTCCTGCTGCGCAAAGGCCGAACCCAGCAGCGCGACCAACGCCGACTGCAATGCCAGGCCCTCTGCCTCTGCCGCCTCGCCTTCCAGGGCGTCCGTACACAGTTGGTCCATCAGCACATGCAGCATGCGCCCGCAGGCTTTGCTCGATGAGATCTTGCCGAAGGTGCGCGGCCGCGCGCCAAGTTGCTTGCACACTTCATGACGGGACAGGCACAGGGAGGCGTGCTCGATCAGCCCGAACGGGGTGATCTCGATGGAGCCCACCGAGTCCATCAACAGCAATTCGCCTGGGCCCAGGCGAATGACCTGGCCGTCCTGGGCAATCTGGCTATAGCCGCTGCGTTGGCTGACCAGAAAACATTGCTGGTCGTCATCGTGGTCAGCGCAGACCTTGGGGCGCTTGATCAGGCCCGCGTTGGTGCGCAAGTGAGCCAGGGGCAGCCCGCCACGGTAACCGGACGAGATACTGCCGATAAACAGCGAGCGATTGAAGGCCAGTTCGGTATTGAAGTGACCGCAGATCGCGCGCAGATCGCGGGTCCAGGTGTCGAGCCCCTCTTGTCCAGCCGACTGCATGATCATGGTTATGTCCACCTTGGTTTTTGTTGTTGTTGTCGCGCAATAGTTAACATGTTATCTAAGTGCGCGCAACACATCCGTCTTAACCAAAGCGATTGCACTAATGGTGCCAAAACCAGCGATCAGAGCGTGGCCAGCACGCATTGGAAATGCAGCAAGGCCGCGACTAACCCATTGCGCTGATCGGCGCTCAGCGGGATGTAGCGACGAAACGCGGGCATGCGGTTGACCACCTCGCTGCCGCCCATATGCTCCAGGCGTACGCACCACTGGCCGGCCCGCAACTCAATGCGCAGGCGCTTGAAATCCAGAGGCATCAACGCCCGCAGCAAGTCCCCGTCAGGCTGCAACAGCGCCAGCAGTGCAGGGTCGCCGCTGCGTTGCCGACAACGAATACCGGTACGCCGGACGGCCCCGGTGTGGTGCAGTTCAAAACTCGCGGTGCCCTCTCGCGAAGCAGGCACGCGCAGCAGGAACTCGGTCATCACCAGGTGCATCAGCAACTGGGACTCGGTGCGTTCGACAATCTCCACGTGCAACTGGCCATCCTGCAACACGGCCTCGGCCGTGGCCGACGCGGTGTGCTGGAAATGCGCCAGGCCGAGGTTACGGCGCAGGTGCTCCAGGGTCACCCCAGGGCGATACCCCGCCGGGGTATGCCGGGCGCTGAACCGCTCAAACAGTTTTTGCAGCATGGCGCTGATACTCGGCATGAGGCTGGGTCGGTTCATGGGCGAACTCGTTGGTCAACACCTCTTCCACCGAGGCCGGTTTGAACGGATTGACCTTCTGCACCACCAGGGTCCAGAACAAGGCATACGCCGCGGTGCCGGCCAGCATTACGCCAAACGGAATGTAGATGTCCGCCGGGTTCATCCCCGGTGGCGTGATAAACCACATGCCCAGCAGGATGCCGAGGCTGGATAGGATCTGCGGCAACGGAAACCACGGCGAACGATAGGCGCGCGGCAGATCCGGGCGGCGGATACGCAGGCTCACCACCGAGATCGTCACCAACAGGTAGGCAAAGCTCCAGGCACACACGGCGGCCAGCACCAGGTGCATGATGTTGTCGGTGTTGCCGCCCAGGTACAGCGCGTGCAGGCAAGGAATCAGCATCGCCACCAGGATGCACAACAGCGGGGTCTTGAAGCGTGGGTGCAGGTAGGTGAAGACCTTGGGCAACGCGCCATCCACCGCCATGCCGTAGAGAATGCGCGGGACCCCGGCCATCAAGGTGTTGATGGTCGCGGCCCCGGCAAACAGAAAGCCGATCCCCAGCCACATCGGGCCGATGCTGCCCATCACCTGCTCCGCGAATTTCGGGATCGCCATCGGTGTATCCAACAGGTGCACGCCCGTGGTGGCGTCGAGCAGCACGTTCTCCACCTGGCGCTTCATCGCCGCGCCATAAATGAACATGCAACTGGCGACGCCGAGCAGCCCCAGCATCATCGCCTTGGGCATGACCCTGGCCGAATTGCGCAGGTCCGGCGCCAACGGCGTGACGAACTCGCAGCCGACGAACATGAACATGGCCATGCCCACCAACGACAGGATGGTGGTCATGTCGGTGCCCACCTGCGATACCCCGAACCAGCCCTCCAGTGGCACCACCGGCGCCGCGATCAGCCCCAGCACACCAAACACCATCAAGGTGGTCCACATGCCGAAGGTGAGGATGATCTCGGCCTTGCCAAACACACTCACGCCAAAGGCATTGAGAATACCGAACACCAGCACGAACCCCACCCCGAGCAACCACGAACCGCCGGCCGACTCCGCCAGGGTATTGAGGTGTTCGAAGTTCACCAGCGCCATGACCCCGGAAAGGATGGTTTCCGCTGTGCCGGCAAACACATGCACGATCAGGTAGGCCGACAAGGTGCCGGTGATGGCGAAGAACCGGCCCATGCCGCAATTGATGTAGTCGTAGACCGAACCGGTGGTCGGCAGGATCGACGCCGCTTCAGCGAAGGTCGTCGCCTGGGCCAGCATCATGACCACCGCAATCAGCATGGCCACCGCAAAAGCGCTGCCGCCGATACCAAACCCCATGGTGGCGGTGAGAATCACCGGACTGGCCATGATCAGGCCGATGGTACTGGCGAGCGCCGTGGGAAAGCCCACCGTGCCCTGTTTCAAATGCTGTGTGAGCCGGTCATTGATCGACATGGTGCGGATCCTCGAAAGCGGATTTCTTGGTGGATGTATCGAACCGTTCAAGGCGCCGGCGATGAAGCCTTCCCCAGCCAGTCCCTGATCGAAACGGGATCGAGTACACCATCACTGTGCGCCCCTCCCATCCTGGTCGTCTTGCCCATGTCTGCCTTTGGTTTTGTTGCTGTCTGCCAAGGTGCACGGCTTGGCTGGCAGGGTCAATTGCGTGGCACGCAGGTGAAAGACTTGCCCCGCTCGCGGTTGCCCTAATGCGCCATCGCTGTCCAACCCTGCAGGGGAACGTAACAATGGAGCAAACGCTGAAAACTCGCTCACTGTCCAAGGCCGTTGGTCTGGGTATAGCCCTTTTGATCGCTGATTCATCGGCCCAGGCCTATGAGCTGTATGCCGATGACGACACCCATCTGAATGCTGATTTCCTTTCGGTATACGGGATGTTCAACAGCCGTAACAACTACGACGGTACGCCCGGAGGTTCAACCTGGCGGGAGGGTTTCATCAAGTATGGCGTGAGCGGCGACCAAGGCCTGGCCGGGTTCGGCACCGGCTACGGCGCACTCAACTGGGTCAGTTCCGGCACCTGGGGTGACGGCGATGCGGCGGGGAATACCGACGGTTCGGAACGCACGACCAAAATCGAAGATGCGTACCTCGGATGGCGCTCCGCCGACCTGTTCCCGGCGCTTGGCAAGGACGGCATCGATTTTTCCGCCGGTCGCCAGGTGGTCAAGGTCGGCAGAGGGTTCCTGATCAACGACGACGGTCCTAATCTGGGGAAAGGCCCGGCCGACGGCGCGTTGAATCGCGGAGGCGCCTACTACCTCGCGGCGCGGCACGCCTTCGATCGCACCGCAGTCCTGCGCCTGGGCGGGCAGGAAGGCCTGCATGGCTCGGTGTTGTGGCTCAAGTCCGATAACCGCGCCCAGGCGGAAACCGAGCTGGCGGCGGGCACCCTCGACTACACGGCTGCCGCCGGTACGCTCGGCCTGACCTGGGTCCACGGCATTGATGTCACGGACCAATGGGCCAGCGACTTCCAGAAACAACGCGAAGGCCTGAATACCTACAGTCTGCGCGGCGAAGGCAACGCGGGCATGGAAAACGCCAGTTTCGCGTTTGAATACGCCTGGCAAGACAAGGATGCCGGCCCTCAAAAAGCCTGGTATGCCGAAGCCGGCTATACCTTCGCGGACGTGACCTGGTCACCGAAACTGACCTACCGCTACACCCGTTACTCGCAAAAATGGGACCCACTGTTCACTGGGCTAAGCAGCGGTTACGGCACCTGGTTCCAGGGTGAAGTGGCCTCCAATTACGCAGGTCCCTTCAACAGCAACACCGGTATCCAGCATGTCGGCCTGAAGGCGACCCCATTGGAAAACCTGACGGTCGGCGCGTTGTAGGGACCTGCGTAATTGGAGGCC